>JACKQG010000148.1_pt2 | contig 80511 bp, 68 predicted proteins | sample 8237621 | NCBI WGS metagenome assembly JACKQG01 (sample SAMN15677084, study PRJNA649215) | marine metagenome | biome: marine; feature: Black Sea; material: saline water; isolation source: suspended particulate matter (SPM) from the Black Sea western gyre | collected 2013-06-09/2013-06-10 | depth...
GGGGGGGGGGGGGGGGGGGGGGTGGGGGGGGGGGTGGGGGGGGGGGGGGGTGGGGCGCCAAGGGTGGCCCATAATGCCCCCGCCGGTATTACTGACCCCTTTGTTGAGAAGGCGGTTCGTCAGAAACTCAACGAACCCACAGGCGAACTCACCAACGCGGATTTGGCAAAAGTCACCCGCCTTGACTTGAGCCGCACCCAAATCACCGACGCGGACCTCAAGGACGTGGCTAAGTTAAAGAAGCTCACCCGCCTTCACTTGAACGGCACCCAAATCACCGAAGCGGGTCTCAAGGATTTGGCCAAGGGGTCTCAAGGATTTGGCCAAGATGCAGAAGCTCACCTACTTTGACTTGCGCTCCACCAAAATCACCGACGAGGGCGTGGCTTGGTTAAGGAAGGCGTTGCCCGAGTGTAAAAGATTCTTCCACAGCTACAAGAAGGACTAACCCACTCCCTTATCCCTTCTGCCTCTTCTCCAGCCTACCCCAAAACAGGATGGCTTAAATCGAAAGCGGAGCAATGGTTTTACGTGAGAAAGCGTGAGATTTAATTAGGCAAATAGGTCTCCCTCAACAGCATTTACACCAGAGCCGGTGAGACGTAGGCTGGCGGGCATGAAGCAGATTTCCTTGGTGATTGCGTTGGTGGCGTTGGTTGGGTGTAACACACCTTGCCCCAAAGAGGTTCGCATCCCCGCCGACGTGGCAAAGATCGCTGCCATGGATCTTGGCCTTGAGGAAGGTCAGTTGACGTTGGAGCGGGCGAAGGTTGTTCAATCATTAAACTTGAGCGTGGCGGGCTTGACGACTGTTTGTTTTCTGGATCGGTTTCCATCTTTGAAGGAATTGCGACTGGATTCAAATTCCATAATCGATATTAGCCCACTGGCCAACTTGACGAATCTGGAGTCGCTGGAATTACAACTCAATAATGTGAAAAGCTTGGCCCCTTTATCAGATTTGAAAAAACTTAAATATCTTAGCCTGAGAAAAAACAAAATCCGAAGCCTAAAGCCACTCCATCAGTTACATTTTCTAGAGAGGCTGTATGTTTTCGGAAACCCCTTAGGAAAAGGTGAGATTTCGGCCCTCCGTAAAGCTCTTCCTAGCTGTAAAATCATAACAGAAGAGGAATGACATTTTCTCTGACAAAGCCATTAGGCAACCTCTATTTCGTTTTGTTAACAACTGGTGAATAGCCGGTGCACACGAAAGAATAACTCCGGCTTGGACGCCGGCGTTTCTGTGATAAATTTTTCTGCGTTGAGCGGATCTTCGGAGACGCTCGGTCGGTCAGCCGATCGCGGGAGCGGGATTCTTCGGAATCACCTCTGAAGGAAACGGCTTTGGGAGCGATCCCGGAGAGCAGTCCTTAAGAGGTCTGTTAAAGGCAGTTCCCACCCAGGCCGGTCGCCCTTCGGGGTGGCAGGTTGGCCTGTCTCCTTCGGGATGGCAGGCTGGGGGTCGGATTTGGCTGTTACTCTGAAAAGAGTAATTGCCCTGCCAAGGGCAACGACCTCGAGAGAACTCCCGCAAGGGAGCCCCCTTGAAAAGGATTGGTAACCGCCCGCGGCGAACTTCGGTTTACTGCGGGCGGTTTTTTTTGTGCAGATCATTTTGTGCAAATCTGTGCAAATCATTTTGGGTGGCAGCGCGATGGCGCGCAGCAACTTACGATCAATGGTTTCAAAAATTGATGCGTGAGCCGTAGCCCTTCATCAAGGGGGCGGGTCGAAGTTAGGGTATTTTCTCGTTTGAATTTTTACGCGAGCGCGCCTAGGCTCGGCGCGTGATGAAATCCATAAAACGCATTTCCCTTACTCTCACCGTGTTAGTCTTTTTCGGCTGCGTTAGTGCAGACGAAAAAGCGACCATCACCACCATCGAATCGCTGGGCGGCCGAGTGCTGTACATCGCCAAAGATGCCAAAGAATACAGCGTGACGATCACGAAAGATTCCTTCGGTAAATCGAAAGGCTTCACCGCGGCAAATGCCAAGTTGCTGGGGCAATTGGGCAATGCGGTGGAGATATCACTGCAACATCCCGATGCCAATGATGCGTGGGTCACCTCTTTGAAAGGGTTGAAGGGACTGAAGAAGCTTCACTTGGAAAAAACAAAAATCACCGATCAGGCATTGGGCACCGTCGGCGGGCTTGTTGGCCTGGAATATCTGAACCTTTACAACACCGGCGTGACCGATGCCGGGCTGGACAAGCTCAAAAACCTGAAGCGCCTCCGAAGCCTTTACCTGTGGGAGACCAAAGTGACCGAAGCCAAGGCCAAGGCGTTTCAAGCGGCAATGGCGAAGGCAGGCAACAAAGATCTCTCCATCAACCTTGGCGTGGGCAAAGATTTACGCAGCGTGAACACACTCGCTCGTTTAGCCAAAGTACGCGCCGCATCCGAGACCTCCGCGCGCGAGGCTGCCGCCAAAGCCGCCAAGGCGGAATCCGAACGCATCGCCGCGATCAAGACGCCATTGTTTGATAAAGACATTCTGCCCATCATCCAAAAAAGCTGCACTGAGTGCCACGGCAAAGAAAAACAAAAAGGCAAACTTCGGCTCGATAGTTATGCCGAGCTGATGAAGGGAGCCGATGGCGAGCCGGTTTTCGTGGCCGGCAAACCGGGCGAAAGTGAAATTCACGCGCGCATTTTATTGCCCGATAGTGATGATGACCGCATGCCACCGAAAGGTAACCGGATTTCAAAACCGGTGGCCGATCTCATCAAGCGATGGATCGAGCAGGGCGCAAAGCAAAAATAACCGAACACTGGCGGAAGCCAGGAAAAGTTTCATCCCGTACAGCATCCTGCGGTACGGGATTTTTTCTGGGTATAATTTTCATTCCAAATGCGCCATTTCCGCGCATCAATTTTATTTCACTAAACAGGCAGTCTGTTTTTCAATGGAAAAAGGCAATGCGAAGGGCCAAGAAAATTGGCACGGGGTTTGCTGTGTATAGATTAACAACAGGTTAGAACAGCCTCTAAAAAATAAACACAAGTTGCTGTAACACTAGAAGGATTGATTCGCCTGGAGAGCTGGGGCAGCTAAGCTGCCCCTTTTCTCTTTTTCACACTCGGTTCTCTGGTATCTGGATAAATAATCCGAAACCCAGATTCTTTTATTGCGTCTTATTTCATTGGGCGATTCCAAGAAATCATTGGACAACCTCCTTGAAATTCCGTTTAATGAGTCAGCGTTTGAGCAAATTGTATTGAAAGGCTAACGATGAGTACACCTCCCCCACCCCCACCTGGTGATGCCCCGCCACCTCCTGCAGGCAACGTTCCTCCAGCTGAACCCGCGCCACCAGCGGCGATGGCACCGGCCATGACACCCCACGCCCAATTTGGTGCACCTGTTGCTGCCAAGAGTGGTGGTGCCAAGAAAATCATTTTCATTCTCATCGGCGTGCTTGCCCTCGGCGGCATTGGCTTTGCCGGTTACAAGTATGGCCCCGGACTATGGGCCAAATACATGGGCGGCGGCGATCTCAGTACGCCTGATGGCGCCATCAAATATGTCCTAAACGGCTTGGCCGATAACAGACCCGAGGTGGTTTGGGAAATACTGCCAGCCAAGCATCAAAAAATGATTCATGAGGCGGTTAAAAAATCAGGAGCAAACGTCGACGCCGAAGTCCAAACGAAAACCGTTGCTGTATTGAAAAAAGCCACCGGAGTTTTGAAGAATAAAAAAGCGCTCATCCTTGAGACCGTGCGGACGATGAGCGGTGGGCAGGGTGGGGGGCTCCCACCCGAGATCATCGATAATTGGGATGATTTTGTATCCGTGCTAGAGATTGTTGTTAACAGCAAAGCCATGACGTCGGAATGGATCAAGGATCCGGACATCGGTGCGGTGCTCAAAGAAGATGGCGGCAAGTTAATGAGTTCGCCGTCGTTTGAGAAACTGGTCAACTGGGCTTTGAAGGAAGGAGCAGATCCAGATGCGCCGAAGGATTTGGCAGAATTTCGGAAATGGCTAAAGGGGATCGAAGTTGAGTTATTGGAATCGACTGAAACCACAGCCACTGTGAAGATAAGTTCCACCGACTTCGAGATGCCAGATGATGATACTCTTGAAATGGTCAAGGTGGAGGAGCGCTGGCTGCCTAAGGAGATGGCCGAAGGGTTAGATCAGTTGGAACAGATTATTCCCATGCTTCAGCAAACTATGCCCATGGGCCAAATCGGGGCTTCTCAAATGACAGGCCAACAGAAACGGCAATTGATGAGCTTACTCGGTTCTTTGGAAAATGCTTTGGACACAATCAACAATGCATCCAGTTCACAGGAAATGCTTGTCGCCGTTGGGCAGGTGATGGGCGGAGCGCTGGGGCAACAACTGGCCGGTTTCGGCCAGGCTTTTGGCAGCGGTGGCGGTGGCGTCACCCGACCGGGCGGAGGATTTCCCGGCTCGAATCCTGGTATTCAACCCGGAATACAGCCGGGCACCAATCCCGGCACCAATCCCGGCACAACCATTCCCGGTTTGGCCCCGACGGGGCCGCCCAAGCCCCCCGGCTACAAAACCGATTGGTCCGTGGGGGGAGGCCGATTCAAGATTGATGAGATTTACCCCGGCAAATCCGAGGCAATCATCACCCAGGTCTTCGGGCCACCCGCTCAAAAGCAGGGAGATTTCTGGACCTATCGCGGCCTGAAAGTCCGCAACATGAAAGTCGGCGGCACCTACTCCACCGTCGTATTCCAAATGCAAAACGGAAAAGTCCTCCGCGTTGTTGTTCAACCATGAAACACATATTCCCTCTCATCGCCCTATCATTTACCTTCGCCCTTGGTTGTGGCAAACCCACAGGCACACCCGCCGGCCCAAGCCCGAACGTCAAAGTGGACGCCAAAGTGGACGCCAACCGATCCACCGGTGAAAAGGTGGCGGACTCATTGGAGGATATCTCCCACGCCATCCGGAACGTTCAATCGCTCACTGAAAACGTTAAAAATATAAAAGGACTGCAACTCGTTCCCGAGCGCTTGGCGTGGGAATATAAAATAATCGATCCCGCTGATGCGGAAATCAGTCTTGAAACCCGCCTCAACAATCTTGGGAAAGCAGGCTGGGAACTCTCCGCTTCCACGCCCAAAGGAAACTTCATCCTCAAGCGCCGACAACAGAAAACCAAATAAGCCGGATTGCAAATCGCGGTTGGATGATATACCGTCCCGCCTCTGCGGGCGATTGGCGCAGTGGCTAGCGCAGCGGCTTTACACGCCGTTGGTCGGGGGTTCGAATCCCTCATCGCCTACCAACCCTCATTGCGCTCTCATTATCTATTTACTTGGCTGGGGCCTTGGGTAGTAACCGGGCGTCAATTTTAAATGAAATTCCTTATTGGGGAGGGCGCCCGTGCAAGTCTGTCTCTGGCCACACCGGTCAGCACAAACGAGAAGACTAGAGCCAGGGCCATGGATTGAAGGGCCAATCGTTTCAACCGTTTATTATTTTCCGTTCACCCCGTTACCGCCGATCACAGAAGCGGGCTGGAATGGTCGGCTGATGCTGGTTTGCGGTTTGCCGATAGTGGAGCCGCCGATTGATTTGAGGTGCGCATTGATCGCTGTTTCAAAATTCCCGGCGTCCACCTGATTCACGCTGCCATCGGCCAACGACATTTGGCCTTGGTCTTTGTTGAGCTGGGCCATGATATACGGTGAGAGCCGCGTCACCTCGGCCGCCGGCGTGGTTTCGCCAAGTTCATCCGCGCCCACAAATCGGGTGGAATTGCCCGGCGGATTCATAACCGTAACGCAGACAGCCTGATAATTATTCATAAACCAGCGGCTTCCAAAAGGTTTGAGGCAGGGATGTTCGGTATTGCGGGAGAGGCCCACGATGGTATTGGGCAGTAGCTGGTCGCCCCCGTGACACACAGAATAACTGAGGCCTTTGATATCCATTTGCCGCAGCGAACTAAAATTTGAGGCCATGTTTTCGTTGACGGATTCTGCCTGTGGATCGCACGGCGATAGCAGGGTTTTTGGTGTGCTCAGCGCGTTGCGAATGATGGGGATACAAAACAGTGTCGACACATCGCGCACCCGACGGTTGGCCGGAGCCTGATTAGGGAATGGCTGGGCACCCGTGAGTCCGGCGGAGACTTCCGTTTGTTCTTCCAAGGTTAACAGCCACGGAAGTCGGCTGTTATAATCATTGGCAAACCCGGTGAGGGCCATCGTGACTTGCCGGAGATTGCTGATGCAACGCAAGCGGTTCGCCTTGTTTTTTGCCCGCGCCAATACCGGCAAAAGGATCGATGCCAGTATGCCGATGATGGCGATCACCACCAGAAGCTCGATCAATGTAAACCCGCGACGGGCGTGGTTTGAGGTGCCAGCTTGCATGACTGTGCAAAACCTAACTAAATCAGTGATTCTTGCCAATGGAAAATCAACAGCCACGTTTGCGGTGGTTTTGCTTCTCCGAATTTTAAAAAGGAAAGCCCCGGCCGAAGCCAGGGCTTGCCCATCCCCATCCAATCATACGTTAGCGCCATTGCCACCAAGGGCGCTTGGGGGTTCGGCGGAAGGGTTTGCGTTTTTTGACGATCAATCGCCCTTCAATATTGCCTTCCGCGCCGCGCCAGCCGTCTACGGCGATGTGGTACGTTAGACCGCGCCGTACGTTAAACCGCACGCGGCTGGTGAGTCGCCCGCCGCTGTCATCATCGCGCGCCACGCGTCGCAAGCCATCGAGCGTGTTCCCGCGGTAAACCGCCATCACCGTGTCGAAGTCGCTGCCGCGGAGGGTGATATCACCCCGACCCGAGCGCGGAGCGGTCCAGGTGAACCAAACCGATTTCTGCGCCTTCAGCCAATAATGGCGAGGCTCGCCATCTTCCGCTGTGGCCGCCACATTCGTGAAGCCGGACAAGCTCGCCCGGCGTCCGCTCAAGTCGGCTGATTCCTCGAAGTCATCATTCGCCGGCGGGTGAACGACCGCCACCGTGAGGCTTGCGCTGGCCGGATCTTTATCCGGCGCACTGCCTTCGGCGGTGATGACCAATTCGGTGATCGCCGAGTCGTCCGGCACGTCCAACGTCGCCGAGTAGACGCCGTCGTTCGCGTTGACATCCGGAGCCACGCCATCATCGGCGAAGCTCAACGAATCGCCGCCGGCATCACCGGTCACCGTGGCACCGGTCACCGGCGTCACATCCGTTACGCTTGCGAACACCGCCGCCGTTCGTCCGCCGCGTAATGGGTCTTCCGAAACAGCGAGCGTCAGCTCCAGTGAACCATCGTCGCTGCCATCCACTGCATTGCCCGCGTTGGCGAGTCCGCCGCTGACGGTGCGACCGCGGAGTGAATCCAAAAACACGCTGGTGTTTAGCAACCGCGCCTTGGCCTGCGCTGCGCTCAACGAGCGGTCGTGAGCCAGCAGCAGTGCCATTACGCCTGCCACGTGCGGCGTGGCCATGCTGGTGCCGCTGTAGTAGGCGTAACTGTCGTCGGAGTCAGCCACCGTGGAAAAAATATCCACGCCCGGCGCGCCGAGGTCGACAGTGGTTTTGCCGAAATTAGACCAACTGGCGAGGTTGCCCGATCGGTCAATCGCGGCCACCGCGATGATGTTATCGAGATCATACGCACTGGGATAGTTGGGCGAGTTGTCGGTATCCAATCCGCTGTTGCCCGCCGCCGCGATGAACAGGACGCCGGCATCCTGCGCGCGTTGGATGGCGTCGTACAGGCTTTGGCTGAAGCCGCCGCCGCCCCAGCTGTTGCTGAGCACTTTGGCGCCTTTGCTCACCGCGAAGTCAATGCACGTCACTGCGCCGCTGGTGTAGCCGCTGCCTTGAGCGCTGAGGAATTTGCATCCCATCAGGCGCACGTCCCAAGCCACGCCCACGTGCGCGTAGCCATCATTGGCCGACGCGCCGATCGTGCCCGCGCAATGCGTGCCGTGCCCGTGATCATCCATCGGATCACCGTCGTTATTGATGACGTCAATGCCGTGCACATTATCGATGTAACCATCGCCGTCGTCATCAATGCCGTTACCGGCAATCTCGTCAGGATTTACCCACATTTGGTTTCGCAACTCCTGGTGCGTGTGGCGAATGCCTGTGTCGATGACCGCCACTAACACATCCGTGGAACCGGTTGTCACTTCCCACGCTTTCGCCGTGCCGATGTCGATGCCCGCGCGCCCGCCGTTTTGGCCCGTGTTGCGCAGGCCCCACAGCCAGCCGTTGGCGTAGCCTTCATCGGTGGGCTCGCCCGCGCGCGTGAGTACATAATCCGGCTCAGCTGATTGGAATGCATCCGTGCCTTGCAGCAACTTCAGCCCCGTCATCAACTGCATCTCGCCATCCAACGCCGCGCGCTCGCCCTCCGCCGCCGGCAAGTCGATTGCCACCCAGCCAAGCGCATTGGGTGGATTTACAATTTGCGCGCCGATGCCATCCAACGCCGATCGTAAATCCGCATTGGACGTCCCCAGTTTCACCCGTGCCATCACCCGCGAAGGATGCGCCGGTTGCCCGCGAAACATCACCGTGCCTTTCGGTAACTCCGCCGCTAACGGCTTGGCTTTCCGAACCGCGTGCGCGCGCCAATGTTTTTGACTCACCTCGCCTGTGGAAGATGAGGCATGGTTTAATACAAACGCACCCTGAATCGGTTCCGAATCGAGATTCGCCTGTCGAACGCTTGCCTGTTCACGCACCAAACGAGCGGCTGATAGCGCACGTTCTCGCATCCCCGCCAACCGCTCCGCCGCCCCAATGCGCTGCTGCGGCGAGGTTGCTCGAGAAGAAGCCGAGTTGTTTTGAGTTTTGGAAATTCCCCACCAAAGCAGAAGAGCGGTGAGGCTGAAAACCGCCGCCCACGCGGCCGGTTGGGTCGATTTATTATTCATAGATGTTACCTTTCTATTTCAGAAGGCCCATCCAGCCGGGAAGCTAATTCAACCTCCCACACCAAACCCAATCACGCAATGGACGACGCAACGATGGTTGTTACCCTTATACGTACTATTTGTGTGAGGAGGGAGAATTTAGGAGATGAAGGCAGAAGAAAATGTAGCCCGGGCCGGTGGCCCTCACTCCCATTCGATCGTTCCGGGCGGTTTGCTGGTGATGTCGTAGCAGACCCGGTTGACGCCGTCTACTTCGTTGATGATTCGGTTAGAGATTGTTTCGAGCAGGGCGGGGGGGAGTTTGACCCAGTCGGCGGTCATCCCGTCTTGGCTGTCTACAACGCGGACGGCGATGGTGAATTCGTAGGTGCGTTCGTCGCCCATCACGCCGACACTTTTTACGGGGAGCAGCACGGCGAAACTTTGCCACACTTTGTAGTACCAACCGGCGTCGCGGATGGAGGACATCACAATGCGATCGGCGTTGCGGAGGATTTCGAGGCGTTCTTCGGTGACTTCGCCGAGCAAGCGCACGGCGAGGCCGGGACCGGGGAAGGGTTGGCGCCAGACGACGTCTTTGGGCAGGCCAAGCTCAAGGCCGAGCAGGCGCACTTCGTCTTTAAACAAATTCCGCAGCGGCTCGACGAGTTTGAATTTCATGTTCTTGGGCAGGCCGCCGACGTTGTGGTGGCTCTTGATGAGCGAGGCGGGGTTGCCGTCGATGGGCACGGATTCAATGACGTCGGGATAGAGTGTGCCTTGCGCGAGGAATTTGGCTTTGCCGACTTTGCGGGTGGCTTTTTGGAACACGTCGATGAAAGTGTTGCCGATGATTATGCGTTTGCGTTCGGGTTCGGTGATGCCCTTGAGTTTGCGTAGAAACAATTTGGCGGTGTCCTCATACAGAAAGTTGCATTTGAAATTATCGCGAAAAAGTTTTTGCACCGCCTCGGCTTCGTTGGCGCGCAGTACGCCGTTGTTTACAAAAATGCAGGTGAGCTGTTTGCCAATGGCTTTGTGCAGCAGCGCAGCGGCCACGCTGGAATCCACGCCGCCGGAGAGGCCGAGGATGACGTGTTCATTGCCGACCTGCGCGCGGATGTCTTCCACGGCCTGATCGATGTAGCTGCGCATAGTCCACTTGCGTCCGCAGCCGCAAATTTTGTGCACGAAATTGCTGATGACCGTTTTGCCTTTGGGCGTGTGGACCACTTCGGGATGAAATTGCAGGCCAAAGAAGCGTCGCCTGCGATTTTCGATCGCCGCGTGCGGGGAATTCTCGGTGACGGCAACGGTCTTGAAGCCGGTCGGCAGTTTAGTGAGTTTGTCGCCGTGAGAATTCCATACCTGCAATTTCTTTGGCAGTTTGCCAAACAACTCGCACCGGTTGTCTTTCACCGTAAGATTGCCTTTACCGTACTCGCGTTTGGTGCCGCGCTCGACTTTGCCGCCTAGATATTTGGCCATCAGCTGCAGCCCGAAACAAATGCCCAACATGGGCACGCCGAGGTCGAAGATTTTTTTGTCCGGTAACGGCGCTTTGCGGCTGTAAACACTCTGAGGTCCGCCAGAAAGAATGATGCCCTTGGGGTTCAGCGCGGCGATCTCTGCTGCGGGCGTGTGATAGGGCAGGATTGTGGAAAGCACCTTGGCCTCACGAATGCGCCGCGCAATCACCTGCGTGTATTGCGACCCAAAATCAAGAATGACAATTTGCTCCCGCATCGGAAAAGCGGACACACTGCCGTTTCTGTTGATGAAGGCGAGTCAAAAATGTCCCCACTTTTGGCGAGTTGATGGGAAATACCATCAACTTCGCAAAGGCCGTTGACACCTTCTCGTGCGGGCCCTACGTTGAGCGGCTCTTTTACGGATTTACAAAACATGCTGGAGATTATTGAAACACTTTTGGTGCTGCAGGATCGCGACCGCACCATTGTGGGTGGGCGCGAGGAGATTGCGGGCTTGGAAATTGAGCGCACTTCGGTGAACGCCCGCTCCGCTGATGCTGAGGCCGCACAGGCCGCCGCGGAGCAACAGGCCAAGGAACTTGAGGTCAAGAAAAACGCCCTCGAGGTGGAAGCCGCCGGCGAGCAGCAAAAAATTATCACCTATTCCAAACAACAATTGGAAACGAAAGACAACACGCAATATCGCGCATTAGTGAAGCAGATTGAGAATTGCAAAAAGAACATCTCCAATTTCGAGACTGACGAACTGATGGTGCTGGAGGAGTTGGACACGAATGCCTATACACGAAAACAAACGCAAGCTGATCTCGATGCGGCCAATCAAGATAAGGCGAACGCGTTGTCGGAAATCGAAGAGCGCGAAGCTAATCTGCAAAAGCAAATCAGCGACACCGAAACCTTGCGGGCCGAGACCGCCGCGAAGATTGATGAGGATACGCTTGCCCGCTATGATCGGCTATTGCAAAAAGGTCGCGCCAACATCGTCGTCGGCGTGGAGCACAGCGCTTGCGGGGGGTGCCATATGAAACTTCCCACCGCCGACGTGGCTAACCTCAAGAGCAGTCAGGAAGTGAATTACTGTCCCAACTGCAGCTGTATTATTTATTACACGCGTGACATGAATCTGGCTGTCGAGAAAGATTAGTTCAGCCAAAGGTCGCTCATTTTTCTTCCCCAACCTGCCCAACCCGTTTATCCTTTTGCCACCTTGGAAGGGCGGAGGATCGCTTTCGTTTTTGACGGGAGAGGAAAGTCCGAACACCGCAGGACACGATGCCGCGTAACTCCGGTTCCGCTGGAGATACACTCGGGCAGTCCACTCGTGAGGGTGGGTTGACGGAAAGTGCCACAGAAAATATACCGCCACGGCTTCGGCCGGGGTAAGGGTGAAAAGGCGGGGTAAGAGCCCGCCGCGCCGAGCGCAAGCGAGGCGGCACGGCAAACCCCATCGGGTGCAAGGCCAAATAGAGGGCACGGGGCGGTCCGCCCCCGAACCGGAAACGGTTCAAGCCCCGGGTAAGGCTGCAACAGATAAATGATCCTCTCCGCCACATGCACTGCATGCGGCGCAGACAAAATTCGGCTTACAGCCCTTCCAAGGTTTTTTGAGGCGGGCACTTTTGGATGTTTGCCGTCAAACTTCGCAGGAATAGTGCTTATGAAACACATCGAAATATCAATCTTTCTCATGGGTGCGATGGCCATTACAGGGCTCGCGAAGCTTGGTCAACCGCCCGACGAAACCGGTCCAAAACCAGATCCGGAAAAAAATCTGGCTCAAATTAAATGTGATATTCGAAGTTGGGACGGCGTTTGGCAGACTAATTGGGGAGTGATGAACCTGAAGTTTGATGATGAATCGTTTAGCGGCATTTACGGCCCATCAAAACACGCGGTGCGTGGACGGTTTGATCCCAAATCGCCCTGCGTGTTACGCGGAGTTTGGCAGCATACCGGAACCCAATCAGCCGGGGGTCGGTTTACATTTCGAATCATCGCTCCGGGAGTCTTTAAAGGCAACTGGAGCTCGGGCGATACTGATCCGGATGTTGCCGGCAGCCCGTGGACAGGCACGCGACCGGGTGCCCATATGGTTGCTTTGCCAAAAAATATTTCGCTCGCTCAATTGAAACTGGAACAATTCAAACATCGCGCCAAGTTGAATTCTGAATATCGGAAAGCATGTCACGAGATGTTGAATGTACAGATCGCCCAAGTCATTGCGTTACGCAAACAATATTCGCAACGGCGAGACAACCAAAAAGAGGCGGAGGCAACACGAATGCTTGGGGAGTTGCAGCGGCTCTTAAATTCATTGCCCCCCATTGATAAGAGGATGCCGCCCGAGGAAGTTCCAGACGAGGGGTCCGCGCCGGATGGCCCCGGCCTTGAAACTCCAAGTGAGGAGCCAGTCCCTGATGTTTCCGAGCCGGGGCTTGTCAACGATTCCAAACTAGAAGCGGTTGTCCGCAAGACATTGGGCAAGCCGAAGGGAGCCATCACCTCGCGTGATCTTGCTTCATTAAAAAAACTGGAGGCATCATTTCTAGGCATTTCCGACATCAGCGGCTTGGAGCACGCGACCAACTTGACCAGCCTTAACTTGTCGCACAATCCCATCAGCGACATCACTCCGCTTGCGGGATTAACCCAACTGAAACGGTTGTTGCTGTACAAAGTCCGCATTACCGATCTGAAACCGCTGGCGGATTTGACTAAAGTGGAATTCGTCACCTTTTGGGAAACCAACGTGAGCGACCTCAGGCCATTGAAGAATTGGAAGAAACTGGAATCCATCGAACTGCGCCTCACCAAGGTGACTGACTACACGCCGCTACACGGCCTGTCTAATTTGAAATCAATCGCAACCAATCGCAGGCTCATCAACAACGAACAACTGGGCCGCCTCAAAAGAGCTCTCCCGAACTGCAAATTCGAAATTGAATCGCGGAATCTTCAACGCGAATAGCGCCGAAATCGCGACATTTTTTCTTACAAAAGATCCCGCATCTGTTATCCTCCGCGCGGAGGCAAGCAATGCTGAGGCGTGATTTTTTGAAAATGAGCTTGGGCGGGTTAGCCCTGCACGAGTTGCTCGCCCTGCGCGCCCGTGCCGGCGATGGCCCGGGCGGATTTGGCAAAGCCAAAAGCTGCATCGTGCTGTTCTGTTGGGGGGGCATCAGTCATCTGGATACCTTCGATCTCAAGCCCAACGCGCCCTCGAACATCCGTGGCACGTTTAAAGAAATCCCCACCGCCGTGCCCGGCATTCGCATAAGCGAACATCTACCCGGCTTCGCGCGCACCATGAACCATTGGGCCATCGTCCGCAGCGCGCATCACAATGCGCCCAGTCATCGCTCGGGCGCGTACTGGAATCTCACCGGTCATCAGCCGCAAAATCTCACTGGCAACTGGCCCGCATCGCGCGCGGATTGGCCCTCCATCGGCTCAATGATTTGGCAGGCAAACAAAGATAAAGGCGTTCCGCACAAAGCGTTGCCCGGCGCAGTGGCACTGCCGTATACGATTTATGATGGTGGCGTTTCAAATGGTCAGGATGCCGGTTTCCTTGGCATGGGGATGGATCCCGCCGTATTTCGGCCATCGGTCAAGGGCTTGAAAATTTACCAAGGCAAATCGCCGTCCTCCGGTCGGATTGAGCTCGGCTTGCCCGAGGGCGTGAGTCGGCGGCGACTCGGCCAACGACGGAAATTGATTCAAGGTTTTGGTCAAACGAAAGGCGCGGCGATCAAACTGGAAGCCGAGGCGTTGGCGCGTTCCCGCGAGATGGCGCTCGATATGTTGCTCAACCCCACCGTGCACGCGGCGTTTGATTTGGAAAAAGAACCGCGCGCGCTTCGCGAAAAATACGGGATGCACATCTGCGGCCAAAGCGTACTCACTGCGCGGCGATTGACCGAGGCCGGCGTGCCCGTGGCCACTGTTTATTGCGCCGCCGGCGATTTGAATGGCTCGGCCGGTTCCCATTTCGACACGCACTCGGATAATTTCAATAGACTAAAAAACAACATGCTGCCGCCATTCGACCAAGCCGCTTCGGCGTTGGTGGAAGATTTGCAGCAACGCGGTCGCCTTGATGAAACGCTCATCGTGATGCTGACTGATTTTGGCCGCACACCGCAAATCAACAAAGGAGCGGGCCGCGATCATTTTCCCGGCGCGTACTCCGTGGTCTTCGCCGGTGGTGGCATCCGTGGGGGGCAGGTTTACGGCAAGTCCAACTCCATCGGCTTTGAACCGGCCGAACAGGCGTGCGGCCCACCCGATTTACACGCGACTATTTTTCACGCAATGGGCATCGAGCCGGAACACATGATTTACGATGCCGCCAATCGCCCCTTGCCCCTTTGCGATGGCAAACCGCTTCCGCTGTTTTAGTCCACAACTCGCGCTTGCCAAATCGCCTCGCCGTGGCAAACTTGCGCGATGAAAACATTACTTGCCTTCGGCATTTTGTTTAACCTTATCACCGGAACCATCGGCCAAACCGCTCCCGGCTTTCCCAGTGTGCCCGGTGTCATCCCGGGCGGAATCCCTGTTCCGGCCGCGCCCAAGCCGCCCATTAAATTGATTCACAAACCCAAGGCAATGGTCGCCTATCGTTTGGAGTTTCAGGTGGCGGATCAGATTTTTTTTGTGAATTCCATTGGCGGAAACTTCGCGCTTAATACGTCGCACATCACTCCCAATGGCGAACGTGCCTTTACCATCCAAGGCGAATTTCTGCCCGGCGCGGGCGTGGCAGCGGGGATGTTCGAGTTCAAGGGAACGCTGTTGGAAAGCAATCTTGATAACGGTGCTGAAGGCAACTACACCTGCCAAGGCAGCACCCTCTTCAAAAAAGGCCAAGCCCAACAACTCGCCACGCTCGGCCATCACGTGCTGTCATTGACGGTGAAAGAAGTGCGGGAGAAAAAGTAATCAACGCTGCCCCAGCACTGTCGGTGGGCTGGCGTTTCCGCCACGGTCGATGGCGGTGAGGGCAATGTATTCGGGAAGACCCGTGCCGGCGCGAACCACTCCGGCCAGTTGGCTGGCGGGCAGCACTTGCGAATGCCACCGGCCTTTCACGCGAATTTGAAAGAGCCAGCGGCGAATGGGTTCGCCCGGCGCGGCGCGCCACGTGAGGATTATTTGTTGGCGGGCGGCATCCCACTTCGATCCTATTGAAGGCGCTTCGGGCGGGCGATTGTCCAGCCACGGCGAGGCGGGAGGCAGGGCGGGTTGGCTGTAAATGCCGCGTTGCAACATTGAGCCGAGATCCCCGTCATTGTTCGCCAATGCGCTGAGGTTCCAGTGGATGTTGCCGGTCACACCGGCGTGGCGGCGGGTGAGATTGATTTGTGAGAGGAACTCTTTTGCCTTCCAGGTTTTTACTTTCGCGGTGTTGATGCCCGGCCAAAGGTGGCGGCGCTTTGGGTTTTGTTCGTGCCACCATTGCATCAGCACGGGAAAGGCTTGCTCGGTATCGGCGATTTGCCAGTAGAGTTGCGGTGCGCAGTAATCGAGCCAACCCTCGCGCAGCCACAATCGCGCATCGGCGTACAACTCATCGTAAGCGTCGAGGCCCTTGATTTGTTTGGGATGGCCCGGTCGCCAAATGCCGAAGGGGCTAATGCCGAATTTCACCCACGGTTTCACGCGATGAACCTCGGTGTTGATTTCGCGAATGAACTGATTGATGTGCATTCGTCGCCAATCATTGCGTTTCATATCGCCCCGAAATTTTTTCCAACTCGCGTCATCGGGGAATTCGGTGCGCTTTGCATCGGGGTACGGATAAAAATAATCGTCAATGTGAATCCCATCCACATCATAGCGCCGCACCACATCGAGAATCACCCGCATCGAATGCGCCCGCGCGCCGGCCTCTGCAGGATCCAACCATTGGAAGCCGTTGTACGCTTTCACCAATGCCGGTTGTGTGCGGCTGATGTGGTTTGCCGCGACTGTGCTTTTGGCGCCCTTGTAGCGCGCGCGATACGGATTAAACCACGCGTGCAATTCCATCCCTTGCCGATGCGTCTCGCTAATGGCAAACGCCAGCGGATCCCACGCGGGCTTCGGCGCTTGGCCCATTTTGCCGGTTAGATATTCGCTCCACGGTTCGAGCTGTGAAACGTAAAGCGCATCGCACGCGGGGCGCACTTGGAAGATGACGCAGTTAAGCCTCAAAGCTGCCGCGCGTCCAATAAGCGTGCGCAGTTCCCGTTGCTGTTGGGTGGTCGTCAACCCCGGTTGCGAAGGCCAATCGATATTGTTCACCGTGGCAATCCATGCGCCGCGAAATTCGCGCTGAAGCGGGGTGACCTTTACGCCCGTGACGGGGTGAAATGAAATGTTCGCCGCCGAAACGGTTAACACGGTGAAAAGTAAAATGCCTCCAAAACGCAACACGGGGAAAGGGTAGAGGTGGGAGGATCGATTATCAATGATCAAAGATTGCTCGATTCTTAAGTTTTGGTCATCAGTCGGCCTCATTTTGGGCATTGAAAAATGATCATTTTCCCTTCACTCTCCGGCTTCCTTTGGACTGGTGGACAAACAAAACTTATTTCTGCTGCGCTGTGACGTTGTACGGCATTGCAATGCTGTACTCTGTTTTCCTGTGGCGAAAGGGGTTTCGTCGGGATGACTGGGTGGTTTACGGCGTCCTTGCTGCGGGGCTTGTGTTGCACACGATTGCGATGGTGAAACGCGGTTTTTCATTTGAGCGCTGCCCGATCAACAATCTCTATGAGGCGACGGCGTTTATTATGTGGACAATTATCGCGGGCTATCTGGTGGCCGGCTTGTGGCAACGGTTTCGGTTTATCGGCGCGTTTGCTTCGCCGTTGTTGTTTGTGCTCGGCGTGTTTGCGTTGTTTCCGGATATGGATCCCAAACTGCCGGCAGGCGAGTATGAATTTTCCGGCGCGCTGAGTAGTCTGCACAAGGCGCTGCTGCTCTTGGCCTTTGGCGGCTTCGGCCTTAGCGCGGTGGGCGCAGCAATGTATTTAACTCAAGAACACGATTTGAAACTGCATCGCTTCCGCGCGATTCTCTCCAAGCTGCCGCCTCTGCAACGTCTCGAATCCGCGATGGCCAAGCTGCTTTGGGTGGCCTTTGGGCTGCTCACGGCGGGGCTCATAGCGAGCAGCGCGTATTTGCATCAAGCCAAACAAATTTGGTTCAGCACCGATCCCGAAATGATTTGGACTCTGGGCGTTTGGGTTTTTTATCTTGGCCTACTCATCGTGCAAGCGCGTCACACGCAAGGCGGCAAACGCTTCGCGTGGGGCGCGCTCGGCAGTTTTCTGGTTGTGATGCTTACTTTTTGGGGCGTGTACCTGTTGTCGCCACTCCATCAACCCCCCGCCTCGTAATGTCGATCGTTTGCCTTGGCCTAAATCATCGCACCGCGTCGGTTGACGTGCGGGAACAGTTTGCGTTGACGGAGGGAAAGCTGCCGGAAATGTTGACAACGGTGCGCGCGGAAACCAGCGCGGAAGAAGCAGTGATTCTTTCCACGTGCAATCGTGTGGAAATTTATGCGGCTACTGATGATCCGTCCGGCCATTTGCTCAATGAATTGCGCGCGTTTCTCATCGGTGATCGCGAACTTGACAACGATGTGTTTTATGAATTCACCGATGCGGAGGCGGTGGAGCATCTTTTCAAAGTTGCCAGTGGATTGGATTCAATGGTGCTGGGCGAAACGGAAATCCTTGGCCAACTCAAGGCGTCGTATCAACTCGCGCTCGAGCAAAAAGCCACCGGCGGTCGCTTAAATAAATCCTTCCAAAAAGCCTTCAATGCCGCCAAGCAAATCCGCACGGAAACCAACATCCAACGCGGTAGTGTCTCCGTGGCCAACGTGGCAGTGGAATTGGCAGGCAAGATTTTTGATCGGCTCGATGACCGCACTGTGATGGTGATTGGCGCGGGTGATACGAGTGAAAAAACCGCGCGCGCATTATTGAGCCGCGGTGCCCAGAGCGTGATCGTTTCCAATCGCTCCCCCGAACGCGCCGAGGCGTTGGCCACTGAGTTGGGCGGAAAAGCCGTTGGGTTTGAAAACTGGGAAAACGAATTCGCCGCGATTGATATTATCATCAGCAGCACCAGCGCGCCGCATTATGTGCTCGATCGCAAAAAGATCGAGCCCCTGCAACGCCTCCGCCAGCATCGGCCGCTGTTGTTGGTGGACATCGCGGTGCCGCGCGACATCGAGCCGGAAGTGAATTTTTTGGAGGACGTTTATCTGTATAACATCGACGACCTCCAAGCCATTGCCGACGATTATCTCCGCCTGCGTGAAGAGGAAATCGCCAAGTGCGATGGGATCGTGAAGGCCAAAGCCAAAGAATTATTGGACACGCTCAAAGTTCTGCCGGCATCTTGCCAACAGAATCCAGCGCGCTCTTCTGCCAGCAAGTTGTCGGCAGCACAAAGTTAATGCCTGAAGAACCCATCATCATCGCCACGCGCGGCAGCGCGCTGGCTCTTGCTCAAGCGCGATTAATTTTTGATCAATGCCGTTTGGCCTTCCCGCGCTTGCCGTTTGAAATCAAAATCATTAAAACCACCGGCGACAAAAAACAATCCGCTTCGCTCGCGCAAGCGGGTAAGTCGCTGCCAAAGGGATTGTTTACCAAAGAACTCGAAGTCGCGCTTGTGAAACAAAAAGCCGATCTCGCCGTGCACAGCCTCAAAGATTTGCCCACGGAATTGCCGGGCGGACTCACTCTCGGCGCTGTCAGCAAACGGGAGGACGTCCGTGATGTGTTGATTTACAAAAACAACGCGGGGTTCGACGGTCCCATACCGGAATTGGCCGAAGGCGCAGTCGTGGCCACCAGCAGCCCGCGCCGCAAAGCGCAACTGCTAGCTGCACGGCCGGATTTGTGCGTGAAAGCAATTCGGGGCAATCTTCCCACGCGATTGGAAAAGCTGGCCGACACCGAAGCAATGGCCGGAACCGTGCTTGCCGCAGCGGGTTTGAACCGGCTGGATTTTTCCATCACCGCCGGGAGCGCGCTCGAGGGGGATGCCGTTCCCGATGGGATTCGCGCCGTAGCGCTGGACACCCAGCTAATGCTGCCCTGCGTGGGGCAGGGTGCGATTGGAATTGAAATTCGCGCGGACGATGGCCGCATTGAAAAAATTTGTGAGCGGCTCAATCATTTCTATTCACACACCGCCGTGGCCGCCGAGCGCGCTTTCCTGCGCGGGATGGGCGGTGGCTGCAGCTCGCCCGTGGGTGCGGCGGCGACAGTTGATGGCACGCAATTGAGATTGCGCGCGGTTTCGTTTTTGAATGACACCGTGCAGCGCGCCGAACAAACCGGCGATGTGCACGAGCCCGAGGCGTTGGGCGTGGCGGTGGCCGCAGAACTACGCGGATGAGCGAGCTGGGCAAATTGCTCGAGTATCCGTGGCTGCCCATCGGCACTTTTTTTAATGCGCTGTGCATTTTCATCGGCGGCGTGGTGGGCCTGCGTTTGAGCCGTCAACTGACCGATGCCACGCAACGGCGCATTCGGAAATTTCTCGCGGTACTTACCGTACTTGCCGGTGGCTATATGATTTGCAACGGCCTCTACGGAGGTTGGCAATCGGCGGGGAGTGTTTGGAAATTTCTGTTGCTTGGGCTGATCACGTTGCTGGCAATTTCGTTTGGAAATTTATTTGGCACGTGGCTGAAGTTGCAGGAGCAAATGGATAAAATTGGCCAAGCGGCCAAGGATCGATTCGCCAAAATGGGCAACGAAGAATCGGCGAGCTTCAGTGATGGCTTTGTGACGTGCACAATTTTGTTTACCGTGGGGCCGATGTCCCTGCTGGGCGCGGTGGAAGATGGGCTCGGGAAAGTGCCGGCGATTCTGATTGTGAAATCGTTAATGGACGGCATCGCCACGCTTTGCTTCGCGCCGCGCTTTGGGGCGGGCGTGTTGCTTTCGATTGTGCCGTTGCTCGCGTATCAAGGCGCAGTCACACTGTTGGCTTCGAATATGGGATTCATCACCGACGAACCAGCGCTGCTCGCCAGCTTTAATCTCGTGGGCGGACTTTTGGTGCTCACGATTATGTTAGTGATTTTGGAAGTGCAAAAGGTGCCGTTGGCGAATTATCTGCCGGCGTTGGTCATTGGGCCGCTGCTGACTTGGTGGTGGGTGGTTTAAGGTGCGCCCGGAGAGCGCGCCCTACCTCGACTCCAAATCATCTCGCAACATTCGCCGACCGAAGGCGTTGTACGGATGTATTTTGTTGCCGTGCGCCAAAGGCAATCCTTCGGAAGCCCAGGCAAAAATAGCGCCTTCGAGGTTGAATACCTTAGTGTGGCCGAGTGCCCGCAGCCGTTGCGCCATTTTTGCGCTGCGATAACCGACGGCGCAGTAAACCACGATGGGTTGCCCGTTTGCGGGCAGGAGTTTTTGCAGTTCAGCTTCGGCCGTTTCCGGTGGCACCCGTTGGGCGTTTGGAAGGTGGCTCACGGCGAATTCATCTGCGCGGCGGATGTCCCACAGCAGGGGCGTGGTGCGATTGGCATCAGCGATCCACGCCGTTAACTTGGCAGGTGTGATGTGCGGGATGTCATCAAAATGCCAGCGGATGAATTTACGAGCGGCGGCAATTCCGTTGTTCGGCAGCCAGAGCCAAAAGGCGAGGCCGGTGGCCAGCGTGACCCCGATGATGATCCATCTAATGCGGCGCCAATTTCGTTTCGGTTTTAGGGCGTCACTTGCCACGGGCTTCTTTCACGACCGTCTTTGCTCCTTCGGTCACAAGGTCTTCAACATTTTCTTTCCAGCGATCAGCGGGAAGGCCATAGACAGCCATGGAAGATTGCCCTTCGTAGCCGCCTTCGGTGAGCACGCGCAAACTGGGGATATAAGCCATCACGTCATTGGCATAACTGGTGACCCACGTGCGGGCGCCAAATTGTTTTTTGAATTTGATGGAATAATCGACGACGACTTCGCCCCCCATCGTGAGCCACAGCAAATCGCCGACGCGCCAGCATTGGATGGGGTAGGGATATGTTTTGGGGAGGTTGCCGGTGGATTGTAGTTTGAGCATGCGTCCTGCCCAGCGTCCGCGGTAATGGGTTGGGTTCTTGGCGGCGGCGGCGAGTGCGGCAGGTGCGGGCAAGGCGCCGTACTCGAGCGGAATGGTTTGAATTCGAGTGGTGAGCTTTGGTTTTAGCGTTTCCATGTTTTGCAGGAGCACCTCCTCGACGGCGGCGGCGAGCATGTTGCCGTAGCGCTCGGCCTGATAAACTTCGCGGCGGGGCAGGGGATTGATATCCGCACCGCAGCCGGCGCTGAAGAGGGCGAGCGCATTGGGATGGCTTTTCTCAAGCGCGATTTGGGTGAAGCCGGAGTAGTCACCCGAAAATTTATAAAAACTCAGCACCGTGCTGTGGCAGGCGTAGCCGAAGACGACGGCCTTGAGTTCGAGTCCTTTGTAAACGGCGAGCACGGGCACGTCGTGATCGATCGGGCCTTTTAATGCATTGGCGGCAATGAGTTTGGGCACCATGCTGTACGGTTTGTTTTCGCGGCGGTTGACGCCAAAGCGGGTGATGCCGATGCCGTGCTTGAGTGTGACGGGTTCCAGATTTTTCAGCGCCTCGCCGGTGATGCGTACGATTTCGTTTTCCACCCGCGCGGAAAATTCCTCGATGCGCTTGATGCGTTCGGTGTTGAGTGGATAAATATCGTAAAGCCCCCCGCGCAACACCGGCCCGGTGTGCGTGTGCGAGGCGTTGAGCATAATTTGCGCCGGCGCGAGTTTGTGTTCTTTGGCAAGGCGCGCCTTGAGGTTGGCGTAAATGCTGCCGGTCATGCCGAGCGTGTCCGTGCCGATGATGATCGCGCGCTGGCCGGATGCATCCTCCAGCGCGAGCGCCTTCACCCAAAGCGGATGCAGTGCGCCTTCGCTCTCCTTCGAGCGCCCGCCATAGCCGGCCATCCAGATGGGTGTCTTCGGCGTGATGTCCGCCTTGGCGGTGCCGGCTTTCCAAGTTTCCGATGGAAGGGCAGCGGAGAGGGGGAGGGAAAGGGCAAGGAAGAGCAGGAGCCGGAGTGTGGTCATCCGAGGAGGGTAAATTTCAATGTACAATTATCAAGTCTCAAGAATCGTCCAAGTTTTAAGGATTAGAAATTGCCGCGCATAAAGGCATCAATGGCTTGCTTAAATAACCATCGCACCGCCGGACCAGTTTTCGAGAATCCACATAAGAACGATGAACGCCAAATAAATAACACCGACCGCGGTGCCCACGATGACAAGCAATGTGGCGACGATGGCCGCGATGGAGCCGCCGCCCAAAAGCACGGCCAGCATTCCGCCACTTCTGCGGGTGGCGGGTGCGGATGCTGGGGCGATCGTTGGAGCGGCAGCGAGGGTGGGCGGCAAGTCGTTATGGGCGGGGCTTGGCGCGGGTTGCGTGGTCGCGGGTGTGCGTGCTGTTCTGACTAATCCGATGATGCAATCGATGATGCCCCATACACCGGCGATGATGCCCAATGTGATGCCTGCCACCACGCCGGCGACAAATGCGCCCCAGTGCCAAAATAAAATCCCCGCTACGATGCCGCCCACGCCCAAACCCAGCGAGGCGATACCGATGTAAATGGAGGTGCTCAAGCGTTTGTGTATCGGCGCGGCGGCTTGCATCGGTTGCATTAGGACTGGCGGTTTGTTTTCCATTAGAAAACGTTATCAAATTTTGGCAGGAATCCATAATCGAAAAATATGGGGTGGCATTGATTCAGTCGATGATCACTGCAATGTTCATTGAGTCTTGAATCTGGCGCATACTTGCGGGCATAGTCTGCCCACCGGATTTTTATAAAATGGAAAACGTACGCATTGGCATTATTGGGTTAGGAAACATCGGGCAGATTCACGTCAACAATCTGCTGGAGGGCAGGGTGCCGCGCGGGGTGTTGACGGCAGTGGGGGATGCATTTCCCGCTAAATTGCCGGAGTATGCCGCGAAAGGGCTTAAGACGTTTGAGAGTGGCGAGGCGTTGATTGCCTCGGGCGAGATCGATGCCTTGATGGTTGCCACGCCGCATTTTCAGCACACCACGTTGGGCATCGCCGCGCTGGAGGCGGGCCTGCACGTGATGGTGGAAAAACCCATCTCGGCTCACAAAGCCGATGCCGAGCGGCTCATCGCCGCGGCGGATAAGCGGCCGGAGTTGAAATTTTCCGGGATGTTCCAAATGCGCGTGGAGCCGCGTTACCAAAAAATCCGCGAGCTGGTGCAGGGCGGCGAGCTCGGCGATTTGATTCGGGTGATTTGGATTATGACCGATTGGTTCCGCGCCGAGGCCTATTATCAAAGCAGCGATTGGCGCGCCACCTGGAAGGGCGAAGGCGGTGGCGTGTTGCTCAATCAATGCCTTCATCAACTTGACGCGTTGCAGTGGATTACCGGGATGCCCTCCAAAGTGCGCAGCCACGTGGGCATCGGCCGCCATCACGATATCGAGGTGGAAGACGACGTGACGTGCTACCTCGAATACGCCAATGGCGCGAGTGGCACCTTCATCACCTCCACCGGCGAAACGCCCGGCAGTAACCGATTTGAAATCGCCGGTACCAAGGGCCGCGTGTTGTTGGAGAACGACAAACTGATCGTCACCCGTAACGCCGTGCCGTCGGATGAATGGAGCAAGACTTCGAAAGTCGGATTCCAACAGCCCGAATCCACCGTGGAAGAAATCGCCATTCCGCCCGCCGAGGAACCGCACGCGATGCTTATCAGCAATCTCGTCAACGCCATCCTCGATGGCGAAGAACTCATCGCGCCGGGTGCAAGCGGCATCGGCTCGGTGGAGCTCGCCAACGTGATGGTCTACTCCGGCCTGATCAATGAGACCATCGACTTGCCAATGGACAGCGCCGCGTGGGAAACCAAACTCAACGATCTCATCGCCAGCTCCACCCACAAAAAGAAAACAGTTGAAGTTAGTAAAGAAGATTTCACGGCGTCATTTCGGCGTTAAATGTCAGAAATTTTAGAAAAGGATTTTTATGGAATTAATGGGAATCGCCGATGAAGGCGCAGTGACAATTGAGGGCCAGATTGAGGTGACTCAGGCACTGGGGTGGCGGTGGATCGAATCGCGCTTTGTGGAGGTGGAGGGATTTGAGAAGGGGTCGATTCACGAGATCCCGGATGCGGCGTTTGATGTGGTTGTCCAAAAACTCGAGGAATCGGGCGTTGGAATTTATGCGTTCGGATCGACGATTTGCAACTGGCAGAAGACCGTGGCGACGCCCTTCGAGGTGACGCTCGCCGAGGTGGATCGTGCCATCCCGCGCATGAAACGGCTCGGCACAAAATACGTGCGGATTATGTCATTCAAGCCCGACGATGATGCGGAAACCACCCCGCCGGAAGTGTTCGAGCGCGTGGGCGAAGTTACAAAACGTTTTCTCGGCGAAGGCCTGCAGCCGGTGCACGAGAATTGCATGAACCACGGTGGTATGAGCTGGCAACACGCGGAGGAATTGCTCGAAAAAGTGCCGGGCCTAAAATGGGTGTTCGACACCGCCAACCCCATTTTTAACGCCGACCGCCGTGGCGATCAACCGTGGGGGATGCAGTGCCCATGGGAATTCTGGGAGCATATGCGCGAGCACACGGCGCATATTCACATCAAGGATGCCGTAAAAACTGACGACGGCGAAACGTATCATTTCCCCGGCGAAGGCGATGGCCGCGTGCGGGATATTTTGAAGGATGCTTTCGCCAACGGCTACGACGGCGGCATCTCCATCGAGCCGCATATGACGGTGGTCTTCCACGACACCGACAGCGCTGCGCCTGAAAAAGCGATGGCCGACAACTACATCGAGTACGGCCGGCGCTTGGAAAAGCTCATCGAAGAAGTGCGGTGAGTCAACAGCATCTACAACAACGCCGCCGAGTCCCCATCCAAATACATCACACACTGAGATTGCGTGCGTAAATGTGAGGCGGGGCAAGCCGTGCTGATTGGCCCTTGGAGGGCATCCTTCACCGCTTGCGCTTTGCGGGTTTCGGGGCAGAGACACACCATTTTTTTCGCCTGACACAACGCCGGCACCGTAAGTGTCAGCGCGTATTGTGGCACGGAATCGAACGTTGGGAAATGCCCTTCGCCGTGTTGTTGTTTTCGGCAGCCGTCATCGAGCTGCACAATTTTCACAACCTCCGGATCATTGAGATCGGCCACCGGCGGGTCATTAAAAGCGATGTGGCCGTTCTCGCCCACGCCGAGGCAGCAGAGATCAACGGGCTGCGCGGCGAGCAAATCCGCGTAGCGGCGGCATTCCTTGAGCGGCTCGGGCGCGTCGCCGCAAATGTAATGAAACGCGGCGGGCTGCACCTTCTCTTCCACGCGCTCGCGCATATAACGGCGGAAGCTCGCGCTGTGATCGCCATTGAGCCCGAGATATTCGTCCATATGAAACAGCGTCACCTTGCTCCAATCCACCTCGCCGATAGCCACGAGTTTTTCCAGAAACTGAATCTGCGAATTGCCCGTCGCCAAGATGGCCGCGGCACTGCCTTGCGCATCAATCACGCCACAAAGATACTCGTTCACCTCCGCTGCGGCGGCTTTGGCCATTGAGTTTTCGCTGGCAAAAACACGCACATTGAGGGAGTCAACTTCAAATGATCGGATGGGTTCAGTGCTCATAAATGGTTGAACGGCAAAGCCTAACGCGCAGCAAAATTGGGTCAATACCAAAGGCCCGCTTTTGACTTTTGCGTGCGCATCTGATTCACTGCGCCGCCGATGAACACGCTGCGCCATACCGATGCCGGCTACGCCCGCAAGCTTGACCGCCTTTGTGCGGCGTCGAGTTTGTTTGATCCTAAAATCGAGGCCAGTGCGCGTGCCATCGTGGATCACGTGGCGGCCAAGGGCGATGCGGCGTTGATTGCGTTTGCCAAAAAATTCGATGGCGCTACGCTCACCGCCAAAACCTTGCGCGTGAGCGATGCGGAATTAGCGACTGCATCCCAATCCGTCACCGGCAAATTACGCGCTGCCATTAGTTTGGCCCACCGCAACATCTCGCAATTCCACAAACGTGGCCTACGAAAAAATTGGAGCGGACGCAACGCGCAGGGCGCGCGCGTGGGAGAAAAGTACGATCCTTTCGGGCGCGTAGGCATTTACATTCCAGGCGGCACTGCGCCTTTGATGTCCACCGCGTTGATGACCGTGACGCTCGCGAAAGTGGCCGGTTGCAAAGAGATCGTCGTGTGCACGCCGTGCGGCAAAGATGGCACGGTGAATCCGGGGCTGTTGCACGCGGCACAATTGGCGGGAGCCACGGAGATTTATCGCATCGGCGGCGCCCACGCCATCGCGGCGATGGCGCACGGGACGAAGACCCTCGCACCAGTGCAGAAAATTTTTGGCCCCGGCAATGCGTACGTGGTTGCCGCCAAGCGCTTGCTGGTGGGCCGCGTCTCCATCGATCTATTACCCGGGCCGAGTGAAGTATTGGTGTTGGCCGATGGCACGGCGAATCCGGCCTTTGCGGCGGCGGATATTTTGGCGCAAGCGGAACACGGCTCGGGGCACGAACGGTGTTGGCTTCTCAGCACTTCGGCGAAAGTCATTGGCGCAGTCAAAAAAGAAATCGCAAAGCAACTGCCGCAACGATCGCGCCGGGATTACATTCGCAAGGCGCTTGCGAAAAACGGTTGGCTCATTCAAGTGCAATCGCGGGCGGAAGCCATTGCGCTTGCCAATCGATTGGCGCCGGAACATTGCGAGGTGATGCTCAAAGATGCGGCGGCCGTTGCAAAACAAATCACCACTGCGGGCGCGTTATTTCTCGGTAATTTTTCGCCCACAGTCACGGGCGATTACGTGGCGGGCCCAAGCCACACGCTGCCCACGGGTGGGGCGGGGGCTTCATTTCCCGGGCTCACGGTGGATATGTTCCAACGCCGCACGAGTGTGGTGCAATTTACCCCGGCAGCCTTGCAAAAATCCATCGCGGCTATTGAACAATTCGCCGCCGTGGAAGGGTTGGATGCCCACGGGCGCTCGGCGTCGATTCGGTTGGATTGAAGAGTTTTTTTGACACGGATTACACGGATTCATTGTTGAGAAAAATCCCTGTTCATCCGTGAAATCCGTGTCTCTTTTTTATCGTCGTTTGTACCGATTGGCTTCGCGGCGGTTGTGCGTCTTCACAAAATGATTTCGGTCATTCATTACTCGCTGGATATCTTTAATGAATTGTTCGCAGCTTTGAGCCATTCCACCGAGGGAGATGACCGTGTCGCGTTCGGCAAGATCGTTGGTGATGGCGAGAGCTTCGCCGTAGGGTTTGAGGCGGTGGGCGGTGCGTTCGATGAGGTCGTCGGCGGTTTTGCCTTTGGTGGAGTAGATTATTTCCAAGCCTTGGGGGGCGGTTGGCTTGGGGGTGCCGGCGGGGGCGCCGCTGCCGTCAAAGAAAAGGGTGACGGGCGTGTGCGTGCTGTCGGCGTATTGGGTGAGCTCGGCGATGAGCGCATCGCGGGCGCGCGCAGTGTGGCGCGGCTCGCCGGGGGCAAGGTCGCGCCAAGCGTGCAGGAGACTGTAGCCGTCCACCAAAATGCGCACAATGGCCATGGCTGATTATACTGAAGGGGTGAGGGGGTGACAAGCGGTGGTGGAACGGTTAAACTTTGGGCATGCCGCTTTATGAATATGAGTTGTGTGAGGGGGATTGCAAGGTGTGTGGGGGACGATTTGAATTGCAGCGCCCGATGAAAACACCGGCGCTCAAGGAGTGCCCCGTGTGTCATAAGGCGGTGCGGAAGGTGTTTGGCGCGGTGTATATGCCCAAGCATATGAAGAAGATCAATGTGCGTGAGGCCACGAACAACGGCTTCACGGTGCTGAAAAAAACCAGCAAGGGCGAGTATGAGGTGCACAAACCGGACAAGGGAATCTGATGCCGACGCGTTTGCAGGTTTTGTTTTCCGGCCGGGTGCAGGGGATTGGTTTTCGCTACACGGTGAAGCAAACGGCGCTGGGATTTGAGGTGACCGGCTGGGTAAAAAATCTGGATGACGGTCGGGTGGAGCTCTTGGTGGAAGGGGACCGAGGTGAATTAGAGGCTTTTCAAAAGGCGATTCCCGAGGCAGGATTGCGCCGCTTCATCCGCGAAACGCAATCGGAATGGAGCGAAGGCACGGGCGAATTTCGTGGATTCGAAATCGCCCGCTGATGTTTCCGTATGAAATACGCGATCATATCAGACATCCACGGGAACCTCGAAGCGCTGAACACAGTGCTGGAGGACGCGGAGAAGCGTGGCTGCGAAAGTTTTGTGTGCGGCGGCGATGTCGTCGGATACAACGCCAATCCCAAGGAATGTATGGATATCGTGCGCGGGCTGAAGATGCCCTGCGTGATGGGTAACCACGATGAATACATCGGCCAGGATTGCGATCTTTCCGCCTTCAACCCCGTCGCCGCCGAAGCTGTGCTGTGGACGCGCAATCAACTCAGCGCAGAAGACCGCCAGTGGCTGTGCGAATTGCGTTACGTGCGGTTGGTCGATCACTTTTCCATCGTGCATGGCACCATGGATAGTCCGCGTTACTGGGGTTACGTACAGGACGCCGGGGATGCAGCGGCGAGTTTCACTTATCAAAGCACCGTGCTTTGTTTCCACGGGCACACGCACGTACCGCTGGTGTTCATTGATGACGGCATTGAAGTGGATGGCGGCACCTTTGAGCATCTCAAACTCGAAGTGGGCAAACGCTATTTTATCAACGTAGGCAGCGTCGGTCAGCCGCGCGATGGTGATCCGCGCGCGTCGTACTGCGTGTACGATGCCAAAAATGAAACGGTGGAACTCATTCGCATCAACTACGACATCGAGACCACCCAGAAAAAAATTCTCGCCGCCGGCTTGCCCGAGCGATTGGCCGAGCGTCTCAATTACGGGAAATAACACCCGTCGCCCATTTGAGACCGGCGTGAAACTGCTCATCCTTAAACCCAGCTCCCTCGGTGACATCATTCACGCGTTGCCCGTGCTTCGCCTCATCAAGCGTCAACGTCCCAACTGGCAGGTGCATTGGTGGATCGCCCAAAGTTTCGCACCACTTTTGCAAAGCGACCCCGACCTTGCCGCGGTGCATCCCTTTCAGCGTCGCGGCTGGGGCACACCCGCCGGATTAGCGCGCGGCGCGCAACAGCTCGGCCAACTTCACCGCGAGCGGTTTGATGTGGTATTGGACTTGCAAGGGCTTGCCCGCAGTGCAGCGTTCGGCTGGATCTCCCGGGCGGGATTCACCATTGGCTTGCATCAACATCGTGAAGGTGCCGCCGCTGCGTACGATATTTCTGTGGAACGCCCGAGCCCCCATGCGCACGCGGTCGATTGGTGCCGTGCCGTGCTTCCGCATTTGGGTTTGGAAAACCACGATGACTTCGAGTGGATGCCGCCCCGTGACGAACCACTTCCTGAGGGCTGCGACCCCGGCCGGCGTTGGCTCGCACTTTGTCCCGGCGCCCGATGGGACAATAAACGATGGCCCACCAAATCTTTTGAAACCCTCACGCGAAATTTATTGATGGAGCAGGGCGACCTTCGCGTGGTCGTGCTGGGCGGCGAAGAGGACTCAGAAATTGGCGCGCGCCTCGGCGCGATTGGCGCGCGGTGCGTCGATAAAACCGGCCAAACCACTTTACCCGAAATGGTGGAATGGATTCGCAGCAGCGAAGCAATGGTGACCAACGACACCGGTCCGATGCACGTGGCCGCTGCGTTGGGTAAGCCGGTGGTTGCCCTCTTTGGCCCCACCGATCCACGCCGCACCGGCCCCTATCATGCTCGCGGCACCGTGCTTCAAGCCACGGGCATGAACTGTGTGCCCTGCCTTTCGCGCAACTGCACGGCCATTCGCGAACGCGATTGTTTGCGCGGAATTGGAGCGCTGGAAGTGTCTGCTGTAGTTCAGAAACTTTTGGCTCACGGTGAATAACTTGGGCCGGAGGCAACCTGATTGGCCTTGAAAAACAGGCGCGATGGCCACACAGTTCCAACATGTGGAGGGGGTACCTATTTCTATTGGTGGGATGTTTTCTGTCCCAGAACGCGCACGCGCAATTATTGCAGGTGATGATGACCACCGATCGCAATAATTTCCTGCCCAATCAGGCCGTCGTCGTCAAGCTGGCGATCCGCAATGTGTCAGGTCAAAAAGTGATGTTGGCGGACGGGGTAGATTGGATCAAATTTTCAGCTCATGATGGCCGGGGCATCCCTGTGCTTCGCAATGGCAATCCGCCGCAGGGAAAATCCGTTTTGGTGGATAACGGAAAGAGCCACCTTTGGACGTTTCAAATGGCACCGATTTTTGATTTCAGCAAGCCGGGCGTATTCACCATCCATGCCCGCATCAAAATACGGCAGTTTAACAATCATATTTTGGATGTGCGGCCGATGAAATTTCAAGTGGTGGCCGGGGTGAAAATCGCCGAAATGCGGCGGGGCGTGGCACCGCGACAAGTAGGCCAGCCGCCCGATCTGCGCACCTACACTCTGCGAAGTACCCGCGTGCACGGGCGCACCCATATTTTTCTGCGCGTGGAAGGCACGCGAGGCAATGAAATGCGCATTTACAATGTGCTCGATCTCGGCCGGAAAGTGCCATTTGGAAAACCGCAAATGGAGATGGACCCCAAGGGCATCACGCACGTGTTCTTCCAGTTCTATGCCAAGAATTTCCGCTATTTTCAGGTGGATCCCGAAGGGCAATTACTGGTACGCCAAACTTACTTTTTCCAACAATATCCGCCGGCGTTGGTTCGGGATGATGATGGCCGAGTGGGGATCACTGGCGCACGACGTGAAATGATGGAAGATGATTTCCCCAAGATGCCCGATCGAAAGCGAAGCTCCATCGGCCGAAAACCTCCGCCGGAATTGTTATTGAAAAAGTGATTTCGAATCCGGAATGCTGCCCTGAAATTGTTTGACCAGAGCCGTGGCGCGGGCGATGTCCAGCCGGTTTTCGGTTCCCACGGGGCTGCGTAAACTCACTCGTACTGCGCCAATGATCACTCCGTTCTTATCCCGCAGAGGGAGGGTCACGGTGGCCACATCATTTTTACGGCCGTGGAAATTTTTGTTTAGATCCATCGCCTTGGCACAATCGGCGTGGGCGGGTTGGCCCACTTCAGCGGCGTTGAGGCTGCCGAGAATTTGCGGCGCTTGTTTAGGTGCGGGGCGTGCGACCAGTTGGAGAGACAACACGCGCTCATCCCCGCGGACCGCGCGGCGCAGTACATCGCCGTGGCGTTTGGCCAGCATCTCGGCTGGGTTGAGCAATTTGAGATGGGCGAACTCCGCCTTCGTATCCGAGCGCAGCCAAAGCGCAAATTGACCTTTACGGAAATCCGGCGTTTTTTTGGGGTCGTACGTAATGAACTGATTCCGTCCATTAAGCGACCAGGTGAGCGCGTTGCCTTTAGCTGAAAATTTGAGGTCATGCCAGCCACCCGGCGCGGGCAGGATCGCGTTGTCGCGCAGACCCTGAACCGCTTTGCCCTTTTCAAATACGGTCCAATACAGACGCGTGTCGTTTGGTTTCACCGCGAGCAAATAATAATTTTTGGCGTCCTGCGCGCGGAAGGCAATTCCGGCCACGGGCATGACCTTGCCGCCGATGATGCGAAAGCGCACTGAGCCACTGAAATCGTTCGGTGCCAGCGCATCGAGCATCACCAGTGTGTAATGATTCGAATCCTTGTCGCCGCCGGTGACTTCGATGAACCGTCCTTTTACATTGCCCACGCCATTGGCCGCTGGAATTTTGCCTTCGCGCACGATTGCCTTGCCGGCATTGCCTACGCCGGCGGCTTTGGCAGTGAACCCTTTGGGGGCTTTGCCGAGTTGTTGTTTGGCCATATCCAGCGCCGGATTCGCCGCGAACAACGCGGGAGCCAGCGCGGCCAGAATCAGTGTGGCGGTTTTCATGGGGAGAATTAGTAAATCATATCGGCCACCGTGCCGCCTGCGGGGATGAAGGGCAGCACGTGTTCGGTGTGTGGGGTGATGATGTCCAGCACGTAGGGTTCTTTGGAGGCCAGCATCCGGCGCAGGGCGGGGCGGAGATCTTTCTCGTACAGCACGCGCTCGCATTTTACGCCGAAGCCGGCGCAGATCGTGGGGTAATCGGGGTAGATCGTCTTGGGATCATCGGGGTTGCCGAGGTACGTGTGGCCGCGGTTGCTTTTGTAAAAACGATCTTCCCATTGCACCACCATCCCGAGGTGTTGATTGTTCAGGATGATTGCTTTGGCGGCGATCTTTTCGATTTTGGCGGTGGCGAGTTCCTGCACGTTCATTAGGAACGACCCATCGCCGTCGATGTCGATGACTTCCTTTTTCGGGAACGCCACCTTCGCGCCCATCGCGGCGGGGTAGCCGAAGCCCATTGAGCCGAGGCCGGCGCTGGTAAGGAGCTGGCGCGGGCGGGTGTAAACATAATGTTGGCCGCTCCACATTTGGTGTTGGCCCACGCCGGTGGTGATGATGGCGTCGCCTTTGGTGAGCTCGTAAAGCTCGGCGATGGCGTGCTGCGGAAGGATGATTTGATCCTCCTTGCCTTTGAGGCGGTCCTTGATGTGGTCGGAGGACATTTCCTCGCCGGTGATTTTGTAGCGCAGCGGGGCGCGTTGTTTCCATTCAGCGATCTGTTGATGCCACCGTTTGTAGCGCGCTTTGAGCGGGCGGCTCTTGACCATCTTCACCAACTTGCCCAGTGCGTATTTCACATCGCTGTGGATAGGGAGCTGGACTTTGCGGTTTTTGTTGTGCTCGGAGCGGTCGAGATCCACGTGAACGATGGTGCCGTGCTCGCAAAATTTTTCCACTTTACCGGTCACGCGATCGTCGAAGCGTACGCCAAAGGCGAGCAGTAAATCCGCGCCCTCGGCGATTTTACGGGTGTTGCCTTTGGCGTCCTTGCGCAGCTCGCCGCTGACAGCCCAGTTCGCGTAAGCCGCGCCGTGCATTCCAAGCCAGCGTAGCGAGAGCTTGTGGGTTTCGGGAAACGCACCCACGCCCATAATTGTTGTGGTGACCGGGATTTTTGTGGCCTCGACAAAGGCGCGAAGTTCCTTTGTGGCATTGCCAGTGATGACACCACCGCCGCAATAGAGCACCGGTCGCTCGGCTTTTTCGATGAGGCCGATGATTTCGTTTAGTTCAATATCATCCGCTTTCGGGCAGGCTTCGTAGCCGGGGATGTCAATGGATTCCGGCCAAACCGGTTGCGCGGTTTGTTGCTGGATATTTTTTGGGAAATCAATGACCACCGGGCCCGGCCGGCCGGTCGTCGCAATGTGAAACGCCTCCTTCACCACGCGCGGGATTTCGCGGATGTCAGTGATGAGATAGCTGTGCTTCACGACGCCGAGCGTCATGCCGTAAAAATCAGTTTCCTGAAACGCGCCTTTGCCGATCATTGCCTGCGGCACTTGGCCGGTGAGGGCGATCAGCGGCACGCTATCCATCCATGCATCGGCGAGGCCGGTCACCAAATTGGTTGCGCCCGGGCCGCTGGTGGCCATGCACACGCCGGCCTTGCCGGTGGCGCGGCCGTAACCGCCTGCGGCAAATGAGCCGCCCTGTTCGTGCCGCGGCAGGTACGTGCGAATCTGGCTGGACTTCGTCAGCGCCTGATGCAGCTCCATACTCGCGCCGCCGGGGTATGCAAAAATACTGTCCACTCCCTCGCGCTCCAGCGCGGCCACGAGGATTTCGCACCCCTTCATCGGCTGGCCCAGCTCGCGGCGTGCGGGTTTGGTTTTGGCGGCTTTCGGTTTGGTTTTGGTTGTCTTCGTTTTGCTCATTAACAATGTGTGTTGGCGGCTGGCTTCGGCGCAAGAAAAAGACCCGCGACCGTCTCCAGCCGGGGGTCCTTGTCGAAATTCATCCTAATCCCGACACGACTCCACGGGTTCGGAAAGTACAAGTACCTCCCAAAGGACGCCAAGCTGTACGGATAGGTTCAACATATTCGGGAGTGTTTTAGCAGGAAGTGCCGATGCGGTCAATCTTCCACTGTCGATCAGACCGGCTCCTGCTGCGTGAGGCAGTGGAATGCGCCGAGGCCCCAGACGAGGTCGGTGGCGTCGATCGGGATCACGGTGCGTGTGGGGAAACATTCCTGCAAAATGGCTTGGGCGCGGGCATCGTTGGCGTGGCGGAAGGTGGGGAGGAGCACGGCTTGGTTGCCGATGTAAAAATTGGCGTAGCTGGCGGGGAGGCGTTGGTTCTGGAAAATGACCGCCGGCGGCATCGGCAGCTCGATGACGCGCAAATTGGTTTGGCGCAGGCGTTCGAGGTTTGCTTGCAATGGGGCGTGGTTTTCGTCTTCGGGATTTTCTTCCACGGCGGTGACGACGGTGTGCGCATCCACAAAGCGGGTGAGGTCGTCGATGTGGCCGTCGGTGTCATCGCCGGCAATGCCTTCGCCCAGCCAAATGATTTCTGTCACGCCAAGATGATCGCGCAGGCGTTGCTCGATTTGCTCGCGGGTGAGGTTCGGGTTGCGGTTGGGATTTAGCAGGCAACTCTCGGTGGTGAGCAGAGTCCCCGCGCCGTTGACCTCGATGGAGCCGCCTTCGAGGACCATCTCCGGCGTGAAAATTTCCAACCCCCGCACAGCCGCAATGTGCGCGGGGATTTGGTGATCCAAATCATACGGCGGATATTTTTGGCCCCACGCATTGTAATCCCAATTGATGACGGCGGCGCGCGAGGTTTCGTTTTTCACAAACACCGGCCCGTGATCGCGGCACCACGGTTCGTAGGCGGGATGATGAAAAAATTCGACGTTAGCGTTCAGCGCGTCGTGGGTGTTCAGAATCGCCCGCGCCTCCGCCTCCATCGCGGCATCCCACACATTGATGAAAACATTTTCTCCCTCGGCTCCATCCGACAAGGCGCGGACCATCGCGGCGAATATCGGCGGGATGCGGTCGTAAATATCCGGAAAACTAATGCCCTCGCGGCGGGGCCATGTGAGCCACGTGCCGGTGTGCGGTTCCCACTCGGCCGGCATGCGAAAGCCGAGCTGGGCCGGTGTGTTCAGGGAAGATCCTCCTTCAGTGCGCTCGTCAGCAGTGCATACCATTGCTTGCGGCTGAGCTGCAATTCGGTGGCCGTGACCAATTCTCGGATTCGCTCGGGCTGCGTGCTGCCGACAATCGGCACGATGCCCGCCGGATGCCGCAGCAACCACGCGAGTGCCACTGCGCCGCGGCTCACGCCAAAATCGCGCGCCATTAAATCCAACCGCCGCCGTACTTTGGCGGGTTTGTAATTTTCCTGAGTCGGCAGCACGGATTTTTTCCCGTTGCCAAGATGGCCTCCCGCGAGCGGGCTCCACGCAAGTGGTGTAATGCCGCGTTCAAGGCATTGATCGAGCGTGCCATTTTCAAATGGGTCGAGGTGCATCAGGCTCGCCTCGATTTGATTCACCACCAGCGAATCCTTGAGCGCGCTTTGCAAACAACTCACTTGGGAGGGGTTAAAATTACTCACGCCAAAGTACTTCACCTTGCCGGATTTTTTTAACTTCGCAAATGCTTTGGCCAGTTCGGCGGGGTCCATCAGCCAATCCGGACGGTGGAGTTGATAAATATCAATGCAATCGATTCCCATCCGTTGCAGGGAATTGTCGCATGACCGCACGATGTATTCGGCGGAGAGATCGTAACGAAACGGCTCGTTGCTTTCGGGCACACGCACGCCGCATTTGGTGGCGATGACGGCGGATTTTTTCAGCGCTTTTGATTGCTTCAGCGCGAGCCCCATCAATTCTTCTGAAACGCCATCACAATAAATATCCGCCAAATCGAACAGCGTGTAGCCCGCTTCCTGTGCGGCGAGCAGCGATTTCACGCCCGCCTCGCGCGCCTTGGCTGTTACCTTGCGTGCGTCGCAATCACCGGCGATGCGCCAGCAGCCGTAAGCTAATGGAGAAATCTTGAGGGTAGTTTTACCAATACGGATAGGTTTCATTGGGTTGGGTGAGGCGAAGGTACGGCAAAGGAAAATTGTCGCAAGAAAAAATCACACGTGAATAGGCCGCGCTTGAATTGGCCTTCGCTTTGGGCACACTGCGCGACGTGAATGGCGGGGAAAACAAATGGCGCGATGGGGCGCTGGCGGCAGGCGCGGGCTTGGCGTGGGCGTGCGCGTTTCCGCCGCTCACCTATCTTCCTGCGGCTTGGCTCGCACCCGCGTTGCTGTTGGCCGCCACGCGGGCCGCGCCGGGGCGGGCCTTTCGCTTGGGGTTTGTGGCAGGCATCGCACATTTTTTTACCACGCTCGCGTGGGTGCTTTATATCCCGGTTGCGCCGGGAAACATGGCGGGTTGGCTGGCGTTGAGCACGTATTGCTCGGTGTATCCGGCGGCGTGGGCGGCGTTGTGTTGGTATTTGTTTCCGGGCGATTTGGAAAAACCGATTACCGAAGCGGTAGCGGATTTGTCGTTTTGCAAACGATTGCGCTGGGGTGTTTCTTGCGCGTTGGGGTGGGTGGCGCTCGAGTGTTTGCGCGGTTGGGTGATCACGGGGTTCCCGTGGAATTATTTGGGCGCGTCGCAGTTGGAATTCACGCGGCTCGCGATGCTCGCGCAATTCACCGGCGTGCTCGGCGTGTCGCTAGTGGTGGCGTGGGGGTCGGTGGGTGGATTGCTTTTAATATGGCGTTGGCGGAATGAAAAAAAGTTTGAGCCAATGATGCTCAAAGAATTGGCGGGGCCAGTCGTATTGCTGCTGGTGGCGGTGGGTTTGGGTAGCTTTGCTTTGGCGCAGCCATTGGGAGAGAAGCGTGATGAACTGAAAATCGCGCTCATCCAACCGAGCATTCCACAGACGGTTTTGTGGAATGTGTACGATAAACCCTCGCAGCACAAACGCTTCGCGCAGTTGATGGATCTTTCGGACATCGCGGTGGAGAAAAATCCGGACTTGCTCGTGTGGCCGGAAGCCTCGGTGCCGCCCTTGCGTTTACTGGATCCGGAAGTGGTGAACCCGCGTTTGCAAACGCTCGATGCGGCGTTGCGTGAGAAAAAAATCTGGCGCGTCTGGGGCGCGGATCGTTTTGAAAACAACACGCCGCTCAATAGCTCGGTGCTGATCGATCCCGATGGAAACGAGATTGCTTATTACAGTAAACAACACCTTGTGATGTTTGGCGAGTACGTGCCGTTTGGGGAGCAATTGCCTTTTTTAAAAAAGCTCGCGCCGGTGGGAAATTTTGCGCGCGGCAAAGGGCCGGAGGTTTTCGATATGGGCCGCGCAAAGATGTCGGTTATTATTTGTTTCGAGGACGTCGTGCCGCACCTCGCGCGCCGTGCAGTCACGCCGGAGGTGGATTTTTTGCTGAACCTCACCAACGACGGATGGTTCGGCCAAAGCCATCAGCAATGGCAGCACGCACGCTCCGCTGCGTGGCGCGCCATCGAGACGCGGCGTCCGCTCGTGCGTTGCACGAATAACGGGATCACCTGTTGGGTGGACGAGTACGGACGGTTCCATGGCGTGAAGCCGCCAGTGCATTCGCCGCGCGTGAATGTCGTGACCATTCCACTTCGCAAAGGCCCGCGCGTACCGACGGTTTACCAGCGTACCGGCGACTACCTGCCATGGGGAGCGGTGCTCGCCTGTGCGGTGTTGGTTCTTCTTCGCCGTAAAAATGGCTCGGCAATGGGCGCTAATCCAGTTAATTGAACCGCACAATGTTCGACACCGTACAAGCCCGACTCACCGAAACCGAAGCCCGATTGGCCAAGCTGCGGAGGTTTCTTTGACCTCCCCCAATGCGAGGCGCAATTAAAAGCGCTTGAGGAAAAAATGGCGGTCGATAGTTTTTGGGATAACCGCGAGGCGGCCCAGAAAGTGGTGGAAGAATGCTCCAGCCTGCGCAAACGCATCGAGCCACTGCGGTCTGCTGAGAAACAACTTGGTGACCTGCAACTGATGGTGGAGCTCGGCGCGGAAGAAAACGAAGCCACCCAAGCCACGCTCGCCGCCGAGATGGCGACCGATACCGAAAAATTTATCATCGGCCTTGATGCGCTTGAGTTGGCCGCGTTGCTCAGTGACCCCGCCGATCGTTGCAACTGCATTCTCACCATTAATGCCGGCGCGGGCGGCACGGAGAGTTGTGATTGGGCGGATATGCTTTTGCGAATGTACAAACGCTGGGCCGAGCGCCGCGATTGGAAAGTAGAAATCACGGATGTGACCGCCGGCGAAGTGGCGGGCATCAAGAGCGTCACGATGATTATTTCCGGCGAGAATGCTTTCGGCTATTGCAAGGCCGAGCGCGGCGTGCATCGGCTCGTGCGCATTTCGCCTTTTGATTCCAACAAACGCCGGCACACCAGTTTTGCCAGTGTGGATGTGATCGCTGAGATTGAAGCCGAAGGCGATATTGAAATCGACCCGTCAGACTTGCGGATTGATACCTTTCGCAGTGGCGGCAAGGGCGGCCAAAACGTCAACAAAGTGGAAAGCGCCGTGCGCATCACGCACTTGCCGACCGGTGTGGTGGCCGCCAGCCAAAACCAGCGCAGCCAACACCAAAATAAACACACGGCAATGAAGCTGCTGAGCGCGAAACTTTACGCCAAACGCGAGGACGAAATGAAATCGGAAATGGATCGGTTTTACAGCGACAAAGGCGCGATCGGTTGGGGAAACCAAATTCGTAGTTACGTGTTTCAGCCGTACCAAATGGTGAAAGATTTGCGCACCGGCATCCAAACCGGCAATGTGCAGGCGGTCATGGATGGCGAGCTGGATGAATTTGTGAGCGGCTGGTTGCAAGCCGGTTGTCCGACTCAACGCATGGCGGGAGCCGATGAAGAATGAGCATCCTCGATGAAATCGTAGCGCACAAACGCACTGAACTCGCGGCCTTGCCCGAAGCGGAGGTGACTCTGGAATCGTTGCGCGTGCAAGTGGCCAGGCGTGGTGGCGTGCGGGATTTTGCCGGCGCACTGGTGCGGCCGCGCGTGGGTGATGTGGGGCTCATTGCCGAAGTGAAAAAGGCGTCGCCCTCGGCGGGCATCATCCGCGAGGACTTTGATCCCGTGACCATTGCGCGCGAATACGAAGCGGCGGGCGCGAGTTGCCTTTCGGTGTTAACGGATGAAAAGTTTTTCCAGGGCTCGCCGGAATTTTTGAAACAAATCCGCTCGGCGGTGAACCTGCCGTTGTTGCGAAAAGATTTTGTCATCGACGAACGCCAAATCGCCGAAGCGATCGAATGGGGCGCGGATGCGGTGCTATTGATCGCGGCGATCCTCGATGACGCGCAGCTTGGACACTTTCACGCACTCGCCACGGCGGCGGGTTTGTCGGCGTTGGTGGAGGTGCACGACGACGATGAACTCGCCCGCGCGATGGCACTTAAGGCGCTGCTCATTGGCGTGAACAATCGTAACCTCAAAACATTTGAAGTGAACCTCAACACAACCGAAGCGCTCGCTGCGCGGATGGATTTGCGGCAAACGCTGCTCGTGGCCGAAAGTGGTATTCGATCGCGCGCGGATGTGGAGCGGCTCACCGCGTGCGGGGCGCGGGCGGTGCTGGTGGGGGAATCGCTGATGCGCGAGGATGACATCGGCGCGAAGATGCGCGAATTGGGAGGGCAACAATGAGTCAACCGTTGCGCGTTTTGATTATTGAAGATTCCGCGTTGGACGCGAAGGTGCTCGTGGGGTTGTTGCAAAATGGCGGTTATGAAATCGACAGCGAACGCGTGGAGACGGGCCCGGATTTTTCAGACGCTATCCAACGCCGACCGTGGGACATTATTTTGGCCGACTACAATTTGCCGGAATTCAACGGGCCCGAGGCATTGCTGCTGTTGCAACAGAGCGAACGCGACATTCCGTTCATCGTCATTTCCGGCGGCATTGGCGAAGACTTGGCGGTGCAGATTATGAAATCCGGCGCGCATGATTACCTAATGAAAGGCAATCTCGCGCGGCTGGTGCCGGCGGTGGAACGCGAGGTGCGCGAGGCTCGCGACCGCACCCGTCATCGCCAGGCTGAGACAGCCCTGCACGCGGCCAATGAACAGATGCGCATAGCACGCGAGATTCAGCAGCGGCTGTTTCCCGAGGAAGCGCCTCAACTGGATGGACTGGAACTGGCCGGGTTGACCGAAAGCGCGGAGCAAACGGGCGGCGACTATTACGATTTTGTGCCCATGGCCAACGGCGATTATGGGTTGGTGGTGGGCGATGTGACCGGGCACGGCATCGGGCCGGCGTTGTTAATGGCCGAGACACGGGCGTACCTGCGCATCTTGGCGGCGGATATGGATGACGTCGGCGAGATCCTCACACGCGCCAATCGCGTGCTCACTGAGGACACCGGTTCGGAACGATTTGTCACACTGCTCTTCGTGCGGCTCAGTCCCAAAACAGGCACGGTGCGCTACGCGAGTGCGGGGCATCCACCGGCGTTGTGGCTGGACGGCAGCGGGCATTTGAAACGCGAGCTCAAACGCACCGGCATCCCGCTCGGCATTCGGCCGGATACCGAGTACACCGTGAGTGAGGATTTCCCTCTGGAACCCGGTGATCTGCTGGCGTTGATGACCGATGGCGTTGAGGAATCCACCTCTGAAGATGGCGAGATGTTTGGCAAAGAACGAATCGTGCAGACGCTGGGCACTCATCAGGTGGAAAGTGCCGCGGAGATCGTGGCGGGCCTGCATGAGGCCGGCCGATCGCATGAGGCGGCCGACCACCAGCCGGACGACTTCACCACCATTGTGTTGAAAGTGGCCCACTGAAAAGGGTTGTCATTCTCTCACCGACCGCTAGGATGCGGCTCCTTTCCGGACGGACCGTAGCGCAGCCTGGTTAGCGCGCCACACTGGGGGTGTGGAGGTCGGGAGTTCGAATCTCCCCGGTCCGACCATTTTTCTAGCTAGTTTTTTGATTTTTTTCGTTTTCAACCGTTACCGTTGCGTTCTTTCGGCTATATCCTTGCCAACTCGTAATCGCTGATTACGAAAAAACATGTCCCATAAGCGAACAGAACCACCCCTGAAATCAGCAAGCTTCTGAAATTAGAAAAATTGCAACCTTAGCCCAGAACAGAGGACACAGGAAACCAACTAAATACACAAAATGAACCAAGTATTGATTACCGCTGCCTTTATGTTCCTTTTTCACTTTCCATCTACGTTGATGGCAGAGTTTAAGGTCGAGTCAGACAAAGAAAATGTGGTCTCTAGCCGACTTGAGGGTCGATGGCAATTCAATGAGGCCATTAGCTCCAGACTTAGAACCAGACTTCCCCTCAATCGGGATAGAGCCATGGAATTTCATGCAGATGACAAGGTTGTCGCAAAGATACCTGACAAGTATGGGAAGTTTCTGAAGAGAAAAACGATTTACATGGCGGGGATCATGAAGTCAGGAAAAAATGATTACCCATTTATTCTCACCGAACACAAAGGTAATCCGCACATAGTCATTTTTCGTGAACGGGATGGCGATCCATTGGGTGACGCCGAATCCTTTAACGTGATGCTTGCTGTCGCGGAGAATACTTCAAACGATCTGCTTTTTATAGGCGGTGATTTTAACAACCAGCCATTCTATGCTCTTGAGCGTGCAGAGACGCCCGAAGGTGATTCCCAACCAGGGCATGGAGCCGTCGAATGACGGCACGGTTGATGTTAGAATCATGCTATGTATCATCATACCTTGTTTGGCAACACTCGCATTAGTTGATTATGGTTCACCCTTTTTCTTTTTTAGGTTTCAACCGTAACCAATCCACTCACCGCGGTATATAACCTGTGGCCAACCCGTATTATAACCGAAATACATGCCCGAAAAACGACCAGAGCCATCCTTCGAATTTGTTCAACTTCTGACGACTCATCAGAGCCGTATGTTTGCCTACATACTTTCACTTCTAGGTAATCGCACTCAGGCGGAGGATGTTATGCAAGAGACTAATGCGGTTCTTTGGCGTAAGGCGCATGAATTCAAACTAGGCACCAACTTTGGTGCATGGATGCTAAGGGTCGCTTATTTTCAGGTAATGGCACACCGTCGCAAGATCACACGGGATCGCCTTGTTTTCGACGATGACTTTCTCGCAGATATTGCTGATGACGCGCAGCAGCAGTCTGAGAGGTATGAAGAAAAACAACGACTACTGGTCGACTGTATCGGGAAACTGAACGAACGTTACCAGAAACTCATCCGCCGTCGATACACCGAAGGTGCTACTCTGAAAACTATGGCTTCTCAAAGCGATCAGTCAGAGAGTTCCATTAAACAGGCGCTTTTCAGAGCTCGCAACGCTTTGATTGAGTGCGTAAAGCGTCATCGTCCAGAGGAAGCTCTATGACGGAAGTAGAGAAAAAAGAACTGGAGTTTCTCCTCATGGAACTTACTGAGGGCCAGCTATTGCCTGAGCAAAGCCACCGGTTGGTGGAGATGATTCAACAGTATCCTGAGGCAAAAAAACAGTATCTCGAATATTGTCAGGTTCACGCAATGCTTGCATGGGAACACGGTGTCTTGGGCGTAGGCCAGTCGCCGCACTCCTCAAGTATACCCGAAATTCAGCCCAAATCCCCCAGTACATCCAAGCGATTGGTCATAGCCGCATTAGTAGCGCTGGTGGGATTAGCCTTGTGGCTGCAATGGAGGGCACCATCAAAAATGCAACCGGGGGAAACGGTTGCTTCCCTGACCCGTAGCGTGGCTGCCAATTTGAAAATATTCGGCACATCGTCTGACTTCAGCAATGGCAGCACCATTCAAACCGGCAGTTACGATCTCGAAGAGGGCCTTGTCCAAATTACGTTTGAATCGGGTGTCGATCTCGTCATCGAAGCACCGGCTTCTTTCGAAATTCACAGCTCCGAGTTCATGGTCTTAAACGAAGGACGCCTAGCGGTTACTGTTCCTCCGGAAGGTGTTGGCTTCACTGTGGAAACTCCAGACGCTGAAGTGGTTGATTTCGGGACAGAGTTCGCCATCGAAGTGGTGGGCGAACGTAGTAGTGAAGTTCACGTGTTCAAGGGGGAAGTTGAAGTGCGCCCGAAAGAGCAGGATGCTTCGATCTATCCGGTACGTCTGGTCGCGAATCAAGCTACCCGTATCGATCACGCGACGTTTGTTCCTCTTGGAATCTCTATAGACGATCATAGATTTCTCAGAAATCTCGAAGAGCCTGACCCAACTTACAGCGGTAAGGTTCGTGAACTCTTGCCGCTCTCTTACTATCGCATGGCTGTCATCGACGATGGGCAAACTTTGAAGGATACGGCTAAAGGTCATCAAAATACTGCTTCAATAGTGAAAGGTGAAGGGCGGCGACAACCATTCGCTCCGGGCCGCATCGGTTCATCCCTTCGTTTGGATGGGCCCAAAAGGGGAGGGTATGCACAAGTCTTTTCCGGCTTCGAACTCCCGACAACAGAATTCACCATCATGGCGTGGATCCGTGCCATGACCCTGCCAAGGAACGCTATTCTCGTCTCAGACATGAATCTTATGGGCGACGAAACATTTCGCTTTGGGCTAGTTGGCGATCATGGGAATTTGGGTCTCACTCTCGCCAATGGAAAGCGATCTCTGCGGATTGAGGATTCCTCTCCCTTGCCCCTCGAAGATTGGACCCATGTCGCCATCGTAAAGGAGAGTGTAGGTTTGCGGCTGTACCGAAATGGAGTGCTCGTCTCCTCGGAACCTTTAAATGGGTTTAAAGTAAAAGCGCACAAGCCTTTCAGTATCGGGGGAACCGATAAGAAGGCCGACGGAATAAAAAGGCATCAAAGACAGGGCTTCTGGCATGGTCGAATCGACGAACTTGCCTTCTTTGGGTACGCCCTAACGGACGAGCAAATCGAAAATCTTTTTCACCTTACCCCATCCAATTAAATCCTAATAATTATGAGACTTTTGAAAGCACTACATGCAATAACCCTCAGTTTGATCGGAATGCCCTTCTTTGTATTGGCAGACGAAAAACCAAATATCGTTATTATTCTCACAGATGACCAAGGCTATGCTGATGTTAGTTATAATCCCCATTCTCCACCGGAAGTCAGTACGCCTAACATTGATGCCCTCGCTCATTCTTCCGTCATCTGTACCCAGGGTTACACCAGTGGGCACGTATGTTCCCCGACGCGTGCCGGACTCATGACTGGTCGTTATCAGCAAAGATTTGGAATATACACAGCTGGGGAAGGGGGCTCAGGTGTTCCACTTAATGAGGTGTTTATTCCACAGCGACTCAAGCCAGCTGGATATGTTTCTGGGGCATTAGGTAAGTGGCATCTAGGGCTCACTAAAGAATATCACGCCATGAATCGTGGGTTCGATGAGTTCTATGGGTTTATGGGACGTGGAGCCCATCCATACTTTGACCACTCAGACATGACTCATCCAATTTATCGCGGTTTTAAACCCATAAAAGAAGAGGGTTATCTCACTACTCGAATCACTGAGGAAGCTGTCGACTTTATCAGCCGCCATAAAAAAGAGCATTTCTTTCTCTATGTTGCATATAACGCTGTGCACTCTCCGCCTGAGGCCCCTAAAGAGGACATCAAGAACCTTACGGGTGACGAGAAGCGCGATACTCTCATGGCCATGATCAAACACCTCGATATGGGGGTTGGGGAGATTGTGGAATCATTAAAAAAACACGACATCTATGATAATACGCTTTTGATATTTCTTACGGACAATGGTGGCTCCAATGCCATGAGCGCTAACAATGCCCCACTTCGGGGCTTTAAGCAGATGGACTACGAAGGAGGGGTTCATGTCCCGTTCATCGTTTCTTGGCCGGCTCAATTGAAAGGCGTAAAAAAGTGCGACGTTCCCATGTGGTCGATTGATTTGTTTGCGACTGCACTAGACGCTGCCGGGCTTCCTTTACCGAGAGATAAACCTCTGGACGGAAAAAGCATCCTGCCTGCTCTCAAGGGCAAAACAGACAAACTTCACGACGCATTCTATTGGAGTTCCGGTGGAGCTAAAGGGAAATGGGCTATACGTTCAGGAGATTGGAAGCTGGTCGCTGATAAGAAACGCATTGAACTTTTCAATCTTGATAAAGATCTCAGTGAAACGACAGACCTTGCGGCAAAACACCCTAAATTGGTTTCTGAACTCACGGATAAATATAACGAATGGCTCGACAAAATGGCAGATCCGGTGAGCAAGCAGGAGAAATTTTGGAATCCTGATGCCGGTAGGTCAGGAATAAATATGTCAAAAGAAGAAAAGAAAGCGGCGCGCGAAAAAGAAAAAGCCAATCGCATCAAGGAACGAGAAGCAAAAAATAATCGATCAACTGAATAATCTGAATGATTCGTCAAAATTCTTTTAGGAACAAATTACCATGAAAACCATTATTTCACTTTCGATTTTTTGTTTGTTGGGGAACCTATCTCCTGCAGCCCAATCTCAGCGCCCGAATATAATCATGTTTCTGATCGACGATCAGAACCCATCGAGTATCGCCGCATTTGGAGGCGATACCTACACTCCCAATCTCGACCGTATGGCTCAGGAAGGAATGAAGTTCACTCGTGCCTATGTCAGCAGTTCGGTTTGCACTCCTTCTCGATACAGTTTCCTAACCGGCCGATATGCTGGTAACTCACACAGTAAGCTTTACGTTGATGCGGTCGGTGGCAAAGAAAATCAGGGGCTTCCCAACTTCAATGTCGCCCTAGAGCGCGACAACATGAACGTCGGGAATGTTCTTCGTGAAGCCGGTTATGCTACCGGTTTTGTTGGGAAATTTCACCTCACCTCCAACTTGGATTTTCCGGAGTTCTATAAAGGGAAAGACAAATGGATCAATATTCCTAAAAACGCGCGTCCTGGGCCAGAGACATCGGCTCAATTCAAGCGCAACGAACGTTGGATGCGCCGTTACCTAAAGGAACTTGGCTTTTCTTGGGCGAAGAACGTCTATCCGGAAAATACACCCTCGCCCTATTCTACGCATAACCCGGAGTGGACAACGGTGGCCGCTCTTGAATTCATTGAAGAGAACAAGGATGGGCCCTTTTACCTCCATCTTTGCAGTACCCTGTTGCACGGGCCGGATAAATCCTGGCGAAAATCCATGGATCATCCGCTTATCACCGGAGAGGGGGAAGTTGAAAGCCTTCCAGAGATAATGACACCGCGTATTGAGTTACTCAAAATTATCAAGGAAAAGGGATTCGACCCCGAAAGTCATGTGGCCGGTGAAGCGTGGATCGATGATTCACTCGGAGCGATTCTTCGTAAACTGAAGGAGCTTGGAATCGATGACAACACGCTGGTGATCTTTGCGCCGGATCACGGTCGTGACGGCAAAGCATCCGTTTTTTCACAGGGTAGTTGTCAGGTGCCCATGATCATGCGTTGGCCGAAAGGAATTGCCGCAGGGCAGGTGTGTGAAGAACTCGTTCAGAATATCGACCTCGTGCCTACTTTCTTCGAACTGGGTGAAGCGGTAAAACCGGAGTCTTACCGAATCGATGGGCAAAGTCTCACCCCTCTTTTCAAAAACGGAACAGACAAAGATTGGCGGAATCACCTTTATCTCGAAATGGGAGCTGCTCGGGCAACTGTCACGAAAGATTGGTCCTACATTGCCGTTCGCTACACGAAAGAGCAAATCGGAGCGATCAAGAGAGCCGCGCCGCAAAACTTACCCAAAGCCATGTCCTACATTGGACGTCTGGGCATCGGAGTAAGGGGGGCCGACCGCCCGGGTTTCTTTGACGAAGATCAGCTCTACCATCTGAAGACAGATCCGAAAGAGATGAGGAATCTTGCGGGTCATATAGGGCATTCCAGTCGCGTGAAAGAGATGCGCCAAAAGATGCAGCAGGATCTCCAAGCCATAGGTCGCCCTTTCGGTGAGTTCATTCCCGGAGGGAACGCCGCTAAGCCGGGGCAGGTCAGTAAACAAATAAAAATCGTTAAACAGCTCGAGATCAAAGGCAAAACAGTAACGGTACCGGAAGCGTTGAAACAGGATATAGACGTTACCGATGAACCACCCCATGTCGATAAGGCTAAAAGAAAAGCGGAACGTGAAACACGTAGAAACGCCCGTGAAGAAGCCAAGAAGAAGGTGAGAGAAAAGGACAAAGATGGCGAAACGGAGTAGAGAGCTAAAAATCTAACTCATAAAATGAGCCTCGTCATATGTTATGCATGATATTTGAATCTTTAGTGCTGATATAAGGTCCCTTTAGCTTCTCTGAATTAAAATCTTGCGGTAGGGTTTTCTCAGGTAATTTTCCGGTGTTGAATGGCAAATTGAGTCTTAATGAAGATACATATTGATAGGAATGGTGAAAGATTTGGGCCTTACAGCATAGAAGAAACAAATGCTTATTTGGCAAACGGCACACTACTTCCTTCAGATCTGGCTTGGAAAGATGGCATGACGAATTGGTTGCCGGTTCAACAGATTTCCGGCGTGGTGGTTGCCACAGGTTCTGTGGCAACATCTGTTCTTCCTTCGCAATCCGTGTCGATTGGAAACAAAAAAAATATTCTCCAAGGAATTGCTGCCGTGGTGGGACTGTTGGCTATTGGGATTGGAATTTGGGTTTTCTTTTTCCGAGCCACAGAAGAGAAGAAGCAGTTTGCAAACAATGATGGAGGTAATATTCCGGTCGCAAAGTCAGTTGAAGAAACAACGAAGGAAACGGCTGGCACGGCCTCAAGAATTGACACAATTATCCAGCTTGATCTTACAAAACACGGGCTTAAACCGAATCCGCCGGCCAGTGATGTTGAGTTCGTCCGCCGCCTGTATCTGGATGTGATTGGCCGAATTCCGACCGGTGATGAACTTAAACGCTTCCACGCAGACACTCGTGAAGACCGTAGGGCTAGGTTGATTGATGAATTGCTTAAGTCTCCCGGTCATGAATCCCACATGTTCAACTGGCTAGCGGACATGCTTCGTGTGAAAGATGATTATTACCGGATTGGTAAGACTTGGACGTTTCATACATGGCTGAAATCACAACTCCGTGAGAACAGGCCGTGGGATGAACTTGTCCATGACATGCTAACTGCAGAAGGTCGGTTGGGAGAAAATGGGGCCACCGCATACCTCTTGCGCGACGCAAGTATGCCGTTGGATAGCCTTTCCAACACGCTGACTATTTTTCTTGGTGCAAATATTGGCTGTGCTCAGTGTCATGACCATCCCCTTGCTGAATGGACTCAACGTGACTTTTATGAAATGGCGGCATTTTTCGGCTCGACGACCTTTGAGCGTGTGGATACACGCAAGCCGGCAATAACTCTCCGTGATGAACGTTTCTCAAAAGCGAATCTTGTCACTTTACTTCAACCGAATATGGAGCGAGTCGTATTCGATAACACCATTTCGACTGTATTCCCTGAGGACTACTCGTATGACGACGCCAAACCCGGCGACTTGGTTAGCCCACGATTTATCAATTGGGGGCCTGAAAAGGAAATGCCTCTGGCGGGACATCGGCCGAAACGGCTCCGAAATCATTTCGCGGACTGGATGACGTCATCTGAGAATCCGCGCTTTGCCGCGGCTATTGCCAATCGATTATGGAAGAAGTTTTTTGGAATTGCGGTCAAAGAGCCGGTTACAGATCTCGATGTTCTCGAAAACGCCACTAATCCGGAACTACTTCGGTTCATCGCACAGTTGATGAAGGATGTTGATTTTGACCTGCGAAAATTTCAGCGAGTAATTCTAAATACTAGCGCATATCAGCAGCAGGTCAGCGTGACGCCGCTTGAGGGTGAGGCTTTCCGATTCCCTGGTCCTTTATTACGTCGAATGACAGCTGAGCAGGCGTGGGATTCTATTGTTCTCCTGTTGCGAGGCCCGGAGATTGATCAGTTGAAGACAGATAATGCGCCTTTGATGAAGCGACTAGTTTTTCCCTTTGAATTCACACACGACAAGAAGGATATTTTGAGCGATCGCGAGAAGATCTTCAACTTTGCAGAGACACTATTGCCGAAAGGTGAGGCTTCGAATGGTGATGGCGGGCGCGGCTTATTCATGGGGTCTAGTAAGGGGCGGCGCGTAAAACTGCGCGGTGAGAATTCGTGGTTGCGGGCTTCAGAACTACCACAACCAATGCCCCCAACACATTTTCTAAGAGTCGCAGGTCAGTCAGCTCGTGATGTTGCTGATGACGGATCGACCGAGGGCGGTATTACCGAATCGTTGGCGATGATGAACGGCGAAGTCACGAAAAGTATTATGACCAGCTCGTTGGTTATCAACGCCGCGAGTAGCAAGAACAGCCAGCCTGAGCAGATCGCTCTCCTCTATCGTGCATGCCTGTCACGGTCTCCGCGTGAGAAGGACACGAAACAGTGTGTTATTGCACTCGAACAAGGACTTGAACTGAGTGACATAGTCTGGGCTCTGTTGAATTCCCGCGAGTTTATGTTTATTCAATAGACTGTAACCCTATTTAATTTACCGCATTTCATTTATAAGGACGCCCCAACATGAAGCAACTTTTAAACTCTTTAGATGCACCGACTCGTCGACAGTTCGTCGAACGCTGTGCCGCGACTTCACTCGGCTTGAGGATCCTTCCAACGGCACACCTAATGGCTGAAGAGTCAGCAGGAGCAAAGCCTGCCGCCTTTGGTAAAGCGAAGAGCGTAATTTGGCTAATGCTCAATGGCGGTCTAAGTCACATTGACTCGCTGGACCCAAAACAAGGTAAATCTAAAGGTCCGGCAAAGGCGATTAACACGTCCGGGAACTTTCAGGTCACCGAATATTTCCCGAAATTCGCGGCGGTCGCAAATCGTGTAAGCGTGATTCGCTCTATGGAAGCAAAGATCGGCATCCATTCACCAGCACAATACTACATGCGAACCGCTTATGAACCTCGCGGAACGATTATACACCCAAATTTAGGAGCCTGGGGCTCTCACTACCTAGGGCGTAGTAGTAAAAATTTGCCGTCAAGTGTGTGCGTCAATCGCCGTTCCGATCAAGGTAATGGCTTCTTCCCTTCGAGCTTTGCCCCACTTGCTATCGGAGATCCGACCAAAGGGATCAGTGACGTTGAATCGATCGGTGGTAAGTCAGTGGCCACAAAGCGACAGGCATTGTTAAACAAAATCGATGCCGACTTTCGGAGAAAATTCAATGATAAGGGGGTTAATTCTTATAAAGGTTTCTACGATGATGCCCTAGCCTTAATGAAGAGTAAGGAATTGAAAGCTTTTGACTTGGCGGATGAGTCAGAAAAACAACGGGAGACCTATGGTAATAATTCATTCGGTCAGGGATGCTTGCTCGCTCGTCGCCTAGTTGGATCCGGTGTCCGTTTTGTTGAGGTGAAGCACGATGGCTGGGATCATCACAAAGCACTTGCCGATGAGATGAGTGAAGTGGCGCCGGTATTTGACCAGGCATTCGCAACACTGATTACTGACCTTGAGCAGCGAGGGATGCTGGATTCCACGCTGGTCGTTGTTGCGACAGAATTTGGTCGTAAACCGGCATTCGATGGTGATGGACGAAGTCATCACCCTGTTTGCTTTTCAACGGTTCTCGCTGGAGGAGGCACAAAGGCTGGGTTTGTCTATGGCAAGAGTGACGATATGGGATACTACGTTGACGAAAATGCCGTTTCTGTTGGAGCATTTCACGCCAGCATCGCATTCGCAGCTGGTATGGAAATTGGGAAACCCGCCACGTCGCCTTCTGGGCGACCCATGACTGTCGGTGACGGCGAAAAGCCTATCCTGGAGTTATTCGCGTGATGACTAAAGTGTCAGTTTTAATTTTCCTATAAAACACTGAAGAGTTTTTCGGGCCAAAGGTGGATCGATAAAAATCCAATAATAGCGCTGAAAAAACAGGGTTATAATTCGTAGTCTCCCGCACTGGGGGTGTGGAGGTCGGGAGTTCGAATCTCCCCGGTCCGACCATTTTCTAGCTCTGTATTCGTGGGCGGTTAAATTATTTCGTCAAATTTGGCGCCGACTCCATTCCGATTGAGCGTCACATGTGTGGGAGACCGTACGTGTTTTGTTCCAAAAGGTATTTGGTTTGGATTGTCCGAATGTGGCTGTTACAAATTTCGAACGCGACCAATCCCTAACGATCTCAACGCAAATTTGAAATTCACGTTTCTTCTTCCCATCGTACTCATTTCAGGCCTCGCGGTTGGCGCATGGACGCATCAGACTGATAAACTTGCCTCAACTCCCCAAACAGTGCCTGGGCTGTTGGCTGCGTTGAATCTCACCGATGACCAGAAGGCAGGTTTCCAAGCACAGGAACGAAAGAAGCAGAGACCTTCAGGTAATAATCAGCCTAAGCCCGAGGTGAACCTGCCGATCATTAAAGTTCCGGTCACGCCCGTCGTGGGCCCGCCTCCCGCCAGTCGTTTCAATCTAAAGAACTGGAAACTGACGTTGCCCTACAACAAGGCTGGCAACTACGGTGGTCACGCCGCCGAGATTGGGGCAAAACAACTGGTCGCCGGATTCAAGGATCCGCATTTCTACACCGACGCCAACGGCACAATGATTTTCTGGTGTCCTGTAATCGGTTCAACGACTGGCAACACCAAGTTCCCTCGCAGTGAACTGCGCGAAATGCTTGAGCCCGGAAACGTCGGTCGTAATTGGGACAGTACCGGGACGCACCAACTCGAAGGACGCTGTCGCCTGCTCCAAGTCCCTAGTTACCCCAAAGTCGTAATCGGACAGATCCATAGCTATACCGGCAAATCGAAACCTCTGGTAAAGCTCCAATACTACAAAGGCCGCATGGAAGCTCTCGTCAAGCTCAGCCCCTTCGCCGGCAAGGACAAATTGATCAAGTTTGCCGATGTGGGCCTAAACAACGACATTGCCTGGCAGATCCAGCTCAAGGATGCCGTGCTCTCCGTAACCGTGAACGGCGTGACCCAAACCGAAAACATGCTCACGCACGATCCCCGATGGGCCGAGCAGACTTTCTACTTCAAGGCCGGGGCCTACCCGCAAGACGACACGGGTGATGTTACCGAAGGCGCTCGCGTGGCTTTCAGCCAACTGAATGCGAGCCATAACCAGAAACCCTAGAGTCAGAGAAATGCCATCGATGATTCGCGCGCGCCATCTAGCTTATCTTTTCCTTTTGGCCCTTGTCTCTCCCGCCATCAGCGATGAGGCGCCCCGGCCTCACATCGTCCTCATCATGTCGGACGATCAGGGCTGGGGGCAGGTGGGTTACATGAACCATCCGCATCTGAAGGGGAATACTCCGAATCTGGATGCGATGGCGAAGTCCGGCATTCGGTTCAATCGATTCTATGCGGCCGCCTCAGTGTGCTCGCCGACGCGCGCCTCGGTTTTGACGGGGCGTTCGCCGCATCGCACCGGGGTTCCCGGTCTGCACAAGCGCCTTTGCTTGCAGGAAAAGACCCTGCCTGCTGCTCTAAAAAAAGCGGGCTACGCCACCGCCCACTTTGGTAAATGGCATTTGGGAGGGGTTCAGGGTTCGGCCATGCCGGTTCTTCCGGATGACCCGAACGGCCCCAAGCATTATGGCTTTGATGAATGGTTATCGGCGACCAACTACATCGAAATGAATCCGTTGATGACGCACAATGGTGAGATCGTTTATCTCGAAGGCGAATCTTCCGTGTTGATGGTGGAAGCAGGGCTGACGTTTATTGAGGCCAATAAGGAAAAGCCGACCTTCACGGTGCTTTGGTATGGCTCGCCGCACTTTCCTTATACCGCGCTGGAGCAGGATTTGCAGGGGTTGCCGAAGGACATGGATGGAAGGCAGCGAAGTCTGTTGGGTGAGATTGTTGCCCTGGATCGGAGCATCGGCATGCTTCGCAACCGGTTGCGCGAGTTGGATTTGGCCAAGAACACGTTGATCTGGTTTTGCAGTGACAATGGAGGGCGCGACCATGAACCCCATGCGATGGCGGGTCTGCGTGGGGCCAAAGGCAATTTGTATGAAGGCGGTATTCGCGTGCCGGGATTGATCGAATGGCCGGGCACGATTCAGCCGCAGGTGACGGATTTCCCGGCATCCACGATGGACATCATGCCGACTCTGATGGACCTCCTTGACCTGCCGAAGGACTCGATGCTGGAAGTCGTCGACGGCGAAAGCATCGTTCCGTTGTTTACCGGCACCACACCGAAACGCGCTCGCCCGATACCCATTAAAAACAAAGGAATGGCATTGCTGGAGGGGCGTTACAAGATCGTGAGGAATGGAAATGGCAAAGGGATTCCATGGGAGCTTTTTGATCTGAAAACCGATCTGGGGGAAACCACCAACTTGGCGGCTGAACAACCCGAGCGTTTTGAACAGATGAAAGCAGAGGCGCTCGCCGTTGAGGCTTCCATCGACAACAGTGCGCTGGGGCGGGACTATCCGGAGGGGAAGGTGCTGCAGCCTCAACGTTCGGAGAGGTGGGAACAAATGGAAGCGTACCAAGCGCTTTATGAGAAGTTCGCTGAGCTAAAGCCCGGATGGAAGGCGCCTGTCCAGAAATCAAAAAAGGAGAAACGGTAATGAAATCACTGACAAAACTATTCTATGCCATCCTCGTCTTCGGCCCATTGCTCAGTGCGCCGAGCAGCCAGGCCGGCGAGCGGATGAATCTGCTGGTGCTCATGGCCGATGATCTAAATACGTGGATACTGGAAAAGCCGGAACGGTACTCGGGAAAAGTGATCGCTCCGAATCTTCAGGCGTTCGGTGACAGCGGAGTGGTGTTTCGAAATGCCTACAGCGCGTCGCCGTTTTGTGTGCCTTCACGCACGTCGCTTTGGTCGGGGGTGAGGCGGGTGAGGGAGTTTTGTGAACCGGTGTCGTTTGTTGTGGGTGAATAAACAGGGGTGCGATCCGGTCATCGGTGAACGTCTAACGGGGAATGAAGACCGGTAAATTCAAACGAGGGTGATACCACAAGCTCCTCGTCCACGGTTACGCCGTCTGCATCGACCACAAGACCAAGGAGATCAAGTTCCGCGACCCGTACCCGTTCATGGCAAAGACACTGGTGGCCGCTTATTTGGCTGAGGAGGGTTTTCTCAGGGAGGGGTGATTATTTGATGCGCCGACGGACCCACAAAACGGCATAAAATTGGCTGTGGTTAGTAAATGGTTCCCACCCTTGAGGTATCAACCACACGCCGCGGCCTGTGTTCCTTTACCGCCCTTTTTGGCTGAGGCCCGCAACCCAGAAACAAATTCATCTGAGCCGAGGGCGGCTACTCTCTGTGGCGGGTTTCTCCTGTTAATCTGCCCTTTGAATCGTATGTGTAAACGATTTTTCCCCAGCGCTTGTTTTTCTTAACATAACCAACATCGCGCGCGGTCAATCCGGTGGTCAGGGTGTGAGCATATTCAACTCTTTCAATTACAAGCGGCTTGCCGTTCTCGTCGGAAAGATTTTTGTGGTATTTGCATTCAAAAATTTTCATTTCACGCCGGAACCAATCAGGTCGGTCTTCCATCGGTCTGCCGTCGCGAATGACTGTCTCACTTGTGAGGCGGGCATTCTCATCAAATCTAGAAATCAAAATCATTCCACGTGTGTCTAAAAATCCACGCGTGTGAAATGGCTTACGTGTCTCCCTGACTACTCCATTTGAATCTTTCCCCTCTGACTTTTCTTCATTCCAAATCAATTCAGGCGTTGTTGAACACCCAGAAATTACTGCTGCACATATGGTTGAGGTGAACAGTGCGCCAATGATGAGGGATTTAACGTCGATGTTTTTCATAAAAAACCCATTCTCGCCCCGCGAACATTTGTCAATATTAATTCAGCGCGGGAGATAGAAGAACGACGGCTCGCCCTGTGGACAAGCGGGGATGAAACCGATGCAACTTCCACCTGATTCTTTCCTTTAACGGGATCATAATGGTGTCTAATGGAAATCATTGTGCGCGAAGAAGAAGATGGAAAACACAGACTCTACACCCGAACCCCGGCAGGAACGAACCGAGCAGGCAACCGACTCAAAAAAGGCGGAGAGTATCCGATTGAGTCCTACGTCTACGATACCCACGAAGCTGCAACAACCTTTGCCCGACTTAACGCCCTATTTTGTGGCTACTTGTGGTGCGTCCTGTAAACAAAACCCCAGTAAAGTGGCCACAAGTAACCACAAGAGACTGCGCCCTGCAAACTGGGGGTGTGGAGGTCGAGGGTTCGGCCATTTACCCCCTTGTTAATTTTCGGCTCAAACGCATTTAACGCTTGGGGCGATTCCAGCCGGAATTGCAACAGTGATCACGATGTGCGTGTTTGCCTCATTGTTGAATATTCTAATGCTAGGTTCGTCAGCTTTTTACAATGATGATTTTACGTATTACGATTTCGTTGGCTGTATTTTTTTCTCCCGCGGTTTGGGCTCAGGAGAAGCCCGTTTGGCAGCAGAAACTTTCCCGCCATTTGCAGGCGGATTTCCCCTACACCAAGGCGGCCATCCGGACGCAGTTTCCTAAAAATAACGTGGCTAACAAAGGGATGGCCATAATTGTTGGGCGTGAGGCGTTCATGTGTTTTGATACAGATTTGCTGCGTTGGGCAGCGGGTTGGACCGGGGACTACATCACTGAGGATGGGGTGAGCTTCAAGGGCAATCACGGAGCTAGTCCGCGCATCGCTGGTGCACAGAAGTTCGGGAACCCGTCCATCGCTGGCTGGGCTGATGCCAAAGGTTCTTTTGCCGATTCGCGCCCGGAACCGTTTGGCCCATTGCCCCGTAAACACATCCAATGGCGCGGCAACTATGTGGCAGATGATCAGGTGGTGCTGAGCTACACGGTGCACGGTGTGGACATTCTTGAGCAACCTGGAAGTATTGAAAAAGACGGGCAGACAGTCTTTGTGCGCAGTATTCAACATGAGGATATTGCTGCCGATCTGGTGACGTTGGTTTGCGAGGTGGAAAACGCAAAAGGTGGAGTGGACGGTGGCGTGGCGGTTTTGGTGGCTGGCGATCAGGTCACACAAGTGGCGCTAATGAATGCGCCCAAGGGGAGCAAGCTTGAGGTGCAGGATAATAAACGCGTGGTGGCTAAGCTAGCCAAGGGTACGAAAGCCGGCACATTCCAGATACGCATCTGGAGTGGAAGCAAAGCGGATCAAGGCCAGTTTCCCGCATTGGCCAAGGAGGCATCCAAGGCTGATTTTCGCAAGGTGGGTAAGAATCGCTGGCCTGATCCGGTGGTGACTCAGGGCAAGATGAATGCCAGCAGCACACCTGATGGCGCGTACGTAACTGATGTGCTTACTTCGCCGGAGAAGAACCCATGGAATCGCCGCGTGCGTTTTGGTGGGCTGGATTTTTTTAGTGATGGTCATCGGGCGGCACTTTCAACGTGGGATGGCGATGTGTGGATTGTGTCGGGCTTGAAGAATGAAAACCTCAAGGATTTGAAGTGGACACGCTTTGCCAGTGGTGGATTTGAGACATTGGGTCTGAAGATCGTGGACGATGTTATTTACACCTCCGGACGCGATCAAATCACTCGCTATCATGATCTGAACAAAGATGGCGAAGCCGACTACTACGAAAGTTTCAACAACGAGATCACCAGCTCGCAGGGGTTTCATGAATTTGTGTTTGACTTGCACACGGATAAAGAAGGCAACTTTTATACCATCAAGGCTGGGCCGGTTCGCGGTGGTGGCCGTGGCTTCGGTGGCGGAGGAGGGAATGGCAACATTTCGCGCCATGCAGGAAGCCTGATGAAGATCGATAAGTATGGAAAAAAACTCACCGTGGTGGCCACAGGGTTCCGTGCTCCCAACGGCATGGGTGTGGGGCCCAATGGACAGTTGACCAGTGGTGACAACGAAGGTTCATGGGTGCCACGGTGTCCGATTAATTGGATTCGTAACGATGGGTTTTACGGGGTGGAAACACTCGCACACAAAACACCGGTGCCCAAACACGACAAGCCGCTTTGTTGGCTGGACAAAGGTTGGGATAACTCCGGTGGGGGTCAGGTTTGGGTGACCAGTGATAAGTGGGGTCCATTCCAAGGTGAATTGCTGCACACCAGCTACGGGCAATCCTCGATCTACTTGGTGCTTAAGCAAAAGGTGGCCGGCCAGATGCAGGGGGGAGTAGTGAAATTGCCCTTGCGCTTTACCTCCTCTGCAATGCGCCCCCGATTTAATCCGAGTGATGGCCACTTATATGTTGCCGGTCTGAAAGGTTGGCAGAGTAACGCCGCTCGTATTACAGGTCTTGATCGAATCCGATACACAGGTAAAAAGGTGTATACCGTGCGTGACCTCAAGGTGGATAAGGCCGGTGTGCATCTTACTTTTACACAACCGTTAGATTCGAAATCGGCGGCGGACTCAGAGAATTACGCCATCACCCGATGGAATTATCAGCGTACACAGGATTATGGATCGCCAACCTTCAAAGTGAGCAACCCAAAGGAGCGCGGGAATGAAGGGGTGAATATTATCAGGGCTACACTTTCAGCAGACCGCAAAACCGTGACACTTTCCATGGAGGATCTGCGTCCATGCGATCAGCAGCTAATCAGGTTCAATGTCCAGGCGGCTGACGGCACCCGTATTCGCACCGAGGTGATGCATACAATTCATACCATAGAGTAACCGCCTTTGGCCTCTTTTGGGTGGACGCGTGAGATAAGTTGAGTCACGCCTGTCCGACCAAGTTCCTCCTCCCACTTGCCTGTTTTTCAGATTCGGGCTAAACTGTATTGAGTGGAGGCAAATACCGTTAATTTGGAAACCGCGATGCCCGGTACGCTCAGCCCGGAGGATGTTGCGAGGTTGGATGCGTTTCATGCGATGATTCATGAACAGACGCAGGTTTTTGCCGGCTATCCGGTCACGGCTAATTTTAATTATCACGATCTCTTTCGGTTTCTGGATTATCCACTGAACAACATCGGCGATCCGTTTGATCCCTGTACGTATCATCTCCATTCGCGCGAGTTTGAGCGTGAGGTGCTTGATTGGTTTGCGGAATTGCAGGCTGCGCCGAAGGGCGATTGGTGGGGCTATGTCACCAACGGCGGCACGGAGGGGAATCTTTATGGGCTCTATCTCGCGCGCGAGTTGTACCCGAACGGGATGGTGTATTTTTCGCAGGATACCCATTACAGCGTGAGCAAAAATTTGCGATTGCTGCGGATGCCGCACATCATGATCAAATCACAGCCCAGCGGCGCGATGGATTTGGAGGACCTCGAGGAATCCCTTCGCATTCACCGCGATGTGCCGCCCATTATTTTTGCCAATATCGGCACCACCATGCGCGAAGGTGTGGATGATATTCCGGCGATACAGGGGATGATTAAAAATTTAGCCATCCCCGAATCGTACATCCACGCCGATGCCGCGTTGTGCGGGATGACGCTGCCGTTCATTGATGGGGCACCGGAGTTCAACTTTTCCAGCGGGATCCACAGCATGTCCATCAGCGGCCACAAACTCATCGGTTCGCCGTTGCCGTGTGGCGTGGTACTGGCACTAAAGCTACACGTGGATCGCATCGCCCGCAGCATCGAATACGTCGGCACGTTAGATACCACCATCACCGGCTCGCGCAACGCCATCACGCCACTGATGCTGTGGTACGCCATTCGGCAGCGCGACAAAGAAGGCTTCCGCGCCGTGGTGGCCGAATGCCTTGCGGGCGCGGAATACGCCGTGGAACAGCTCAACGCCATTGGCGTAAAGGCGTGGCGCAACCCGCACGCCATCACCGTGGTGCTCCCCAAGCCCTCCGGCTTGGTGCTCGATAAATGGCAGCTCGCCGTGCAGGGAGAGATCGCACACATTATGGTGATGCCCCACGTGGATCGCGACCGGATAGACCGTCTCGTGTCCGATATTACCGCTAACCCAGTTTAGTGATTTTAAATATGAAACTGATTTCCATCGTCACCGAAAGTCGCGCCGGCGTTACCGCCGAGATTGCCGCCCTGCTGGGCGAGAACCAGATCAACATCGAATCGCTCGATGCCGAAGAGGCCAACGGCACGGATGTGGTGACGCTCTCTGTGGATCATTACAACCGTGCGCTACAAGTGCTGCGCGATGCCGGTTGGAACGCCGTGAGCGAGGACGCAATGCTCGTGCGCGTGCGCGATCAGCCCGGCGCGCTCGCCCGCGTGGCCAAGCGTTTTCTCGATGCGGGCGTCACCGTCCACAGCATCCGCATCGTGCAACGTAACGAAGATTGGGGGGTTATCGCCGTCAGTGCCGATCCGATCGAAAAGGCGCGAGCATTGGTGACGGATAATTTGTTGGCGGAATGAGTTCCAAGTTTTAGTCCCAATGCCGGTTACCCAATACCCAATAATCATTTTGAGGGATTAGGCATTTGGACTTCTTAGGAATTTGGTCATTGGAACTGGGTTGCTCCCGCAAGATTGACTTTTGCCGTGTGATTGGTTTCAGTGGCGGGGACATGTTTTTACGCGTATCTGGAATGATCGGCGTGGCGTTACTCATCGCCTGCGCCACGGGTGGTAACGATAAAAAGCTGCCGACCGGTAATGCGGGCAAACCTGCTGAGCCGGCGAAGGTGGATTTCGTAAAGCAGATCAAGCCAATCCTGGAATTCAATTGCGTGGGCTGCCACCGCGAGGGAGAAGCGGAAGAGCACGGCGGCGGCTATCAACTCGACGTCAAAGAGAAGGCCATCAAAGGGCGGCGTATTCGGCCTGGCGATCACGAGCGTAGTATGGTTTGGGAATCCATGACCCTGCCTTTAGATGACGAGGAAGTGATGCCGCCCAAAGAAAAAGAACAGCGGCCTTCGAAAGAGGAGATTGAGCTGATTGCATTATGGATCGACCAAGGCGCAACTTGGCCGGATGGTTTGCAGCTTGAGCCCAAGAAAAAAATCATCAAAGGCGAGGACGAAAACAAAATCATCGATGCCATCCGCACCAAAATCATAGCCAATCATAAACCGGTCGCTGAGAAGGAGATGAAGTTGTTCGTGGACAAAGTGCCGAACACCTTATCAGATTTCACGATGGTTCCCATCAAGGGCGGCACCTTCCTAATGGGTAGCCCCGCAGATGAAACCGGGCGTGATGAAAATGAAGGTCCGCAGCGGCGTGTGACCGTGTCGGCTTTCTGGATTGGCAAACATGAGGTTACTTGGGATGAGTATCACAAGTTCATGTATTACGAGAAAAACGTGAATCTAAAAAAAGGCACGAGGGAGTATTATCTCGATTCAGTCGCTACTCCCACTAAGCCGTATGTGAACATGGATTTCGGGATGGGGACGGGGCAGCACCCGGCAATCTCCATGACACAACATGCGGCCAATAAATACTGCCAATGGCTCAGTGCCAAGACGGGTCATTTTTATCGACTACCAACCGAGGCGGAATGGGAATACGCCTGTCGTGCGGGTACCACCACGGCGTTCTCATGGGGCAACGAGGCAGACCGTGCCACCTTGAACGCCAAAACGTGGAATAGCGGCAATACGCTGGATCCGGTGACCTTTGATGTGGGCTACCGCAAGGTAGGCCTCAAACCCCCCAACCCTTGGGGCTTGTTTGATATGCACGGCAATGTGTTCGAATGGGTACTGGATGGTGGCGCGCCGTACAAAGCCTCCAAGAGTATCCTTGTCGATCCCTGGGTGAAGGGGAGTAAACCGTATCCGCATGTGGCGAGAGGCGGGTCGTTTCACCCCAATTTCTCCAAAAGCACTATGCGTAGTTCGGCTCGGATATTTTCAGGTCCCCACTGGAAACAACAGGATCCGCAGCTGCCCAAGAGTATTTGGTACCTAACCGATGCCACCTTCATGGGGATGCGGGTTGTTCGCCCGCTCGAAGTGCCTACTCAGGAGGAAATGAAGGCCTACTGGAACAACGGTGTTGAATATGATGTGCCGCTAAACTAGCGGCCACATTTATTCAAGTGAGGCTGGACAGTCGTCAACAAAACGGTAGAATTTTCCGCAGACAAAAACTCCAACAGATAATCCTTTTATTGCCATGAAAAAAAAATCTAAAACCAACGTCAACCGGCGTCATTTCCTTAAATCCTCCGGCAAGGTGGCCGCCGCAAGTGCGGTGCTGAGCCAGTTACCCATCGAACGCGTGGCGCACGCTGCCGTCAGCGACACGATAAGCGTAGCACTCGTGGGCTGTGGGGGGCGCGGCAGTGGTGCCGTGAGCCAAATCAGGAACACCAAAGGGAACACCAAACTCGTCGCCGTGGCCGATGTAAATGCGGGGAAAGCCAAAGATCGTGTTGCCGGTTATAGGAAGCAGTTTAATGATTGGGTAGACGTTCCCGAGGACAGGATCTTTGGCGGGCTCGATGGCTACAAGTCGGCGATCGATTCGGGTGCAGATCTGGTCGTCATCGCAACGCCGCCGGCCTTTAAGCCGCAGCAGTTTGAGTACGCGGTGAAAGCAGGTAAACACATCTTTTGTGAGAAACCGGTTGCTTCCGACGCTCCGGGAGTCCGGCGTGTGCTGGCAGCCACTCAGGAGGCAAAGAAAAAGAATCTCATGGTCGGGATTGGGCTGCAACGGCGCCACGAGGAGCGGTATATTAACAACATCAAACGCCTTCACGACGGTGCGATTGGTGAGATCAACCTAATGCGAGTCTATTGGAACGGTCGCGGAATTTGGTACCGTGACCGCACGCCCGAGCAAACCGAAATGACCTTTCAGTGCAACAACTGGTATCATTTCATCTGGGCCAGCGGCGATCAGATTTGCGAGCAGCACATTCACAATCTCGACGTGGGTAACTGGGTCATGCAGGGCTATCCGGTTATGGCAAACGGAATGGGCGGCGGCGAGATGCGCCAAGTGGGGAAAACATACGGCGACCGCACGAAGACGCAGATTTTCGATCATACCTTCGTTGAGTACACCTATGCCAACGGTCACAAGATGTACAGTCAGGGTCGCCATCTCGGCGGCAACGCAACCTTCGGTCAAGTCGCCGAGTACGCCCACGGCAGCAAGGGTACATGCAAACTGGCTTCTTCCATCAACCCGTTCGATGGCGACCCAATCCCAATCCAAGGCAAAGGCGGCGGTCACCAGCAGGAGCAAACTGACCTTATTGAATCTCTAGCGAATGGGGAAATCTACAACGAAGGGGAGTACGGCGCTAAGGCAACCTTCACGGCCATCCTTGGTCGCGAGGCTTGTTATTCGGGCCGCCAGCTCAAGTGGGACGATCTGTTGAACAAGGGACATGACTACTGCCCCGGTATCGACAAATGGACTGTGGACTCCGATCCGCCGGCGATGAAGGGTGAAGATGGCAAGTACCCTGTTCCTCAGCCCGGGATTTGGAATCCATTCGCCTAAAGCCATCAACTTCACGCGTTGAACGCCGCCCTTCACGGGGCGGCGTTTTTTTGGTCAGCCCATTTATCGAGTTGCCTAATCCATTCGACACCCGCATTCTTCGGTCGTGCGGGAGTTAATTTGTTTGCTCGGATTTTTGCCGTTCGGAGGCTGGTGTAGTTTGCCGGATGATGCCACGTGGCAACGCTTCGAGTTTGTGGATCCTGAGATGGGGGTGGACTTTCATCTTAGGTTTTACGCCAAAGATCGCCCCACCGCCGAACGAATCGCGCGCAAAACCTACGCCCGTGTGGAAGCGCTCAATGCCATTTTTTCTGACTATGATCCCGCTAGCGAACTAAACCGCCTTTGCCAAAAAACCCACGGTCAACCCGTCAAAGTCAGCCCCGAACTATTCGGCATCCTCCAACACGCCCAAACCCTCGCCCGCGAAACCGATGGCGCATTCGACATCACCGCCGGCCCAATGATCCGCCTTTGGCGTACCGCCCGCCGCCAACAAAAACTCCCCAACCCAAAAGCCCTCGCCGCCGTGAAAAGCCGCGTTGGCTATAAACAAATAAAACTCAATCCCCGAACTCGCACCGTCACCTTACTCGTCGCTAATATGCAACTTGACCTCGGTGGCATCGCGAAAGGCTACGCTGTCGACGAAGCGATGAAAATGCTCAAAGCCAATTGCATTCGCCGCGCCTTTGTCGCCGCCAGTGGAGATATGCTCACCAGCGCACCGCCCATCGGGCGCAAAGGCTGGCGCGTCGACATCCGTAACGTCGATCAATTCGGGAATATCTACCCCCGGACGGTTTTTCTGAAAAACCAAGCCCTCTCCACCAGCGGCGACACCGAGCAATACATCGAAATCAACGGCCGCCGCTATTCCCACATCGTCGACCCCCGCACCGGCTACGGCCTCAATCATCGAATGCAAGTGACTGTAATCTCCAACACCTCCACCACCGCCGACAGTCACGCCACGGCCATCAGCGTCATGGGCCTCAAAGCAGGCTTAAACTTCGCCAACCCCAAAAAACTTCAGGCAATTTTCCTGGATTTGAAAAACGAAAAACCACGCATTACCGAATCAACTCATTGGCGATGGTAGAGACGCGCTATGCGTGAACCTGCCAAGTGTCAATCTCTTCCACCGACGCTGTGCCGGTGGTGCCCAGTTTGTGAATGACGATCGAGGCGGCGCGATTGGCCAACTCCAGCGCTTCGGGCAATTCCGCATTGGAAGCGAGTGCGGCGGCGAGGTTGGCCGTCACAGCGTCGCCTGCGCCGACGATGTCAATTTCGCCACGTAGCGTTAGGGCAGGGGAATGAATGACCTCGCCATCCGGTGCCACGCCAAAAATTCCTTTTTCGGCCACGCTCACGAAGACTGGCTGACCGGTTTTTTGGGCCAACTCGGCAGCGGCGGTTTGGGGTTCACCTTCAGTGAACCGCGCTAATTCGGTGGCGTTGATTTTGTAAATAATGTGCGGCCAATTTTTTAGCCCCCGACGGCTGTCGCCGATGACGAGTGTTTGTGTTTTGATTTCATCAAGGACCGTCAAAAAGCTTTGCGTCACCACGCCGGTTTCCGGCTCATCCACTTGATCGAGCACGATCATCGCATCCACTCTTTCCGCGAGCGCGCGAGCGGCGTTGGCGAGTTTTTGCTGCAACGCGTCAGGCGTGGGATGCCAATTTTTGCTGTCGAGGCGATTGAGTTCGCGCGGCGGTCGGCCGGGCTCCATCATCAGCGGTTTGCAATAGGTGAAAGTGCGCTGCGCTTTGCTTTCAAAAAAATAATTCAGATTCACGCCGGGCAATGGCTCAAGCGCGCGCTGGAGTTCGAAGCCTTCGCCATCGCATCCGCAAAAGCCTACCGGCCAAAGCTCACCCACCCCGAGGGCGGAGAGATTGGCCAACACCGTTCCGGCCGCGCCGGGTTGGGCGCGTACATGGGTAACGTTGTGCACGGGGAGACCGGTTTCGATGGAGGTTTCGTTTATTGAAGAATCGATTTCCAGATAACGGTCGCAACTGTAATCGCCCACCACCGCGATGCGCAGCGATGGGAATTGGTTGGTGATTTTTTGGAAGCGCTCGGCGGTCACGATTCCAGTTCGCGCAGAAGGTGGTGGGTGAAATTGACGTTATCGCATTGCGCATAGTGCATCGCGCCGCCCATTCGGGCGTAGCTTTTGCAGAAGCGGAGGTAATAGGCGGGGTTGTCTTTGGGCGGCTCGCCGGTGGTCCAATCCCAGTCTCCGCCGTCTTGGATATCTACGACATAAAGCGAATGGTCCTTCACAATGGGACGATCTTCCTGCAGGCGCAGGTTATTGACGCAGGAAATGCTCTTTTCAAAAACCTGTGGCCCCATAATAGCGCTGCCCACCGAAAGCACCACGCCGCTGTCGAGCTCTTCGACTGAGCCGCCGAAGGTTGCGAAGTCTAATCCTGCCGCGCGGCCGAGTGCGGCACCGTTGAACATTGGGTGATTGGAAATGATGTCGTAGCCAATTCCCGGATGCACCGTGAGCGGCACGCCGTGCTTGAACGCATTGCCGAGCACGGAGGATGATTTCCACTTGTGGGGAATTGTGTGGCCGCCTTCGGCGAGGTTGTGCTGGCGCATCGCGTGCAACAGCTCGGTGTGGGCTGGGCTGAATTGGTTTTCCAATTCGGCCAAGGTGGGGAGTGTTACGCCATCCTCGGCGATCATGCGGCCGACGCTTTGGCCAAAGCCTTCGTTCTTGAGCGCGCCCGCAAGGACGGCGAGGTGAATGCAGCGGCCAGTTTCTTCCCACGCACCAAAGGTGCCGGTGGCGACGTTAGCGCGTACGCTTTCGGTGGATTGGCCGTGATGCGCCCATTCCCAATCGTGAATGACGCCTGCGCCGTTGGTGGCGAGATGGGTGATCCAACCGTCCGACATCAGTTTTTCCATCAGCAGATGCGCACCGTTTTTTATCAAGTGCGCACCGTAAATATACATCACGCTCGCGCCTTTTTCCCGGGCGCTGCGGATGTCATTTGCGCATCGCACAATATGTCCGCGATTGGCGGGTGATAGCTCGGCGGGTGGGTTCGTTGGATCGATGAGGATTTCTTCGATGCCAGCCATACTGTCGCGCTCGGCAAGGGGGTAGACTTTGAGTTGTGAAAGATCGATGGGTTTCATTCGCCTAAAATTGTTTGAAGTAGAGTTCCGGGATTTCGATAGTCGGCAATAATTGCATCGGCGCCGGATTCGATGAGGACGGTACGTTTGTGTTCGTCCACTCGGCCGGAACCGTTTTCATGTTCGTCACTGCACACGGCGATGGCGAGTCCGCCCAGATTACGGGTGGCTTCAATTTCCGCTGCACCGTCACCGAACATGACGAAGTTGTCGCCAGTGAATGATTCTTCTGCCATCAATTTTTCGAGCACCTTTTGTTTGGTGAAATGATCTGCATCGGTGTGGCCATAGACGTGGCCCTTGCAAAACGGGGTGAGGCCGAGCATTTCAGCTTCGGTGTTGATTTGGTCGTGCGGATTGCCGCTGAGAATGATGATGGCCAATCCGCGTGCGGCAAGTAGCTCCAACAGGGCGCGTCCGCCGTGGATGATGTAATCGTCACGTGTTGCCGTACCGTCACGCAGTTTTGCGTAGCGTGCGTGGGCATTGGCATGGAGCGGTTCCAAAAAAGATTCAAGCAGTTCATCGGCCTGAGCTTGACCTCCGCGTTGTTGGATTTGCGCGGCCATTTCGGTGGTGAACAACGGGGTGGGGCGGCCGTTGAAGCGGATCATCTCATGAAATAAATGCGTGCGAATATCATCAATCGTTTCGCCTTCGCGCAACGGGAAACGCGGGGTCAGCACGGTTTGCGCCACCTCGGTCCAGCCGTGGCGGAGCCAGGAGAGCGTGCCATCGAAATCGAACACCACGTGCGTAGCGCGAGGGCGGGGTGTGAAGCTGGGGAGCAGTTCGAGGGGGGATGGGTCCGTAGTGGTCGGCACGCGGACAGTGAAATCGGATTTTAGCAAAAAAGCAATCTTGTGAGAAACAGACTTGATTCGAGGGCGCGGCTGTTCCCCAATAGGCGGCCTATGAATCGACGCCAATTTATTGCCACCAGTGTTAGCGCGGCCGCCTCGCCCGCCTTTGCCAAAACGCCCAAGCCGTTGCGTTTGGGGCTGGATAATTTCGCCGTGCGCGCGATGGGTTGGAAGGCGGATGAACTGATCGATTACGCAGCCACGCTGAAATGCGATTCGCTTTTCATCACCGACTTGTTTGCGTTCGAGAGCTTTACACCGCGATATTTGCGGGAAGTAAAACGTCACGCGGATGAGAAAGGCATCCGGCTCTACGTCGGCTCGTGGAGTTTGTGCCCCACTTCCGTGACGTTCAAAAAAGATTGGGGCACGGCGACGGAACACTTGGCGCTGGGTGTGCGTGTTTGCAAAGCGTTGGGATCGCCGGTGTTCCGTGTGGTTTTGGGTTCGCGCAAGGATCGTCTCACCGAGGGCGGCATCGAGGCGCGCATTGATGACATGGTCAAATTTCTCAAAGCCAACCGGTCGCGCGCCACGGACGCGGGCATCAAAATCGCGGTGGAAAATCACGCGGGCGATATGCACTCGTTGGAACTGGTGCGATTGGTCGAGGCCGCGGGGAAGGATTGGGTGGGCGTGAATCTTGATTCCGGCAACGCGGTGTGGACGCTGGAGGATCCAATGGAGAATTTGAACAATCTTGCGCCATACACATTAACCAGCAGCTTGCGCGACACAATGGCGTGGCCGAGTGTGAACGGGTTCACGGCTGCGTGGCGTGCGATGGGCGAGGGTTTGGTGGATTGGAAAAAATATTTTTCGCATTTTGGTAAAGTGTGTCCGGACGCGCCGGTTTGTATCGAGACGATTTCCGGTTTCAATCACGAGCTGAAAGTGAAGACGGATGATTTTTGGAAGGCGTGGCCAAAAGGCAAGCCGAAGGGGTACGCGCAATTTGAGGCATTTGCAAAACGTGGCAAAGCGTTGGCGGCTTTCAAACCGGCGGCGGGCATGGATCGCAAAAAAGCGCAGCAGGTTTTTCAAAAAGGCGACATCGAACGCAGCATTCGGTTTTGCCGAAAGCTGGGGTTGGGTCGGATCTAAATGAGCGTGACGGTCAAAGTTTGCGGCATCACCAGCGAGGCCGACGCCCTTGCAGCAGCGGACGCGGGCGCGGATGCGATTGGGTTGATGTTTTATGAGGACAGTCCGCGCTATGTTTCCATTGAACAAGCGAAGGCGATTTCCGCTGCGTTGCCGCCGCATATTGTGCGCGTGGGGGTTTTTGTGAATGCAGCGGAGGCCGTGGTGTCACGCGCTATCGCGGAGTGCACGCTGAGTATTGCGCAGTTTCACGGGGACGAAACGCCGGAGGATTGCGGGCGGTTTGCGATTATGACGTTGAAGGCGTTTCGGATGAAGGGGCCGGAGACGTTGGAGGAAATGGAGCGTTATCCGACGGATGGTTTCTTGCTCGATGCGTTTGTGAAAGATGAACTCGGCGGTACCGGGGCGCAGTTTAATTGGAATCTTGCGGTTCGTGCCCGGGAATTTGGCCGCCCCATTTTTTTGGCGGGGGGATTGACAGCGGAAAACGTCGGGCAAGCGGTGCAACAAGTGCAACCGTTTGCGGTGGATGTGTCGAGTGGTGTGGAACTTGAGCCGGGAAAAAAGTGTGCGGACAAAATGCGCGCGTTTGTGTCCGCAGCAAAGGGTGCTTTGAATTAGTCGCAGTTGGGGTTCTGGAAAACCACCAGCGCGCGGAAGCATGCGCTGGAGCCTTTGCCTTCCTGCACCACCGAAGCGCTGATGGCGTGCATTTTATTTTCGCGCGCGTAACGATTCGCCGCCGTGGCGAGATCTTCAATGGAGTAAGCCACGAATCCGGCGCATTCGGTTTGGTGCGCGCCGCTGGTGAGTGCGGCCATGAGACCTGGGGCGGTTTCATCGACGGAGGTCAGCACGGGTTCTTCGGCGGGTGGTGGGGGCGGAATTTCTTCGTCGGATCGGGTTGCGATTTTGGTGGGGCGATCTTTGGGTTTGGAAAGTTTGGAGGGATTGGAAGGCAGGGGTTTCGGCGCTGTTTCGCCAAAGGCACCACTCCGCGCGGCGACCTTTTCCTGAAAACTCATCTTCGATTTTTCCTTGGGCGCTTGCTTGATTTTTACTTGTAGTTCGCTGTCACCAGCTTTCACCACATCTGCGCGGGTGATTTTAACCGGATCGGTTACCCTTTCGTCGTTGACGGTGGTGCCGCGACTGCTGCCGAGATCAACAATCCACGCCTCATTTTTGGCGTTGCTCATATTGTACTCGAGTTTGATGAGAAAATGTTTACGCGACACACTTTTGTCCGGTGAAAGATCCACATCCACCTCGGCCGCCGGCGTGCTACGGCCCACGGTGAGTTCGGGCTTGGAATTTTCAAGCGTCCGAACCTCCCCATCATAAGTTATTTCGATTTCAAATGACATGGCAACAATCGGTGGCATCCATTTCAGCCGCGGACGTAAGTCCTTTTGTTTGCGCTCCAGTTATGTTAACTTGGAAAGAGCGTTGGCCCGCGCGGTGGTATTATTAAAACACAGGGCCAGAATGAGTCAAGGTCATGGCTGAACCGGATCCATATGCGACAATGCAGGGCGATGCGCCCCCCGGCGCGCCTGGCCCTAAAAAGGCTACCGTGCGGATTGGCATGCCTCCCAAGCCGGATTCCAAGCAGACAATCAAAATTAGTATGCCCGGCCGCGGCGGAGGCGCCGCACCACCCGGAGGAGCACCACCAACAGCCCGTGCCCCAGCGCCGGTTGCAGCCCCAGCACCGGTTGCAGCTCCAGCACCGGTTGCAGCTCCAGCACCGATTGCAGCCCCAGCACCGATTGCAGCCCCAGCGCCGGTTGCAGCCCCAGCGCCGGTTGCAGCCCCAGCACCGATTGCAGCCCCAGCGCCGGTTGCAGCCCCAGCGCCGGTTGCAGCCCCAGCGCCGGTTGCAGCTCCCCCTGCCGTTGCACCGGGAGCAGATCCGTATGCAACCATGCAAGCGGGCCCTGCACCTGCACCTGCGCCTGCACCTGCACCTGCGCCTGCACCTGCGCCTGCGCCTGCGCCTGCACCTGCGCCTGCGCCTGCGCCTGCGCCTGCACCTGCACCTGCACCTGCAGTGGGCGGAGATCCTTATGCTACGGTTGCGCCAGAAAGTGTCCCGGTGGCGGGGCCTGTGCCGGCGGGTGAAATGGCTGGAACTGTTCCGGGTGCTCAGCCGGGGGGGGGGGCACAAGGAGGGATGGTTTCTGGCGCACCCATTGCTCCCGCTGGCGGCGAGGTGGATAAGGTGAGCATTATTTTGGCGGTGGTTAGTTTTTTAGTTATTGTGGGCATGGTGGTGGTGCTGGCGATGATGAAGGTGGAGTAGTGCGGTCTACGCCGCTGATGGGGCTGATGGGGGATGAGTAGGAATTGAATAGGTGGTTTTTGGGGGGAGTCAAAAAATTGTGTCTTTTTTAGTTTCAAAAGATGGTCAGCAATTGGGTCCGTGGACGGCGGAACAGATGAATGCGCAATTGGCTGGCGGTATGCTTGAGCCTTCGGATCTCGGCTGGGCGGAGGGGTTTGCGGAATGGATTCCACTGAATCAAATCGACGGGCTCGTAATGCCGGGCACTCAAGTAGCGCCCGCCACGGCTACGGTTTCGATGGCGGCTGCGCCCGATGCGGTGCCGGGCTTGGCTATTACAGGTGAGGAGGCGACGCCGAAGCCGCGAGGGCGGCGGATGTGGGTGGTGGCTGTGGTGCTGCTGGCGGTGGGCGGGTTGGGGGCGTATCAATTTGTTTTCGGACAGGGTGATCTTGCGAGTTTGTGCAGCGTGTTGGTGGAAATTGTGGTGCCGGAAAAAGTTGCGGTTGCGCCGCCTAAAGTGGTGCCGCCGCATGTTCAAAAATATCAAAATGCCGCCCAAGCCGCTGCCAGTGGTGTCGCGCCTATCGATGAGGTGAATGAGCAGTTGGATTTGCGCGGTGAATTTCATTTTACGCGGAATGTGAGTGGGCTCACCATTGAAGCGGGCGATTGGATGAATCAGTTTTCCAGAGACACCACCACCACACCGGCGGCCAAAGGGATCGTGTCGCTCGCGCGGGATGCGTTGCAAAAGGGCGGGGTGAGTAAACTCGACGCGCTTGGAATGAGCAGTGTGTTTGTCAAAGCCGGGCAGTTTCGCCACGTGGCAATGGTGCATCATCCAAAGGGTTCCACTAATCGCCTGTGGAGTGTCCTCAATAACCAGGGCGCGGCGCTCGATGGACTGTGCCTGATGTCGGCGGATACCGTGCTGGCCGTCCACGGGCGCGTGAATGTTTCTGAAATGAGCCAGTGGTTCAGCGAGCTGGGAGTGGCTGAGCCGTTGACCGATGCTTGGCAGTCATTGAAAATAGAAGTGCCGATGGATGTGCTGCTGAAATCGTGGACGGGCGAGGCGGGTTTATTTCTATCGGTTAATAACACCAAGTTTCGCGCCAGCGACGGGAAAACTGAATTAGGGAAGCCGGGGCTGTTGTTGGTATTGGGTGTGAAAGATGGTGCCTTGGGAAAAGTGCTCGGAGAACAACTCAAGGATTTGCAGGAACCGGCTCGCACGGCGAAAATAAAAAATGTGGATGTGCCGCTGCGGGTTTATGAAAAGCTGGAGCTGCCGGAGGAAATTGAAAAGCTGGACCTGGTGCCGTCGATTTGTCAGTCAGGAAATTATTTGGTGCTGGCGTTGTCATTTAGCGAGACGGCTGCTTCGAGTGCTTTGGTTCGAAACGCCACAGGGAAGATGGGCGGCACGACTCATTGGGCGGGATTGCTGGGACAAAATCCAACTCGCCTAACGGTGCCCCTATCGAATTTCGTTTTTTATCTTTCACCCACATATCGCACGGAATTGGCCAAGTGGCAGAAACTCGCGTTGTGGCAGGATGTGCCGCCCTCCCTACAATCGGCGTTGGCGGCGCTGGCGGGGAGCCAAGGATCTGGCGGGTTACTGGCTACTGTGGATGTGCGTGGAAATGGCGTGCTTTTCAAAGGGAATGTAAACGGGCAAACCGCTTCGCAATCGTTTGCCCGCGTAAAAACTGTCACGCGGATTTTTGTGGCAGAATTGGTTCCGCAGTTAGCCAAGCTCGCACACGGGCAGTGGTCAAAATTGGATATGCCCACAAAGCCTAAGCCGACGCCTGCGCCCGAACCCCCAGAATCTTCCGGCGAGTGATGGAGATTCGGATCAATCGTGATGGAGCAGAGTTTGGGCCATATTCGCTTGAACAGGTGAATCAGTTGATGACGGAAGGCTCGCTCTTGCCTACCGATTTAGCGTGGTACGATCCGATGGAAACGTGGGCGGAACTTTCGCAAGTCGCCGCCAACCTCAATCAAGCGGCTACCCCCGCACCTCAACTGACTGAGACTGCAGCGGGCGAGTATCGTGGCGGCGGGCGTTACCGCATTCTCAAGCAACTCGGCCGAGGCGGGATGGGTGTAGTGTATTTGGCTTTGGACGAACAACTCAATGAGGAGGTCGCCCTCAAGAGTTTTCCGCCGGAAATGGCGGTGGACGAAAGCGCGCTGGATGATATGAAGCGCGAGGTGCAAAAGAGCCGCAAGCTCAGCCATCCGAACATCATCCGGATGCACGACTTTGTGAATCCGCCCGGCGAGGATCCATTTGTGACGATGGAGTTTGTGGAAGGGCAGGAGCTTGCCGAGATGCGGCGCGACCAAGCCAACGGCGTCTTCGCGTGGGAAGATATCAAGCAATACATCATCCAACTTTGCGATGCCCTGACCACTGCCCATAACGAAAACACCGTCCACCGCGATCTCAAGCCCACGCAAATGATGATCAACAATGAAGGTCGCCTCAAGCTTTGCGACTTTGGCATCGCGGCGTCTATGGCGGATTCGATTAGCTTTTCATCAATGAAACACGCCGTGAGTGGCACGCTGCTTTTTATGAGCCCGCAGCAAATGAACGGCGAAGTGCCGCGGGCTACCGATGACATTTATGCGCTCGGTGCCACGCTTTACGATTTGATGACGGGCAAGCCGCCGTTTTATACCGGCAACGTCAATGCGCAAGTGATGAATCGCCCTCCCATTTCGATGATGGAACGGCTGGCGGAATTCGGCATCGAAAATGACATCCCTGATTACGTTGACCAACTCGTGCTCGCTTGCCTTAGCAAAGAGTCCGCCCATCGCCCGGCCAGCGCGGAGGAAATAAAAAACTGGATTCTCAGCGAAGGTGGCGCGGCCACGCTCAAGACGATTCGCTTGGCGTTCCAGCCTCCGGGGTTTTCTAAGGAATTGGTCTTCGATTTAAACCGCAAAAAATTCCAGGGCGTCTGCTCCGTGCTAAGTGTGTTGGTGTTGGGCGTGCTGGGCTGGATGGTTTTCAAGCCGCCACCGGTTTATGATTTGCCGCAACTACGTCAAAAGCTTCAGAACGGGCAGATCGTTTACCTCAGCCTCGACAGCGCGCCGAACACTCAGCTTGCTGCGATACGCGGGCAGTTGCAGTTTGAGGAACGCCAAAGTGATCGCGGGTTGAATCTTACCTCCACCAATTACGTGGACATCCTCAACTATCGCGGAAAAAATTTGGAATCTATTCAAGGTGCAAACTTCACCTTGAGCGCGCATTTTATGCCGTACTCCGTGCCGGGCGAAAAAACAAAACACGAACAACAATACGCCATCCTGATGAAACCCGGCCATCACCTTGGGTTGAGCTATGGTTATGACCGGCGCTTCGTGATGAGCCATCAATACGTTGCCAGCGGCAAAACCAATCTTGTAGCAGCGATCTCATCGGGCAAATTTGACGAAAACGAATGGCATCACGTAGTTGGCACCGTGAATCGTTCCGAGGGCACGGTGAAGTTATTTGTGGATGGACAGGAATCGGGAAGCGCAAAATTCCCCGCCAACTCACGCGGTTATGTTTCCAGCAAACCATGGCGCATCGGCGTGGCCAGTCCCTTGGGGAAAACCCATCAATGGCATGCGGACGGTGCGGTTGATCAGGTGCGGATTTACAATCGTTCGCTTGAGGGAGATGAGGTCAAGGAGCTTTATGTGGTGGAACAGCCCGCACCTTTCGAAAAGGAAATGCTTGTTTACTATCCTTTCAACGCGGGTGATATTAAAAATGTAAAAGAGAGCCTGCCCTCTAAAGGGTCGGCCGGAGGCTTTAGTCTTGCGGAGCCCACAAATAATCCTCTACTTAAACCTGAACCCACCGAAGATCGTTTTGGCGAACCCAACGCCGCGTATTTATTTGATGGTATGACCAACAGCCTCGCCTCCGGCCGCGGTGGCAGCCGGAGTTATCTCCTCGCCAGCCCGAACGAATCGCGTGCCTTAAGCGTGTGGTTCAAGCCGGAAGAAATCACAAACAGCCGCCAATCCGTCGCTGCCATCGGCTCCGCCGATGCCAATGCCGGCTGGGAAATTTTGGTCGATTCGGAGGAAGGTCTCGTGGGTAATTGGGGGGGAGGGACGAATTATCTCAGCGGCGGCAGCATTCGCGCCGGCCAATGGCATCATGCAGTCTTCAGCTACGATGATACGATGAAACTCATCTCACTTTATCTCGATGGTGATTTGCTGGGCACGTTCACCAATCAACTCGCCACCACGAGCGCCACTCTCCGTCTCGGCGGCCCGCCCCTCACGCCCAAATCTAAAAAACCAAAGAACCGCAACAAGAAAAATGAAGGCGAACCGGGAGTGAAGAAAGTTGAATACAGCTATTTTCACGGCTCCATCGATGACGTCCGGTTTTATTTGCGCGATTTGCCGCCCGAAGATGTCAGCGCTTTATACGATGGCGAAAAACCCGTCAGTTGGTTTTGGCTTTACGCGCTCGGCACTGTGGTGCTGCTCGCGGGCGTGGGTGCATTTCTCTTTTGGAAAGGTGTCCGCATCCCCGCCAAACTGATGGACCCCCTCCTGCAACGACTCCCCGACAAACTCTCCGCCCCATTAGTCAACCTCCGCGCAGCGGCCTGATTTCTGCACGGGCCACCTTCGCACATCCCTCCCGAATTGATTCGCGCTTCATTTCGTGTTAACCAAACCCAATGGTTGACACCGAAACAGTTCCTGACACCGCCGGCCGCTTTGGCTCGTACGGTGGACGCTATGTCCCTGAGACCCTCGTGCATCCACTGCGCGAATTAGAGGAGGAATATTTCCGCGCCCAACAAGACCCCGATTTCCAACACGAACTGGATTATTATTTGCGTGAATTTTGCGGACGCCCCACGCCCCTCTATCACGCCCAACGCCTCACCGAAGAATTGGGCGGCGCAAAAATTTATCTCAAACGCGAAGACCTCCTTCATACCGGTGCCCACAAAATCAACAACGCCATGGGCCAAATCCTGCTCGCCAAACGCATGGGCAAAACCCGCATCATCGCCGAAACCGGTGCGGGCCAACACGGCGTAGCCACCGCCACTGTGGCAGCGATGTTTGGCCTCGAATGCGTGGTTTATATGGGCGCGCACGATTGCGACCGGCAACATCTTAATGTCGTTCGCATGCAAATGCTCGGCACGGAAGTCGTCGCCGTGGAGGCCGGCCAACGCACGCTCAAGGAAGCCATCAACGAGGCGATGCGCGATTGGGTCACCAACGTTCGCCACACGCATTATATTTTGGGCACGGCTTACGGCGCACATCCGTATCCAGTGATGGTGCGGAATTTCCAACGCGTCATTGGCGACGAAGCGCGCCGCCAAATTTTGGAACAAGAGGAACGCCTTCCGGATTTGCTGGTCGCCTGCGTTGGTGGTGGTTCCAATGCGATCGGGTTGTTTTATCCCTTCATCGAAGACGAAGATGTCGCGATGGTCGGTGTGGAGGCCGGGGGCGAGGGCATTGAGCCGGAAAAACACGCCGCGCGTTTTCAAGGCGGCTCCGTTGGCGTATTGCAAGGCACGCGATCGTTTTTGCTGCAGGACGAAGACGGCCAAATCCAACTCACCCAAAGCGTTTCCGCTGGACTTGACTACGCTGCAGTTGGCCCTGAGCACGCTTGGCTGCGCGACCAATCCCGCGCCGAGTACACCTACGCCACCGACGAAAAAGCACTCGAAGCCTTTTTTAAACTCTCCAAATTCGAAGGCATCATCCCCGCGCTCGAATCATCCCACGCCATCGCGGAAGTGATCGCCCGTGCCCCGAAAATGGCATCCGACGAAATCATTATCTGCAACCTCTCCGGCCGCGGCGACAAGGATGTGGCGCAAGTAGCCGCGCGAGCAAACCTCTAACGTGGCTAAAGATTCCCAATCTCAATGGGACTTCGGCGAGTTATTTGCTGAAAAGGAAACACGCGATGTCTTCACGGTTTCCGAGTTGACCACGCGCGTAAAGCGCGCTTTGGAAAATCAAATCGGCCAAGTGTGGGTCGAGGGCGAAATCTCCAATCTCCGCGCGCAGGCTTCGGGGCATATGTATTTTTCCATCAAGGACGTCCGCACGCAGTTAACGTGCGTGCTCTTTCGCGGCACGCGCGTGGACCAGCGGGAGTTGATGGAGGATGGCCAAAAGGTGGTGCTGCAGGGCGACCTCACGGTGTACGAGCAGCGCGGCCAATATCAACTCATCGTGCGCGCGGTGGAAATGCAGGGTGTGGGCGCGTTACAGGCGAAGTTTGAAAAGCTCAAGGCCAAATTGCAGAGCGAGGGGCTCTTTGATGCGGAAAGCAAACAGGAACTCCCGAGCTTCCCGCAACGCATTGGCATTGTCAGCTCACTGAGCGCGGCCGCTTTGCGCGATGTGTTGCACGTGGTTCGCCGCCGCCAGCCTTCATTGCAAATTGTGCTCGCCGCGAGCCGCGTCCAAGGGAAGGGCGCAGAGAATGAAATTGCTGAAGCAATCGGCCAACTCAATCGTTGGGCGGAAACTGAACCGCTCGACCTCATTCTCATCACGCGCGGGGGCGGAAGCCTCGAAGATTTATGGGCATTCAACGAGGAATCCTTAGCGCGCGCGATTCACGCCTCCATCGTTCCGGTGGTCTCGGCGGTGGGTCACGAGATCGATTTCACCATCAGCGATTTTGTGGCTGACGCGCGCGCTGCCACACCCAGTGCCGCAGCTGAAATCATCACCACTGCCGCCGTGGCCTTGCAGGATTCATTGGCCACCACTGGCAATCGCCTTACGTGGCTCGTGCGTCGTCGCCGTGATTCTTTCAAGGAACACATCGCCGTCATCGCCCATCGTCTCGGTCGCTGTCATCCACGCCGTCGTTTGCAGGAACGCATGCAGCGCGTGGACGAACTTCACACCGATCTCCAACGCGCGGCGCAAAGTCGACGGCAAATTTGTTCCACCCATTGGCGCAGCTTGGCCGAGCGATTGTTGCGCGTACACCCCAAATGGGTTGTTCGGCATCGCCGCCAACAAGCGGCACAACTGGCGGCGCGTTTGCGCGAGCGAAAGGGGCATCATCTCGATCGCGCAGCCCAACGCCTTACGCGTTTGGTGGACCGCTTGCGACTGTTGGGGCCGGCCAATGTCCTTGCGCGTGGCTATTCCATCACGCTCGATGTCCACACCCAAAAGGTGATTCGTTCGGTAAAACAAGCCCCGGCCGGCACGTGCGTACGGACGCAATTGCGCGATGGCAGCATCGAAAGCACGGTGGGATAGCTCGCCCCGCTTCACACTCGACTTTTCAGCCTGCGCTCGCGTAAGCTTTGGCGATGCCAAGCAAGGGCAAAAAACAGGCGGAAGTTTCCTTTGAAGACGCCGTGGAGAAGTTGGAATCCATAGTGGAAGAAATGGAATCCGATGAGTTGCCACTGGATAAATTGCTGGTGCGATACGAGGAGGGTACGAAGCTGGTAAAAGCGTGCGAGGAGCAACTCCAATCCGCCGAGACACGAATCACGCAACTGGAAAAAACCTTGGAGGACGAATTAGTCGCGCGTCCCGTGACGCTGCGCAATGATGAGGATTAATTGATGAGTGGTTTTTTGGATATGATTAGTGAGCCGGCGCACGTCAAGAAATTGACGGAAGACCAGCTTGAACAACTTGCCACCGAATTGCGTGAGGAACTCATCACCAAGCTGGCAAAAACTGGCGGCCACCTCGGCCCCAACCTCGGTGTGGTGGAGCTGACCATCGCCATGCACAAAGTGTTCAGCACGCCGCACGATAAATTTGTGTGGGACGTCAGCCATCAAAGTTACGTCCACAAGCTGCTCACCGGCCGCCGCGAAGGTTTTGCCAAGATTCGCCAGACCGGCGGACTCAATGGGTTTGCGCTGCGATCGGAAAGCGAGCACGATAGCTTTGGCGCGGGCCATGCGGGCACCGCGCTTTCCGCCGCACTCGGAATGTGCGCGGCACGCGACCAAAAGAAAACTGATGAGGATGTCGTCTGCGTCTTCGGCGATGCCGCACTCACCAACGGTATTTCGTACGAGGCACTCAACAATATTGCCCAGACCACCGAGAAATTTATTGGCATCCTCAATGACAACGAGTGGAGCATCGATAAAAATGTCGGCGCGATTTCGAAGTACCTCAACAAAATCATCACCAACCCCGGTTACAATCGCCTGCACGATGATCTGTCGCGGTTGGTGAAGAAACTGCCGAAAGGAGATTTTGCGGTGCGGCTTGGTAATCGTGCCGAAGGCGCGCTCAAAGCGGAAGTTTCCGAAAGCTCGCTCAAACATCAACCGCCTGCGTCACAGGATGGACGCGGTGGCACGGCGAGCAGCGTTATTTTTGAAGAGCTGGGCATTCGCTACATCGGCCCGCTGGACGGCCATAATTTGCCGTTGATGATCAAATCACTCGAGTATGCCAAAAGCTGCGATCATCCCGTGGTGCTGCACGTGCTCACCAAAAAAGGCAAAGGCTACAACGCGGCACTCAAGCAACCGGAAAAATTTCATGGCCTCGGCCCGTATGACGCTAAGACCGGCCACACGCCTTCGGCCAAAAGCGGCTCGGCACCCAATTGGCAGGATGTATTTGGTCAACAAATGCTGAGAATTTGCGAGCGCGATAGTCGTGTCGTTGGCGTAGGGGCGGCAATGCCCAGTGGCACCGGCTTGAAATATTTGCGCGACGAAATGCCCGGGCGTTATTTCGACGTGGGCATCGCCGAGGAACACGCCGTCATTTTTGCCGCCGGAATGGCCACGATGGAATGTCATCCCGTGGTGGCGATTTATTCCACCTTCCTCCAACGCGCCTACGACTGCATCATCCACGATGTCGCGCTGCAGGATTTGCCCGTCACTTTTTGTATGGATCGGGCCGGGCTCTCCGCTAACGATGGTCCAACTCATCACGGGTTGTTTGATATTTCCTATCTCCGTTGCGTGCCCAACATTGTGGCGATGGCTCCCCGCAATGAAGATGAACTGGCTGATATGATGTTCACCGCCACGCGGCACAAACATCCGACCTTTATCCGTTACCCACGCGGAGCTGCTGAAGGCACTGAAATAAAAGACGAACCCGAGATGCTCGAAATTGGTAAAGCCGAAGTCGTGCAAAATTTCAAAGACAGCGGCAAACGCAAGATCGCTTTCTTCGGCCTCGGCCCGATGTTCACCATCGCGCAAAAAGCCGCGGAAGAATTGGGCGAAGATTTTGACTGCGCCCTCATCAACCCGCGTTTCACTAAACCCATCGACGAGGCCACCACCGAGTATTTCGCTAAGACCGCCGACCAAATTGTCACCCTTGAAGACCACGTGCTCCCCGGCGGTTACGGCAGCGTGGTTAGCGAATTACTCGTTGAAAAAGGCATCAGCACCCCGCTGCTACGCATCGGCTGGCCCGATCAATTCATCGAACACGCCTCGTCCGTCAACGAACTCCGCGAAAAATACGGTCTTACCTCCAAAGCAATTATCGCCCAAATAAAAGCCACCCCCGCAGCCAAAGCCAACAGCAAAGTGACTGCCGCGGCCTGATCAATTGACACGCAAAATTTTCACCGCTTGTTTCCGGCCTGCGAGGTCAATTTTCAATTCCGCCCCTTGTGTGGTCCCCAGCAGTTGTGACCCCAAAGGTGATTGTGGGGTGATGACCAGCACCTCGTTTTTTTCGATTTCAATTTCCGTGCCACCGGCGGATGGGCCGATGAAATAATATGCGCGTTCAGCGGCCTGAGCAATTTCGACCAACGCGCCAATATCAATGCAATCGTCAGTGCTGAATTTCTTGTCCATTAATCCTTCAAACGCCGCGATGGATTCCTCTAAATCAACGACTTTATTGGCTTGGCCGGCCGCGAGATAAGAAGCCTCAAGTCCGCGCGTGTCGTATTTATTCTCAGCCCGATTTTCTTCCGCTGTCGCCTCTGTATGCGATGCTTTTGCAACACGCGTGTACGTTTCCGATTCGGCTTGGAGCTTATTGATGATTTTTTGAATGACTTGGAGCTTAGTCACGGCGGGGGGGGGGGGGGGGGGGTCCCTCCCTTTACCCCTAATTTAAGTTTGCCCCCGCCCCCGCGCCGGGGGGCGCGGGGGGGGGGGGGGGGGGGGACTTGGGGGGGGGGCCGGGGGGGTATTTGGGGTTGGGGTGGGGCCATTTTTTGGTTGGGGGTTTGGGTGGGGGTTTGGGGGTAGGGGGTTTGGGGG
>JACKQG010000243.1_pt1 | contig 79906 bp, 68 predicted proteins | sample 8237621 | NCBI WGS metagenome assembly JACKQG01 (sample SAMN15677084, study PRJNA649215) | marine metagenome | biome: marine; feature: Black Sea; material: saline water; isolation source: suspended particulate matter (SPM) from the Black Sea western gyre | collected 2013-06-09/2013-06-10 | depth...
GCTAATTTTGCATCAATTTCAGCCACTTAAAAATCCTCAACTGTTGAACGTAATACTTCTTCAAATGAAGTTATGCCATCTTTGAGCTTTCTGATACCCGCTTCGCGAAGGGATACCATGCCCTGTTCAATTGCTTTCTCACGAATGACTTCCTGGTTGGCATTTTCAAACACAAGTTTTCTAATAGCCTGGCGCATTTCAAGCATCTCAAAAATACCTGATCTACCACGATAACCAGTTTGTCGACATTGGACACAACCCTTGCCGTGATAATAGGTGTGACCATCTGCTTCAAGACCAAGACGAGTTAAATCTTCTTTGGTGGGCGTGTATTCCTCTTTACAGTTGGAACAAATGGTACGAACCAGCCGTTGGGCCATTACCAGATTCAAACTGGAACCTACCAGAAATGGCGGAACCCCAATATCAATAAGACGCGTAATGGTTGATGGTGCATCATTGGCATGAACCGTGCTGAACACAAGGTGACCCGTCAAAGCAAACTTGATAGCGATGTCAGCTGTCTCTTCATCACGAATTTCACCAATGAGTAAAATATCTGGATCCTGACGTAAAATTGATCGCAATGTGGACCCAAAGGTGAGACCAATTTTTTCCCGCATCTGAACCTGACTGATACCATCCATCTGATATTCAACGGGATCTTCAACCGTAGTGATGTTGGTGCCTTCACTCTTTATCTCTTTTAGTGAGGCATACAACGTGGTCGATTTACCAGATCCAGTAGGACCAGAGATGACAACCATACCATATGGCTGACGAATCCAACGGCCAAACATATTGAGTTCTCGTGCGTGAAATCCCAAGGTAGTCAAATCAAGATTAAAGCCACCCTTATCCAACAATCGCATAACGATCTTTTCGCCATGAACAGTTGGCAAAACAGAAACACGAACATCAATCTCTCGCTCCCCCATCTGGATACTCATACGACCATCCTGTGGGAGACGTCGCTCTGCGATATCCAGGTTAGAGAGAATTTTGATACGCGTGGTAATACCGCTCAAAGAAGTGATGGGTGGCGTCATGATCTTCTGCAGTACCCCATCGATCCTGATTCTCACATTCACAACATGAGATTGAGGTTCAACATGGACATCTGTGGAACGCTCTTTAATCGCTTCAATGAGGATCAGGTTCACCAGTTTGACAAAAGGTGCATCTTCTTCATTGATACCCTCTTTACTGAGGTCAACCATATCAGAGTCATCCTCATCACCTGAGAACACCTGAATATTAGATAAGGCGGCGTCCACTTCATCAGTTTGACGAATTCTCCCATAGTGATATTCGATGGCGTTTTGGAGCGCAGTTTCACCTGCAACAACCACCTCAACTTTTAGTGAGGTTAACTTCTCAATTGAATCGACTGTCGCCAGATCTTCAGGATCTTCCATAGCAACGACAACCGTGCTGTCTGATTTACCCAGGACAATGGACATGTTCTCGTAGGCAAAATCTTCAGGGATGGTATTGACAACACCCCCTTCTACCTTCATCAAATCCTCTTCATAGACGGCAGGATGACCAAGCTGCAAGGCATAGACCTTCACCAGGTCGGCTTCAGTAATAAAACCCATGCGAATGAGTAGTTTACCTAATTTTTCCTTGGTAGTTGATTGTCTCTCCAGAGCTTGATCAAGCTGTTCCTGAGAGATCACAGCCTCATGAATGAGGATGTCACCGAGTTTCTGAAATTGGGGATTAAACATTGCTATGGATTTCCCTTTAATTAATTCTGAATTGTCCGTACCAGTTGAATACTGGACTGTTCACTGCCAATACTCTGGGGATCTAAGAGTGTACCCCACACCTGTGCAGTAAATGGATTGTAAGAATTGATAGAATTATCTGCATTGAAGTTTGGTGTACAAAGACCGGCATCAAAGAATACAGTAATCTGAGCCACGCCCTGATTGTCGGTTCTCACAATAGGCATGCCTGTTTCTGGATCAAGAGGGTCCCAACCAGCAGCACCGAATGATCCAAACAAAATACGCGCATTCTTAATGGCATTATTATAGTAATCAGTTAAAACTGCAGTTAGAAGGACAGGCACCTGAGCAGGATTGGGGTTGGCAGCTGGCTGGAAATCGTAGAACTGCATGGATGGGATCACAATCAATTCACCTGGATAGAAAGGCAATAGTAATAAACTATCCTCTGCAGCATTCACATAGCCCTGGATGGTATCTCCATCTGCTCCATATGTCTGAGCAATGACCTGTACATTATCAAAGGTTCTATCAGAATTCCAGTAAATCATAGACCAGGCTATTCCATGATATTGATCATTAGCCAAGTTTTCACCGTAGGTAAGTGACCCACCAATGACAGACGCAATGCTGTCAGGTTCAATATGCCAGTACACCTGAGTCGAATCTTCAACTGGATTTGTATATTGATCCCAGACTCTGGCGGCCATTTCAGCCTGATATTGACCCCCACCAATAGGTTCAATCTGATTAATATCAATATCCACATCGATAAAGGCTGCTGGACCAGCTGCAATAGTCACTGGAACTGCAGTGGCAGAGATAGTTCCTGTCCCCAGCACAACTCTTGCAGTGACGCGCACTGGACCGGATTGGGATCCACTGTTCAGTGTGACACTAGCCACACCATAATTTGATTCTACAGTGGTAGAGTTACCGGGATTACCATCAAGGTTGGCGCCAGCAGGGGCTGGACCTAACACGAACTCCACATCATAGGGTTGATCAACTAATTCACCACGAGCGTCTCTTACCTCTGCTCGGATTGTGGTTGAAGCAACACCAAAACCGCCAGCCACAACGATCTTATTCGGTGCCGATGGAGGAATGATGATATAGGTTGGCAAACCAGGTCGAACGGTGATAAGGGTTGAGTCCGAAACCGATCCAACAGTTGCATAGACGGTTGCAATTCCTGCAGAATCACCAATACTAAAAGTGGATATCGCAGCCCCATTTTCATCAGTGGTGGAAAATTCTGTTACAAATCCAATATTTGTAGAAAATCTTACCAGTGTGTTCGCTTCTACTGGGTATCCAGATGAGTCCATGACTGTGGCAGTAAGCGCGGACCCATCTACACATTCAGTATCCGTAGTCGATGGAAGTTCTAAACATTGTGACACCAGATCAATTCTTGCAGGTACTCGTTCTGGTGGATTGGGATTATTGGCACGGACCAACACTTCCACGGTATCACGAATGGTGCCATGAAATGGGTGTTCGATTTTAGCAATAATTTGAGCCACCACATCCTCGGTAATATTTGCACCAAGATCTGAAAATTCGGTTTCTGCTACACCGGCATCATTTGTCCATTTGGGTGAATTGATGGTTCCAAAAGTGGCTGAAAAAATGACCTCAGTCGTATCGATTCCCTGATTGTCCTCGTCCTTGACTATAGCAAAGATTCGGGCAGTGGTTTCACCATTATCAGCATAGATTGTCGTATCAAGCGTATTCAGATTTAGGAAATATTCCTGACCAGCAACGTAATTGATGGTTACGGTGTCGGAAAAAGCGATTCCAGAATTTTGTGAATTTTTCAGGAGAGAGCCAAAATCATACACGCCGTGATTATCCCTCACGAAAGATTCAATGGCCAGGGATGTCACTGAAGCCTCCACAACTACATCACCAATCTGACCTTCATTATTGGTAAAGCTGACATGACTGGTACCAATGGCATTGGTGGAGTCAGAAGCCGCATCCAGATAACCAACTGTAGCGCCTTCCAATATCCTATAATTAACCAGCACATTTTTGACCGCTACACCAAGGCTATCACGGACATTGGCATTGATGGTAGCAGTATAAGTGGAGTCCTCCTCAAATACTTTTACCAGTCCATTTGTGGGTATGGTCGTTGCAAAAAATGAAGATACCAGATCTTCCATGGGCAAAATATTAATTATCGCAGTATCTCGCACCGTATTGTTATTGCTATCCGTATACCTCGCAACAATTTTTACATTTGAAGCAGCTTGACCCTTATCATCAAAAGTGGCTACAGCCTGACCTGATGAGTTGGTGGCGATGTTTGATGCAATGGCTCCAGTTAAAGCGGAGAAGACGATGGTGGCCCCCTCCTGGGGCTCATTGACACCGTTGGTGAGAATGGCAGTCAGTTTGGCAACAGTTTTACCATTGTCGGCATATATCACAGCTCTATCAGAAGTCAGGTTGAGATTATACTCAATTTCCAACTGCTTCGGTTCATCAGGGACTCTTACATCACAACTGACCAGGAAGAACACTCCCATTGCAAATATGGCTATAATTTTGAATAAATGGCTTTTCATATTCAATCCTCCTCCAAGAAGTCTTGAGTTATTCCTTTTCAACCGGAACCTCCTCGATAACTTCAGTTTCATCTTGGTCATCATCCTCAGTATTAATGTAGATCTCTTCTAAATCCAGCATTCGATCTGTTTTTTCGATGCCAGTGTAAGTATCCTTGATGATATGAGGGGTGATTTCGATGATAAAATCTTTTTTCGTCTCCTGTTCAAACTCATGCTGGAAAAATCGGCCGATATAGGGGATTTTGCCAAGAATAGGCACGGTGTGTGTAATTTTCTTGCGGTCTACAGCCAGTAAACCAGCAATAATGATGGGTTCGCCATCTCCTACGCGAACAGTAGTTGTCGATCTTCTTCTTTGAACCCAGGGGATGTTGCGTTCTGGACCCACAAAATCATAAAAATTTGAAATTTCAGGCGTAACCGTAGCAGTGATAAAGCCATCGCTATTGACATTTGGCTTCACAGTCAGTCTGATACCAACGATTTCACGCTGAACCTGAACCTGACCACCTACACCGCCACTGGAAAGGATATAAGGGATCACATCAACCATTTCAATGAAGGCTTCGCGACCATTCAATGTCACCACCGAGGGATTGGCCAGTATCTCAGCTTCATTATTTTTTAACAGCATATTAAGTGTGATGTCAAATGCTGAAAGTTGACGACTGAACCCGATTGAGTTTGCAGGATCAATCCGCTGGAAGTACATGTTATCAGGTGTTCTTCCTGTGGGCAGGGCACTGTATTGTTCAATAACCGATCCATCAGATTGACTCTGTTGGGACATACCTGGAACCAGGCTTCCCCCAATTTGAGCCAATGTTGGTGCGGCATTTTCAGCCACGATGGTTGTAATCTGAGCCAGACGCGACCAATCAACACCTATACGATTATCTCCAGAAAGTGTCACTTCAATGATACGAGCTTCCAGCATAATCTGTAATACTGGGACGTCCACGCTGGCGATAATTTCCATAATCTCAGAGATGCTTTTAGGGCTGGTGTGTACCAGCAGCTTGTTGCCACCTTGGTCTACCTCTACCTTATCGGTAATATCCTGGAGAATATTCTTCACTTCAGATGCATCAGCATATTGAAGCGGAATGACATAGGCCTTACCACCAATTTCTTCTGAGAGGCGATCAGCTGTGGCGACGAGGAAGGATTTACCTACCAGTTCATAACTCAAACCAGCAGCCCGAACCACCAGGTTAACAGCTTGTTCAATTGGCACATCATCCATATGGACTGATATTCTATCCTGACTGTTTACTTCGGGACTGGTAACGATATTGTAACCACTCTCGTCAGCAAGTATTGAAAGAACCGTTGGGAGATGGGCATCTTCAGCATGAATAGTAATCAATTTCTGTTGTTCATCCTGGGCAATGCCAATGGTCGTCATGAGCAGCATGAGTACGCTGGCCAGAATATATCTACTCGTTTTCATTAATAGGTTTCCTCTTCATCATCAAATTGTGGACCTCGCGTCGAATTTCGGGCTGCCTCAGCAGTAACCGTCCTCCCCTGAAGGGGATAAAATTTTGATTTACCCTCTCGGTATGCGACAACGCCATTTTCAGTAATTCGTAAAATTTTGTGCTTCCCTATGACATCCCCCACCTTCACCTGACTTTCCTTTTGCTGGAATTCCACAGTGGCTCGAGGCGGATCAAAATTCATATACAAACCACTCACTCGAATGGTGTTGGCCTGCATACTTTGAATCAAACGTCCCATTTCGTCCGTCAGGAATACAACCTTATTCAGTTTCATGGGATTATTTTTTAACGTGAATTTAAAGGAAGCTCTTTTCTCTAGCTCGGTCTCTAATTCACTAATAACTCTTTCCAACTCTTCGTCAGTACCAATACTAATATTAGCAGCATCTCTCAGGATATCTTCACGATCAGAACGAATCTCCGTCAAGGCATAAACTTCCAATCCGAAGACTACGACACCTGCCATGATAGTAAGAGACCAGAAGAAGCGAGTACGTCTATCCATTATTTCTTACCTTTCAATAGCGTTAGGGTGGAAATTTTTAGCTCGATATTCTGTTCTGAAAGGATGCGTTCGTCCTTGGTATTCTTGAGACGCTCTATTCCATTCTTTATGTGGAATTCATTTACTTGAACCAGGCGCATAGAACTCTCTAGTTTGGCCATCAAAACGCCAAATTGCTTGTAATTACAGCGGATTTCTAAATCATATGGTGTTTCTACACTGATTCGACCGGTAATACGGGGTTTAGGTCGCATAAAAATGGTCGTGATACCCAGACTATCCAAAGTCATGGTCAACGAGTTAAGAAACTCCATGGAGGCATCCTCAGTCACCTCATCTGATTTGCTTTCAGCCAGGTTTTCTTCAAAAAGGTTATAGACACGATCCAATTCATTTGATAGAATTTGAGCAGTAATCAAACTCTCATTAAGCTGTGCAATTTGTTTGTCCAGATACCTGATATCAGCTGGCTTGTCGCCATACACCCAATTCACTGTGTAATAGAAGGCAAGAGCCAGGACAAAGACTGTTAAAGCTAAAATCTGTACACGTCTCATCTGCTTCTCCTCCCCATATCTTTCTTACGATCTTTGGGGTCAGGAAGATCCAAAGTAGCCCGGACTTCAAAGTTGACCACATCCTGATTTAGAATGGTCATCCTTGAATAGCTGGCAAATTTTATATCTGTGAAATCCTCTGAGAATATTACATCATTCTCCAATCTGGCTATAAACTCTTCCAGAATATCAAATTCACGTTCATCTGGGTAAATTCTAGATACACCAGCAATGGTTAGATAACGATCCTTGAAGGTGAGATGTGTAATGGCCATATCATGGGGCATTAACCTTCCCAAAGCATTGAGTTTCTCAGCCCAGACTGTGCGTCTGTCTGAAAGCTCAGACATAGCAAGAATATCATCTTTGGCCAGATTGCGACCTTCTTGCTTCAGAGTATCAATTTGTGACTGGATGGACGCGATCTGTGATTCTTTCTCTGCCATAATTTGAGCATACTGGGAGTTTTCACCCAACAGGTATGCAAAACCTCCAACCAGGATCAAAACGACGAAGCCAAAGGCACCCCATCGCGTCTGTTCACGACGCTTTTCCAAACGAGCTGCCTTGCTGGAAGCTTGGTTTAAATTAATTTTAATTACGTTAATCATGATTCCTCGACATGAGCTTCAAAATGCTTTTTAGTATTTCACAGTAATGGATGTGTATTCGTAATTTCGACTTGAATGATGCTACTATTCCAACAGTCCACGCATGGCATACCCGACTGCCACAGCGTAGGCGCCGGGATCCGCGATATCACTATGCATATCATGATGCAGTTGAGCAGTGGGGTTGTAGACTTCCGCTGGTACGTTCAGGCGGTTTGCAATAAATGCATCCAGGTCTTTTATGCTGGTGGATGCACCTACCAACAAAATTTTGTGAAAATAACTTTCATTACTTTCCTTAATATAGAAACGCAAGGATCTGCGAATTTCATCAACAAGGTTGTCATAAATGGTATGTTCGGCCACACTTACAGTAAAATCCTTCTGCTCGGCACCTGCTATCTTTAATGTGAGCTCATTGAATTCAGGATCACATTTGACCTTTTCTGCGTCCTGGTAGGAGATTTCCTTTTTATCTACCAATTCTTTGGTAAAATGATGACCACCAATCTGAATATCTCTGGTAAAGAATGGTGCCTGTCTACCCCAGACAACCAGAGTAGAAGAAACAGCCCCAATGTTCAAAAATACATTGGCACCGTCTTCAGGCAATCCATGCTCAATCACATAGGAGTTTGCCATGGCCACCGCTTCAGTATCCACAATTCCTGGTCTAAAACCGAAATTTTTGATCATTTTGAGATGACTCTCGAGATTCTTCTGAGTAGAGGCAACCAGAAGCACATTGAGTTTGTCCATCTCCTTGGGATCCTCTCCCAGTATTTGAAAATCCATGAGGGCATCAGTCCCATCCATGGGGATGTGCTTACGAGCCTCAAACTGAAGAGCAGACGCTAATTCATCCTCATCATCCGTATTCATCATCTTCATCTGGCGAATGCTGGATTGTTGGTTACTTAATCCTGAGGTCACAAGCTTGGCGCGACGAGGATTGATTTTTAAGCGAGTCAGCAAACGTTCTGCTGCATCAATAATTTTGTCTTCCTCGAGACGTTCTGGGTCATAATCACGCTTCGAGTCGAATACAGGCTCTGTTCCAAAATTTTGCAGCGTATACCCCTTGGGGGTTTTTTGAAGCTGCACTAGTTTGATCTGATAGCGACCAATGTCAATTCCAATACTCATTCGCCTATGTATTCTCCTATACCTGATAGTTCCAGACTTGAGCTTCCATCTGAATTCTTGGTTTCCGGCCATTCCGGTGGCGGAAAGTCCCGTAAATTTCTGTCGTAGTGATAATCTTTTTCATAACCGATCCCTTGCGTAATTGGATAGGGGCCGGGGTTATTCCGCTTTAAATAACCGCGTTTATCCTGAACCACGCTACCAAATATCATGACAGTACCCCTGATATCATTGGTACCTGTGTGCGGTCTAAAAGGTAAGACGCCTCTTCCATCACCCATAACGCCACCTGTTGGACCTAGAAAATTATAAAACTGGGTACTGTTCTGCCAGTATTGGATGATGAAGGACTCGTTCATGGCAATCATGGCGGCATTAATTTTTACATGCGCATTGGCGCCCCCACCACCATTTCGCGCACCATTTGCAGTCGTATTGGCCACAATGATATTCCCACCTGATAATAAGCCTAAACGGTTGGGAGAACCTGCCACTACATAACCTGTTGACTGATCTGAATCGGCAAAAAGTAAATCGTTCATAATCCAGATATTGCAGTTTAACTCGGCAATTTTAGTACTATCATGATGCATTTTATATTGCACGGGTCCAGATGTGGCAATGGTGTATCGCCCACGAATATCCAATTCTGTATCAGTCATCAGTTGTACCTGACCACCTTCGATCCATATAACGGCTTCTGGCACCGTTAGTGTCTCATTGGTTACATACATGTTGGGATTTGAAGGCGGAGGAAAATCGTAGTGCTGCAATTCGAGTTCACCACGAAAAAAGAGTTCACCCATCCCATAGGTATCCTTGTAATATTGTGGGTGATACATTTTTAACTCTTTATCAAAAGCAACCATTGATGCTGGAGGTGTTGGTTCAACGAATGGAGGAATAACATACTTCCATTGTAAGACTTGAATCTGACTTCCTTTAAATATCAACCTCGTCATAATCAACGAGTCTTTTTGAGTTAGATCAGTTATGTTTATCCCTGAATTTCCGTAGTATATATAGTCCGCTTGACCCCTGACTTGATCTTGACCTTCGTAAGGTGGCCACTCAATCTTGGGCATGGAGTCTTCGAAGACACCTGCAAATACATCATCATCACAACTCGGACCATAGACAAAATCTCCGGCTGTGTATACCTCACTCAACTCAACAATTTCCTCGCCATCCATGAGATTTATAAATTCTGGACAACCATAATTACTCATTGTGATATCATCATTTGAATAAACCAGACCCTCGAGTTGTTCATTATCTCCAAATGTCACGGTGGCTCCCAACCAGGGTCCTCCACCAGGGGCTTCCTCGTTGGTCAGATACATAAACTCTTCAAAACCGCGTGCTTTGTAGTTCACTTCCATGGTGAATTCAACTTCGATTGGTTCGTTGGCGAAACTATTGTAGCTACTCCAACCAGTCGCTCTACCATGCCTCTGACTACGATGAGTTTCTGCATTCTCAACCAGGTCTCCGTATACATCACGATAACCGCCAATCATCTCAGGAATTTCACCATCATCTAGAGTTGTATCAGTTGCCGTATTGAACAGGGGGCCTTTTAACAAAGGACCGATTTCTGATGAAATTGCCGTAAATGCATTGTACCTCGCTCGAGTTTCTGCAAAGCGTTGCATAAATAGAATGCGCTCACCCATGACGAAGTGCAAATAGCCAACCGTAAACCCTAAACTGATCATGACCATAATCATTGATACAAAAACTACAAACCCGTTCTGGTTTCTTATTAGTGCTCTCATATGAAATACTTGTCCTTTGCCCAGGCTATACGTTTAAACTTCATATACTCCGTAAAAGATTCCCCTTGGTATTTTGTGGTAACCGAGATCACCATTTCAACAGACCATAAACTATTCGTCAATCGAGGTTCAGCAGGCACAGCGCCAAATTTCAAGCGAAACTCTTCATCATCAACCAGTTTGCTTACTCTAAACTTTTCAAGAGCAACGATCCGCTGCCCCGCATCTTTGTAGGTTCCCTCTGTTGGAAAGTCGGCATAATCCAACAAGGGAAAGCCATTGTTTGTCAGACCCGCATTTTCACTGGCCTGGATATTGAGGAGAGTTACTCCATCCTCTTTGGTTATCAAAAGTCCATCATAATTCGCTAAATATTGACGTCTGTCGACCTTTTTTGCTGTGTCAATATTCTCCACGATAAAATCCATGCACTCATAACCCCAGAATCGCACATCTTTGGTGACCCAATCATCTTGGTAAAACCCGACAATAGAAGCAATTCCTACCCCTAGACCCAGAGCAGCTACTGATGCTATAACCATGGAGGTCACCAACTCCATTAAAGTCAGGCCAGCTGAATGTTTAAAATTTTTACTGCTATTTTTCATTTGTTGGTAAATGCGGAATATTGCATCCGTAACTCCATGGGCTCACCAGTTGCATCACCTAGATGATCACTCCACTGGATATACATCTCAAGCACATAATATGGACTTTCCTCCAGGGGGTCATGATCTGTGATTTCCCGATCCAGAGGCTCCCTGTAAATCATAGCCTTAAAGGCTTCCTCATCACCCTGCTCATCAGAATCTGGGTCGTACAAGGTGATCTGGGTTCCTTTGGTATCACCTAGATAGTCATGATTGGTCAGGTTTCCATCTAGTATGCGAATCATCCAGTAGTCCATTTGACTCCTGAGTTCCTCAAGAGCTCTTTGCTGAATGATAATCTTGCGAGCTTGAGATCTGGCATAGCTGACGCCATAAAACATGGTAGCAGCAGTGGCAGCCATGATAATAATACCCACCATCACCTCGATGAGGGTAAAGCCAGGAGAATTTCTCGTGACCCATGTCTGTCGCTGCTGTTTCATTTATAGAATCCCTTGTTCAAATAACTTGGGATTGTCTGCAATCTGTGCTGCTGCGGCGCGAGTTATTTTACCGGCGCTTACTAAACGCTGTAAGTCCTGGTCCAATGTCTGCATACCATCAACACCTCCAGCCTGAATCACAGATGGGATCTGATAGATCTTATCTTCACGTATCAGATTTCGAACAGCTGAATTGGCTATCATGATTTCACAACCAGGCACACGACCCTTGCCGTCCTTGGTCTTCAGAAGTTTTTGGGCAATAACTGCCACAAGACTTTCTGAAAGCATGGAGCGCACCTGCCCCTTCTGGGCGACAGGAAAAATATCGATAATACGATCGATGGTTTTTGAGGCACTTGATGTATGTAGTGTAGACATAACAAGATGACCTGTTTCGGCTGCTGTCAAAGCCAGTTGAATGGTCTCAAGATCTCGCATCTCACCAACCAGAATCACATCTGGATCTTCACGCAAGGCAGATCGGAGTGCATTGGCAAAACTATCAGTGGAAATACCCAGCTCACGCTGGTTCACCAGACAATTTTTACTCTCGTGATAATACTCAACTGGATCTTCAATGGTGATAATGTGTGCTTCACGGTGCTCATTGATATGATCCACCATGGCTGCAAGCGTAGTTGATTTTCCAGATCCTGTAGGACCAGTGAGAAGAATTAATCCTCTGTCACGCATGGCCAGCTTGGCCAACACAGGTGGAACATCCAACTCATCAAAGCCTTTGATGTCGGTCGGGATGGTTCTAAACACACCGGCAACGCCCCGAATCTGCTTAAAGAAGTTTACTCTAAATCGGCCTCTCCCCTCAAGCTCTCGCGAAAAATCTATTTCCTTTCGCGAGTGAAACCGTTTCAGTTGATCTTCATTCATGACCTCTGAAGCAATCTGCTCCATCTCCTCTTTGCTGAGAAGGGGCAAATTTAATTTCCGCATGGTGCCATTAATCCGAACCATGGGAATAGCACCTACACTTAGATGCAGATCCGAGGATCCACTCTCAAGCGCATAGCCAAGTAATTGGTCTATCTTAGAAGCCATGAAGCTTATTCTTCTTCGTCGAAGCCGTAACCGGTGAATCTACCATCATCAGTTGTATAGCGAACTTCGTGACCTGCACCCTGTTTCATTTCTTCAGTACTTAAGGCAGTGATTTCAGAGATACCATCCCCACCACCAATAATTGTAAATACCCACTGGCGTTTGGTAGCATTTTTCATCTGGATGTATTTAGGCTCAAGTTGTCCTTCAACATCATCTGGCCATTCCCCTCTATCCTGATAATACATTTGGGCAGCATTCCAGATCGAACCAATGGCTGATTGAGCATCAGATGCATAGGCACCTTTCACGTAGTTTTGGTAGATCGGGAAAGCTACCGCAGCCAGAATGGCAACAATAATAACAACGACCAATACCTCAATAAGGGTAAAGCCGGATTCCCGGGTTCTCAGGTTCTGTTTCATCTTCTCTCCTTAAAAAATTATAATGCTCTTGAACTCGTTTTAGCGGCGCAAGATACATGCGACATAAAGGACATTCAATTCGTACAGGATAAAGAAATGATAACAGAATTTTGATATATGTCACACTGAGCAAAAGCAGACTTTCCCATATCGAATGGAATAAGTCTGTTTTTAAGTTTGAGAATACAATCTAAGGCAGGTGATGTCAGCCAATAATGGGCTCACTCAACCTGTGATTCAGAATATTTTTAAACAGTTGCCTCGGCTTGGAATCAAGCAATCAGAGCGAGTATGGCAAAAACATCAATTCCCCATAACATGGGCGAAACCTCATCCCCTTTGCCATGGATTACCTTAATAAAAGTCCAACTCAGAAAACCCCAGATAATTCCCTGCGTAATACTGAATGTAAGCGGAATAAGCAGCATGGCTATAAATGCGGGGATGGCATTGTCCATTTCGCTCCAGGCTATTTTACGAACTGGCTTCATCATGAAGACACCTACTAAAACCAGAGCCGGGGCTGTGGCAATACCGGGAATAATAGAGAGCAGAGGAGATAGAAACATAAAGGGTATAAAAAGGAGTCCTGCAACCAGAGCCGTGAGACCGGTCCTACCTCCCTCTTCAATACCTGTAGCTGATTCAATATAGCTGGTTCCAGAACTGGTACCGACCAATCCGGAAATGGTTGTGGAAAACCCATCAACAATTAATGACTGTTTTATATTGCGCGGCTCACCATCCTCCGATTTGAGATCACCAGCCTCAGCCACACCTACAAAGGTCGATATGCTATCAAACATATCTGTGAAGAGGAAGGCGAAGATCACGGGAATCATGGCAAACTTCAAAGCACCCACTAAATCAAGGGCGAATAACAATGAAAAATCAGGAGCTGCAAATATTCCATTAAAACTTACCAGCGTAGAAGTTCCAAAATTGATAGAACTGGCATCTCCCCACCAGCGACCAATGGGAATAGCAATGAGTGTCGTGGCGATAATACCAATTATGAGGGCACCCTTATAGCGAGCCACAACCAGCACCGAAGTGATCAAAAGACCAATAAGGAATGTGATCACAGCAGGGGTTAGCTCACCCATTCCCACCAGGGTCGCAGGATTGGCAACAATAAAATTGGCATTCTTGAACCCAATAAATGTGATAAAAAGACCAATACCTGCTGCGATGGCATAACGCAGTTGTGTGGGGATGGCATGCACTATCATGGTGCGAATATTAAATATTGAAAGTAACAGAAAGACGATACCAGAAAGAAAAACAGCACCCAGGGCTGTTTCCCATGGAATACCCATTCCAAGTACGATGCCATAGGTAAAGAAGGCATTAATTCCCATACCTGGTGCAAGCAGGATAGGATTGTTGGCGTAGATTCCCATGGCAATGGAACTGAAGGCACTCACCAATATGGTGGCGGTCAATACTGCCGTAAATGACATCCCAGTCGCACTCAAGATCGCTGGATTAACCACGATGATGTACATGGTTGCCAGAAAACTGGTTATCCCGGCGATGACTTCGGTTTTGACATCACTTCCCAATTCTTCCAATCGAAAATGCTTCAGCATGCGTATTCTCCCTGATTTTTTTTGTGAGCTTTCTAGTTTAACAACTTTTGGGTGTGAGGCAATTAGGGTCTGTCGTGGGATTAACACCAGACTGAAGTCTGGTGTTAATGTGAAAGATTCTAGTTCCCAATGCATGATTCACAATTTATAATTACTCACAAAGGAAGGGGCCGTAGCTTCCGTCTACGCTGCCAGCTACGACGGGACAAGCAGTTGGGAACCCAACTTCGCTTCTCTTTTTTGAGAGCATCATTCTGATTCCTGATTTGTGATTTGGAATTCATATATTAAGCCATGGGGCCGTAGCTCAGTTGGGAGAGCGCTGCGTTCGCAATGCAGAGGCCAGGAGTTCGATCCTCCTCGGCTCCACTCGCCTTCGCTCGCAAGAGCGAAGGCGACCGCAAAAATCTTCAATCACTCCACCCTATTTACAGCCCTTAATTTGTAAAGTTTGAAAAACATTCGTTGGTGGGTACTATGTCAGTCTATTTTGGGAGCAAAATGGACCAATCAGTAAAGGGATCAACCAAATGAACCTCCACTTCAGACTACTCTTATTGCTAGTCATTCTTTCAAGTTTGATAATCGCCCAGGAAAATCCTCCTAGACTCGAAATCTTACATCCCAAACCCGATATGCAATTTTGGGTAGATCGTATTGAGGTAGCTGGTAAGGTTCCCACTGGAACCGAGGTTATGGTAGCAGGAACGAAGGTTGTCCCTGATGAGGAGGGGCTATTTCGCCATCTTATAAATTTGGATCAGCCTGAAGTCCTCATTCCCATCTCCGAAACAAAGGGCACCCAGATATTCAACGATACTATAAGAGTTTATCACCGGAATCTTGATCATATGGGTGAAGACAGTGTTTTCATCAATAACAACATTCCAGAAGAACTATCCATTCACATGGGATACCCAAGGAGCGGTAATTTCCGAGGGTCTGAAGTCAGTTTAAGAGGACGAACCCACCCAGAGGCATTGCTCTTCATGAATGGAGATACAGTGAAAGTTTTTGAATCAGGCGCTTTCACCAGGCATGTTGAAATTAACCACGGAGACAATGAATTCGAATTTATTGCACGTTTGAATGATATAGAAGTAAGGGAGCTGGTCACACTTTCACGGCCCATGGACCGGGAAGTCCTGACAGTTCTAGATAAAAAAAGTGCAAAACCTAACAGAGACCGATGGGCAATTGCAGGGGACCACCTCCAACTCAGCATACATGGTCCTGAATCAGAGTCGGTCCACTTCAAGATTCCTGGCATAACCGGCTGGATAAAAATGAATGAAGATAAACTGGGGTATTATACCTATTCCTACCATCTCCTGGATATTGATGAGGAGATTAACACCAAAGTTCTCTACCGTCTCGGATCACTTTCAAAAAGGGTTGGGAGTGCGCCTTTGCGCATATTGACAGATGCCCTGGGTGGTTTGACCATTGATGAAGATACCAGAGTGTATGACACCCCTGATACTGATCAGCTCCTCTTCCCTCTGGCTGATTCTGTCTCCCTTCAGATTATTGGTCTGGAAAACAGGATGTACCGAATTCGCCTGGGTCAATATAGAACAGCTTACGTTCTGGCAAATCGAGTTGAGCTTCATCCAGACAGCAAACTCACCAACCCACATTATCTCGGTTCCATGCACGGAGAGAACGAAGATGATTGGGCTGTTTTTCGAATTCGAACCGGAACCACAAGACTACCCTATGAAATAAAAGAGAAAGCCAGACCAGCTCGTCTCGAGTTAAAGGTCTATGGTGCCAAACAGGGATGGGAGTGGACTACCTACCCAGAAGGTGACTCCGTTATTGCCTACCTGGAGCGCAGTCAACCGGAGGATCTGGTTTGGCAAATGGACTTCTACCCAAAAAATAGTTTCTGGGGGTGGTATGGTCGATACGAAGGTGAATACTTTGTCATAGGTATACGTAAGGCTCCAGAAATTTCTCGGGATAGCCTATTTGCCAATGTAAAAATTGAAATCGATCCTGGTCATGGTGGATGGCAAAGAGGTGCTCGGGGAATTACAGGCTACGCTGAAGCTGATGCAAATTTGCGTTATAGCTTGAAACTTGAAAAATTATTACTAGACGCTGGTGCCACGGTGTTTCTAACACGTCGGGATGACCACCAGATTAGCCTGGCTGACCGGGCCAAGATTGCTAGAGAGGATAGCGTCCATATTTTTGTCATGGCTCACAACAATGCACCTGGTGCAAGTCGAAACATTTTGGAAGCAAAGGGGGCATCAACCTTCTATACCTGGCCAAGTGCAAAGGGTTTAAGCGACAAACTATATCCGCATATGCATAATATGGGGATTGAGACCTCAGGCAAGGTGGCACGTTATTACTACTACCTGACACGGCAAACTGAATATTTGGTATACCTCATCGAGGGTGCTTTTATGACCAACCCCGAGGAAGAAATGTTTTTGTTATCGGAAGAAGGACTGGACGCTCTGGCTCAGGCAGCCTTTTATGGTCTTGAAGAATTCTTGCTGGAAAAAGCTGAACAGCCCTAATGTCATAAGATTTGTATTCATTGACAAAGGCAATCAAGTATTCACTTTTCCGGTTTTTAACTGCCAGCTTAAACTCTAGATTGTAGGCCTGAACAAATCAGCATGTAAATGAACTTTAATAGAGATAAATGTTTTAACGAGAGGAACGCACAAAGATGTCACTTTTCAACCTGAGCTACAAAAAATTAAAGGAACTTCCTGAAGGCCAAGAGGCCTACATATTCGGTATTTTTTCTGATTCCGGGATCACTGATAAATTTAAGAACGCTCATCCAAAGCTCTCAAAAAAGTTAAATCTTGCCATGGAGAATGGTGAATTTGAAGGCAAGCTAAATCAAGTTATGGTCATGTACTCCCCTGATTGCGACACCGCTAAGCGCTATATGGCAATCGGGCTTGGAGAATCCAAAAAATATACTGCAGACTATTTACGTCAGGCCACTGCGACTGCTGCGAAAAAATGCATTGGGCTCAAACTGAGTACCTTTGCTATAGAATTTATGGGTGAAGACATTCTGAAAGTTGAGGATGCTCAAGCCTTAGCCGAAGGACTGGTGATGGGAAGTTACCGCTTCTTGAATTATAAGAAGCAAGCTGATGACGCTTATGCTGGAATTCAATCTGTCATCGCCACTGCAAATGCGAATATCGCGGAAGCACTTGATTACGGAATGAAAATTTCAGGAGGTGTTGTACTGGCTAGAGATCTTGGCAACCATCCCTCAAATATTGCAACGCCAACCTACCTTGCTGACACTGCTGAAGCGATAGCTAAAAAGGGTGGCATGAAAACCACCATTTACGAACGTGAAGATTTTGAAAAAATGGGGTTTGGTGGTATCGCAGGTGTAGCTCAGGGTTCTGATGTGCCTCCAAAATTTATTGTCATGGAATACATGGGCGGTGATAAAGACTCCAAAACTCTGGGATTGGTTGGTAAAGGACTCACATTCGATTCCGGTGGTATTTCTATCAAACCATCTGCTGGCATGGATGAGATGAAATTTGATATGCTCGGTGGAGCAGCCGTGCTTGGTATCATGGCTGTTGTTGCTGAGACCAAACCCAACCTGAACATCATTGCAGTGGTTCCCTCCACAGAAAACATGAATGGTGGTGAAGCCTATAAGCCTGGAGATATACTGACAGCTTATAATGGCAAAACTATTGAAATTTTAAATACTGATGCTGAGGGTCGTCTCATCCTGGCTGATGGACTTGCCTACATAACAGATAAGTATGAGCTGGACGGTGTCGTTGACTTCGCCACGCTTACAGGTGCTGTTGTTGTTGCTCTGGGACATCGCTATAGCGGTATCATGACCAATGATCAAGATTTTGCTGACCAACTCCTATCTGTTGGTGAGAAAACTCAAGATCGTGTATGGCAAATGCCCATGGATGATGAATATGCAGAAGATATCAAATCAACCATTGCTGATGTGAAGAACACCGGTGCGGGTCGGACAGCTGGTACTATTGCGGCTGGTGCATTTCTGAGGGAGTTTGTCAAAGAAGGCACATCCTGGTGTCATGTTGACATTGCTGGTTCAGGTTGGTTAAAGAAGGGACGCCCCTATTTTCCCGATGGACCTTCAGGGGCCGGTGTCCGCCTGATTATGGAATTGATTAGAAGCTGGGAAAAATAAATTCTTGAGAAATTATCGCATAGCAGTTGATGGCATGGGTGGCGACAATGGCCCCAAGGCTGTTGTCGGAGGGGTCTGTAGAGCCTGCGACGCTGGAAATCTTCATATTTTGCTTGCCGGTGATCAGGACATTCTTGAAGCTGAATTAGTAAAGTATCCAAAAGTTCGCGAATTCGTCGAGATCATTCATGCTCCACAATCCATTCCCATGGATGCTAAGCCAAAAGAAATTTTTGACAAATATCCTGAATCTTCCATGATCAAGGCTGCTGAGATTGTCTCCACTGGTCAGGCAGACGCCCTTATTTCTGCAGGAAACACCGGTGCTCTCATACTCGCCAGTGCACAGAAAATACCCAGAATTAAAACAGTTCACCGAACAGCCCTGGCTGCTGTGTATCCCACCAGTAATCAGCTCAACCGCAAAGATATCTTCTCTCTCATTCTTGATGTGGGTGCCAACACAACAGTGGATCGAGATCATATGATCCATTTCGCTCTCATGGGGAACGCCTATTCTCAAAAAGTAACCGGAGTTGAAAGACCTTTGATTGGACTTTTGAACATGGGTTCAGAAAATAACAAGGGTGGTCCTAAATACGTTGAGGTGAATAGAATCCTCGAATCCTTGCCACAGATAAATTTTTATGGAAACATTGAAGGCAGCGATCTCATGAAGGGTGTTGTTGATGTGGTGGTAACCGAAGGATTCAAAGGCAATATTGCAGTTAAAACTATGGAAGGTATGGCAGAAGCTGCTATGGGACTAGGTCGCATGGCCTTCCAGAAAAAACTCATCTGGAAAATTGGTATGATGTTGCTCTCAGGAGGGATTCGCAAAGTTAAAAAGATTAGTGATTACCAGGAATATGGTGGTGCTCCTATCTTAGGTCTTGAAAAGTTGGTCTTGAAATGTCATGGCAAATCAACCCCACGGGCCATTGACAATGCCATAAAACTGGCAGTTAAATGTGCCAGAGACGATTTGGTCGGCGCTATGAAGGCAGGTATCAATGCTTTTGAGCAGGAATTTACACATCCAGACTATGATCATATCACTGGCTATGACACCTAGCGAATACACCAAGCTTTTTGAAATAAATATTGATATCACTCTCCCCTGACTTAAAATTGATCGAAATTGAGTTAAGCAGATGAAACGACCCAAACTGATATCAATATTAGCTCGATTGTTTTTTTTACTTTTCCTGGTAGGTGTTAGTCAGGCTGGTCAGCCAGCCATCAGTGAGAACTCAGAACTCGCTTCATATGCACAGGATTTGTATAGACAAAAGGGAATTGATATGACGCGCTCTGCCTTTGATTTGCAGGAGAAAGAATCATGGGGCAGGATATTTGTGATTCAGTTGGTCAGCCGAAAAACGACGCTGTCCAATGATCTCCTTCAAGCATTTCTAGTAGGAGGAGCGGTTTCACAGCATGCCAGAAGCCCCATTGATCATGTCGTGGTTGTCGCCGACGTCGAGTTTAGCAATCGTAAGGCCATGGTCCTTAGAGCGGACGGGGCTTGTTGCGCAAAGCTTTACAATAATAGAATGACTGTAGATGTTTTCACACGAGACTGTCTACGGATGGAATAGAATTAATAAACTGAGTGGAATATGAAAAAGGAGAATAGAATGTTCAAGAAATCAATGCTATTTATGGGTTCATTGCTGCTTATGGCATCTTCAGTCTTTGCAGCCAACCCCTTCGAAGTAAGCATTTGGGAGCGCTATGCAGAAGGTCTGGGTTGGGCAGTTGTGGCCTCAATCGGATTTTCAGTGGGTGTTGCAATTGCCCTGAAGGTTTTCGATTGGTTCTCATCAGATATTGAAGAATGGGAAGAGATCAAAAAGGGGAACTGGTCTGTTGCGATGATTTTTGTGGCAATGATCATTATGATCGGACTTTTGGTTCACAAAGTTATCTAAACCAAGCTTCCAAGAACTTGAAAAAGGGCAGGGATTATCCTTGCCCTTTTTTTATGAGAAGCCCTCTTTCAGGGTTTCAAGCTCCTCCAACAATTCCAAATACTGTACTTCCAGTAAGTCCTTCTCATCAATGGCTGACTGGATTTTTTCATACTCGCTGGCCAGGGAAGGATCATTCAGAATATTTTCTTGCTTACCAAGCGCAGCTTCACATTCTTTAATCAAGATGGGGAGTTTCTTCAATCGATTTGACAATTTCTTCCTGACGAGATAATCAGTATTTGCTGATTTCTGTGAGGTTTCTTTGGCTACACTAGCAGGTGTTTCTGATTTTTCAACCTGATCCTGGTTCTTTCGCCATAAATAATACTCATAGTTCCCTGGGAATATTCGAATTCGCCCTTGATCCACTTCAATAATTGTATTGGTGACAGCATTTAAAAAATGTCTATCGTGAGAGATGCACACCATGGTACCGGTAAAGCTGGCGATGGCTTCTTGAACCACATCCCTGGATCGCATATCAAGGTGATTGGTTGGCTCATCCAGGAGAATAAGATCCGATGGGGTGGATAACATCTTGGCTAAAGCCAAACGCGATACTTCTCCTCCGCTGAGGACCTGGATTTTTTTATCAACCGTTTCACCTGAAAATAGAAAACTTCCCAGATAAGTACGCACCTCAGTCACAATCCATTTTGGATTCTCATTGGAAATCAAATTATAAATGGTGTCTTCCATGGGCAGGGATTCAAACTGGTGCTGAGCAAAATAGGCAGATTTGACGCCCTCTCCCCAATTCAGTTTACCACCACTCAGCGGTTCAACTTGGGCCAACATTTTTAAAAGAGTTGATTTTCCAGCTCCATTGGGACCCACGAGACCAATTTTTTGCCCTCGTTCAAGCAGGAGATTCAATCCATCAAATACTTCAAGCGGGCCATAGGATTTAGCCGCACCCTGAAACTCAGCAACGATCCTGGCTGATCTACCTGGTTGTGGAATTCGAACTGAAATCCGACTTTGTTCGCCTTCAGGGGGTGAGATGCGTTCCAGCTTTTCAAGTTTTTTTACACGACTTTGGACCTGACTCGCTTTGCTGTCCTTGTACCTGAACCTTTCAATAAATTGCTCAGTCTCTACTATCATTTTTTGCTGATTTCGGTAGGCTGCCAGTTGTTGATCATTCCGCAGCTTTTTCTCTTCAATAAATTTGGTGTAATTGCCTGCATATATTTGTATCGACATGTGATCGATTTCAAATATTTGTGTGATTGTTTTGTCCAGGAACGTACGATCATGGCTGATCAAGACCAAAGCTCCAGCCCACTCTTTTAGAAAGGTTTCCAGCCAGATCAGCGAGGCCAGATCAAGGTGGTTTGTAGGTTCATCTAACAACAAGATATCGGGCTGTTTGAATAGGAGTTTTGCCAGGGCAACCCGCATTCTCCAGCCCCCACTGAATTGATCAAGGGGGATTTTCATCTGCTCCGATGTAAATCCGAGCCCGCCCAGGACTTTCTTAGCGTCAGATTCCAAACTCCACCCATTGAGTCGCTCAAATTCTGCCTGTGTTCGACCCAATCTCTTTAAAAGCTGATCATTGTCTGGATCCTCGGCAATTTGTAGCGACAATTTTTCAATCTGAATTTCTAATTCACCGACTTCAGGGATCACATTGAGAACTTCATGCAAAATAGTTTCTTCTGAGGTGGCAGTGATTTCCTGGGGTAAATACCCTATCGAGACTTTTCTATCTACCTGTATCTGGCCCTTATCGGTATCCTCTTCACCTACAATCATCCTAAGCAGGGTTGTTTTCCCAGAACCATTGGCACCGACCAGACCGACTCTGGACCCCTTTTTTATAACCAGATCCAGAGCCTTAAACAGGGTCTTGTCTGGATAGGTTTTTGTGATATTGTGGAGATTGATCATTGTATCAGTTTATTTGGGTAAATCATACTTTCGCTTGTCAGCTTCCTCGTGTTCGCGATAAAGGGTGAGAACATGTCCGATGAGGCTTACAAACTGTGACTTGGAGCCCGCTGTAATTTCATCAAGAAATTTTTCCTTCTCTTCCTTAAAGGCAATGAACTTTACCTTCACCATTTCATGTGAATTCAAGGCTGCATCAATGCTCTGTATAGATTGGGCAGTCACACCAGCCTTACCGATTTGAATCACCGCCTTTAATGGGTGAGCTTTAGATTTTAAGTATTTTTTCTGTTTTGAACTTAGTGCTTCCATAGTTTTCCTTATCCCCTGTTCATACCGCGTAATGGATTCTCGAGGTTAACAGGTCCTTGATTATCTTCCGGAGATCTCCGTAAAAAGTCATTAATTAATAGGTGGTAAAAACCTACTCCCACAGCGTACAGCACCGCAGTAATAAAAAATATCTGATAGTATTCAAGATCCATTTGCCTTAGCACCTGGAATATTTTAGCGCTGATGAACCAGGAAGCGCTCCAGATGCTTGAGCTAATAGCTGAAATCAATTCCTGGTTCCTCGGTCCTACATATTTCATTCCCAGTTCACTGGTCATAGGTCCAGCCATATTCATAAAGGGTTGACGCAGCATGAAAGCAGCAATAGCTACATAAAATGCCCACGAATAAGCTTGAGCAAGCTGAGTTGTGGCAAGAATTACCAGGAATAGAATGGCCAGCGATTGAGGAATCAGTATAGCCACTTTAAAACCAAATTTGCGACGAATGATGGGTATAAACAGGGTCGATAGAAATACAATCATGGCAGTTCCAGCACCTATGAGGCTGAATGTATCCGAATCTACTTTAAAGACGCTATTGAAGAACAAATTCACGAAAGGAATTGTGAGTCCCGCCCCGATAGCAATGAGCATGTTAGGCACCAATACACGACCAATCAAGGTCCAATCGTAATCTGATCTCAATGCTCTCAAATTATTGAAAAAGCTACTGGAACGAGAGCGAGGTTTGGCCTCCTTGATAAATAGCACCAGAATGAATGACAGCGAGCTGATGGATATGATCACCAGCATAATATGAAATTCATCAAGAGGTATGATAACACCGCCAATAACGATCTCATTGACACGTGAAAGAATATTGATCAATGACCCTGATACAATGGTGGCCAGAGACCAGGTTGAGAAATTTAAAGATATGGCTTCTGAGACAACCTCCTCAGGCGCTGAGCGCATGATGTAAGGTAGGCCACAGACATTAAGAATCATGAATGAGACACCCCATAAAATGAAGCCAAGCGTAATTCGGGTCTCATTACCACCTTGTATGGAGAGCAGCAGGAACAGGCTAAACAGCGGGACCAGAAGACTGGACGCCAGAAAAAAGGGTTTAAGTGCCTTACCTTTTATAAATATTCCAAGTGGGAATGCAAAAAACAGAACACCCAGAAACCTGAAGGAGTTGAACTGAGCTATACTTTCATCTGCGTAGCCTTTTTTTCGCAGGTAGATATTGAGAATGAGGATAAAACCAGCATTGATCATATGAATCAAAAATGCTGCTGAGATCATCAGCAGAATCGATCTGGGTATCTTTCGATATCGATTTAGGAAATTCATATTATTAAAAGGGCATGCCAGGTTGGGTTTCCCCGGTTCACCCCTGGATAGTCTAGCGTTAAATTGACTTTGGAGACCTTACTCTAAGACCATCATAATCACAACTATGACAATGAAAGCGACGAATTTTTAGGCGGAATACAAATCCAAATAATCTTTGGAAGATATTTCGATGAATCAGAACAAGATCATCACCACATTCAGGGCATTCTGTTAATTCAGAAAGGATGGAAATGGACTTCTGCCTTACTCGAGCAATCAACAAATTGAAGGCAATGAGAATCAATGTTGCACCGACGATATCAGATGTCTCATATTCCCCAGCCCTGCCCAATAGATTGCTTAAAAAATGGCTGATTCCATGCGTAACGTACTGAAAACCGGATACGATGCCATCGAAAACATACCTCTTAATTTCCATCTCCTCGTAAAGAAGAAATATTCCGAAAAAGAATATGACGCCAATCATAATCTCCGCACCAAATTCGCGAATAATTGACTTCTCAAAACGCTTACTCTTTTTTCTTCGGCGATGTTTCTTTTCGGGGACATCCATATATTCATAATCCTCATTCATTATTAAGCCTTTGAAACTAAATCAAACTCCTTCTCAATACACCCAAAATAATTTGGATAGTTCTCCTGTGTGATGCTTAATCACACAGCAGTATTACCTTCCTAAATTGCATTGAAATACAACTTTCTCGTTTTATCTTGGTAAATGCCTACAGATTCTTCCTCACAAGTATCGCTTAAATACAAATTCAAAATGGCGGATTCCAGATCCATAGAATTTGAGGTGCTTCTTAGCTCGGATAAACTTGATTATCAAACCTTATCCGATACAGAAAAACCTGCCTGGACTGATCTGGAATTTCATATGTGTGAAGGCTGTAAACTGGCTGACACTGGTGTCAAACATTGTCCTGTGGCAGTGAATGTTCAAGACATAGTATCGGCCTTTAAATTCGATGTCTCCTATGATATTATCGACCTCAGTATCGAGACAGCCGAAAGAACTTACTCCAAGGAACAGGTCTCCATGCAAAGTGGTCTTAGTTCCATACTTGGGATCATCATGGTTACCAGTGGATGCCCCTCCTTAGACTTTTTGAGACCCATGGTGGGTACACATTTACCTTTTGCCACTATTGATGAATCAATATACAGGGCCATGTCCATGTATTTACTTGCCCAATTCACTCGAGCGAAAAATGGATTGGAACCTGATTGGAACCTGAAAGGTTTGCGTCAAATTTATGAAGAGATTGATACTATCAATATTAGCATGGTAAAACGACTACAGGCGGCAACTGAGGAAGATGCCAGTTTGAATGCGGTGGTCATTTTGGATTCATTTGCAAAATTGGTCCCAATGAGTATCGATGGGTCGTTTGGCGGTATGGAAGATATATTCTGGCCCTATTTAAAGGATGTTCCCAACTCCTGAAATTCGTACTCCACTGTTCCCTGATTCTTTTTTAACCAGTTGTACACCAGATTTGCTCTATCCAATAAAAAACGGGGTTCATCTTCCTTGACTACGGAGAGGTCAAAAAGATCGAGCTGTTCACCCACTTTGCATAATCGGCCATCTCTAAGAATCACCTCTTTTAAAGCACCGTTTTCAAATAGATACCCTGGGATACCTTCTCGCCTGCCTTCAATTTTAAGATGCTCCACCCTGAAGCAGTGATTAAAGCGCTGACGATTGAAAAAAGCATCACAAAAGATAAGATCATCTCTCAAGCGCTGGGCTTGCTCAAATTTGGTCTCCTGGATGCAGTCCCGAATCCTCGCTTCAATTTTTGAAATGACTCCGGGATCCTCCCCCTCCAAAAATTGGGCAACTTGCTCGCTTACCATTGAATATGATTCATGAACCTCTGGTAGGACACAGGGTCCCAGACACTGCCCTAAATCCAGTTCAATGCAGCTTTTCTTCGGGTTTGACTCAACACATGATCTGAAACCCAGATATCTGGAAAATATTTCTTGTAGCCGTTGTATGAAAAAGCGATCTCGAAAAGGACCATAGATATTCGTCTGGATATGCCCAGGGTCTTCTATAGTGATTAGACGCGGGTAGGTATCATCGCTGAGTTGGAGATATCGGTAATCTCGAAATTGTTTCTGGCGGATGTTGTAAACTGGAAGGTATTTTTTGATCAGAGAATCTTCCAGTAATAGTGCCATAAGTTCAGTTTCTGTTACTACATACCTCAGGCTCTGCGCTTCATGCACCATCCTCTGGATCCGCTCTTCCTGGCCACTATCGTTACGCAAATAGGAAGCTACTCTGGTTCTAAGATTTACTGATTTTCCAATGTATAGTGGGTATTCTCGTACATCTAAAAACAGGTAAACCCCAGAGGTTTTGGGTAAACCCTTCTGATCCTTATATAATTTGGGGGCAATCTCCATACTAATCCGAATACGCAGACCAGGTGTAACGGGTTTTGCCTACTGGAGGAAGGAGCTCAATGTTCATGCTCTCCGGCAACACATTTCGCAAATCAGCTATTTTGAGAATTTCGAGTTGCTTCTCATCACCGCTTCTAATTCGAAATATGGCATCATCTGGAATTTTCTCAGACTGATCCAGGATGTATCTGACGAGATTTTGCCTGTCCAAAATATTCGATGCGAGCACCATTTCATGCATGGGACGAGCAGGTAGGGGACGAAACTCCCAATTAATATCATCTTTTGACAGGTTTAAAATGAAGAAACCTTTCGTCTCCAACCGCTCCGCAAATGAAGTTCGCTCAATAGAACCTGAATAAATGAGTGGTGTACCCGTCCTGCTTCTCAATATTTGCTGCCGATGAATATGCCCACTTAGCACCAGATTCAAATAGTCTGGGAATTGATCCCGACCCACCACATCCGGTCCTTTTCTAAAAGTATAATTTTGCGCTCCCACAACAGCATCCTCAATGGACTGATGCATGCATAGGATTTTTAGTGCTTCAGATTCTTTTTCAAACCCGATCAGATCCAGATGGTTTGGAAATTCTTTCTGCACCTGGTGACGGATATTTGGAAAACCGCCCCAGGTTGTCTTCAAGCCGTTCAAATCAAATGAAAATGATCGGGGCCGATCAAAAAGATGGAAATTATTATGATGAAAGACAGGTGATGCAGGCAATCTGGAGCGTTCATGATTACCAGGCACAAAGAACATGTGAATTCCATGCTCTAATACGGGTAGCAACGGTTCGTATGCTTTTTGAATAATTGGTAAAGGGATCTTTGATCGAAAAAAAACATCACCACCGTGCACCAAAGCATCCACTCCCTCCTCTACTGCAGTATCCAAAATGAGCTGATAGTTCTTGAAGAAATCCCAGCCCCTTCTTCTGCGATGGATTCTCGGTCGAATGGGGAAGTCAAAACCAAGATGGGAGTCGGCAAAAAAGAGAACTTTAATCATGGGCTATTTCGGCTATGCTCAATCCATAAGATCAAAGGTAAGCGAAAAGGAAGACCCCTTCTCCGTGTTGATTTCCATGGTCCCACCTAACTGCTCCGTCAAAATTCTTACGATACGTAACCCCATGGACTTGGTTTCTTCGAATACCAGGTCCTCCCCCAGCCCAACACCATTGTCCTTAATCTCAATCTTTGCTTTATTATCACCAATTGGACCTGCAGAAATCCAAATACCCCCTTCCCGCTTATCCGGGAAGGCATATTTCATGGAATTCGTCACCAGTTCGTTCACAATTAATCCACATGGGATTGCCTTAGATATATCTAGCTTTATATCGTCTATTTTTTGATGAATATTTATTCGGGGGGTATCGATCCCATAGAAGTATTTAAGTTCGAGGACCAATGAATTGATGTAACTTCCAAAATCAACTGCCGACATTTGCTTCGATTTAAAAAGTTTATCATGAACCAATGCCATGCTTCTAATCCGGTTTTGGGTAGCACTAAAAATTTCAGACAATTGCTCATTGCTTGAATATTCAGCCTGAATGTTGAGGAGGCTAATGATGACCTGCATATTGTTTTTTACACGATGGTGAATCTCTCGAAGCAGAAATTCCTGGTCTTTCAGGGCAGTCTTTAACTCATTGAGTATCTGTATCCTTGATGTAACATCCCATACGAGATCTGAGAAGTATAAAGATTTTCCATCAGAACTTGTGCTGACGGTACTATAATCACTTACCCAAATGTAATTACCATCTTTCTTCTTTAGTCTATAGGGCGCTAGCTCGAAAGCGCTTTCCCCTCTGCCCATGGCGTCATGTGTACTTGATCGCACTTTCTCTAAATCATCGGGGTGAATCAGTTTTGAAGGCACCATCTCACTACTCATAAATTCTTTGGCAGTATAGCCCAGTATTTGCTCAACATTTTCACTCACCGATAAGACTGGATCATCAGCAGAGTAAGCCCATTTGATGATCATGATAGGGCCCGCCATGAAAATCCTACGTTCTTCGAGCTGGATCTTTTGAAGCTCACGTTTATCTGCTTCAGCTAGAAAGGCTTTGGAAACATCTTCCATATTTGCCTGAGCGCCAATTACCTGACCCTCTGCATCCAGAACAGGTGATATAATGAGTTTGAAATGTATATTTTTGCCCCAATTCGAATCATACTCCCCGGCAAATGAAATGATTTTGTTTTCCGATATGGCTTCCTGGAATTTTCCAGTAATCCCAGCATCAACGAGGGGTTGAAAATTGAACATATTAAACTTTTGGGTGGCCTCCTTGGAAGGAGAACCCAGCATATCCACCATTCTTTGATTCACCTCGACGATATTTCCTTCACCATTGATTCTCAATATTCCAGTCGGAGAATTTTCAACCAGATCTCTGAGACGCTGCTCTTTTTCCACAGATTCCCGCTGAGAAACCTGCAAGTCCGTTACATCATATATGTATCCCAGAATTCCAACGGCTTTGCCCGTTGAATCTCGCTGAACGAAAGCATAGTCCTGAACCCAGATATAATCTCCAGTCTTTCTCCTCAATCGATAGGGATGTACCAGCATGATATCAGAACCACCAGCCAGTATCGATCTGATGTGGTTCTGTAATTCTGGTTTATCCTCCTCATGGACCAGATCAGGATAGAGAATTTTCCCGTCCAAAAAATCTGAAGTTTCATATCCTAGCAAGTCTACAACATTTTCTGAGATATTGATCAAAGCTTCATTTTCGTGCACTGGCCATTGGATTAAAACAACGGGTCCACTAAAAAAGACCTTCTGTTCTGCTAATAATTCCTCCTCTTTAGCTTTGAGTTCTGAAATATCATCCACGACGCCATCTATAAACAAACTCTTTCCCTTAGAATCTTTAACCAACACAGACGAGACTCGTCCCGGAAAGACGGAGCCGTCTTTTCTTTTAAAAAGCATTTCTCGATTTCGAATGTTTCCCTGTGATGTAAGTTCATTCCTCATCTCAATTCTATCTGCTGGATCTACATAGAAATCAACGATGGATATGGATTCAATTTCTGTTTTGTCTTTATAGCCAAACATCTTGATAAAGGCTGGATTCACATCAATAATTGACGCTGATCCATCCAGATTTGCACGAAATACTGCCGTATTCAGATTGTCAAGGATGGATGTTGTATTTCCATCAGCAAAAGTATGATTTGGTTTCATTAGGGTCTCACTTCATTTGAATCCTGCCCAGGATTAATTATTGAACGTTCTATAAGATATTCAAGTTATGCATTCAAGCGAGACTGAATTCATGGAGCTGTGTCAAGAGTTTGAGAGGGATATTCTCGCAGATTGGGATGGAAAACCGTTCACATCTCTCAGAAATCACTTAGGTTACCAGCGTGGAACCACAAAATTTCATAAGATCATGGCCTGCTTTATGGCTCTGGATGCAACATCTGGACAAACAGCTCAGAGGTCGTACGCTGGGTCTTACCTATACCTACAGAAAAGGTCGTTTGGATATTCAATTCCTGGATAAAGATAAGATATTCTTACTCTCGTGGGAGAAAAAGGGCAATCAGGTCACTATCACCTCTTCACAGTCCGCTTCTCTACCTCGAAAAAGGGTTGAGGTTCTCCGTAAGATATCTTCTAAATCAGAAGTTCGCAGCATCGCTATTCACGCTCAAGATCGGCTATTGAGGATGGACTTAAACCACGGTAATGAACTCATTCTAGGGTCTTATCCAGGGGCCAATAATGTTTACTACTTATCAGGTGGATTACTCCTGGATAGCTTTCTAAAACAGGATGAACGCCCTCCCATCAGTGATAATTGGTTGAACCCAATGGACAAGCTTCCCCCATCCATCCCGGGGACAGGTGTTACACACAATCAACTAATAGCTGCAAAAGATGGGTTATCAATGGATTGGGAAAATAATTCAATCATTTTTGGTCCTGGAGATGATACTTCAGAAATGAATATAAGTGAATTTACCATAGATGTTTTAAAACGGGGTAATAAGCCAAAAGAGACCACCACCGCCTCTCTCCAGAAAACAGCACGCACTGTATTGAAACGCTGGAAGAGCAAAGCGGGGAAAATCGAATCAGAATTGGTTGAAGCCAGGACATGGCCTGTTTTACAGAAAAAACTCCAGGCACTTCAAATCGGACTTGCCATGGGGATGAGCGGCACGGATGGCCTGCTCACCATCCCAGCTGAGCTTTCGCCAACAGAACGGGACCTCACCATCCAGGTTGAAGATAATGTTCCTCTTCATCAGGTCATAAAATCTACAGCCAAAAAAATCCGCAAATATCAGGGTAAGTTGGACCAGTTGGAGGGTGTACTTGCCACTGTTATCGCGGATATTAAGGCTCTTGAGCAACTCTCAGATCATCCTGATGATAAACATTTGTTGAATTTCCTCCAGGAACATGGAGAATCTCTTAATCGCTCAGGAAAGCAGCAAGTGGACCGCAAACCCTATAAAAAGTATCAGTCTCCAGGTGGATTTGACATTCTTGTAGGTCGCAGTTCACAGGATAATGACACCCTCACCTTCAAAGTGGCAAATAAGAATGACTGGTGGTTTCATGCTCGCAAGGTCAGGGGATCTCACGTTGTCCTTCGTACGGGGAGCCAGACTCCACAGCACATTGACATTATAGCTGCAGCTGAACATGCTGCACGGAATTCCAAGGCCAAGCATTCAGGTGTAGTGGTTGTCCAATATTGTCAACGTAAACACCTCAGTAAAGCCAAAGGGGCACATCCTGGAACTGTCCTGGTGCACCAGGAACAATCCATTACTATCAATCTGGATTAAAAGATATTTCTAGAGAGTAAGTGACATCAAATCGGAGCTGATCTCATCGGTTAATGCCCTGCCCTCCTGCGTAATCTTCAAAAAACCATCTGAGACCATGACCTTGCCGGTCCACTTTTCCAACATCTCTTTTTTTGTCTGGAGCAAATTCTCACCATAAATCTTTGAGAATTCCTCCAAGCTCAAACCCTGAGTGAGTCTCAATCTAGTGAGAATCATCTCATTGCGGGCCATGGATTTTGATATTATTTCTGAATCACCTTCTCCTGTGCCTGAATTCATAACATCAGACATGTAGGCATCCAGGTTTCGGATGTTCCAGGATCTACGTCCCCCGAAAAAGGAATGAGCAGCTGGTCCAAAGCCCAAATAATCCACACCTGTCCAATAATTCAGATTGTGACGACATTCATAGCCAGGCTTGGCATGATTTGAAATTTCATAGTTAGGGTAGCCTGATTTTTCCAGGAAATCTCGACCCCAGTCGTACATCCCATTGTCCACTGTTTCCTCCAGCATCTTGACATGGCCAGCCTCTACCCACCTGTGCAGGGCGGTTCCTTCTTCCACAGTTAGCGAATATGTGGATATATGTTCGGGTTGGATGCCAACCAGTCGCTCCAAATCGCCAACCCATTCTTCACGGGTCTGTCCAGGGACAGCAAAAATCAAATCTCCACTCACATTTTTAAATCCCGCTCTGCGAACATCATCATATGTAGAAAAGCTCTTCTCTACAGAATGAATGCGGCTCATAAATGTAAGCAGGTGAGGTTGAAAGCTTTGCATGCCGATGCTGACTCTATTGATGCCCAGAGCTTTGTAGGCTTTGAGATGCTCCAGACTGGCTTCCCCCGGATTGATTTCCATCCCGATCTCCATGTCCTCCCCTGAGTGAGCAAGGTTAAGGAGCGCTTCCAGCAATTGGCCGAGATACTTTGGTTCCAGAAGATTTGGAGTGCCGCCTCCGAAAAAGATGGTATCCAAGTAATGCTGGGACAAGTCCAACTCACGCGTTTTCTGCTCAATCTCTTTTAGAATGCTATATAGATAGACCGGGATAGATTTTTCCCGTCCCACAACAGAATAAAAATCACAATAGGTACAGTTTGCCTTACAAAAGGGCACATGGATATATAGAGATAATGGCTTTGGGTTTTGCATCATGGGAGAATGTAGGGTGAATTATTGTGATTCCAATTTCAGGCTAATAATATTCTTATTTCAACCATCGTTTCCTTTGGCATGCGGGGTGCTCTCGTTTACTTTGCGTTGCAAGATGAATGCTCACCATCCAATCTGCCGATTCTTCCCCAAAAGCTTACTGCCTACCCTTCTGAATCTGCGATTTGATGGAAATGCCCCTCATAATAAACACTCCATACATTTAATATTTTAAGAGGTTCACCATGCGAAAATACAAAACCTGGGATGCAATAACTTTTGATGATGTGCTGCTGGTTCCAGCACAATCCGATGTAATGCCACATGATGTAGACGTTTCTACCCAGCTCACCAGAAAGATTCGACTCAATATTCCCTTGATGTCTGCTTCCATGGACACCGTCACTGAATCTCGTATGGCTATTGCCATGGCCCGGGTTGGCGGGATTGGTATTATTCATAAAAACCTGACCCCTGAGCAGCAAGCATTGGAAGTGGACAAAGTCAAACGTTCTCAGCATGGCGTTATTACTGATCCCTTCTCCCTCACTCCAAATCACACCGTAGGTGATGCCGCTGACCTCATGGCCCGGTATCATATTTCCGGTGTGCCAGTAGTAGTTGATGGTATTTTGCTGGGAATTATTACCAATCGGGATATTCGTTTTGAAGAAGACTTCACACGCCTGATTGCCGATGCAATGACCAAAGATAATTTGATTAAAGGTGATGAATCCACCACGCTTGAACAAGCCGGTGCTCTCATGAAGCAGTACAAAATTGAGAAACTGCCACTCGTGGGAAAAAACAATGAGCTCAAAGGTTTAATCACCATCAAAGATATTGAAAAAGCGGTTGAGTACCCCCATTCCGCCACGGATGGAAATGGTAGATTATTGGTTGGTGCTGCCGTTGGTGCCAGGATTGAGTCACTGGATCGCGTTGAACATCTCATGCATACTGGTGTTGACGTCATCGTGGTAGATACTGCCCATGGCCATTCAAAGAATGTGACAATGATTGTAGAAAAGATAAAATCCCAATATCCTAATATTCAGATTATTGCTGGAAATGTTGCCACTGCTGAAGCGACCAAAGCCCTTATCGATGCAGGAGCTGATGCAGTCAAGGTTGGTATTGGACCAGGATCTATCTGCACTACTCGCATTGTTGCAGGTGTGGGTATGCCTCAAATCAGTGCCATTGCTAACTGCGCCGAAGAAGCTGACAAACATGGTGTCCCCGTTATTGGTGATGGTGGTGTCAAATTTTCAGGTGATATACCCAAAGCCATTGCAGCCGGGGCTTCTACCATCATGATTGGTGGTCTTCTAGCCGGTACAGATGAAAGTCCAGGGCATAAAGAATTTTTCCAGGGGCGGGCGTATAAGGTATATCGTGGCATGGGATCCATTTCAGCAATGAATGCAGGTTCGGCAGATCGATATTTCCAGGAATCAACTCAGAAACTCGTGCCAGAGGGTATTGAAGGTCGGGTTCCTTACCGTGGTGCCATCAAAGATGTGGTTTATCAACTCGTTGGTGGATTGAGAGCAGGAATGGGCTATTGTGGTACAGCCAATATTGATGAATTACGCAAAAACGCCCAATTCGTTAAGATTAGCGGGGCTGGCTTAAAAGAGAGTCATCCCCACGATGTGCAGGTAACTAAAGAGGCTCCAAATTATGGCGCCGATTTCTAGATAATTGATAAATTTTCTAATCCGTTTTTTTCAACAGGAAGCCATGAAAAAAACGATGTTTTTTCAAGAGGAGAAAGCATGAAAAACACCATCGTTGTTGGTGCTCAGTGGGGTGATGAAGGTAAAGGTAAGCTAGTTGATGTACTGGCTGAACAGAGTGATCTTGTGGTACGCTTCAATGGAGGTGGAAATGCAGGTCACACGGTTATGCATGCCGGTGAAACTTATAAATTTCATTACATGCCCTCAGGAATGCTCCACAATAAGCAATGTATCCTGGGAACCGGAGTAGTCATCAACCCCAAGGATCTTCTGGAGGAAATCAAATCTTTCACTGACAGCGGCCACGCTCCCAAATTACAAATCAGTGCCAGAGCCCATGTGATTTTTCCTCACCATCAGTTGATTGATGCCAAAGAGGGTGGCAAAATTGGAACTACAGGTCGTGGTATCGGTCCCACCTATTCCCAAAAAGCTTCCCGAATCAATTTAAGAATCCTTGATATTATCGCTGATGATGCCATTGATCGCATCAAAAAATCACTGAGAGATGTTCGAGATATCCTGGTTACTGACGGGATATTCTCGGAGTCTGAGTTTAAGGATTATTGTGAAAGTGTATCACAGGAATACGCTTCCTTCGGTTCAGACTTTAAAGAGTATGTCACCGATACTGAAGATCTGGTACGTATTGCCAGCAATTCTGGAAAGCAGGTTCTATTTGAGGGGGCCCAGGGAACCTTGCTTGATTTAAACTATGGCACCTATCCCTTTGTCACTTCCAGTTCCACACTGGCCGCTGCAGCCTTTGTAGGAGGCGGTGCTATTCCTGGAGTGCCCATCAGAATTCTGGGAATCACAAAAGCGTATACCACGCGTGTTGGTGAAGGTCCCTTTCCTACTGAATTGGATGGTGATGCAGCGACAAACCTGAGAGAAGCCGGTCATGAGTACGGTGCCACAACTGGTCGGCCCCGACGAGTTGGACATCTTGATCTATATGCTCTGCGATACGCTATACGGATATCAGGTATACAAGAGCTGGCAATGACCAAGATTGATACCCTCGCTCTGGTAAATGGCATAAAAGCTTGTACCGGTTATAAAATTAATGGGAAAGGAATTGACTATTTCCCAGCAGATGCTCCTACCCTGGAACTGGTTGAACCCATATATACTGATATTCCTTACATTGCTGATCTCAGTAAGGATGAGTGGGCAAAATTACAGGGGAAATCAAAAGCAGATCTTCCTGAGAGCATCCAGACCTATATTAAATTTATTGAAGATTTTGTCGAAATACCCATTACCATTCTCTCACATGGACCTGAAAGGAATGAAACCATTGTCTTCTGAAACACTTTTCAATCTATCACCCCTTGATGGTCGCTACGCCAGTGATCTTCAAGAAGTTCAGGATGCATTTTCTGAAAGCCGTTTGATCCGAGAACGAATCCATGTTGAATTGGTCTATTTGAAAGCTTTTCTAAAAGCCACAGGTCGTGAGGATTGGTGGAAAGAAAGCTATATGTCCATTTACACGGACATTAACACCAAGGATTTACAATCTGTAAAAGAAATAGAAGCCCGTACAAAACATGATGTGGCTGCAGTTATAGAATTTATCAAGGACCAGCTTCCTGACAAAGTGAAGCCTTATGTTCATTTCGGCTTGACCTCTGAAGATGTAAATAATCTATCACATGGTCTCATGATGGTGGCTGCCAGAGATATTCTCCTGAAACATCTCAAGGATCTTATCAGTGAACTTTCGGGACTTGCCAGTGACAATCGGGACAGACGCATGATCGGTCGCACCCATGGTGAAGTCGCAACCCCAACCACCATGGGCAAAGAACTGGCCCTTTACAGCCTTAGATTTGCCAAAATGTACTCTGAGTTAAAGGAGCTGAACATCCAGGGTAAAATTCTTGGGGCCACAGGAAACTTGAATGCCTTTGTAGGTACTTATCCTGATGTAGATTGGTTTGAATTAACTCGTGAAGTGGTTGAAGAGCTTGGCCTGGAACATACCCTTTTCAGCCTACAGATCATGCCTGGGGACACCTATGCAATCCTTCTTGATTCAGTTAAAAGACTGAGTGGCCTTCTCATCGATTATGATCAGAACATCTGGACCTACTTTATGTTGGCATACTTATACCAGAAAGCTGATGCATCTTCCATCGGTTCTTCAACCATGCCTCATAAAATAAATCCCATCAAATTTGAAAATTCTGAAGGTAATGCTCAGCTCGCCGAAAGTTTACTCACCTTTTTCAGCCAGAAATTGATGAAAACCAGACTCCAACGAGATCTCACAGATTCAACTGTCAAGCGCAATATCGGAACCGCTTTTGGACATATTGTATTAGCTTTGATCTATGCTCAACGCGGAACGGGTGATATTCTCATCAACGATGCCAAGATGGATGAAGAGCTGGCCAATAATGGTCAGTTTTTCTCTGAACTTGTCCAACTTGTCGAACGTGATCGCGGTTGCTCAGATGGCTATGATCATTTGAAGAAGCAAACCCGCGGCAAGAGAATGAGTTATGCTGAAATGGTTGAGATGATGACGGAAGCCGGGATTGAGGCTGAGACCATTGAGACCTATGTCAAAGGATTGACAGGTGAGATCTGTGATAAGGCTCTCGCTGAGGTTAAACGACTAATAGCCTAATCAGTCTAAAAACTAGTTTGGAGTGGGCTAAAGCCCTCTCCTTCTTGATTATCTTTACCCCTGCCCTGAAGGGCAGGGCAATTGATCTGGATATAAGGCAAGCCTGCTTGACAATCGGTGGTTTACCCCGGCTTTTAAGCCGGGGGTACTATAACTAACTTAGGAAAAGGGGTTTTAACCCCAACGTCGCTTAAGGTGGGGCTAAAGCCCTTTATTTCTGGTGATTTCTCTGTCCCCGCCCTGAAGGACGGGGTAATTGACTATATCTTATAATCTACTATCACAGCCCTAGACGTAACACTATGGAGTGCTTCAACGACTCGCTTATGTTCTGGATGATTTGCATATCCCTGCAGTGCAGTTTCATCAGCGAAAGCTGAGATCAACACCATATCCATGGCTAATTCTGAATCCTTGATATTCAGCCCAACCTCATAATCCACTATCTCCGGAATCAGTCCCGGCAGTTCTTCTAACAGGGCTTGCATCCTTTTCAAGTTGGCTGCTTTATTGTCTTGAGCAAATTCCCAGGAAACAACATGCTTAATCATATCTAACTTCCTATATCCCTTCTCATTGTTTTCCCACTGAAGTGAATCGTATCAGCGTTTTGATAAGAAGTGGTGAGTGCATCAGCCACAGTAGCGGCTCTTGTTGTAATGGTGAGGACTCTACCCCCAGAAGTTACAACCTCTTCATCTTTTTCAGCAGTCCCAGCATGGAATACCACGGAGTTCTTGACTTGATCCAGCCCTGATATCACCAATCCCTTTGGATAGGCTTCAGGATAGCCCTGTGAGGCTAAAACAACGGTTGCTGCTGCAGATTGGTCCCATTTCACCTCCAGGTCAGCCAGGGTATCATCTATGACCGCTTCAAAGATGTCCAGGAGATCAGTTTTAAGCCGAGGTAAAATCACCTGAGTTTCAGGATCACCGAAGCGGACATTATATTCCAGGACCTTCGGACCAGCTTCAGTGAGCATGATGCCACAATACAAAATTCCCTTAAACGGTCTCCCCTCTTTTCTCATACCTGCGAGAGTAGGTTCGATAATGTGTTCAAGACAGTGAGCTTCTAGTTCATTATCATATAGTGGATTGGGTGAAATAGCTCCCATACCTCCAGTATTCAGACCAGTATCATTTTCTCCAATCCGCTTGTAATCCTTTGCCGATACCATAGGTACAACAGTTTTCGAATCAACAAAGCAAAGCATGGAAAGCTCAGGACCAGTCATAAATTCTTCTATAATGATTTCATCTCCAGCCAGTCCAAAGACTTTATCCTCCATCATTTCCCGTACTCCCTGTTGAGCTTCCTCCTTGGTAAGGGATATGAGAACACCTTTCCCAGCCGCGAGACCATCAGCTTTAATCACGATGGGATAGGTTTTATTGCTGTCCAAAAATTCCAGCGCTTTCGAGGCCTCAGTGAAACGGTGGTACTCTGCTGTAGGTATATCATATTTGTAGAGCAATTCCTTAGTGAAGACTTTGCTGCCCTCAAGGATTGCTGCTCTGGCATTGGGTCCAAATATTCTCAAGCCGGCTACTTCAAATTCATCTACAATTCCATTTACAAGGGGAACTTCTGGACCGACAACAGTCAGACCAATATTATTGTCTCTGGCAAAACGAAGCAGAGCTGGGAGATCATTGTCAGAAATTGGGAGGTTTGTGGCGATGCCTGCTGTTCCTGCGTTTCCAGGAGCACAATACACTTTCGAGACTTGGGCACTTTGTGCCAATTTCCAAGCAAGTGTGTGTTCTCGTCCCCCACCACCAACAACCAATACCTTCATTTCTGGATTCCCCATTTATGTGATATTTCAGATTAAATTCCATCTCAATATAATCTTTTTTGAATGAGCTATAAAAAAAGAATGGGGAGGACAAATTGTCCTCCCCATTCTTTAAAATTCACTTGAAGTGGATTAAAGATTTACAAAATTAATCTTTATCCTCTCCACCCTCGTGACCTTCTTCTTCAACAGCTTCACCAGCATGTTCACCTTCGACGGTTTCACCAGCGTGTTCACCCTCAGCATGTTTCGATTTGCACTCAGCTTTACATTCATCAGTACAAACATGATCTGCGCCCATCTTTTCCATATGAGCAGCTTTCCATTCCCCTTTACACTCAGCTGAGCAATCGTGATCTGCTTTATGCTTTTCCATATGAGCAGCTTTGCATTCATCTGTACAAACGTGGTCTGGTCCCATCTTCTCCATATGAGCAGTCATCCACTTGGCTTGACATTCTGCTGAGCAATCGTGATCTGCTTTATGCATTGCCATATGAGCAACTTTACATTCGTCTGTGCAAACGTGATCTGCTCCCATCTTTTCCATGTGAGCAGCGGCCCACTGAGCTTTACATTCATCGGAGCAAGCATGGTCCTTGGCCATGGATTTGTCAGCTGAATCGTCACAAGTTTCTGAACTTACTTGGGCTTCTTTTGATGCACAATCTGCTTCTTTTGGTTCACAATCAGCTTTTTTATGTGCACAACTCACAAGCACAAACATGGCGATAATCATTACACCTAGTAACTTTTTCACAAATATTCTCCCTTAAATTTTAGAGTGTCATCTGGATGCTTCGTGCATCCTTGACAATATCAATTCTAAGCGTTGAAAAACAATGTTAATCGCAACTATAAGCGTCAGCAATCCGACAATAAGTAATTACAGCCTGGGTTTGGAGTTCCGCGGCCAGGACTTCATTAAATAATTAGGGATGTTAAGTATTAGCTTTTTCTATACTCAAATGAACGGGTGTAATCTGAATATATCTTGCCATTTTGCTCTATATGAGGATAGATAAAATAATTCAGCGGACCACTATTGTGTCCCTCTCCCAACTCCAGGTCTCTACCTATGGTAAATTGAAGACGATCAGGAGGTTGAGTGCCAAAAAGTAGATCCTGCTTGCTTAAATCTTTTTTTGCTTCTGAAGCATCTATGGGAAACCATCCAGATTCAGGTAAATAAAAATTTACCCAACAATGGTAACCAGAAATGGTTCCAGAATCCTTATCAAGAGGTACGGGAAAACCAATTTCAAAACGGGATGGAATCTGCTCTACTCGGGCCAGAGAGATGAATAGTGCATGGAAGTCTGTACAATTTCCATACTTTTCACTGCAAGCCCAGTAAGTATCACCATTACCCCAACCAGTCCCTACTTTCTTATACTCCATATTACCAACAACATAATCGTATATAGAGCGTGCCTTATCCAGAGACATGGGTTCGGCAGGTACCAGAGCGGTACGGATGCTGTCAACCAATTCGCCGGCTACAGGTACACGTGAATTTGCATTCAGGAAGAGCTCTTTATCTCTCTCAGATAAAACTGGCATATCAAAGGTTTCGCGATATTCAACGGAGTTTGTCTGTCTGGCGACCTGGTAAGTCAGGCGTATATCCAGAGTATCAGAGGTTCCATTTGGAAGATTTGCATGCCAATATTTATTCCCATAAAGCACTTCTTGACCAAACCGACCCTTGATGTCTGATTCGACGGCAACATCAAGAATGGTTTGCTGGGTATTACTCTGGGCTACTGGTAAAAATATATCCAGAGCTTCATCTGTGGGGTGAACTTGTACAGAATAGGTGAAAGAGAATCGTCGATCCCCCTCAGACTTCTGAACATCCTGTGTTTGGGTCACAGGTGTGTCCTTCAAAGGACAGGCACAGGAGACCATCAGGCCCACTATTAGCAGTAAGCTCAGCAACGCTATTTTAGTCAAGAAGTGTTTCATCATAGGGAAGTTTTCCTAGTCAATCTCAACGGGGTTATCGTTGATAAATGTATAGCGGGCTTTCTTTTCCCAACCTGCCTCTGTTTTCATAGGATGTTTATGAATCTTCTCTTCAGTAACCTTTAAGCTGCCATCTTCTGGGTTGAGCCAGAAATCCAGATCATACAGTTTTCCGGATTCTCCTACGACTTCAAAATCTGTACAGGCAAAAAATCCCTGGCCCTCGATTTTTCTAACCGGATCGTGAATTTTTACAAATTTTAGCTGTAATTCATCATCCGTTTTCTCATCTGTTATTTTGAAAATCCCTTCATCTTCGCGCATGGTAATGTATGCATTCATGGCACCTTTGATATCAGCGGCAGTAAAAGTCTGTACGACCTCTCCGCCATGCTCTTTTCCACCATGTTCTTGTCCACCGTGCTCTTGACCACCATGTTCCTGTCCACCGTGCTCCTGTACAGCGCTTTTTTCTGCAAAAGCACCGGGGTGCTCATGTTTGGAACTACATGTCCAGACAAATAGGCTGGCAACTATCATTAACAGGGCTAATTTTTTCATGGATACTCCCTCACTAGATTATGAGCCATTTAAGCTCAGTTTATTTTCATGACAATATTAGTATTCTTCCTCTACAGTCAAATACAAATCAGACCGTAAGTGTCAGCCAACTTACACTATAGCAAAAATCAGTGTTTGAAATGTCTCATTCCTGTCAGGACCATGGATATCCCATACTTATCACAGGCAGCGATGGAATCTTCATCCCTAACTGAACCACCGGGTTGAATGATAGCAGTTACGCCCGCTGTGTGTGCTTTTTCCACAGAATCTGAGAAAGGGAAAAAGGCATCAGAGGCCAATGAAGAGCCTTCAGTGGAACTCTTACTGCGGTCCAATGCGTTATCCACTGCCCAGATACGACTGGTCTGACCTGCACCAACACCCTGGGTGGCACCATCTTTCACCACCACAATAGCATTGGATTTGGCATGTTTGACAACCTTCCAGGCCAGTTTGAGATCTGCCCACTCCCCCTCAGTCGGTTGTTTTTCAGTAACAACCTTATAATTCTCATCATCCATGATATGATGATCAGCTTCCTGGATCAATAGTCCCCCATCTACTTTTTTGTAGAAGTAAGGTTCTGGTGTGACAGGATTCATGATATCTGCCAATTGAAGAAGTCTAAGATTCTTCTTTTTCTTGAGCACAACCAAAGCTGCCTCGGAATATGCTGGGGCAATAACAATCTCGAGGAAAATCTTGTTCATCTCCATAGCGGTTGCCTCATCTACTTCTCCATTTAGGACTACAATTCCACCAAAGATTGAGACAGGGTCAGCCTTATATGCTCGCTCATAAGCGCCAAAAAGAGTATCTGCTGTACCCACTCCACAAGGATTGGCATGTTTTAAGGCTACCACAGTAGGGTCAGCAAATTCACGGATCATTTCGATGGCTGCTGAAGCATCACCAATATTGTTATATGATAGTTCTTTCCCATGGAGCTGGACAGCGCCGCTCAAGCGGCCATCAAGGAGGGACACCTCTCGATAAAATGCTGCAGATTGATGGGGATTCTCGCCATATCTCAAACTCTGCTGTTTCTCATATGTCATGGACATTTGCTCTGGTAACTCACTATCCCCCAGCTCTTTAGCCAGATATTGACTGATTAAAGTGTCATATGATGCTGTGTGACGAAAACCTTTGAGTGCCATATTCTTTCGGAAGGCATCATCAAGAGTATCTGCCTGAAAGCCCTCAATAAAACCTGGATAATCGGCAGGGTCAGTAAGCAGTGTGACAGAATCAGAATTTTTGCCAGCTGCACGGATGAGGGTCACACCACCGATGTCAATATTTTCGATGGCATCAGCCATGGTGACACCGGGTTTGAGGATGGTTGCCTTGAAGGGGTAGAGATTCACAACAACAAGATCAATCATGGGGATACCCAATTCATCAGCTTCCGCTAGATGATCCTCAATCTTACGGTTAGCCAGAATTCCACCATGAATCTTTGGTTGAAGGGTTTTGACCCGACCTCCCAAACACTCTGGGAATCCAGTAATATCACTAATCCCAATTACTGGTATATCATTGTCTGTCAGCAGTTTAGCCGTACCACCGGTGGAAATAATTTCTACACCCTTTTCGTTGAGTACCTGAGCTAACCCTAATACCCCGCTCTTATCAGAGACACTGATCAACGCACGTTTCATTCCCTACTCCCTAGATCTTATTCATTGTTTCAATTGTTTATATAGACGTGTTGCCCACGGACTTCCAGAAGTCCCAGGGCGAACAATCGAACTGCTTCAGGGTAGATCTTCCACTCTGCCTCTTCCATGACCCTGCGTTGCAGAGTTTCGGGATCATCCCCCTGTTTAACTTCAACTGCCTGTTGGAGGATGAGAGGACCGGCGTCCACCTCAGGTGTGACGAAATGAACACTGGCTCCTGTGACCTTACAGCCAGTAGCCAGAACCGACTCGTGGACTTTTAATCCGTAATATCCTGGTCCGGAAAAAGCCGGAATAAGTGCAGGATGAACATTCATAACTTTATTATTAAAATCTGTAAAAAAGCCTTTTCCCAGTATGGCCATAAATCCCGCGAGGAGCACCAGATCAATCTTAGCATTCTTTAGACAGTCAGCTAGAGCCCTATCAAATGCCTCTGAAGATTCAAATTGTTTTCTGCCAATGATGCAGGTTTCAATATTTGCATCTGCTGCCCGGGTAAGGGCGTAGGCGTTTTTCTTGTTCGAAATGACTAAGGCAACGCTGGCATCAGGAATGTAGCCTGACTCAATACCATCAATAATGGCTTGTAAATTTGTACCACCCCCTGAGACCAGGACACCTATTCGAAGCATATAGGTTCGTCCCCGCTTTTGCGTGGTTTTATATGACCAATTATTGAAGCCTGTTCACCCATTTCTCTCAATTGAGCCAGAATTTGGTCGACATCCTCAGCCCCAACTATCAACACCATACCAATACCCATATTAAATGTGTTGTACATGGCATCGTCTTCAAGCCTTGAGGTCTCTTGAATCAAATTGAAAATACTGTGGAGGGGCCATGACCCCTTTTTAATAACTGCTTGATATTGATCGGGATAGGCTCGGGGAATATTCTCAATAAACCCACCACCAGTAATATGAGCAATGGCATGAATTGAATTTTTTTCCATGACACTGAGGACTGATTTTACATAAATTTTTGTAGGGGTAAGTAAGGTTTCACCCAATGTGGAATCATCAAAGCTTTCACTCCAGCGATCCTCGGGAAAAAGTTTCCTTACCAGAGAAAAACCATTTGAGTGGACACCTGAAGAAGACAATCCGATAATCACATCTCGCTCTTCAACTGCCTTACCATCAATCATATCGGGCTGATCAACCATTCCCACTGTAAATCCAGCCACATCGTATTCACCGCTGGCATAGAAACCAGGCATCTCGGCTGTTTCACCACCAACCAGGGCAGCACCACTCTGGCGACAACCCTCTGCGATTCCAGCAACGATACCTTCAACCTGGCGAGGTTCTAGCTTCCCAGTAGCTATATAGTCCAGAAAGAAGAGCGGTTTTGCACCAACACAGATGACATCGTTTACACACATTGCGACACAGTCAATGCCAATGCTGTCATGTTTATCTAAAGCGAATGCCAGCTTGAGTTTTGTACCAACCCCATCGGTACCAGAGACGAGAATAGGTTGTGTCATTCCGGAGACATCAGGTGCGAACATGCCCCCAAAGCCGCCAATACCCCCCACGACCTCAGGTCCATGAGTGGATTCAACATCTTTTTTGATCCGCTTGATAGCTTCATAGCCCTTCTCGATGTTTACACCGGCATCTTTGTAGTCAATGCTCATTTACTTTCCTCAACGGGAACAGGATATTTACCATCAAAACAAGCCATGCAGGTACCTAAACCAGATTTCTTCAGGCAATCAGCCAGACCTTCATGGGATAGATAGGATAGGCTATCTGCACCAATCTCAATACCAATATCCTCAATGGGTTTTTTAGCAGCAATGAGTTTTGATCGGTCAGGAGTATCTATCCCATAATAACAGCTATACTTAACGGGAGGACTGGTGATCATCACATGAACTTCTGTGGCTCCAGCTCTTCTTAGAGATTTGACAATACGGGTGATAGTGGTTCCCCGTACTATGGAATCATCAATCATAATGACGCTCTTACCTTCAACATTTCTCCTGATGGGAGAAAGTTTGAAATTCACACCGATCTCACGCATATCCTGCTTTGGACTGATAAAAGTTCGACCGATATAGGCGTTCCTGTAGAATCCCTTATCAAATGGAACCCCAGAGGCTTGGGAGTATCCCAAAGCGGCTGAAGTCCCAGAATCTGGAATATCGATGACAATATCAGCCTTTCGACCTGTTTCCTTAAAAAGTCGCTTGCCCATATTGATTCTGGCTTCATACACATTTAGACCATCGATTACCGAATCGGTTCGGGCGAAGTAGACATATTCGAAGGAGCAGATATGAGTTGTAGTAACCTTAGTTTGCTCTGAATGGATACCATCAGCATCGACACAGATTATTTCTCCAGGTTTAACATCTCTAATGATATCACCCTTGACAGAATCAATGGCGCAGCTCTCTGAGGCGAATACAAAGGAATCATCCATGCGTCCCATTATCAGAGGTCTTAGCCCCATGGGATCCCTGAAAGCATAGAGCTTATCCTGAGTTAACAGGAGAATCGCATAACCACCCCTGATAACCCCCATTGTTTTCTTGATTGCTTGGGTGACATCGCCAGTCTCCATAGCATTTTTGGCAACCAGCTTCAAAATGGTTTCAGAATCAGTGCTGGATTGAAAGGTTGCTCCCTGAGATTCTAATTCTCCCATGAGTTCTTTGGTATTCACCAGATTACCATTGTGAGCTAGTGCCATTTGTCCTTGCGAACTAACAATAACAACGGGTTGAGCATTTTCGTAGGTCGTTCCCCCTGTTGTACTATATCGAACATGCCCAATACCATGATTCCCATGAAGAAAATTCAGCAACTTGGGATCAAAGACTTCCTGTACAAGACCCTCATCCTTATAGTAATTGATCTGCTGGCCATCGCTGACAGCAATACCAGCACTTTCCTGACCTCGATGTTGCAGTGCAAAAAGCCCGTAGTAGACTAGTTTTGATGTATCTTCAGGTCTGGTATTATAAATACCAAAGACACCACATTCTTCGTTCAGTTTATCACGCATAGATCAACTATCGGTTTTCATTAATTTATCGAATCCTGTTGAAAAAGCTGTTCCACATTCGTCAACCGAAATGTCGATGAGCTTCTCGTCCATATTGTGAATGATTATGGTCTTTGCCTTTGTAACACGCCCAATGACGGCTGCTTCGAGGCCTTGTATGGCAGCCATTTCAACGATTCTGTCGGTTGAGGTTTCATCAGCAGAAAGCATAAAGCGTGTCTGACTTTCACCGAACAATAGGGCGTCCGCCCTCATATCAAGATCCAAGGAGACATTGGCACCCAATTCACCGGCGATGCATGACTCAGCTAAAGCCACAGCCAATCCACCATCACCTAGATCATGGGCACTTCTAACGAGACCCTTGCGGATGATATCAAGCACATAGTCCTGTGCCTTGCGTTCAAGAGCAAGATCTAACTCAGGCACATCTCCTGAAACCAGATTGTGGATGACATCCAGGTATTCCGATGCACCCAATTCTTCCTTGGTTTCTCCAATGAGGATGACAAAATCACCCTCATCTTTGAATTCCATGGTAGTAATATGATCCAATGATTTAACCAATCCGGTCATGCCAATAATTGGAGTTGGGTAGATTGACCCAAATTCAGGGGTCTGATTGTAGAGACTGGCATTACCACCAATGACGGGTGTATCCAGTGCCCTACAGGCTTCGCTAATACCAATAATAGATTGTTCCAACTGGTAGTAAACTTCAGGTTTTTCTGGATTTCCAAAGTTTAGGCCATCTGTTATTGCGATAGGCTCAGCACCGGAAACCACCTGATTTCTGGCAGATTCAGCCACAATACTCTGGGCTCCACGTCTGGGATTCAGATAACAGTATCTACCATTGGAATCCATGGTGAGCCCTATGCCCTTGTCGCGACCTTTGATACGCAGTATAGCTGCATCAGAACCGGGTTTCACCACCGTATTCATCTGAACCCTATGATCGTATTGTCTATAAACCCACTCTTTAGAGCAAATATCTGGGGCGCTAAGTAACCTCACCAGGACCTTATTCAAATCAGAGGGTTGAGCGACCTGTTCATTTTTGAATGCCATGGTTTCTTTTAAATGAGGTGGCTCAACTGCATCAAGTATATAAGTCGGTGCATCCATAAGGGACCATACAGGTACTTCACCAACTGTAGTGCCATCTTCAAGAACACGATACATACCATCATCAGTGACATGTCCGATGACAACGGCGTGTAAATCCCATTTATGAAAAATCTTATTGACCTTGTCTTCCATGCCTTTTTTGACGATGAGCAGCATACGCTCCTGAGATTCAGAAATCATTACCTCTTCTGGACGCATGGATTCTTCACGTTTGGGAACCAGAGCCACATCAATTTCAACTCCATTGCCTGCTTTACTGGCAGTTTCAACTGAAGATGATAAAATCCCTGCTGCGCCCATATCCTGGACACCAACAACGTAATCTTCTTTGAAAACCTCAAGACAAGCTTCGATGAGGAGTTTTTCCATAAAGGGATCGCCTACCTGGATGGCACCGCGATCTTCATCATTTTCCTCTTCCAGGTCCTTGGAAGCAAAGCTGGCTCCACCCATTCCATCACGACCAGTAAGATTGCCGACAATCATCAAGCTATTGCCAACACCTGTGGCGATGGCTTTTTTGATTTCAGATTTTTTCATAAAGCCCACGCACATGGCATTTACCAAAGGATTGCCTTTATAGGCGTTAGAAAATCTGACTTCCCCTCCTACAGTAGGAACACCTACACAATTTCCATATTCACCAATGCCATGAATGACTTCTGAAATGAGCCAACGGGTGTGACCCTGTTCTCCTGGATGTCCAAAGTGTAGAGAGTTTAGGGATGCAATGGGATAGGCACCCATAGCAAGAATATCTCTTATAATACCACCTACTCCAGTAGCTGCTCCTTGAAAGGGTGCGATAGCTGAGGGATGGTTGTGGCTTTCCAGTTTAAAGGTGATAACCTCATCATCATCAATATCTACTATACCTGCATTTTCACCAGGTCCCTGAACTATACGTGGACCTGTGGTCAGGAAATGTTTAAACAGGGGGCGTGTATGCGTGTAGCCACAATGCTCAGACCACATCTGAGCATACAATGCCAATTCAATCGTGTTGGGTTCACGTCCCATGTGTTTGGTTAATAATTCATATTCAGAGTCAGTTAGTCCTGCTTTGATCCAAATCTTTTCTTCCATTCCAGCCTTCTTTTCACTCACATGTCTAACCGTGTGTCGCTTCGAGGTGTTTTAGCATGGAGACAAAAACCCCTTTGCCATCGCTTAAACCCAGTACGCTATCTGCGCTGCGCTCTGGATGGGGCATCATTCCAACCACATTGCCAGTCCGATTAATAATTCCCGCGATACTGTTTATGGAACCATTTGGGTTGGTTCCATCGCTGACTTCACCATCAGGGCTGCAATAGCGAAATAGAATTTGACCATTGGCTTCCATCTCAGCAATGGTATCAGGAGCTGCATAGTAATTGCCCTCATTGTGGGCAATTGGAAATCCAACCACATCACCTGAGGCATACTCGCTTGTGAATGGTGTATCTGCGTTATCAACTTTCAAACTCTGATCCTGGCATAGAAATTTGAGTCCACGATTTTGAAGCAGACTACCGGGCAACATTCTGGATTCAGTTAATATTTGAAAACCATTGCATATACCAATGACCAGCCCCTCTGCTGCAGCAAATTCCTTCACGGCTGTCATAGCCGGTGAAAGATGTGCGATAGCTCCTGGGCGTAAATGGTCTCCATATGAGAATCCACCAGGGATGATAATCGCATCTACATCTCCCAGATCAGTATCCTTGTGCCACAAGTATTTGACGGGTTTCCCCAGAATCTTATCAACGGCATGAAAACAATCTTCAGCGCAATTAGAACCAGGAAATAAAAGAACTCCCCAATTCATCAGGCCTCCTTGATCTCAAAGCTATAGGATTCTACAACAGGATTGGCCAACATTTTATCACACATATCGTGGACAGAAGCTTCTGCAGTTGCCATGTCGGTCATCTCCAGATCCATTTCAAGCTGTTTACCGACGCGGACCTTTTTGACCTGGTCAAAACCTATTGAATCCAAACCGTTCTGAACGGCTCTTCCCTGTGGATCAAAGATGCCCTTTTTCAACATGACAGTTACGATTGCTTTTAACATAATTTATTTATCACCCTTCATGGTTAGCTTCCAGATCGAACATAGGTTCAAGCATCTGAAATTGGTGTGGCGTCTAATCCAGTTATTAGTCAATTGCATTTAGTTTTTTGTACAATTCTTTGTTTTTGGTGTTCAGGAAGTAGTCCACCTCACGTCTGGCGATATCAGCCACTTCTTGCTTGTATCCAGCACCACTTCCCTTTTCAGTGATAGATTTTTTAATCACAAGATATTTATCTTCCTGAATTTTCATAAATGCTTCATCCACAACTGGAGTATTCGGGTACAAACCCTGGTCCTGACCCCGTTTGAGTATGGCTGTGAAATTTTCACCTGTTTGAGCCGCTTCTTTCTTTGTCTTATTAACTGCTTCATACCAATCGTCATGAACGATGATATAATAGTCTCTCATGGACTGCTTGTTGAAATTCACGATATAATTGTGACCCTCAACCTCACATGTCAACGTTGCCCGAACTGAGTCTGTATCCAGTGTATCAACAAAAACAAGATCCTGTCCATCTTTGGCAATTTCCCACTTCAAATCCCAAAGATTTAATCCCATCCGGTCGAAGATTCTGTGAACCATGAAGGATGCTAAGATGGCTCGTGCCAGTGACTCTGAGAACAAATCACCACCAATACCTGAGATAAGCAGTGCTTCCTGGCGTGAAATATTCCTATCCTCTGGTTCATACTTTGTGGTCAAGTCAATTAGTGGGGCGTCAAAGGTCTGCCATGGGATAAGTTCATTAGCCACACCCAATTCTCTCAAATAGGCTTTTTTGCCAGAATCACTTTGGGCACTATACTTCCTCAAAATAGATGATCCACTAGTTACACCAAACCGAACGATCTGCTCAAGGGGAATGACGAATTGATCATTACCATAAAACTTTTCATAATCATAAAGATGTGATTTCAGGAATGTGACCGATTCGGGCTTATATATGTTGTACTTCTTTATCATTGTCAAATTGCTGAGCTCTTGAGGAAATGAACCTGCATACAGTTTTTCATCATCGGGACCAATCATTCCCTGATGGTGTGTTCTGAGACCTGTAGACTTTACTTTTTCCAGCGTTTCTTGAATGATTGGCTGGTTCTGAAAGTAATCTTCTCCCCAATGTGCTTTGATGTAAGACTCCATATCAGCCCACTCATCCACGTCCATTAGGGACCGGTATACCAAATGGCGGAAGCCCGCTCTTGCTGTGTCACTCCCTTTTATCTCAAAGATCGTCCCAACGTCAAAAACAGATCCACCCATACTTGTTTCACTAACCAATGAATTGGGGTCATCATTCACTGAATACAGGTTCTGAACAGAACCATTGTAGTATGGATTGGTACGATCGAACTTTACTATACGATTACTATTAGACATATCTCATTTCCCTTATCAACATTTCAAATTTCACAAAGTGAAAATGATTACTTGTTATACTTTTCCTGAATCTTACGATCTTTCTCCAGCACAGCATCTCGCATTTCTACTCTGTGCGCTTCCAGTTTGAGTCCGATCTCGGGATATTTCACTGCCAAGATCTGAGCAGCCAGTAAAACTGCATTGTCGCTGGCATTAATACCTACTGTTGCCACAGGTATACCACCTGGCATCTGGACAATGGAGTATAGTGCATCCACACCATCCAGACTGGCTCGAATAGGTAAGCCAATAACAGGTTTCACTGTTTGAGCGGCAATCACACCTGGTAGATGTGCTGCTTTTCCTGCACCGGCAATAACCAGTTCTATTCCTAGATCATCAAAACTTTTGATGTATGATTCAACGGCTTCGTGGGTTCTATGAGCAGATAGAATTCTCAATTCAAATTCCAGACCCAATTTCTCTATAATTTTGAATCCCTTATCAAGAACTGGAAGATCACTGTCACTTCCCAGAATAATTGCAATTTTAGCCAATTTATAATTCTCCTAATTGATTAGATGTGAGTCATCTCATCGGCTGTGAACACGCGTTCACAATACTGACAAGCAAGATCTCGGGTTGAGCTGTCTTCCAGATTAAAGATAGTTATCATGGGTTCAGCATTGGTTATACATTTTGGATTTGGACACGCTACCAGCCCCTCAATCCGCTTGGGGATTTCAACTCTGGATTTCTGTGCCACCTTAAAGTCTCTGATAATACTGACTTTGGCAGCAGGAGCGATCAAGGCGATACTGTTGACTTCATTCTGAGTCAGTTCGCGTCCCTCAATTTTGATGATATCCTTCTTTTTCATCGCCTTGCTGGAAAAATTCATGCCCATCATGACAACATCTGTTGCTCTGGGTTTTAAAGTGGCCAGCACACGTTGAACCCGTCCTGCAGGGATATGATCGATAACTGTACCATTTTTGATGGGATCTACTTTTAATTCTTTCATTATTTAGCCTCCCCTAATAAGGTGGCCAGAATGGCCTGTCGCATGTACACACCATTTTCGGCCTGATCGAAATAATAGGCATACTTCGTAGAATCCACATCAGTGGTGATTTCATTCACACGTGGTAAAGGATGTAGGACCTTCATATTGTCTTTGGCTTTGGTCAACAGTTTGGCTGTAATGATATAAGCATTTTTAACTTTTTCATATTCCTCACGGTCTGGGAAGCGTTCCCGTTGAATACGAGTGACATACATGATATCGATGTCAGGAATGATGTTTTCAATGGTGGTTTTTTCTTTAAAACTCACTCCCTTTTGAGTGAGATCGCTGAGTATGTGCGTCGGCATACGTAATGATTTGGGTGAGACAAAATAGAAAGTTGGATTAAAGGGAGCCAGAGCGTAGGCCAATGAATGGACGGTTCGGCCATATTTCAAGTCGCCTACAAGGGCAAGTTTCAAGCCCTTCAGAGTTCCTTGTGACTTTAGAATGGTATAGAGATCCAAAAGAGATTGTGTGGGATGCTGGTTGGCACCATCTCCGGCATTCACCACTGGAATATCCACTTGTTCGGACACATAGCGGGCCGCGCCTTCCATGGGATGGCGCATAACAATAATATCTGAATAACGAGCCATGATTTTTGCCGTATCTGCCAGGGTTTCACCCTTTTCCACTGAGGTGCCACTGGTACCCACCATGCCTATGACCTCGCCACCCAGACGCTTCATGGCTGACTCAAAAGACATTCTGGTTCTGGTTGATGCCTCATAAAACATGGCTGCCATCACGCGCCGGGATAAATCAATCTGACTTGGATCTTTTTCAAGACGCTCCGCCAACTTTAACAGCTGGAGGGTTTTATCTGCGCTGAGATCGCGCATGGAGATTAGGTGTTTCATTCAGGCCCCTTTATTTATTCTTGGACTGAAAGGCATTCCAGGCTGCCTCTCGATAACGTTTTGCTTCTGCACCAGGATCTGCACTGGCAACAATGCCTCTACCAACAATGATGGCATCCGCTCCACCCTCAATTGCATCTTCCACAGTGAGATATTGTTGTCCCAGACCATCCCCCTTGGTATCCAGATTCACACCTGGCATGAGGAGTAATTGATCCTGAGGTATTTTGTTTCTGAAGCGTTTGATATCATCAACATTGGCACCGTGACCGATATAACCACTCACACATTCCTTGCGTCGCTTTCCCACTTCCAGAACTTGTCTGGTGTAGGTTTCGGATATAAGATTTCCCTTGGCACTCATACGAGCGAGGAGAAATCCAGATCTGGGGATTTCCAGGTCTCCAAACAGTCCATCCAGGATGGCTTCTCCAGCGATCATGTGAACCGTTACATATTCTGCCCAATCAGCAATCTTGTAAACTCCAGAACGAAATTGTTTACGAACAGTGCTACCGATATCAGCGAATTTGCGATCTTCAAAAATAATGAAATCATGTCTTTCAGCCAGCGCCTTTAAACGTGGAACAAAGCTTCCGTTGAAGTCCTTCATGATATCAACATGGGTTTTGACCATGAAGATTTCAGGACCTGCAGCTTCCAGAATCTCAAAGAAGCTGGCTGTATCCTCTACATCCAGAGAAAGCACCAGGTTTGATTGCTTTCTCAACATGGCATCCATGAGTTTTCTGGTCATCGGTGATGTTGTTGATTCAACGCGATCGGCAAATTTCTTGAGTGGCTTATCAACTGGGGTTGCGACAAATTCACGTACTTTTTGAGCCAACTCAACGTCGAGTTTCCCTTCAGCACCCAGGACAGAGATCATATCCTCCACTGTTATAATGGAGCTAAGTTTATAACCCTTAGTAGCTAGAATCTCTTCACCATTAAAACTACGGTCAATCAGACAAACAAAATCGTGCACTTTAAGTCCGGCATGCTCCATGCCTTCAGCGGCTTCAAATTTACTTTCACCTGTTGTGATGAGATCGTCAATGATGAGGCAAGTCTGCCCCTCCTTAAAATGGCCTTCAATCAATTTTCCAGTACCATATGCCTTCACCTCTTTGCGTTGATAGACCAGGGGAGTGTCAATTTCAACCGAAACCTGTGCAGCTAGCGGCAGGGCTGTATAGGGGATGCCAGTGATGACATCAAACTTTTTATCCGCCAATTCTGCTTTTAGCAGGGATACAATATTTTTGATGATAGCGGGATAGGAGATGATACTTCTTAAATCAATGTAAAAAGGTGATGTGGCACCTGATTTTAATTTGAATTCACCAAATTTTAAGGCGCCAATCTTGTGCAGATCAAGAATTAATGTTTTTTTACCAGTTTCCACTATTTGATTCTCCATTTATTCAAATTTTGTTATATGAACCACAGAGAGCGCAGAGTTCGCGAAAATTGAATTGTATCCTGATTAATCTGCTCAATAATCTCTATGCGTCCTTCGCGACCTTTGCGGTTAAAAAATATCATTCCAATCATATGGTAGTCTTACGCCCAGTTTTTCCCCGATGTGCTGTTCCAAAATCTTCTAACCTGTCTAAGGTCTGATTGTCGACGATGGGTCCTTCCATACAAAGGATTAAACCAGTGGGGTCCATGACACATGATCCACAAATACCCACGCCACATTTCATATAGCGTTCAAGGTTTACTTCGTATGGTATTTGATGTTTTTTGGCAACAACCACGGCTGCTTTCATCATCTTTTCTGGTCCAGAGATATAAATCTGATCGAATGTTTCGTCTTGCAGAACCTTTTCCATCACGTCAACACTGGTCCCCTTGTGTCCCAGTGATCCATCATCTGTAGCAATGTGAGATTGATGACAGAGAATTTCAAAGTCATCGACATAGAGTAAATCTTCGGCTGAACGAGCGCCATTAACATTGACCAGCCTCTTCACTCCATCTTCTCGGAGTTTTTTAGCCAGAAACCTCAGAGGTGGTGTTGCAAAACCCCCTCCCACCATGAGGATGCTGCCAGAGTGCCGTGTAAAAGATTGGCCGTAGGGGCCACGTACAGATACCAATTCGCCTACTTCCATTTGGAAGAGTCTATCTGTAAAGGGACCCATATTCTTAATGGTCATAGAGAATGAATCTCCATCCACATCTAATATGGAAAATGGTTTCTCGCCCTGACTGAAAATGGTGAGCATGATAAACTGGCCGGGTTCGGCGTTTAGCTGGCCATTAAATGTGAAGGTGCGGAGGGAGCTGTTTTCTTCGCGGATCGCGGCTATGGGCAGGGTTTGACGATCACACTTCAAGATCAATTTTCCTCTAGAATTCCTATGAGATCAGAATATTGAGCATATCCGTGGACCTCCATGAATGTTTCCATTTCCTCTCGGATAGATTTAAACACATCCAGCCCATGGTCATAGACTGCAGAGCCAACTCCAATAGCAGCAGCTCCTGCCATCATCATCTCAATAGCATCGAGACCTGTACTCACGCCACCGGTCCCCAATATTGGTATATCAACAACCTTATAGGCATCATGAATAAGCTTAATGGCGAGGGGTTTGATGCATGGACCAGAAATACCACCAAAATTGTTTCTAAGAACGGGGCGCTTGGCTACCGCATCGACGACCATACCATGACCCAGAGTGTTAATCATCGTGAGTCCATCAGCGCCTGCAGCTTCAGTCAATTTGGCTATGGCTGAAATATCATTGGCGTTGGGAGATAGCTTTGCCAGAACTGGTAGTTTGCTCACAGCTTTGACTGCTGAAACAATCTCAGTAATTTTATCTGGCATAAGGGCAAAGGGACGTTTGAATTCATCTTCAACGTTGGGACAGGATAAATTGAGTTCAAGTATATCGGCGGTTGAATCGTTAACAGCTCTTGCCAGTTGCACAAATTCTTCTGCATTGGCACCAAAGACGCTGACGATGACCACGCCATCTATCCCACTCTTGAATTTTTCGACTTCCTCCAGACCTTCAGCGATACCTGGATTGGTGAGCCCAACTGAATTAATTAAACCGCCATCGAATTCAGCTATTACAGGACCTTCATGTCCTATGCGAGGCTCAATGCTCAATGATTTGGTGGTGACCATTCCCGCTCCATCACGGATAACCCGCTGAAGCGAAGAGAAAGAGATACCGAGTATGCCAGATGCGAGGGTGAGAGGGGTCGAAATTTCCTTACCCAGAAAAAGCAAATTGACCTATCCTGCGAAATATTGGAGACACGGATTTTGTTTGGGAAAATGAAGGGGGTGGTAATGGATTTCGAACCGTTATCACGTTGCTAAAATAGAAAATAATTGTCCGAGTCAAAGGTCGATTTTCATTAAATTCAAATTGATTTTAGTTTTTAATTTTTTCGTCCCAACTTTCCCAATCAAAATGATTTGACAGCCCTTTCATGCCGATTATATTGCTGATCCTCTTGCCCGGTGGTTGGTGGAAGTGGTAAGGGGAATTTGAAATGTTTTAAGGGGCCTTAGCTTCAGCCTTCGTCTTACAGACTACAGCCGACAGGCAGTTGGGAGAGCGTCCCACACTTGATTTGACAAATGTATTATTTGAGAGGCGTTGCCTCTCACTTGGGGCCTTAGCTCAGTTGGGAGAGCGCTTGACTGGCAGTCAAGAGGTCATCGGTTCGATCCCGTTAGGCTCCACATCCATTAAAGTCTTAGTAATTAACTGCTAAGGCTTTTTTGATTTATGAACACCCATCAACGAACAGCGAATTAAGAAGTAACCTACTTCGCAATTCTAAAATCGTTAATCGATATTCAGTTAAAACGCGGTTCTCCGCCTACGCTTTCAGCTACGGCGGACAAGGATCCCGTTAGGCTCCACTCCACTGCGTTCAACATCGGAGTGCAGACAAGCCTTTGTTATGTGTTTTCTGTATCAATCAATGTTGATCCGCTCGAAGAGAGGAAAACTGAATCCTAGCAATCACTCGCAAATTGAATTATACAAATTTTCGATTAGAGATTCCTTCTCAATTTGACCGGCCAATTTCCCAGCCTGGATTTTATAGAAATCGTTAGTAACTAAGTCTAATATTTTGGGCTCAAGATTTTCGGATTTGATTTTACCAATTTTTATTCCTTTGGGTCCAACTCCTAGATCGTGTATCATATTATTCCAGACAAACTGGTCTATAATATGTGGAATGATCATGGTTGCACAGCCATACTATAAACCCAAATGAGTTGTACCAGACCCCCCATGATGAATGACGCCATATACTTTTGGGAAAATCCATTCATAAGGTATTTCTGCTTCGAAATGAATGTTATCACTTCGAAAGCCAGCAGGTTCGACAAGACCACCGGATGCTGTTCCGATAATCACAGGAATCTGATTCTGTTCAAGAATACTGATTAGAATTTCTGTTTTTTCGTCAGGAATAGGATTGGTCATACTTCCAAAAGTGATATAAAGAATGCGCTCGTCCTTGTGAATTTTGAGAAAATCTACCAAATCATGATTCGGATTCCAGGCCAGATTTGAGCTGCATTTATGAAACCCTACTACCTGAAGATTTTCCCTCCAATAATCCGGCCTTGAAAACAGAGAGGGAGAGATGGTATATATTACTTTGTTGGTGAGGAGAACCTTCTTCAGCATTTTTCTTGATATATGTTCGTGCATCTTCAACCACTTCTTTGTAATTTTGAGATAGTGATCATTCCAAAATTGACGAATGCAAAAGTTAGTTTGTTTAAGTATTCCCCAAAGTTGCTACTGAAAGCAACATGAGTGTGGCCCTTCACATAATGCATATACGGGACTGGACTTAACATGATCGTTTGTCCTGGATGTTTCATCTCCCAGAGTAGTGGGTAAACGACTCTACCATTATAAATGATGCGATCCGGTTTTTCACGCTCAATCAACTCAAACTGCCTTTTAACTAAAGCCTTGTTTATATCTGTCTGTTTAAATCCTAGTCTCACGTTTGCGATGAATTTTTTGAAACCTGAGCCGCTTCCACCCAGGGCTGCTTTTCCATCATCGCTCTCGAGCATCTCGATAAACTCAGTTCCTAGTGAGAAAAATTCTAACCCTGCATTTTCAGCAAGATGTCTGAATTGTTCAGGATAAGAGCATATCACTGTATGACCTCTCTCGCTTAGGAAATTACCGATTGCCAAAAATGGCTCCATATCGCCTCGTGTACCAATGGATATCAATATTATTTTCATCTCTAATTCCAGTTTATGTCATATTCATCAAATACACACTCTCGTACTTAACAATAAATAGGCTCCCCCTCCTTTACATATTAGCTATGCCGAAAATGTATACTGTCTAGCTAATAATTCAAACAATAAGCTGAATATCTCAAAGTCTAGCGGATGTACAGCCCCTTGTGATGTGACTGGATACTGTCAGAACGAGTAGCCAAAGATGACCCTCCTGGTTTTGCTATTATCTAGCATTCCCACTTTTGAGAATTACCTTCCTTGCTATGCTCAAGTATTGGCGCAAATTATTAGACACAGCACGGTTCTTCCACCTGGGATGGTTACTCCTGGCAAGCTTCAGTGTTATCCTGTTTATTCTCGGTGTCTGGGAGATTCTGGAACATCAAATATTCAAAGAAACACTTGAAGCATCAGCTGTGATAGGTCTGGCTGTAAGAGGATTTCTGGTCTTCATTCTTCTGGCAGGCTGGACCATCTGGATAGTCTATCACTTCAGGATTCAACTTATTGATCAGCTTTCTGCCACAGAGAGCCGCTATAGAAATATTGTTGAGAATTCCGCTGACGCCATAATTACAATTGGTGAGGACAATCGCATACAGAGTTGGAACAAGGGCGCAGAACGACTATTTGGATGGACGGCCAGTGAAACGCTTGGCGAGGCCATTGGAATGATGATTCCTGGTAAGCTACTCCAATCAGGTGAATTATTGTGCCTTGCATACGGTATTACCAAAGCCAGCGAGGTAAAAAACTACCAAACTGAACGTCTGGATAACCGTGGGAGAACCATTCCTGTAAACCTGACTGAATCAGCCCTGCTTTCGAATGGGAAAGTATTGGGACGATCTCAGATTATCAGGGATATCTCAGAACTTCAAACCATTGAGCATCAGATGCGTCAATCTGATAGACTGGCAACTCTAGGCCAATTGGCTGCTGGTGTTGCCCATGAGATAGGTAATCCCCTGACATCCATCTCCTCTCTGGTTCAACTCCTGGAGCGTAGGATAGAGAATCCCGATCACATTGGCAAATTGGGTCGAATTCGAGCCAATATTGAGCGTATCACCAAAATTGTACATGAGCTGGTTGATTTTACCAGACCACAGGCTACTGATGTTCAGAACGTACAGATCAATGATGTGGTCGAAAATGCCGTGGGCCTCATGTCGTACGACAATCGAAGTCAGAAAATTAAAATCGATTTAGAGCTCTCCCCTAACCTGCCAAGGATCAAAGCCTCACCAGATAAATTGCATCAGGTCATTGTCAACCTGCTGGTGAATGCATTTGATGCCATGAAGGAAGGTGGAGATAGCATTTTGATTACTACCTCAGCAAATGCCTCCTCAGTGTCCATTAATGTGACCGATAATGGAGGTGGGATGAATCCTGAGGTTTTGGATAAAATTTTTGAACCCTTCTTTACCACAAAGGACATCGGTAAAGGTACTGGTCTGGGGCTCTCAGTTAGTCATGGCATCATAAATAGCATGAATGGATCTTTGAACGTAAACAGCACACCTGGTGAAGGCGCTACCTTCCTCATCAAAATACCAAAGGAATCATAAAGTATGGACACATCCATCCTCATAGTAGATGACGAACAGGAAATCAGAGACTCTTTATCCGAAGTATTGACTGATGAAGGTTTTTTAACCTATACAGCTGAAAATGGTGCTGTCGCGTTGGAAATGATGAAGGATATTCATTACGATATCATCATTTCGGATATAAAAATGCCAGAACTTGACGGAGTCACTTTACTCCAAAAAGTGAAGGAACAGGCACCAGACACTTTTGTCATTCTGGTCACTTCCTATGGATCAACTGAGACCGCCATCAACGCCATGCGTCTAGGCGCTATTGATTACATTCTGAAACCCATCGATTTTGATGAACTCATCTTGAGAATAAAGAATATTGATCTCCACAAAGAGCTCTTACGAGAAGTAAGATTCCTGCGACAGGAAATTTCAGCCAAATACAATTATGAGCACATCATCGGTGAGAGCATCGCCATGAAGAAAATGTATAGGCTTATTGATAAGGTAGCTCCTTCAACGTCTACTGTTTTAGTAGCAGGTCGAAGTGGTACTGGTAAGGAACTCGTCGCCCGCGCCATCCATGCCCGCTCTGAACGGGCTCATAGACCTTTCGTAGCTATTAACTGTGGAGCCATCCCTGAGACCCTTTTTGAATCAGAATTGTTTGGGTACAAGAAGGGCGCTTTTACAGGTGCTTCAAGAGATAAGGATGGGGTTTTTAAGGCTGCCGCTGGTGGAACCTTATTCCTTGATGAGGTAGGAGAAATTCCCCTGCAGGTTCAGGTCAAACTTCTACGCGTTATTGAAATGCGAGAGATCAAACCCCTGGGAAGCAATACCATTATCCCCATAAATGTCCGTCTTATTGCAGCAACCAACCGTGATCTGGCCAAAGAAGTTGAGCGGGGCACATTTCGCGAAGACCTCTACTATAGACTAAATATTATTGAGATTTATCTCCCAGCGTTGTCTGAAAGGAAGGATGACATTCCTCTATTGGTCACTCATTTTGTTAATAAATATAATAATGAATTAAAGAGAAGAATAATTGGTGTAGATAATGAGGCCATGAAAAGCCTGGTGAATTATAACTGGAAGGGTGAAGTCAGGGAGCTTGAAAATATTGTGGAGAGGGCTGTACTTTTAAGCGATGGTGATATGATTTCCACGGAAGATCTACCCAGTCGGACAGCAGAGAGCTCAGGCTCTGGCTATCCAGACAACCTCAAGGAAGCCAGCCGCAGTTTTGAAAGAAAACATATTGTGCACATGCTTGAAAAATGTGAAAGCGATAAAGCAAAGGTCGCCGATATCCTTGGCATCGGCTTGAGTAGTCTCTACCGAAAAATAGATGACCTCGGTATTGATAGCGAAAGCGAATGATTTTGTAACAAATCTGATCTTAACGTGTCAAAGTATACGCTACATTGAAAATGATTACTTTGCTACCACCCCATTAATTGGTGGAGCTTGATAAAATTACGGGAGAGAGTATGTCTGAACAGAATCACAAACAGGTCATTATTGTTGGGTCAGGACCCGCTGGATTAACAGCTGCCATTTACGCGGCCAGAGCAAATCTTGAGCCTATCATATTTGAAGGGGATCAACCTGGAGGTCAACTGACAACCACCAATGATGTTGAAAATTACCCAGGCTTTGCAGAAGGAATTACTGGACCAGAATTAATGGATGTTATGCGTAAACAGGCTGTTCGCTTTGGGGCGGTCTCAAAATTTGAATATGTCACAGCAGTTGATTTTTCCTCAAAACCGCACAAAGTCAGTGTCGGCGATAAAGAATACACGGCTGATGCAGTCATCATTGCAACTGGCGCTTCTGCCAGATACCTGGGACTTCCTTCAGAGCAAAAGCTCAAGGGTTTTGGAGTGTCTGCCTGTGCTACCTGTGATGGATTTTTCTACCGCGACAAAGAAGTATTCGTAGTTGGTGGTGGTGATTCAGCGCTGGAAGAGGCCGGATTTTTAACCAAATTTGCTTCAAAAGTTTATCTGGTACACAGAAGAGATGAATTCCGTGGTTCGAAGATCATGCGCAAACGGGTCCTGGATAACCCAAAAGTTGAAGTTCTCTGGAATACAACCATCCATGAAGTTCTTGGAGAACCTGATAAGGGTGGTGTCGTCGGAGCAATTCTAAAGGATACTGTCACCGGGGAAACCCGAGAGCAAGCCATTGATGGTATTTTTATGGCCATTGGACACACACCAAATACTGCAATTTTCAAAGACCAACTCAAAACTGATGAAACGGGATATCTTATCACCAAGCCCGATTCAACAGCCACTGAAATTGAAGGTGTTTTTGCCGCAGGAGATGTTCGCGATCACGTCTATCGTCAAGCTGTCACAGCAGCAGGCAACGGATGTATGGCAGCTCTGGAAGCGGAACGCTACATCACGGAGATGGCTGATTAAGGATTAATTCAGATTTAGAGAATAACAAAAAAAAGAGACTGTCACAAAAAGGGCAGTCTCTTTTTGATTTTAGAACCTGCCTGCGCTTATCAGCTTCGGCAAGGCAGGCAAGGAACGGTGATTGCAGATTTTAGAAATTGAGCAAACTTCAGTATTCAAAAATCGTTAATCCTTGTTCGACATTCAAAGTAGTTTCATAAAGATGCTGTCCCAAAAGAGCATTCTCTTTTTGATCTAAGAACAAGGAACACCGGTTGTAGATTTTAGAAATTGAGCAAACTTCAGTATTCAATAATCGTTAATCCTTGTTCGACATTCAAAGTAGTTTCGTAATGAGGTTGGCCCAAAAGGGCGGCCTTTTTGTTTGTTATAGTAGAGGGGTATAAAGGTCTAAAGGAATATTTGTGAATCCGTGGTTAAAAGAAAAGAAACTGCCTCAGGTTCTGAGAAAGCCTCTTTTTTATTTTTGCACTATGAACGATTACCAGAAACCGTTTACTCCACAATTTCCTGAAGAAGCACGGTTAGGGTACCCTCTTCAGTCTCAGATAATTTCTGCTTCAAGTCATCAATGAGTATGTCTGACTGGAAAAAGTCTCTCCGCTCAAAAGTACGCGAACCAAAACATTCAACAAACAGTTTGTCCACTCTCTCAGGGGTGAATACTGTCTTGTGGTATATATCATCAGGATGATTGAGCGGAAAACTCATTATCAAACAGCCACCAGGTTTTAAACAGGACATCAGGGCTGACATTCCTCCAGTGGGGTCATCTAAATGCTCAAGGGTCTCAAAAGACATGATCGCATCGAATTTGCCAAGCTTGCCTACCTCTTGAATGGGTAGTTGCTCAAACACGCCAGAATAGTTTTGCCTGGCGTATTGAATTACGGAACCATCCAGATCTATCCCCACATAATCGCATTCTTTTAGAAATGCTGATCCATACCCACTTCCACAGGCTGCATCGAGAACTTTGGAGCCTGGTGGTATGAAGCTCGCAGCTAAGCGATATCTTTCAATATGTTTCACAGTAATGGGTGAAATAAACATTTGCACATCGCGGTGCAAAATGTGCTTTCTGAAAAGATGATAAAATCGAATGATCGAGTAACTTAATGATTTAATTTTCATAAATCGATCAGCGGAGTACAGCTAATTTTTGACTTGCTGCTTCCCCTTCATCATTGAACAGGAACAAAATGTAAACACCACTACCGACTTTATCCCCGGCTTCATCGCGACCATCCCATTGCGCTTCATATCCCTGGACATCATCATTCAGATAGGTCAATTCTTTTACCAGGGTGCCCTGCACAGTGAGTATTCTCACTGAAGAATTGTCCATCAACCCTTGTATAATGACCTTCTCGTGAATGTCAGGATTAAAAGGTTGTGGATAAATATGCATGCTGGAATAGGTCTCTTTGGGTTGCGCAAATGGTGTGTTTAAAATAGAGATACCCTTAGGAGTTGATAAATAAGTTTGTCCAGTCTCTCCATCGAACGCCGCTGAATAGATCTCATTGTCCAAAAGTCCTGAATTGCTGGTGTTATAGCCATAACCTCCGTTAATCCAACGCCCATTGTCTTGTAAAACATGAACACCAGCGTTGTCAGACAGGAACCAGCGATTCCCCCTCTGATCAACTTCAAAGCTTGTGATATTGTAATCTGTCAGTTGCCAGTAGTAATAATAATCAGCTTCCTTGGGCGTCATATACAGGCTGGCATGATTTCTTAATTCTGAGCTTGTCAACCACCTCTCTGGGAGCGGCATGCTCTGCACACCTGAGGGTGTAAGAATCCACAAGGTATTGTGAGTATCAACTTCCAACTGCAATATTTCATTTGATGCCAGGGGTGAATCAGTAGATAGGTGTGAGACATTTATCTCCATATCACTTTGAAGGGAACCCCCAACAATCTCCAAAAAGTCAATCCCTCCAGAGGCTTGAAGTTCCGTTCGCACTTGTGATCCTAACCAGATCATATCATTATCATCAATGGCAATTGATTTGACTGATCGACTATTCAAACCACCCTGATATTGGTATATATGATACACACTATCCTCAGGAGTCAGGATACTAATTACCCCACCCCCTTCTCGTACAAATTTTGTCGTTGCCCATACATTGTGTTTACTATCAACTGACATTTGCCCCGGCAATACATAGACATCACTGTCAAAGGTGGGTTCGAAACTACCATCGGAGGCACCGAAATATCGAGATTCCCCGGGTTGTTCATCATCAAGTTTGAAAACCCCACGACCCTGGAGAGCAAAGAATGTATTTCCATTTCCATCCGCAACCATGTCCTCAACAACAGCATTCCCTACATAGTTGAGCGTATCCACAATCATTTCATCCCAGTTGTATAAACTTACATCAAAGTCAGAATTGAAGTTCCCAGCTCGTATAGTTCGCCACCCGAGGTCTGAGTATATACTCAATCCATTGAAGGAACCTCCAATCAGCTGATCTGAGGCATCCACCAACATTTTGTTGAAACTATGATCTCTGGGTCTATTTGCTGAATAATGCTCATATAGCTGATTTTTATATATAGATAAAAAATCAGTGGTACTGGCCACCCATATTTCATCACCAATCAGTTCAATGCTTTTAATTTGAGCGATACTATAAATTGGGATATCAATACCACTCTGGATATTGAGAGAATCTAAACCGACATCCGTCGCCAGGATGAGGATATCACTTTCAGTTGGAGATTCATGCATATCGATAATTACGTCATCGGATGTAAACAGCTCGAGATACTCATCAAAATTATATTCATATACAGAAGAACCAGCAGCCAGAAGCACAGAATTCATGTGTGGGAGACTCCTGCTCATGTCAGCAGCACCAGCCGGTAAATCATCCACATTCCAATTTACTGGATCTTTTAAATTCCTGCCGTCTAATTCAACCCAGACAATCTCATGATTTGTTCTAAAGTAGAGCTTACCATCCACATACCCAATATCTCCCACAAAACTCAGTTCCATTGTATTCTGATTTGGAAAATTATTGAAAATGTCTAGATATTCAATAGCCCCCGCATCTTTTCTATAGAGCAACAGACCACCTTCCAGCCCATCCTGATAGGTTGCATAAACCGAATCCCCCACTTGAACAAAGCTGTTGGTGGCATCCAGATCCACAAACTCTACTCTCAGGAATCTAGATGTGTTCAAATCCATCACTTCTACGATGGGTCCCGGACTTCTGGCACCTATCCACAATAGATTATCTGAATCAATATACGTAGAATTGAGATCTAGATTTTCAGTCGTCTCACCTTGTATCCCGTAGGTGAATAATCCGCTAGCATTATTAAAGGACAGGAGACCGCCATCACTGGCCAGAATGATTTCATCTTCCAGGGGTAGCATGGTTCTGATTTCTGTAAGGGTGGGAATCTTTTCCCAGGTTCCAACCTGAGAATAGGCAGCAATGCCTGATAAGAGCAGGAATAACAGTCTGAATGAGGTTTGCATATTTACTATTCTACCTATAAATGAATCAGTTTGAATCTGGATTTATTTCCGCGCATACGGAAATTTATACAATCTTACTGCCCACACGTTCCCATCTTTATGGCTGAAGAGCAGGACGAGCTATGGGAAGCGCTCCTAGAGCTCCAATAAGTAACCCATTATCACCCCCATTTATGCAGGGTGAGGTTGGATTCAAGTAATAATTTTCACCAAAGACAGGATCAGAAAAAATATTCAGGGACTCAGTTGATGCAGATTGCTGGATTTCCTTTGCGGGATACAAACAGTTCCATTTAAAAAGGTCTTCATCCCTTAATAATTGATGATCCGGTATGGCGGTATGATAAAAAATGTTATGATCCAAAGCCGTCAGTGAACGTTTGGAGGCTGTAATACCACTAATATTGTTGGCAAATGTATTACTCTGTACTCTGATATCACCTGAGGATGTGTGAGATTTTAGAACGCCTCCTGTCTTTGAAATCACATTCTGTCTCATGAGAAGAGATTGTATATGAGGCCCAGACAACTCTACGGAGTATCCATCAATCAGTTGGAACTTATTTGAGAGAATGGTCGCTTCGGCATAATTTCCAAGATGTACTCCATTTCTGGAGTGACTCACGGTGGAAAATAACAGGCTCAATGATACAGATGCTCCAGCATTGATGTTCAGTTCATTGTTCTTAAACTGACTTTGAGTAATATTCGCCTGACTTCCTTCTCCTAGCTCTAGCGCAACACCATTGTGTTGTAAACTGACCTTTTCCAAAATCCCGGTACTATGCAGAAACTTTAGTCCGTTCTCTCTGCTTGAATCAATTGTAGTAGATTCCATCCTAAGAGAGACTTCATTAAAAAGAACTCCGTTCTTATTATTGTGAATCCTGCCTCCAGAAATCAACAATTCACCTGCAGAAAATATCTCCAGGCCGGTATCGAGATTTGAAAGCCATTGATCACCAGTGCTACTCATGGAACCTATTTCCGAGAAGTAGGCGCCACTCTCATTTGATATCCACACGTTATCATTCATTTTCAGTGTGGGGACAGATTGGATATCGTTTCCAAGAATATTTGCCTCAATGCGATTCGAATCGAGGTCAACAAAGAGAATCTCCTTGATCACCATTCCTGTGCTATTTCCTTTGACAAGATTCTGTGAGGCATGTAATTGATCACCACTTCTGATGTCCATTGCATTCGTCCGATTTGAGCTAAACAGACTATGATCTATCTCCAAACTATCAAAGGTGTTCGCAAATAATCCCTGACCATTATTCACCAGACTGATTTGCCTGAGATCGATAAATGTTAGTGAGGTGATGGCCAGGCCAGTAAGTGGATTTGCTTGAAATGAGGAGTTATTGATCCATAGCTCGTTTCCTTGATGGAACTGGAACCCCTCACCCCCATTATGACCTACTCGAATACCAGCCATTCTGGTGCGTTGGGTATTTGAAATAACTCCACCACTTTGCCCGTTCCCAATAAATTCTGAATTGAGAATCCGTAAGGTGTCTACTGCATTGAGTTCCATGCCATTTACAAGATTGCCCATGGAGGAAAAATTCAGCAGACCAAGTATCTTAGCATTATTCACAATCAAGCCATGCTGGCCATTTTCCCTGGTCCCAACCTCATTTATCAGGATGTAATCACATCCATTTATGGCTATTCCATCCTGAAAAGAATCGATTATACGTACCGAATCCAGCCACACTTCATCAACTGAATTCAGGTTCAGCGCTGATCCCATGGTGTTTCTTAAAACGGAGCTATGGATTTCAAATAGGTCACCTCCACTGGCATAAACTGCCGTGTTCCCCACCTGCTCAAAGTGACTGTCAAATATTTTCACCTGACCACCACGAAGGTGGACAGCACCCTCACCTCCAGTGGTGAATTTTACATTCCGTAACTCAAGACTTGCCCCAGAATCAACTTGAATCGCCCAGAAGTCGCTTGAAATGAAATCGCAATTTTCAAGGACGAGATACCCTGACTTTACTCTGATAAGCGCCGTGTCAGTCGTTGCCCCCTGGAAATTGAAATCAGAAATATATACTCCGGCACCTTGATCCACCAGGAAACAGCCCTGCTTATCACCAGACCAGACCGGTCGCGTTTCATGGCGTCCCAGGATACGAATATCTTCTATCATCTTTCTGAATGAGCTCACTTCAGTACCTGAATACTTGACAATGTCTGGAGATATCTTGAGCGTATCAAGGGCATTCAGCGCAGATAGCTGGACAGGGTAATTTACCAGGTTTTTGATCCGTATACCCTGACTACATGAGACCAATACCAACACCAAAATCAGCACAGTCACAATCCTGATGATTTTTAGGCGGTTCTGATTTGGGTTATGAATGTTCTTCATGAATTAAATCGGATAAGCGATACTAATCTAGTATTGTTTAGCGGGAATGTATAGGAGTCGAACCTATCCGCCGGCTCTCCACCGGCATAACAGCTTTGAAGGCTGCAGTGGCCACCGGACCACATACATTCCCATATTAATTGTTGGCTACCGGGAAAGATGGGATTCCCAGGGCAGCATCAAGCATATCCGCTACGCTTGTCGCAGCTGTTTTGGACGAATAGTCTCCAACCATAATTAGATAGAGCGTCTTACCATTTGTAGTGCGCTCTTTTATCCTGGTAGAATATCCGATTGATTCAATTTGATCGGCGAGTCGCTTGGCATTGTCATAACTTCCAAATGCGCCGGCCTGCAAGGAGAAATGACCCTGTGGTTCAGCACTTTTCTCGCTCAAATCCTGGCCCAGACTCCGTATAGGAGCAGCATCTTGACGAGTAGATTGGGGAGAATTCAAAGCATTTTGTCGGCGACCAGGCAAGCGGGTCAAATCCAATTCCTCAGGTATATCAAATGCCACATTGGGGAAACGATCCAGAATGATGGCCAGGTCTATATAGACGCTATCCATTTGACGGGAAGCAATACCGGCTCTTAATGTCAGATTAACTGCATTGATGATATCTGGATGATCTGGATGGAATCTGATCAATCGGGAAAAATATTGCCGGCTCTGCACATAAAGTCCCTGAGCGTAGTAGTACTCACCGAGATGCATCAATGCTGATGCGACATACTCACTCCCACCATGATTACGGAGAATATCCTTATAAATACCTGCAGCAACCAATGCATCGTCTTGCATGATAGCCCTGGCGTATCGTACACCTGGATGACCAGGATATTTATAGCTAAGATCTGTGAGGATCGTCTCGGCACTATCCATTTTACCGAGTTGAATGAGAGACAACAATCCAGCCACGTCTTGAGCAGAAGTGCTGGAAAGACTTCCGATGAAAATGATCACCAGAAGAGATGTTTTAATCAGGTGTGTTTTACCCATCCGCATTTATTACATATGTATGTGGGTTCATCACTTATGTTTCCACAATCTGGACAAGTGAGAATTCGCTTTTGGCGATCGGAAGTAATAAAGTTATCTATGGTTGTCTTGAGCATGTCCTTATGACCCAGTTTTTCCAGCATATTCAACTGACCGAGAACAAAGCTCAAATTTGAATAATCCGGTTCCTTAATATCTTCCAGGAGGGAAAGAGCATCCCTGTATTCACCCTTACGTTCGAAGTAGTTAGCCAGGCCAATTACGACTTCAAGATTGTCTGGCTGCTTTTTGTGGAGACGTTGGTAGAATTGCTCAACTTGCTCAAATTGGCCGAGTTCAAAGTACATCTTCTCAATCTCAGCAAATACAATACTTCCCGCGGTTGGATCCAGCTCAACGAAACTGGTGAGAAAGTCAATGGCGTGTTTAAAATTACCCTCTTCCTGACGAATTTTGCCAAGATGATAGTATGGCGCTGCACACTTACTGTTGAGTTTGATGGCATGCTTCAACAGAGTAATAGCTTCAGATGATTTTCCAGCTTTCTTTTGCTGTAGGGCCTCTTCTGTCTTATAAATCGCTGGCAAAAGTGGATCTGCCTTGCCACCCGCCGCATTCTCTTTTTGAAAAGCCTTGATAGCATCTGCCCATTTACCCTGCTTTACTGCGTAGCGATGTAAAGCCTTTAAAGCCCATAAATCTTTCTTTTTAATCTTAAGGATTGACTCAGCATATTGAACTGCCAAGGGATACTGTTTCATGGCTTCATGATCTCTGGCAAGACGTTCGAGAGCCATGAGAAGAAAGTCCTGGTTAATACCCTGTCGATTAAGAACATCCTCGTGGACAATAATGGCCTGCTCAGCATTTCCCAGCTGTCTATATAAATCACCGACCTGGAGGAATGCTCCATGATTTGAAGTATCATTTCGAGCAATTTCGGATAATTGGTGAAGTGCTTCTTTTTTTTCTCCGGCCAAAATATGATTGAGCGCCTTAATTTCAGCGCCCCGAGCACCAATTTTCTTGGGTTGGCTAAAAAAGAAGTATCTGATGAGCACCCCTATTACGGCCAAAATTAAAACTATAAACAATAATGTGATAAGGTCCATGGTATGTTTTAATCCCTCTTAGTTGTTGGGTTCCACATCCTCATCTTTTTCCAGGACTGCCTGTCGACGTTTGTCAACTTCCCCCTGGAGTTTCTCACGTTCCCGGTCGATCAACTTCAGACCTTGTCGTAATTTGATGTTCTGACCTATGGTTACGGAGAATCCAAAAAGAATGCCCAGTATAACAGACCCAAGGATGACAAAATATAGCGGTATGTTTGAATATACAGCACCCATGAGTTTCAATTCAACTGGCGTGGCATTTTGAGTAAACACCCACACAACGGTAAGAAGTATGGCAACTGTGACAAAGATTTTAATTTCTTTCATCTATTCCCTCAATCTAGGATGCGACCAAACAGTGTGATTCCCTGTGCATCAATGATTTCAACATTGACCAAATCACCTGGTTGCTCACCGGCTTTATCAAATATAACAATTTTATTGGAGCGTGTCCTACCTTGATGCTGATTTTCGGACTTTTTTGAATTCTTTTCTACAAGTACTTCGACCCTCTCACCGATGTGCTCGCGGTTTCTCTGAAGTGTATGCTCTCTTTGCATAGCAATCATGCGTTGAAGCCGATCCTGCTTGTCATCTTCAGGGACAGTATCTTCAAATTCAGCAGCTTTTGTTCCCGGTCGTGATGAGTATTTAAAGGTAAACGCAGTATCAAATTTGACCTGTTCCATCACATCTAGCGTCTCCAGAAAATCTGCTTCCGTTTCACCGGGAAAGCCAACGATCATATCCGTACTCAGAGCCAACCCAGGGATATTATCTCGCATTTTTTGAGCTAGATCCAGGAAATGCTGTTTGGTATAGGTGCGATTCATGCGCTCCAAAACCTCATCGCTTCCAGCTTGCAAAGGGAAATGTATATGATTGCAAACCTTGGGATTGCTGGCATGCACCTGTATCAATTCATCATCGAAGTCTTGAGGATGAGGTGATGTATAGCGTATCCGCTCAATCCCTTCGATCTGGGAGACTTCATGGAGTAATTCATGGAACCTGCGACCCTCATGATGAAAGGAGTTCACGTTTTGCCCCAGCAAGGTCACTTCTTTAAAACCATCATTCCTGATCAGCTTGACTTCATCCACTATACTATCAATGGAACGACTTCGTTCCCGTCCGCGGGTGAAGGGTACAATACAGAAGGTGCAAAATTTGTCGCAACCCCGCATAATGGATATCCAGGCATTGATACCTTCCCGTCTGGCCGGAAAGAGATCATCATAGACTTCCATCCTGCTCAATTTGGTATCAACAATGTTCTCCGTGGTATCAACAGGTAGAGCAATCATACCTGGTAGCTTGCGATAGGAATCAGGACCAAGAATAATATCCACATAGGGTTTGGACTTCAGTAGATCCTCTTTAAGGTTCTGAGCCATACAGCCCAGGAGTCCAATTTTCACCTCGGGATTCCGGTCTTTAAATACCTTTAAATTGCCTAATCGGTCATGCACCTTTTTTTCGGCATGCTCGCGTACAGAGCAGGTATTGACCAGAATGAGGCTCGCATCGTCTGCCACCTCAGTACGTGTATATTCTTCTTTTTCTAAAAGACCAGCCACCAATTCTGAATCATATTCATTCATCTGGCAACCATAGGTCTCGATATAATATTTTTTTGGATTATTAATGATCAAATCTCGCTTTCAAAAACATTCAGCCCCCATTTAGCAACGATGAATATATTTTTCCGTTTAGCGACCTACAAGGCTATAAAGGAGTGCGTCTGGAATGATTAGTCAGGGAGGATGAGGGTACCGTCAGCCTTTAACTTGGCCCTCGATTCTGGACGATCTGCTGCTGACAGGGAATCGACCAAATGACTAAACCGATGTTCCCGATCAACAAAGGGGACACCCCAATACTTTTGTTCAGTTGAAATGAGCCTGCCATTGATCATATCACCACGGTTATTGAATTCAACATCCAAGACTGCTCCAAAACGACGCTCCGCCTGTAAATTGAATCTTCCATATGTGGCAAAATTTGCCAGCGAATACACAACGAGCTTCCCCTTGTATAGCTCCATAGCCCGTGCAATATGGGGTCCATGCCCAACTATCAGATCTGCTCCGGCATCAATCATTCGATGGGAAAACTGTATCATGTGTCCTCGTTCTTCTCCCATATAATACTCAGTACTATCTGGGAGATGCATAGCAGCAAGACCCTCTGCCCCTCCATGCACCGAGACTAAAACAAGATCGTGATCCATATCTAGATTTGACACCAGACTTTCGGCGGTTTCCAGATCGAGGGAGCTGTTGCAATAACCACCACTATGAAAGGCAATAAATGCAATTCTGACACCCCTGATTGTTTTGCTGGCAAAGGTGCCAGGTCTACCTGACCAACCAATATTATTGGCATCCAGAACTTGCTCTGTTTTTGTGACACAATCAGGTCCAAAATCACCGATGTGATTGTTTGCCAGGGAGAGGAAATCGAATCCTGCCAATTCTAGATCTTCGCCATAAATTTCCGGCATTCGAAAGACATAGCAATCCAGGGAATCGGGTTCACATTTTTCAGTGCTGCCACTATCACAGAGTGTACCCTCCAAATTTCCAAGGGTAATATCCGCATCTTGAACTAAAGGTCGAATATATTTGAGGATACTTCCCTTCTCCTCTGGACGCAGAAATCCATCAGGATGATATGAACCTAACATGATATCACCAACTGCCTTGATGCGAATAGGTCTTTCATCAGCAGCACCAGGGATGCTCAAAAGCATTAGAAGTAGTGTGTATGTAAGTTTGGCTATAAATTTCATTTAATTATTATATGGCTCATAAAAAAAACGTCCGGAAAACTCCGGACGCTTAAAATTTTATTTTATACTAACTCTATAGTTCGATTTTATCTGTCAAGAAATAATGTCTGGGATTTACAGGCACATTTTTAACTCGAACTTCATAGTGAAGGTGAGGTCCTGTGCTTCTGCCAGTATTTCCTGAATAAGCAATCAAATCACCACGTTTGACTTTATTTCCAGGTTTAACAACATATCTACTTAAATGAGCGTAGACCGTTTTTATTCCATAGCCATGATCAAGGATGATTGTGTTTCCATAACCCGTCTTGCCATTCCGTGATTTTACCACACCATCTGCCGGTGCGTAAACGGGAGTACCAGTAAGAACTCCGAAGTCCTGACCGTGATGCATTCTTCGCTTTCCAGTCCACGGATCAGGGCGTGATCCAAAGGATGATGTCAGGTAGCCAAGATTCACAGGCGGGATTGAGGGGGTTTTACGCAAACGTTCTACATCCTGGGAAAGTTTTGAATAAATTTGCTCATAACTGTTGAGCTGAAGTGTGAGTTCCCGACCCAGGCTGGACAAATTGCTTTCCAGCGAGTTGAGATTTAGATCCGTATATGGCATGAGATCATTATAATTCTCAGCGTAATCATTTACGGTACCACCAGTACCCAGAGCACGAACATCATCATCAACTGAAGGAAGATCAGCATAAATACGCAACGCTTCATCCTGGTCAACAAGTTCTGTTAATTTGACTTCTGCATCATCGAGACGAATTTTCATGTCTTCCATGACGCGAACCAGTTCCTTGTTTTGATTTTTGAGGCTCTGAACTTTTAAATCATACTGTGTAGTGGACAAACCAGAGAAAAGAAATGCACCCACGCCCATAACGGTGAGGGTCATGACAATGCTAACGGATAAAACCAGCGGTTTCGAGAAAAACATCTCTCTGACCCGATTCTTTTTATCGTTAATCAGGAAAAAGCGAAAACCATCAGGGGATTTCATTTTTATACTACTTTTCCTTCCGATTCATATTACCGATTTCTATTCCTAACTTAATTGACTGCAAAGTATACTCCGAACCGTATTTGATAACAAGTATTTTTGAGCCTTTTAAAAGGTATTTTAGAGTGGGGGTTCATTCTAAATTTAAGCCTCTTTAGCCCTTATCCTCTTTAATCTCTTCGATCTCAACGGTCTCGGCTTGAGCTTCTTTCTCTTTGATCTCAATATCCAGATCTTTAATGGATTTAACCAGAGCCATATAGTTTTCATGCTTCGCCAAATCTTTAAGCTTTTTATCTTCGCCTAAATTGAAAACCAATTCACCTAATTCAGAAAGATTTTTGGTACGACTTCGATTTAGCTGATGTATATCCAGCTTAATTTTACCCAGTTTGGTGAGCTCTTCCGCTTTATCACTGGCAATTTTGCCATATTCTTCAGCTTTGTCCATGGCGGCTGAGCCAAAATCACGCAAACCCTTCATCATATCGCCCATCAATTTTGATCCACGATCTGACTTAACTTGCTCTTGTTCTTGCTCCGGTTGTTTCTCTTCCTCAGTCATCTCGATACCTCTAAAGTTTTTTCATGGGACAGATAGACAGTCTCTCCTTCCCCTGAATGCAAAAAATTTATAAAACTGTCACCCTAGAAAATAGCACGTCTTGATGGAAGAAATACTCTTTAATTTCTCAATGATTCCTTCTGAGGGAGCTGAATCACACTTAATCAATGAAAGTGCAGTATCGCCCTCCAGACGACTTAGCGAATACTCTGCAATATTAACCTCATTGTCACCCAGCAACGTTCCTACCTCCCCAACAACTCCTGGAACATCATCATTCAGGACCATAAGTAAGGGACCATCTAAAAGCACATCAATATGATAATCATTTACACGAATTAATCTCTTGCCACCGTGTTGGTCCACATACCCTAACATTTCCCAAACAGCCCCATCTGCAGATTCAACCTTGACAGCCACCACGTTCTGAACCTGGCTAACATGTGGATCTGAAAGTGTACTCAAGGCAATTCCACGAGATTCTGCAATAGATTTGGCATTAATGAGGTTAATGATTCCGTCGAAGCGGTCATGCATAATTCCCTCAAAAGCACTGTAAAGCAACGGTTTAATATGCTCGGAGTCACCGTTGTAGCTAAGTCGGATTGATTTGATCCCAGCCTGGTGGAGTGGGTGTTGTAAACTTCCCAACTTATATGCCAATTCCAGCGAGCCACCGATTGTTTTTAAAATGCTCATGTCAGATATGGGCAGGTTAATGGTGTTACTAAGGTGATTGCTGATGAGGTATTCTTTTAGTTGAGTAGCTACTTGAACAGCTACATTCTCTCCTGCTTCACGGGTGCTCGCTCCTAAATGAGGAGTGAGAACTACATTTTTTGCTCCCACAAGTGGATTATCGACAACAGGTTCGCTTGTAAAAACATCTACGGCAGCACCAGCGATGACACCGTCATTTAGCGCATTTGCCAGATCAGACTCATTCACCAGGCCACCTCGAGCACAGTTAACGAGCATGGCAGATGATTTCATCTTTTCCAATTCCGGCATGCTGATCAAATTCAGAGTATCTTCCGTGCGAGGTAGATGGAGCGAAACCACATCTGAAGCCAGTAGGACTTCCTCAAGACTCTTCACTTCAATATCTTTGACAACCAGCTGATCTTGAGCGACATAGGGATCATAACCGATCACCTTCATTTGCAAACCCAGCGCTCGTCGTGCAACTTCCTGGCCGATTCGTCCCAGGCCTACCAATCCCAGTATTTTACCATTTAGCTCTGTCCCAACCAGTGCCTTACGATCCCATTTCCCAGCCTTCATTGAGCTATCACCTCTGGGAATATTTCTGGCCAGTGACATCATCAGAGCGACTGTGTGTTCCGCAGCAGAGACAGTATTCCCTCCCGGGGTATTCATAACGACAACCCCATGAGAAGTAGCTGCCTCAATATCAATATTGTCTACACCCACCCCAGCACGACCAATCGCCTTGAGAGAGCTGGCTTTGCTGAGCTCTTCAGCACCGATTTTTGTACCGCTGCGAATGATCCAGCCTTCAACCTCAGGTAGAACCGCGGCCATTTTATCAGCGTCCTGCTCCAGGATTTCTATCACTTCAAGACCAGCACTCTCCAGGACTTCTTTACCTGCTGGTGAAAGCGGGTCAGTAATCAGGATTTTCTTCTTCATAGGGATTCAATGACCTCGTCTAAAACACCAAGTACATCGTTAATATCATCCATCCGTAGATCTCCCATGTGGGCGAGCCTAAAGGTTTTCCCCTTCAAATCACCATAACCACCTGAAACGAGATAATTCTTGGATTTCATTTCAGAAGCGAGTGATATCAAGTCCATGCTAGATTTATTCGCGAAACAGGTCAGGGTATCAGATTCATAATCAGGCTGGGCAAAAAGTCCAAACCTATCTCTTCCCCATTCTCGTACGGTTTGTGCCATTTCTCTATGACGAGCAAATCTATTTTCCAGCCCTTCAGCTTTTATTTTATCTAGTTGTTTGGAAAGGCCAAATAAATGAGGGATACTTGGTGTGACCATGGTCTCAGACTTTTCGCCAGCTTTATGCATTCTAACAAAATCGAAATAAAAACCCTTCTGAGAGTCAGAAATTGAACGGCTACGGTCCAGTGCCCTATCTGAAAGCGACGTAACGGCAAAGCCAGGTGGCAAAGCCCAGGCTTTTTGGACGCTAGCTAGTGCCATATCGACACCCCACTCGTCGACCTTTATGGGAGCCCCCATCATACCGCTTACAGCATCAACCATGAGAAGTACATCAGGATATTTTTTAACTGCTTCACCAATTTCTTTTAGGGGATTCATGACACCGGTCGAGGTCTCATTGAAAACAACCGTAACCAGGTCATAGTTACCTCTGGCGAGAACACTATCCACGAAATCTGCTGTAATCGCCTGTCCCCACTCAACCTCAAATACATCCTGATCCAGACCACAAATTTTGGTGATTGCTGCCTGTTTCTTTGAAAATGCACCACAAACAAAGTTAGCGACTTTGCGTTTGCTAAGATTACGAACACCAGCTTCCATGAGACCTGTTGCTGAGCTGGTAGAAACCAAAACGGATTGATTTGTATACAAACACTCTTTAATTCCTGACACAACCTTGGATTGCAACTCTCGATAGTCAGATGTCCTGTGACCTATAGGATATTGAGCCATTGCATCCAGCACATCCTGCTCCACGTGAGTAGGACCCGGAATAAATAATTTTGGTTTCATGCCTTACTAGTCCTCCAATTCTCTAAAAACAATGCCCGTAGGTAGTTTTGGAAAGAAATAGGTGCTTTTCTGTGGAAGTCGAAGACCTCGTCCTCCTATCTCAAACAAAATATTGTTGTCAGGATAATTCATGATCCAACCTACCTGGCTCCCTGAGCGTAAAGCCTCCCAAAAGCTATCAATATCTCTATGGTACTCAATATAGCGATGATGCTCAAGGTCATCATCCGTCAGCTTTAGAATTCCCTTCAATACGATTTCCTCAAGGATAACCGTATCCATCTCGGCCAGGATGGGATCTGTCAGACGATGACGTAGATCATTGAAGGCTTCCTCTTTGAGCCTCAAAGCAATAGGTTGTCCATCTGCATTGGCCATGATGAGTGTGCGATGGTCATGTCCCAATTCTACATCTTCAATATCCATTTTAAGGATATCAAAATATTCGAACAGTTTGTCCATGAGGATTTGATATGAGAAATCGGGTAATCCTCTTAGTGTTCGATGGGTAGGATAAACCTTTAATCCTTTATCCTGTGAACATGAGAAGTAGCCCATGATGTAATTTGCATCGATCTCTGAAAAACCTGTTTCATCCAAACGTTGCTTCTGATATTGGCTATGGGTTTCATAACGATGATGCCCATCTGCAATGAAAACAGGTTTATCGTCCATCATTTCCTGGACTTCTGCAATAACATCCTCATCTTCAATCAAATAACAGATATTTTCCACACCAGTCGCTTCGTCTCTGCCATCCAATTTAAGCACTGCTTTTGACAAAGATTCATCAAACAAATTGATGATTTTATTGTCGGTATCCTGATACGTGAAAAAGATTTGAGAAAAATTGGTTTTGGTGACTGTGGTTAAGCGAAGTCTGTCTTTAATAGCCCCAGCATGGGTTTTCTCATGAGCCCTTACTGTATCCGGCCCATAAGGAGCTAGCGGCATAAGCGCGATAAATCCCTTGCGGATATGTTGTTCTCCATCAGGACCAGTAAAAAATTGGTGCAAGAAGAATAGCCCGGGTTGTTCACGTTTGCATAAAGATCCATCTTCATGCCACTTCTTCATCAAATTCCGAGTTCCTTCGTAGAACTCATCTTCGAAATAGTCACCACTCTTTTCATCACCCAGGATGAGACGAGCACTATTAAACCGTGATCTGGAAAGGAAAAATCGTCTTTCTTCTGGTGTGATTACATCATAGGGAGGGGCTATTACATCGGATAGGTTCGGAAATTTTTCAGGGTTATAAATCGTCCCGCAAAAGGGAAGGATTGACATATTATCACCTCTATTAAATCAGTCCGTTCGCGTACCTGCCAATAAAAGGCGGTGTACACCTGGCTTAACTATTATCCAACTTCGCTCTTTTGAGCTACGTCGCGATTATCCGCGAACCTTGATCTTTAAATCGCGCCGAAGCAGTAAATTTCGGCCGCAATATCCCTGAAGAATCTCGGGATATTCTGCGAAGGCGGATAAATACCGACAACATGGCGGAAAATTTAGACGCTCCCCGCTGGTTCACAATGAGGGATTCAAGGTTTCTGAAAATATTTAGCTGAGGGACCATATCTCTTAAAAATTTTAGCTCATTGCAGGGGTTTGAATAAGCTCGTAGTGGACGATCAAAACGTTTCATCGCCATAGGGTACTGAATATATTCACGCGATGAATATTGTAGCCATTACTCCAAAAACACCTGCTGAAGCCATGGGTATTCAGGTAGGTGATAATTTGTTATCCATAAATGATCGCAACATATCTGATGAGATAGATTACGCGTTTTATTCAGCCGATGAAGATCTCAAAATAAAAATCCTGAGAGCTGGAATTTCTCAAGAAATAAGTATTACTAAAAGCCTGGACGAAGAACTGGGTATTGTTGTTGAACCGATGAAAATCAGATCCTGTGCTAACAATTGTGTATTCTGTTTTGCTCACCAAAATCCTCCAGGTGTGCGAGAAGCCCTGAATTTTAAGGATGGCGATTTCCGGTTCAGCTTTTTACACGGTCACTATATCACCATGACGAACATGGGACCCAAACAATTGGAACGCGTGGTTGAGCAGCAACTTAGTCCTTTATATATAAGTGTTCATGTGACCGATCCAGAGACACGCAGTAAAATGCTGCTTTATGGTAAAGATGATAAACTCACAGAAAAACTTGAATATTTGACAGCCAACCGGATTCAGTTACACACTCAAATTGTACTGTGCCCTGGATGGAACGATGGAGACATACTCCTTCAGACCATAAATGATCTTATCAAAATGGCTCCAGGAGTTCAATCCATTTCAATTGTTCCAGTTGGTTTAACAAAATATCGGGACAATGAACCTGATCTAACTTCATATACACCAGAAACAGCCAAGGCATTCATACAATGGTTTGAACTTGAGCAGCAGAAATTCAAGGTTCCAGGATTCGAGAATTTTGTACTCCTCAGTGATGAATTCTTTATCCTGGCTGATTTGCCCATTCCTGGGGACAACTACTATGGTGATTTCTCTATGGTGGAGAATGGTGTTGGTCAATGTCGAGATTTTGCGAACCGTTTTAATGCCAGTATTCCCATGCTGCCTTCAACTTTGAAAAAACCAACCCGTTTGGTTTTTGCCACAGGTATTCTCGGATTACCCTTTCTGAAGGACACTATCACACCTACACTTGATGGAATAGAGAACCTAGACTATGAAATAGTTCCTATTCTGAATGAATGGTTAGGAGCTGATACTGTCACCGTCACTGGATTGGTACCAGCTCGTGACCTGGTCACACAATTGGTGGGGAAAACAGATGCAGATGCTGTGTATCTCTCCTATCGCATGTTTAGCGAAGATGGAATTACACTGGATGACCATACACGTGAAGATATTGAAAAGAAACTGGGTGTACCTGTGTATATCCACCATGAAG
>JACKQG010000244.1_pt1 | contig 79787 bp, 54 predicted proteins | sample 8237621 | NCBI WGS metagenome assembly JACKQG01 (sample SAMN15677084, study PRJNA649215) | marine metagenome | biome: marine; feature: Black Sea; material: saline water; isolation source: suspended particulate matter (SPM) from the Black Sea western gyre | collected 2013-06-09/2013-06-10 | depth...
TCCCCTCGACACTCACCAACGAAGGCAACGAACGAGAGTCATGAACCATGCGCTACTGGTCGTTCGCTTCGGACCAATCGATGTGGTCCGTGAACTTCTCGACGTATTCGGCTTTACGGTTGTGGTAGTCGATGTAGAAGGCGTGTTCGTAGACATCGATGACGGTTAACAGTTGGCCGAAACTACGGAGGCCGCCCGTTGATCATCGTATCTTGCTCGGCACATGGGTGTCCGTGGTCGTCTTCTCATCTGCTCCTACCAGCCAGCGACGAATTCGGTCGGCAATCTCAGTTGCGTTCGCTTCTGGGAGTTCGTCCGATATCCTACCGTTCTTGCGGACGACGAAACCGTTCCGGGTTGGTTGCCAAACCAACTCGATACGTAGGGCATCCTCGCCTATTCAACCTGATGCGAAAGGAGCCGCCCCTTCGTTTCGGAACTGGACGCGCACTTCGACTCGGTTCTTTTCCTCGACGCGTGCGTAATTCATCACGTCTACCAGGTCCATGACCAACTGCAAACCAAGTCCACCGACTTCAAAATCAAGATCCTCATCACCCTCCTGATCCAGTTCCGGATTCAGCGACGGCGAAAGGGCCTCAAGAGGGTCGAAAGGCGTGCCATCATCCTCAATCACCAGGATGAACTGTTCGTTCACAATGCCGAGATCGATGTCAATGCGGTGCTCGTCGAAGTCTACATAGGCGTAACGGATGACGTTGACGACGAGCTCTTCCAGTGCCAAGTTGACAACGTATCGCGATCGCTGGGACGTCGAGTGTGCTTCGAGGAAATTTTCCACCTGGGCGTACAAGTCCGTCAGCTCTGAGGTCTCATTTTTGATTGAAAGCTTCAACTCCGCTGCTGCGTTTGGAGCGGCCTCAACGGTCTCCGGCTGAGGCGGGGCGTCGACCTTTGGAACGTCGGTTGCGAAACTCGCCCGTTCGAACCCCAGAAGCTGTAACGCCTCTTCAAGCTCGTATGCGATGGGCATGACTCTGTCCATCTTGGAACTCCTTAAGACGGTATCGACCATACCCTTGGGATTGAGCAGGACTAGCTTGCAACCAGCCTTCTTGAGCTCCTTGGTGTTCGCGTACAAAAAGCCGATCCCAAGCGACGACATAAATGTGATGCCCGACATTTCTACAATCGTCGGTAGTCCGCGCCCCGTCGTGGCCTCTGTAAAGGGCTGCTCCACTTCCTCCACGCCCGTTACGTCAAAACGCCCTCCGAGGGCCACATAAGAGACTTCGTCGCGTTCATGAATGAAGAGTTCCATATTCACTCCTTATTTTTGTGTAATCATATCCTACAGCGATTTTCCCCACGCTGCATCCCGTTGCTCGCGCGACTTCCAGGCTATCGTCCTATCCGACTAAGGACAAAACGTCGGGCGACGTCCCTGCACGACCAAAAATTCAGTGGAACGCAGCCATGAGTTGAAAAATAGCTTGAACACCGGTCATTTGGCTGGCCCGTTAAACGTTCCTTTTCCGCGACGCAATCGCCGTTTCCCTAAGTCCAAGAATGAGTTCGGTCGACCAGTCCGAGATTGCGGTCTCGAAAAACAAAAACCCGAGAAGTCGTGGGGAATGCGATAGGTAGGACAAGCATTTTGCCGCTGTTTATGTGGATCGATTCAGTTTGTTCGGCGACAATTAGAATTCCCGGTTGCGAATTCTATTTCGTCCGCTTCGATGTCTGCGGTGTCGTTTTCTTTACCGTCTCTACTCGGTAGCGCGGCACGTTCAATTCGATGATCACGCTGTGGTGCATCAGACGATCGATGGCGGCGGCAGTCGTCATGGCGTCCTTGAAGATCTGGTCCCATTTGCTGAAGGCTAAGTTACTCGTCAACAATATGCTCCCGCGTTCGTAACATTCCGCTAGCAGCGTGAACAACACCTCCACCACCAAGCGATCGGCTGCAAGAACTGGTTGTTCCTGGGCAGCGAAAACGCGGGACCGCGAGCCGCTGTCCTCCACACGATCTTGGCCGGTGCCAAGCGACACCGGATTGAACCATGGACGTGCGTTCGCGAACTTCTCATACGACGGCTCGCAGATCGAGGAGTTGCTTCCCGATCGTTGGGCCGCGTAGCATCCCGAGTTCATCCTGACCCATCGCCTCGAGGAGTCCCGCACCAAGGCCATCGCCAAACGCAACCGACGTCGCCACCGCCGTGCCCTTAACAAAAGGCAGACCCGCTGACTCCACCACCGTATGGGCACGCCGAGCGATTACGATTCTTACTCCTGCTGCGGCGCTCGCCAAATGACACCGGTCTAACCGACCGGGTGCAAGTGCTGCATACCGCTTGCGCGCTCAGGTCAAAACGACCTGAGTCACTAACGCAAATCGCAATGATGATCGAGGTGATCGCGTCCTCGGCGCGCAACGGCTCCTTCTCAAACTGCTCAGGACGGCACTTTCCTTGCGCACAAGGTGGTTGCAATTCGGCACCTCGAAAGACCAGGCCAACATCGTTTCCGAGATTCTTTTACCCACACAAGTGGCACATAGATGCGTGCTGAGGTTCCCAGCGAACGGAGGCGTTTCTTTCCCGATCCCTCCAAAGAGAATTGCCCGCGCATAAGCACCGATTCTGCCATCGAACATCGCATCCATTGTCGGATTGGCGACATTGTGTCATCTTGCAATGCCCACGGTACAGCCGGTTAGTGAGAAGCTCGTTGCTAGTGTGGTAGATGCGTCGATCGTCGACCGGGAACACTATCTCAAATCGATTTGAGTAACCCCTTTGGCTAAAGAAGCTCCTCAGCAGAAAGATGCAGAGCTGTTTCTATGCTCGCCGCGATAGCCCTTGTGTATGCGGTGCAAATAATTCTTTAACACGATGCTGCCGCCGTTGATTAGCAAGAGTTCGTCGGCTCAGGCTTCGTTTCGTGTCTCAATTCGTGCAACCATTCCAAGGAGTTTGGTCAGCCGCTCTCGCGTCCCCAACCCGCTGGTCGATGAATCACCGACGACCGCCTACGGCTCTCTCCGTATCGTCAGAATCATTTCGATCCATCAAAGAGCTCTGTCTTGAATATGGATGTTTGGCGTTGCAAGTACTCGTCCTTCGTCATCGCCGGGTCGTGCTCGCTGAGGATTCTTCGGGCCTTGGCAGCATCGTCGCTGAGCAGGTCAACGGCCATCATGGCGAGCGTCTTCGCGGGAGTAACGTAGCCGTTCTCGTGATCGGCAATGCACCAATCGATCTGGTGATGAGCGCCTGCAGCGCCGGTCATCATCGGGTGCAGGACCGGCATCAATTGGCTGAGATCGCCGGCATCCGTCGAGCCGCCGGCGTGCGGATACTCTCGATAGTTGTCTTCGCCCAAGAGCGGCCCTGCGGCGTCACGAAAGACTTCAGCTAGGCCTGCATCGTTGCGGAGCGGGAGGTTTCCCGGCACCGTTTCGATTTCGACCTGGCATCCCATGGCCACGGCGGCACCACGAAGTGCACGATCGACTTTTTGCGAAGCGTCGATGATTGCGTCAGGCGTCTTCGCGCGAACGTAGGTCTCCAGGCAGACCTCCGCCGGCACAATGTTCACGAGGTCGCCGCCTTTCGTAATGATGGGATGCACGCGGACACAATCCTGATCACGAAAGGTCTCGCGGTGCGCATTGATCGCACTCAGAGCGAGCTGTGCTGCGTAGAGGGCGTTGATCCCGCGCTCCGGAAATCCGCCCGCATGAGACGCTTTGCCGAGGAAACGAATGTTCTTTGCCAGGAAGCCGTTTGACGAAGGTGCAAGCCCCATGCTGCCTTCGTTGACGTCAGGGCTTGTCGAATGGATCATCACTGCCATGTCGATATCGTCAAAGTGCCCCAGCTTGATGAGTTCTTGCTTGCCTGTCAGAAACGAAGTCTTTCCTTCCTTCACCAATCCGATCCGATAATTGATCTCGACGTACTCTTCCGCTGGCACGGCAAAGAATACGACACTCCCCGCAAGGTGTTCCGCGATGCCGCTGTCGGAAAGCCCCATCGCCGCCCCCAGCAAGCCCGCGATTTGCGCGTTGTGCCCACACGCATGGGCCGCACCAGATGCCGGGTCGGCTCGGGGATGATCGGGAACTTGCAGCGCGTCCAATTCACCCATCAACGCGATCGTCGGGCCTGGCTTCGCACCTCGCAAGACGGCTTTCACGCCGGTCAGCGCGAGTTGGTCTTCAAACGCCAAGTCCACCTGCGCGAAGGTCTGCATCACGCGTTCAGCGGTTTGCGTTTCTTTGAATCCCAACTCCGGCGCGTCCATGATCGATTCGCCGATGTTGATGATGTCGTCCCGCCGCCGATCAATGGCTTTGCAGATCTGTCGTTTCCGCGTATTAGGCTCGGTCATAGTCTTCGCATCCTGGTAATGAGATTAGAACAGGATAGACGTTGCGTCGCGCGAATGGGACCCGCCGTACAAGCATCTCATACAGCGCGATCACTTAGTCGCGAGGCACCAGTTGCAAGACGTCGTCAGGATGCGTGACGATGCCGCCTCGGATCACCAGCGCGATCTAGCTTGCCCGTGATCCGCGTCGCACCGAGGCTCGCGGTTGCTTTCAGAAAGTGTCTTCGTGCGTTACTCGTCGCCATCAGAGTCAATTGTTTCTGGATCGGGGTCTGGTTTCGTGGTGGGCGCGTATTTGACGGCCTCTTCCAAGAATGCCTCCAGCTTCGGCGTCTCGCCTTGGTGCCTGTCGAAGTCTGAGGCGCTCAGGTCTAGTCTCGTGGCGGTGCTGTGCCATTGGTACATCTTTCCATCCCAAGTTGGGACCATCACCACCACGCGAGCCCCCGGTCCTTGTATGAATTCGTACTCACGGATGACATTGTCATCCCACTGGGACCACGCTCGGTCGGGATTGTTCTTGATCCAACCAGCGTACACGCGAAACCGACCTACCAGCGGTGTGGACTTTTTCTCCATGCAAGCTGTGGTCACAGCGCACAGACGCGAGCCGTCACAGCAGTACTCCGTCTTGACGATGACGATCGCACCAACTTGGTCCTCCGTACGATACTGCTTGAAGTCCGTTAACACATCCTTCTTGCTCCACAAATCCGTCGTCAGCGCGGTGATATTCTCGCACTGATCCAGACGGACGGGTTTCGAATTGCGGTAAAGGTCGGGATCACGAAAGCTCTTCTCGAAAGCGAACGCAGCACTCGGCCCTTCAAGAACCGACTCAATAGTCTCGACGTCACTTGGCTCTTGAGCGAATGCATGAATCGAGTACGTCATCACCTGGTAGGCTACGATCTGGATCAAGATTCCGATCCGGCACGATTTCGCGATACTCATGACTCGTGACCTTCGTGGAGTAAGGACTGTTCACTAGTCATTAAGACCCAATAGCCGCCCGATTGCCAGGGAAATTCGAGCCTGCGATCGCGTGCCGTCACTGAAATGGTGCGGTCGTCCCGTCTAGGCTGTTCATCATGCCGAACCGCTTTCTGTTAGACGTACCGGTCAACGGGCAGTTGCAGCGATAGTCGTTCTCTTTAGTCCACCGGGTGTGTTGGAAGAGACTAACCTGTCAGCCCGATTCGACGGACGTGGTTGGAGAGACTCGCAAGACGACGGTGATGTTACGCCATCACCGGATCGCGACCGGCAGCGCGGCGGGCGTCAGCCACTTGGCCAGCGTGAAAGCTCATGTGCGTTGACATTGCTGCGAAGCAAGCACCAACGGTCGAGAAGGCCGGACCAAATTCTTCCGGCGCGTGTGTCGACTTGTCCAAATCATCGGCGCTGAGCGAATCGAGGTGGGCGAGCGTGGCAGAGCGAATCTGCTCGAACTTGCCCATTAGCTCATCCATCGAAGGATACTCGCTGGCGTCCGTGGAAGGCGTGTTACCCATCGCGCAATTCTCAAGTTCCGGAAAGCGATTCAGAGCGCCAAGGATGAAGCAATCGAGAAGGTCACTTTCGGCTCGAACAAGGTGTCCGAGAACCCAAAGTGGATGGTTACCGCCGTTCGGCGTCGGTTGTGTCATGGGTGAATCCTTCATGTCGCCGATTAGTCCCATCGCCCAGCCTTTGCTGCTTTCTAAAGACATCTTGATGTAGTCGATTGTGTTCATTTTTGCATTCCTATTAAGAGAGTCGTGAACGTGCTTTGGTGAGTTCTACGCCGAAAACAGCTTCGTAGAATTCCTTTGAACTGACGATATCGTTAACAGGTATCTCAAACCAATTGACCGGATTACGCGTGAGGACGTTTCATCTCTCCGGCGTGGCGAAACCTGTTTGACGTAAGCTGATCATCACGTTACTATGTGGTAACGTAACGAGCAGGATTGGCCCTGTCAATCACCGAATAGTCGTTGTTCGATCCGTTAACGAAACTTCAGTTCGCCGAGCGAGTGACGACTATCACTCTTACAAACGAGGAACTCTCATGCCTGACAGCCACGAGCTAACTCTCGACATTTCCCAGTGCATTGAAATCCACGCAGCACCGGGCGAGACGTATAAAGCATTAATCCTGCGTCTTTCGAGTGAGAATTCAGGCCCCGATAACAAGCCCATGCCGATGGTGCTGGAGGAGTGGCCGGGCGGTCGCTGGTTCCGCGATTTAGGCAACGGCCAAGGCCACCTGTGGGGATTCGTGCAAGTGATTAAACCGCCTACACTGCTTGAAATTCATGGCCCGATGTTCATGTCGTATGCGGTTGCTGGGCACCTTCAGTTGCGGCTGACCCAGATAGCGGGCGGCGCGGAGCTGTCGTTGCGGCATCGAATTTTGGGAATGGTCGAAGACGGGCACCGCGAAGGTGTCACGCTCGGATGGGGCAGCTTCCTGAAGGGCGTCAAGGTAATGGCTGAATCAGCCTGACATAGTTCTCCGATTCGCGACACGCAGCGTCCTGCCTCACCGAGGACTAGCATGGCGAAGGACTTGGGCCACGTTTGGAAAGCACTCTCCGACCCAACACGTCGCGAGATACTCGACTTGCTGCGCGATGGCCCGCGTCAGACGACTGAGATCGTAGACAACTTTCCGAAACTCTCGCGGTTTGGCGTGATGAAACATCTTGAGTCCCTGCGCAAAGCCGGGTTAGTCAAAACGCGCACGGAAGGCCGACGACGAATCAATTCACTAAACGCTGCTCCGATTCGAGAGATCCTTGAACGCTGGATTGGAAAGTACGAAGCCTACTGGTCCAATACTTTGTTGCGAGTCAAGGAATCCGCCGAGTCGGAGGCTTCCGCCAAACAGAAACCGAAGAACAAGCGAGCCTAGTATGGCCTTTAACGAAGAGCACGCACAACTCCTTCGCGACGCGTTGTCGGATGTCAAAGGGATCAGCGAACGGCGAATGTTTGGTGGGCTGTGTTTCATGCTCAATGGCAACATGTTGTGCGGCGTACACAAGGGAGGAGGCATGGCGCGGGTCGGAAAAGACAATGAGTCGCCGGCATTGCGACTGGCGGGCATCGATCCTCTTTCGTTCACGGGGCGACGGATGGGCGGAATGGTCGACGTGAGCGAAGCAGCGCTCACGGACAACGACACCCGCAACGCAGTGTTGACGCTCGCGAAAGAATTCGTCGGGTCGCTACCAGCCAAGTAAGTGAGGAATTCGAAGCGAGTGGTTTCCTGAAGGAGGTTAACAAATGACCGATCACACTGTTGTTTCAAGCGAGGCGTGGCTGACCGCTCGCAAAGAGCTACTGAAGAAGGAAAAGGAGTTCTCGCGTTTGCAAGATGAACTCACTCAGCAACGCCGCGACCTGCCCTGGGAGAAAGTCGAAAAGGATTACGTATTTGACGGCCCAAATGGTTCTGAATCATTGGCCGAGCTGTTCGGAGATCGCAGCCAGTTGATTATCTATCACTTCATGTTTGGCCCCGATTGGCCGGCAGGTTGCAAGATCTGCTCGATGTGCGCTGACCTCTACGAGCCAATGGCAATCCATCTCAAGCATCGAGACGCATCGCTCGCAACCGTTTCGCGGGCACCGCTGGCAACGCTCGAGGCGTATAAGCGACGTATGGGATGGAGCTTCACATGGGTTTCGTCGCTCAACAATAGCTTTAACTGGGACTACAACGTTTCGTTCACGCAAGCGGACTTGGACGCTGGAAGCGCCTGCTACAACTACCAGAAGGGTGTGAAGTTCCCTGCGACGGAAGGCCCTGGCATCAGTTCATTCTACAAGGCCGACGACGGCGACGTCTTTCATACCTATTCGTCTTTTGGACGGGGTCTGGAAAACTTCTTAGGCATCTACAAGTTCCTCGACATCGTCACCAAGGGCCGAGACGAAGCCGCCCTACCGTACGGAATGGCCTGGGTGCGACATAAAGACAAGTACGACGATAAGACAGTTATCGACCCGTACGCGAAGTAAAACGAAGGGAATCGCATCGCGTCCGACCTGTGTACTACGGCAAGATGGTCGGGCCAGTCATTCTTGAACGTCCGCGCGAAGCGACTTCAGCATCTCTAGTGTCGTCTCGGTGATGGTCGTCGAAGCTTCGGTTTCCAGGTAGCTCCATCCGGAGCGCCAAGTTTCGTAGCCGCCAAGAGCGTGCTGGCCGGGCGTTGGCAAGTAGCCGTTGTATCCGTTCGCCAACTCGATTACGAACGTTGTCTTGAACGGGCTGCGGCGTTTTATCTCAAGGCCAATCTCGGCGAAGACTTCGCAAGGGATCGCGACGATGGCAAGGTCATTGATAGTGATCGCCTGAAGTTTCATGCGCACGGTTGACTCGGCATCGCGCAACCGAATCGTTTCCTGTGCGTAGAGTTCGTCCATATTCAGCCGTAACGGATCATCCGCATTCTTGAAAAGTTCGTGAGCCCTCTCCAATTCCGCTGCGTCAGGTTTCCGAACACCCAGTTCAATCTCTCGCTCGTTCATTCGGATCGATGCATTGTCGGTGAAGCGAACATCCTCGTGAGCTTGCTGGACTCGATCGGCTACCTTCGAAGCGACGGCCTCCATCCGCTCGTACGGCGCGGCACGAGGTCGGGGATTCGGGAACTGATAGTTGTTCACGTCGCCACTGGTTCCATTCGACATAATGCCGACGAACGAATCGTCGCCGTTGAGTCGATCCCCGATTTGCCGCGAGAATTCGCCGAAATAGTCAGCCGACAACTGGCCGGCTGAGATGCCGCCCACGTAGTGCAATCCGTAATTGGCAAGCACCGACATCGCCGCTCCACTCTTCGAGCGAACCGAAATGAAGTTGACATCGGGATCCACTGGCCCAGCAGCTCGGATCAATAGACCCGTTCCACGAGGTGGATTCATTTTGACTTTATCATCCAACCGGCCAAATGGGTTTGGCTTCATCGCCTCGGGTTTAACAAACCAGCGGCGGTTGCCAACTTCGCCGGGGACCGCGACGACTCCCCAACCGATCTCGACCGAACGCAGTCGTTCATTCGCCTCGACAACTGCAGCGGCGATCTGCTTCGTCAAATGCTCGATGTATTCTGGATTGGGAGTGCATTGCGCCGCCTTCAGCGCGGTCGGTGCGGTGTGTGTATGCGTGGCCGCCGTCAACATTCGCGAAGTTGGTATCCCGGTCTCCTTCGCTGCGGATTCCTTTGCCGCGTCATAGATCTCTCGCGGAATGAGACAGCTATCGACGATGACGAACGCAATCCGAGTGTCACCATCGTCGAGCACAAGGCTTCGTGCATGCAGCCGATCGTGGACTCCAGTCGCTTTGCGATCCTGAAAACTGCCCGTCATCGACACCGGTAATTGCAACGGGGTGATGTCCGCAGCCGACGCCCCAGCTCGTAGCGTCTGTGCCTCGCAACGAGTTCCTAAGAAGGCAATCAGGAGAAGTAAGCAGTACCGCATTTTGAGTATTCCTTGTCTGAAATCCGCGAGCGGAATCCCGTTGGACGGAGCATCATCGTAGCGAATTCCGCATCGAATTGCTTTAGGTCCGCTGAATTCCAACCATCGATTCGTCCGTGCCGATTCACTAACGCGATGACGGCTCATTGAGGCTCTCTTGGAAAAACGTCAGTGCTGGCTGATACGAGAACGCGTGCCCGCCGGGCGCGACCGTGAACAGAGGCGCGACACCGCCAGCCTGACGATAAATCGGTTCGATCAGTTGCAGGCATCGTTCGGCTTCTTGTGGTGCAAAGCCGTCAGTGGCTCCATTGGCGATATGCAGCGGACGGGGCGCGACAATCAGCGCCAATTCGGGCAAATCGAAGTCCGGCAACAACCTCGGAATCGCACCGCAAGAACAATGACGATGTCGATCGCGAATGAAGCTGACGCGCATGCTCCCGAAAATACCTTGCACACTTGCGGCAGCGATTCGCGGCTCCATCGCCGCGGCGCTAAGCGCGAGCAAACCACCCGTGGAAACGCCCGTCACGCCAACGCGTTTCGAATCGACCGACGGATCGGAAAACACGCGATCCAGCATGATCCGTTGATGAGCGAACAGCAAACTGTACCAGCCGTAACCTTCGAGTCGATGCACTCGGTCGAGATCAAGATGTGTGTCGGTGCCAGGCTCCATCCCGATGTTCTCCATTGCGTACACGATGTACCCGGCTTCGGCAAATCTCGCCGCGCATGCGTGCTGGTAGCTGTCTTGCTCTTCAAGTATCTGCTTTACCTTGCCGTGACCCATGAAACAAACGATTGTCGGACGCGCACCACTGGACGCATTCGTCTCCGGTTCAAGTCGAAAGTATCGGAACAACCGCTCGCCGTTCGCGGAAACATGGAACGCATGCTGTTCGTAGGTTTCAAAACGCAATATCGGCCCGGAAGATACGTTGATCGTATCCTGATACGGATAGAGCATCCGCTGGATGAAGAGCTTTCGTCGCTCCGTCTGCCACTCGCCGAACGAAGCGGCGTTCTCGAACTCAGGCACGTTCAATGGTCGGGTTTGCGCCGCCATCTTCTCGTGCGAGTATCTTCGTATGGAAGGTACGACAGTGGTCACGAGCCCCTCTCTGAATCCTTCTATGCCTCGTGCAGTTTCGATGTCGACAATGCCAAGACAAAGCCACCAGGGAGGAAGCCCCGACAGTTCTTGATCAGCCGCGAATTCGCGGAACCAGACTGTCGCGTGGTGCGGCTTGCCGTTCTTTTCAGGATTACTCGCCCCGCGATAAGCGTTCGAACGCCAAAGATGCCAGCCGTTATCCTGTGCAGCGCGACCATCAGCAAACGACCAGGAACCGCTATCGTTGTAGTTGAACGCAGCGAATACGACGGCTGGTTGCCGAAACCGAAACGCGATCGGGCTGCCGCTACCACCATCGAAAGCGTAACGCGCCAGGCCGTCGAGTTCTTCCGGCAATTCAAGCATCTGGTAATCACGGTTCAGAAACGTGCGGCTGCCGACGCAGGATTCGCTCGCCTCTAGTCGTACATCCTTTGCCTTGTCAAGCAGCTGTCGGAGCCGTTTCTCAGGAAGATCGCCGCTTGCAATTCTCTTCAAGGTCGCCCTTTGCCTTTGTGGATGGTCGGACGAAAGTGAGTCAGGACGGTAAGCGAGCAGATCCAGTGTTTCATCCATTCCACCCGTTGTGCCGTTGAGGTGAAGTCGCTTGTTGGTCGCGCGAACGCGTTTGACCGGTTCATCGTTCTGGTTCAGCCAACGTGGCCAAAGACGTATACAATCGACGCCAGCTTCTGCAAACGCTTCGATGTCATCCACAGTAGGAATCAGCGCTAGCTGCTTCGCTTCTGGCAGCAGTTCACGAAACCGCTTTGCTTGCGGTACGCTCCTTACGCCGACGATCGTTCTCGATGGATCACCGTGTTCACGGATGACGTGAACAACTTTGCGATCGTACTCATCTCCTTGCTCTTTCAAGTCAAGCAGTAGGTCGATTTTCGTTCTGCAAGTCTCGGCCGCTTCAATCAGCGACGGAATCCGTTCACCTTGATACGCCGCGTCGAACCAAGAGCCAGCATCGAGTTGTTGGAGCTGTGTGAGTGTCAAGGCATTCGCGGATCCTTTGCCATTTGTCGTTCGATCCAGTGTCGCATCGTGTAGTATGAAGAGTCTTCCATCCTGACTCGTGCGAACGTCAACTTCGACAGCAGTCGCACCGACTTCGATCGCTCGACGAGTGGCTGACAGGGTGCATTCGGGACGTTCGGCGCTCGCACCACGGTGCGCGATGATTTGCGTCACCTGTCGCGCAGCCGTGCCACTCGCTTGATGCAATGCGCCCTCGACCTCTTGAGCGCAATGGGCCTTAACTTGCGCGAGAAAATGGCTCGGCACTTCCACGATTGCCGGTTGTTTGGTGTACTGATTGCTTCTCTCCTGCGGATCGGCTTGGTAGCACTGCAGATCGCCACATTCCAAGTCATCCGCCAAGACGATCGCAATGTTCGGCCTGTCTTCGCGAGCGTGGACTTTCGGTGCCGCAATGAACAGTAGAATCGATGTTAGGAATAGAATCAGAGTTTTCATGGCGTCGCTAAGTCTCGAAGTAATGACTGATCTGGTTGAACACTGGCTGCCGTCGACATCCAAAAGACGGTGTAGATTGTACGCGATCCTGGCCGTGTCATCGAATCAGATGCATTCATAGGGATGATGCCCGAAGTAATTTCCTCTCTGAAGAAAACGGACTCGTTGGTGCGGCCGCGTCGGCTAGAGTAAAATTCCATTCGCTCTGCGGCGCGTAGCGGCAGGCGTATCACAATCATCATGAAGCCGACGTGTCGGCGTGGCCTGAACAGATGTCGAACTTGCGACTGATTACATTCATCTTGGGTTCATTCGGCATGCTGCATGCCGCAGTAGGCGTAAGTGCGCTCGGCCAGTCTAGACACGAGCGTGCGAAGGCCAGCGACGCGCCGCAAAAACTCAACGTGTTGATGCTTGCTGTCGATGATCTTCGACCGATGCTTGGATGCTATGGTGATGAACTGGTTCATACACCAAATATCGATCGGCTGGCGCAACGAGCCGTTGTGTTCGATCGAGCGTATTGTCAAATTGCCAAGTGCGGACCGTCTCGTTTATCTCTACTCAACGGGTTGCGACCGGATACGACAGGCGTCTATGACCACCGGGTCTCGGACCTAAAGCATTTCCGCCAGAACCATCCGACGCATGTTTCGCTGCCTCGGCGTTTTACAAATGCGGGCTACTATACGCAGGCGTTCGGCAAGATTTATCACGATAGTTGGGATGTCGCTTCGGATTGGTCGAATCCTAGTATGCCAGGTCGTGACAGCGAGATGCTGGCGGTTGCTGATCTTGATGCGATCGCGAAGGTTCCATTTGATGATCGCGCAACTGTGCCGACCGTCATCCGACCGCGCGACGACTGTCCGGCGATTCAGGCTCCGGACGTTCCAGACGACGCCCTCTTTGCCGGCCAGATGACGAAGGCGGCGATTTCGGCGCTCCGGAATATGAATGACAAATCTTTCTTCCTAGCCGTGGGATACCGTCGACCGCATTTGCCGTTCGTTGCACCGAAACGCTACTTCGATTCGTACAAGCCGACACTGGAGTGGTTGCCAGCTGATCGCCAACCGCCTCGCGATGCACCCATTATGGCGCATTTCAACTCAGACGCGTATGTCAGCTTTGCCCGTCGTGTCGGCCTGACAATGCCGAACCCACCGCAATCATCGGAGCAGGCGGCGGAGTGGGCGGGATTTGAACTTCGGAGCTATCAGGGAGTGCCCTATCACGGTGAGATCAGCGACGAACTTCAACTTCGTTTGCGGCAGGCCTACATGGCATGCGTTAGTTACGTTGACGCACAGATTGGGCTGCTGCTCGACGAACTGGAACGGTTGCAACTGAACGAGTCCACGATTGTCGTACTGTGGTCCGATCATGGTTGGCATCTCGGCGAACATGCGTCTTGGGGCAAGATGACGAACTATGAATTCGACACGCAAGTTCCTTTCATTATCGCTGCACCAGGCGTCAAGCCAAACCGCACCCGTTCGATTGTTGAGCTAGTCGATCTCTATCCAACACTGTGTGATCTGTGCCAGTTGGAGCCGCCCATCGGGCTCGATGGCCGATCGATTGTGTCGGCGCTTCGCGAACCGAACGTACTCCCAGCGAAACCCGCGTTCAGCCAGTTCACGCGTTTTCGAAAGTACATGGGGCGTGCCGTTCGCACCGAACGACATCGATACGTGCGATGGACAACCCTAGCGGACAACAGCGTCGCCGCCCGCGAACTGTACGACCATCAAGTGGATGCCGGCGAAACCATCAACCTTGCCGGTCGCGCCGAGCATAGAGCGATCATTCAAGAACTGGACGCGCTGCTGCCCCTGCTTGCCCTTCAGCGCAATTAGTCGCCAAAGCGACGAGTTTCCTGGCCGGTCGCGACTTGCCGAAGGATGCCGCCATAGGGAGCGGAAAGGAACGAATGCCCGTCCGGCGAAAAAACAAAGCGGAGGGGATCCTTTTCGGGAGCAATAAGGTCATCGGGCTTACGAAGCCGATAGGTGTGGAACGATCCCTTCTCGAACGTGTATCGCGCGATCTCCTTGCCGCTGATCAGATCCCAGAAGAGAACATCGCCGTTTGCTTGGTCGCCGGTTCCAAGCATGGAGCCGGCCGGCGCAAAGAACGGGTGCTGCAAGCCTCGACCTCCCGTTTGCAAACGACGGATCGGCGTCAGCGAGTTCGCATCCCACAACAACACGCTTCCTGCTGCGTGCCCGGATGCCAAGACATTTCCATCGGGAGAGAACTTCGCCGTGTAGAATGGTTCGTCCATCGGCGACGATGACAATTGAATCGCCGGATTAGCGACGTCGCAAAGTCGCAATTCACATCCGTAGTCCGTGGCGACGACGCCAAGCAGTCGTTCGCCGCTTGGGGCGTATTGCAATGATAGCGCTCCCGCGACGCCGGGGAACTGCTTTAACTTAGCACCTGAGCTGAGATCATAGACGACGCATCGACGCTGGCTCGCGACGGCGATCGCGTTTCCTTGTGGCGAGAAGCTGAAGGCATGGCAGCGGTCGAAGATGTAAGCCGGCTTCCCGGTTTCAATATTCCACACTCGGACTTCGTTCAGCTGCAACTTGTCGGCCGTCACGAACAATCGAGACGCGGCAACGAGCTGATTGTCTGCCGAGAACGCAACCTGCGTTAAATCGCCAAACGTTTCCACGCGACGAACTCGTTTGCCTGATTCCATTGACCAGACTTGAACGACTCCGCACTTGCGGGGGTTTGGATGCGGTCGCGGTGGAAACTCTTCGTTCGACAGTCCAGAGATGCCAGTCGCGACGAGGCTGCCATCTGGCGAGAAGGCGACGCAGTGAGCATCGCGAGCGGGTACAAACGGAGCCGCCTCGGACACGGTATTCGCAAACAACGCAATCGACATCGCGAAACAAATGCGACGAGCCAACACATTACTGCAACGAGACGCGGAAATAAACATCCTGTTATTCACCTTGAACCGGTTGCATCCACTGCTCGGTCAACCAAAGGATCGCAGTACCATCGCGGCTGCCAGTCAGTGCAAATCGGCCATCATCTGAGAACGTCACGGAAGATACCTCTTGCGAATGTCCGCGAAGGTTAAGAATTTCTTTGCCGGTGTCGGCATCCCAAAGCTTTGCAGTAAAGTCCTCGGAGGCGGTCAGCGCTCGCTTGCCGTCTGGCGAAAATGCCACCGAAGTCACGGGAGCGGTATGACCCGCGAGGATCTGAGTCGTCTCACCCGTCTCGACGTTCCAAACGCGAGCCGAATTGTCATCGCTCCCAGTGATAATCGATTTGCCATCGGCTGAGAAGGCCGCGCTCAATACTGCCCACTCGTGGCCTTTGAGTTCGGCGACCAGTTCCGCGGTCGCGGTCCGCCAAATGCGAGCCGTCTTGTCTTCAGAAGCGGTAAGCACGAGCGTGCCATCGGGCGAAAACATTGCAGAGCGCACTCGACCGGTATGTCCTTCGAAACTGCGGATGTCATCTCCACTCCTCGACCCCCAAAGCTTTACGGTTCGGTCGTCACTCGCCGTCAAAACGAACTCGCCCTTCGGCGAGAACACCGCGCTGTTGACGTATCCGGTATGGCCACCGATCAGTTTCAATTCAGCAACCCCGGACACAGCACTCCAAATCCTGGCCGAGTTGTCCCAACTCGCCGTTACAATACGCTGGCCATCTGGGGAAAAGTTCGCCGTGGCAACCGCCGCATGGGGACTGAAGGTCATGATCTCGCGTCCGTGCGAGCCCGGCATCTCGCGACGTATGTCCCATAGTCTCGCTTCGTTCCCTCCCACGGTCAAAAGTGAATTGCCGTCGTTCGAGAATCGCGCCGACCAGACCAATCCTCCCAATTTGTTGAAGTCAAGAAACGCATCGGATTCGGGATTGTTACCGCTCGGCAATGCGGCGCCTGTCTCAACATTCCAGATGCGAACAACCCGCTCTTCAGAATGAACGCTTAGCGCGAGTCGGCCGTCACTGGAGAGAGCTGCCGCCGAAACCGGAGTCGAGGATAAGTTAAAAGTGTTAACTAAGCTGCCCGTTTCAACATGCCAGGCTCGGAGCGTACCATCGATGCATGCGGTGAGCGCTCGCTTTCCATCTCGGGACAAGTCGAGTGAAATGACGGAGTTCTCATGTTTCAGTTGCACCAATTCAAGCGGAGCGATCGAGCCGGGATCATCTGCGAGTTGGCTCACGTCCCATTGGCAAACGTTCTTGTCATCGCTTGCCGTGAGCAGGCGAGCGCCGTCGGGTGTGAAGCGGGCGGCCGCAACTTTCGAGGTGTGCCAGTCGAGTCGACGAAGCTGCTCGCCAGTCTGACGATTCCACAAAACACCGCGTCCATTCCCGTCTCCAGAGTAAACAAAACGATCGTCGGGCGAGAAGGCGACGGCGGTAATCTCGACTTTGTGCCCGTCGAGTATGTGAACCAATTCACCGGTGTCCGCATTCCAAAGCTTCGCGGTTCGCTCATCGCTGCCGGTTGCAATCCAACGATCATCGTGCGAGACGGCGACAGAGGCAGCGCGTCCGGTGCGTTCCAATCGACGGCTCTCGACACCACTCGCGACATCCCAAATTCGTACGGTGTTGTCGACTGCACTGGTCATCAGCCGTTTGTTGTCCGAGAAAAAGGCGGAATCCGATGCGAGGAACGAGTGTCCTTCGCGAAGCGACAATAACTCCTCGCCCGTATCCGCGTTCCAAATCTTGGCCGTTCGATCTCGACTTGCGGTCGCGATCAGGTGACCGTCGCGTGAGAACGATACTGCCATGATGGCGTCTTGATGGCCTTCCAGGACGCGGCCTCGGAGGACGCGTATTTCTTCGTAACCTTCGATGTTCCACAGGCGAGCATGATTGTCGTAGCCTCCCGAAAGAACCCACTGCCCATCGGGCGAGAATGCACTCGCACGAACCCAGCTATCATGTCCTCGCAACGTCTTCAGTGGCGAGGCGTCTTCGACACTCCACACCTTGACCGTGTTGTCGTGTCCGGCACTGAGGATGAGGCTTCCGTCGCCGGAGAACTGGACACTACGGACCGGAGCTGTGTGTCCGTCAAATGGAACAAACTTTGGTGGCCGAACTTCTTCGTCAGCCAAGAGTCCGTCAAAATCGAACGGTTTCAGATCCTCGGCCTTCCACAGCAAGGCTCTTTTGTCGTAGCCGCCGCTAACGATATTTTTGCCATCCGGCGAAAACGCGACTGAGTAAACGGGGCCCTGGTGACCGGTGAACGCGGGACTTTTCGTGTAGTCAGCTAACGTCCAGACGACGGCCGTACCGTCCTGACTGACTGTGGCAACTTGCGATTCATCTGGCGAAAACGCAGCGTCCCACACCCACCAGCTGTGCCCTTCGAGAACTCGAATCTGTTCGCCGGTATCGACATTCCAGATGCGAGCCGTGTTATCGAACGACGTTGTTAACAGCCGCTTTCCGTCACGTGAATACGAAGCGCTGGTGACCGCGTCCGTATGCCCTTGCAACGTACGCAAGGGCTGCTGTGTTTCCAGATCCCAAATGCGGAGGTACGTCGCTTCGTCATCACAGCCAATGGCTACCTGATTCGCAACCGGGGAGAACGCCACCGATTGTACGTACAGCCCTTGCTGAGGCAGATCGATCGTGGTGCCATCGTCGACGTTCCAAACTCGCGCCGTTGCGTTCCAACCACCCGTGATAAAGCGTTTTCCGTCTGGCGCGAAGGCGATCGCGTCGACTGGCGCACCAGCATCGTAGTCATGAACGCTTTGATTACAGATATGCATCAAGCGGCCCCACTCCCAGTTGCGAAGTTCCGCCTTACAACTGGTCAGCAACTCGCGGGCATGGCCGAAAGCGTTCTCCTCGATCTTCAAATCAGCCAGTCCAATCAACGCCACATAGGCTTCGTACTCAGCTTTGTCCCTTTGCTTCGTCGCATCCGCCTCGGCCAATCGTGCTGCGACCTCTGCAGTACGAGCGTTTTCCGCCTCGGTTTTGGCGATACCTTCCTGCTCTTTGGCGTCCATCTCCGCGAGGACCGCCCTCTTGGCTTCCGAGACGGCGATATCCTCTTGCTTCTTTGCTTCGGCTTCGGCCGCTCGTGCCACGCCCTCCGCAGTACGCGCGATACCTTCCTGCTGCTTGGCATTATCCTCCGCGACGACCGCGAGATCGCGTTGCGTGTCGGCTTCGTTCTTCAGCGAGTACATGATCACCGAGACAACGACGGCCGAGACGGAACCGACGGCGATCAATCCGACGACAACTCTTTTGAGCTGCTGCGCGCGTTGCTGTTTCGCTTCACGCTCGTGTTTTGCTTCATCGATTTGACTGGCAAGATCAGCATGTTCGGGAAGGTCGCGGTCGAGCAGCGAAACGCCCAGGTCGAAGTCGCCCTTCTCCAATGCGCTCGCCGCATAGGCGAGCTTCGCTAGCGTGACGCCTTCCAGCGCTCGATCGTTTCCTTCCCACAATTCGTAGGCTTCTTCAAAGCCGAACACGGCTCGCGAGTAGTCTTCGTATCGATCCGACTCTTGAGCGGCGTGTAAATCGTCAGTGGCACGCACGGCCATCGAAATACTTTCGGAGTGATCTTGATAGCTGCGAATCGCCGCTTGAAAATCTTGAACCGTTTCGTACCGATCCTCGATCTTCGTTGCCATCGCTTTGAGTGCGATATCGACCAACTCACTCTTCTTGTCGGTCGGGACGATCTGATTCTTTGCAGCAGCGAACAGACACTTCATCACGTCCTTGCCGCGATGAGGTGGAACTCCCGTCACGATTTCGTACAAGATCGCACCGAGCAAGTAGATGTCGCTGGCTGGTCCCATCTTGTCGAAGGGACCAGTCGCCATCTCCGGCGCCATGTATGCCGGTGTGCCACCCATGCTGGCCGATTGGGTGATACTGCGTGACTTTTCGACATGGCGGAAAGGCAGCGCGAGTCCCCAGTCCATCACCAAGACTTCGCCAAAGCCGCCGAGCATCGTGTTCTCTGGCTTCAAGTCACGATGGATGATGCCACGCGAATGGCCGAACGCAACCGCGTCGCAAGATTTGAGCAAGATTTCGATGTTCTCAACCAAGGTCTTGTCGCCAATACAATCATCCCACGGCGTGCCTTTGACGCATTTCATCGCATAGAACAGCGCCCCCTCATCATTTGCACCAAGATCGTAGATCGGCACAATGTTCGGGTGATCGAGGTCGCCGGTGATGACGGCTTCGGCGAGGAACTTGTTGCGTTGGTTCGCGTCTGCCGACATGTTCGGCTTGAGCATCTTGATCGCGACGGTTCGATCGATAGAGGCTTGGCGACCGGCATACACCACGCCCATACCACCTTCGCCAAGTTTTTTCACGAGGTCATAATCCGCGTTCCCGCCGAATGCTTCCTCCTCGGAGACCTCTCGGAACGCACGCCGTTGCACCACCAGCGATTGACTTGCTGGCTTCGGCGTTTCTTCCTTGCCTTTGATGGTCATTCGAGGCGAAGCACCAGCATTCTGATCGCCGCCCCACATATCGTTCATGTTGGGATCATCTGCAACGACGCTTGAATCGTAGGTCGCTTGGTACTGGCGTTCGGCGAGCGTGCCGCTGTCATCACCGCCGATATCTGCTGAATCAACGGTCGCCATATACTTGCGTTCGCTGACGGTCCCATCGTTAGGAGTTGGGACCGAACCGGCATCGGAATCGATCGTTTGCATGCCACGAAGGTCCGACACGGTTCCTGGCTTGACACCGGAGGCCGGAAGTGACGTCGAATCAATCGTTGCGTCCGTGCTACCCTCTCCATCGGAAACGCCATCGATCGAGTCGGTGTCTTGTGCCATGTTCAAGTTCACCGAATCAACGGTCTGGCCGATGCCGGTGTCATTCGGCACAGACGTTCCCTGCGGGAAATCCACCGAATCTGAATCGCCATCTATTGGCAGTTGCGATGCGTCGACCGTCTGTTTGTAGGTGGGCGGCGCGGGATCCGAGGACTCCGGCAGCGACTCTACATCAATGGAATCGGTATCGGCATCGATCGGAAGGGCCGTCGAGTCGATGGTTTGTGTATAGGCTTTCTCGACCGCCGGTGGAGTGGAATCCATGTCGATGGAATCCGTGTCGGCGGACTCAGGCAAGTCGACAGCTTCGACGGTTTGTGTATAGGCTCGCTCCACGGGAGGCTCGGGCGACACGGTCTTTATGTCAGCCTCGACCGAGTCGCCATCAATCGTTTTGGCGCTTTTATCAACCGCTGCGATCGGCGGATCGTTCGGAAGATCCGTACTGTCGGGCAGGGTATCGAAGTCGACGGAATCTGAATCCAAATCAATCGGCAACGCCGACGAATCGACCGTCTGCAGATAGTTCTGATTGTCCGCTGTATCCTTCTCGACAGGTGCATCAGGGATCGAGTCGAAGTCGAGCGATTCCGAATCGAGATCGATGGGCAGCGCCGCCCCGTCAACCGTTTGCATGTAGTTCTGGCTGCCGCCCGACGGTTCGGCAGCTGGCGTTTGCGGCTCGAAGTCAGTTTCACAGACCTCGCAATGCCCCGCTTGGAGTTCTTCGTCGGTTAGTTTCGCCTTGCAACTAGGGCAGTTCTTCATGGCAATTGATCTGCAAATCGAGAAGAGAGTTTCCGAGACAAACCGCGGGTACTCGGCGGCGGTTGCCCGCTAATTCGCTCAGCTAAATGCTTTGCGAGCCACCTCCGACCGCTGCTTGTGGCCCTTAACACCGCGATACAAATGACTTGCGGCAATTACATCCATGCACACTCGATTATCATCGCAAACCGAGGTGCCGTCAAACTTTCCGGAATTCGAAAGATCGCGCCACGAGTACAGTTCTAACGACTGAAGTGATGATTCATTGCCCTTGTTCTGTTTGGGGTAAATACAGCGAATTATCGGATTGCGTAAAGTTTGCGGGCAAGCTTGCCGATTTCCTGGACCAGTCACCGGTGTTTTTAGGTGTTGGTGCTAGCATGTCGCGAGGAATGACAATTAGACGATTGGCGTTTGTTGTCGCCATTATTTGCGCTCTCCCGGTCTGTGGGTGCGCAACTCCGATGGTGCTTTCGCATCGATCGCATGGGCCTGAGCTGACGAAAGTAATGAGCGGCCCAGTTCCGATTATCGGGCATCGGTTCGGGACCCGTGAATCAGCGGAGTGTCTTCCTTGCGAGGATCGACAACGACTGCAAGACTACGCCCATCGTTCGATGCCGTACATGGCCGGGCCGTTTATGCACAACCGTGCCGACGTTGACTACGCCGCCCAACAGGCAACGATTCAGCCACCACATTCCAAGTTTCATCCGGTGCCGACGCGTCCTGTCTTTGAGACGCGAATGTCATATCATCCGCCGCAACCCATTGGCGTCCATCTGGTTCCCGTTCCTAATCAAGGAACGCACTCGATAATGCCACAGTCGCCCCGGTCGCACGATGTTCTGGCACAGCCACCAAGACCTCCGCTTGAGATTCCCGAAACAGGGCCGAGGGACTTCGACGACTCCGATACCTTCATGCTTCCGCCGCCTGGCAATTGATCGATGGACCGCGCATGGACGATCACCCGAATTCGTACTTGTCGGACGTACGCAACGTGATTCGCGGCTTGTGTATGGGCTGCGCGGACGTCGTCCCAGGTGTGTCCGGCGGAACGGTCGCACTGATCCTAGGCATCTACGAGCGGCTGGTAACCGCGATCAGCCACGTCGATGGCACGGCGATCCAACATCTCGGGCAGCGTGATTGGAAGCAGCTTGCTAAGCACGTCGATTTGCGTTTTATGGTCGCGCTTGGCGGCGGGCTCGTGTCCGGCGTTCTTGGAATGACGTTGGTCGTCGGTGTGTTACTCAATAACCAGACGACGCGTTCGTTAACGTTTGCCGTGTTCTTCGGAGCAATCTTCGCGTCAGCGATTCTCGTTGCTAGGTTGGTCCAGCCCGCTTCGCGCATGCAAACGATTCGTTGCATTGCATTGGGAGTGATTGGAGCGATCTTCGCCTACTGGGTCAGTGCGTTACACATCGCATCGGCGACAGGACCACCGAGCCACGCCTACGTTTTTGTCTCTGGCTGTATCGCGATCTGCGCCATGATTCTTCCGGGCATCAGTGGGGCGATGATTCTCTTGGTGCTCGGCGTCTACGAGCACCTGACGGAGATCCCTCGCAACTTTTTGGCCGGCAAACACATCGCAGAAGGCATATTGACGATCGCGGTTTTCGGTGCGGGGTGCCTGATCAGTCTTGTGTTGTTCAGCAAGTTGCTGAGATGGTTGCTGTCCCGACACCACACAACGACGATGGCATTGCTCTGTGGATTCATGTTCGGAGCGTTGCGAAAGCTATGGCCGTTCCAACACGACCGAACTCCTGAAATCGAGAAATTCAAGGAAAAGACATTCGACGTTTTCATGCCGCAACAGTTCGACGGCCCAACGATCGCGCCAATCGCGGCAGCGCTAATCGCTGGAGCGATTGTCTTCGCCGTCGATCGCTGGACTCGGCAAACCTCCGGCGAGTCGCAGTAGATCCGCAGCCGTTCGTCTAATCAGCGGCCAGGCTGGCACAAACCAACTCGTTGTCGTTTCGTATGAAGACGTGTTTGTGCGCGAAGGCGGGATGAGCCCAGCAAACTCCATTGCGACGTCCTCGGCCGCTCAACTGCTCGGGCGTTGGATCGATCAGCTTCGCTCGGCTTATCTCGTGGAATCCCATGGAGTCCAGCTTCGAGATGATCAATTCGCCCATCTCGTTGAACATCCAGATGCGATCACCGTTGCGGACGAAATGGATATTGCTCCAACGATTTCGCGGCGTTGCTGTGAGATCCTCCCAAACACGATCGCCGGTTGCCGCGTCGAGGCAGCGCAACTCGCCGTAGCTATCAACGCCGTAAATGTACTTGCCGTCAAACAGAGGCGTGCTGATGATCGAATGCAAAGCCTCGGTGTTCTTCTCGTCGCTTCCTGATCGTTGCCACGTTTTCTTGACAGCCAACTCGTCTTGGCGCAACTGCAACATCAGCGCTCCGTCGTAGAACGAAGTGACGAACAATTGATCATCAGCGACAACGGGAGTGGCGATTCCGATCGGCATATTGCGTGGCTTGAAAGGAACTTGCCAAAACGCCTCGCCCGAAGCTGGATTGACTGCCGCAACACTGTCACCGGTCCAGCAGATCAAGACGTCGCGCCCGGCCTGTTGCAAGATGATCGGTGCCGAATATTGAGCCCGATCATTGAGCGTACGCCATCGCTCCTGGCCACTCCTGCGGTCAAACGCCACGATCGACGCGTCCTTCTTCGCTCCGATGTGTACGATCACGAGATCTCGATAGATGAGCGGCGAACTCGCGATTCCCCAAATCGGCATTCGGTTCGACGCTTCGATTTCGTATTCGTCGTTCAAGTCATGCGACCACAGCACTTTTCCTGCCTTGGCATCGAAGCAATGAAAGTGCCCCATCGCACCAAGTGCGTAAGCGCGACCATCGTCGATGGTGACTGACGCTCGCGGCCCCGCCTTGTAGCCAACCGTATAGGCACACGGGTATTGATGCGACCATTGCGGTTCACCCGTCTTACGATCGAAACAGTGAACGCGCTCGATTTGCTCCGGCTCGATGATGCGATCGGTGACATAAACGCGACCATCAGCGACCGTCGGCCCGCTGTAACCGGCTCCGATCGGCTGTCGCCACACAGGTTCGATGACGTTCGATTTGAATTCGTCGATAATTCCCGTCTCGCCCCATACTCCATCGCGTTGCTGACCACGCCACTGCGGCCATTCGTCTGCGGCGGCGACTTGCGTGAGAACTATGCAACCTAGAAATAGAGCAGTTGACCAAGCGAATCGCATTACGAACTCCGTGGGGCGATAAAGAAAGCGTGTAAAACGCTTCGAGCGTAACAAGAACGTCACCCAAAAGATAGCTGCTCACGGTGGCGAGTCCGGTTGGGCTGACTAGGCCCAGCTTTGTTCGTCGAGATTCAGTTCGGGACGCTCACGCCAGCGGATGTCTTCAATGTCTTCCTTGGCCTTGAAGTAAGCATCCACCACGGCTGGGTCCCAGTGGGCATTGGCCCCTCGTTTGAAGATCTCGTCGACCTTCTCGTCAGGCATTCCAGCTCGGTACGGGCGATCGCTGGTCATTGCATCGTAGGCATCGGCGACCGACATGATGCGCGCAAGTTGCGGAATGTCTTCACCCGCTAGCCCTCTCGGATATCCCTGGCCATCCCATTGTTCGTGATGGTGGAGAACGGCGGGTAACACGTCAGACAACTGCTTTATATCGGCGAGGATTTTGTGGCCTAGCTCGGGATGCATCTTGATGTGTTCATACTCAGCGTCCGTCAGACGGCCCGCCTTCCGTAGCACGTTATCATCAATGCCGATCTTGCCAACGTCATGCAGCAATCCGGACATGTAGATCGTGTTCAGAAGCTTCGGATTGACTCGCATCTCGAGCGCGATTCGGACAGCGTATCGCGCCACTCGATCGCTGTGACCGCTGGTGTAGGGGTCTTTCGCGTCGATCGCGGAAACAAGTGCGCGGACGATGTTGGCCAACAACTCGGATTGTTGTCGATACAGGTCACGGTTGCCGCTATGAATGCCAAGCAACGCGCCGACTGAGCTAAGAAGGTTGGCTTCGATGGTGCCGAATTCGCGATCGTCGACATGGTTGAAGGCGGCCAGCCAACCGAACACGTTATCACCTTCACATAACGGGACGACGATTGCTTGCCGCACGCCCCGCTCGAACCACGCAGTTTCGGTCGTTGTCCTTTGATTGGCAATAAACGCTCCGGTTGACGCCGACAAATCGAGGTCGTCAACGAGTGCGCGAAACTCGTCTTCATCAACAGGACAATCGCCACTGACGATCAAATTCGGACGCGTCCGAGCCTTGTAAGTCGAGTCGCCTTGTTCCACGACGGGTAGGTACTGAATCGCGAGCGAACTGGCTGGAACGCAATCGACGAGCCATTCGATAGCAAGTTGGCCGAGTTCTTCATCGGATCTCGAAATTCGCAGATTCTGCGTGATCGTATAGAGCAGACTGATTTCTTCGTAGGTCGACGCAAGGTTTTGCGAGATCAGGTCGACCTCTTTCTTCATCCGCGTAACGTTCGCGTCGGCATTCAACTTGCCCGTGATGGCTTCCGCCAGACGCAGCAAGATGTCTGCGTCCCACATCCTTTGGCAATCCAACCACGCTTCCGCTGCGGCGTGATCGTCGTCAAACATCTCGGCGAGCGAGTCGAGGTTCTGTCTTGCCGCCTCCGTGGCGAAGATTCCCGTCGCTACAAAGCTCTTGTCAACCGCTAGCTGCACCGGCAATGCGATCGCCAGTATCCCTTCGGCATCGGCGATGAACTGAGCATTCCCATCGCGGGCGACCGCGCGGACAAGTTCATCGGCGGCCATCGTCTGCAGCTTTGGAACAGTTTGTCCGACTCGTACCAACTCGCCAGTTTCGCCATTCCAAACCGCGAACTCGATCGCAAAGTTGCGATGCAACTCGTCGATAAGCGGACGATATTCTGCCTCGGCGGCAACGGAATCGTTGTCGCGCAAGGTCAGTGTATCGGCGGTGGAAGTGAGATTCATAATGCAAGTCCGGTCGTATAGGCGCATTCTGGACTACCAAACGTAGGTCACGAATGTACCTGGGACAAGTTAACGTTGCCGCACTAGCTGCATCGTCGCAAGAACCCTGCAGACAAGGCATTGCAGTCGATCGCCCGAGAATCGCAGCGTTCTGATCGCGACGATCATTACGGATAATCTAGCTTTGATTTCCGTTTCGCTGTCGATAGCGCGCGCTGACTCGCTTCAACAGCCGGCGTTCTTCTTCGGAAAGACTGTCCATGCCTTTCTCGTGCAACTGCCCGAGTAATTCGTCGGCCCTGCTTTCTTCATCAGCTTCGATTTCGAGCTGCCGTTGCCGTTTGATTTCGCGCCGTTGTTCGAGCCAACGGGCGAATGGTCCCGGCTGGTCATGCCGACGCTCCGTACTCTGCTCCAAGCTCGTATAGCCTTGCGAGAAGTCGTAGCCGAACAACTCATCTTCGATTTCCGATTCGGTCGGCCGCTCTTCCTCTTGTTTGGCACCGAAGTAAAGGAAGATCGCCAGGATCACGAGCGAGAACCATAATGGAATGGACTGGGTCGTGGTCTGGTCTCGAACGAACCAAGCAACGACGATGAGAGCACCCGCTGCGAGTTTGGCAACGAGCCCAACGATGCTTGCCGCTCGCCGCGGGCTGGCATCCGGCCATCGTGCCGACAAGAAAGCACGTAGCGCTCGCCCGCCGTCGAAAGGAAATGCCGGCAACAAGTTAGCCAGTACCATGATCCAATTAATCCAGCACGCCAGCTTGACTCCCACGAGCCAACCCGGGCCCTCAACCAACAACTGAGGTTGAAGCGGATTTAACAGTCCCGTGATTTGCGCGAACCCTGTAGCACCGTCGATATTACTGGCCCAAACTACACCGCCGGTGATCATGAACACAGATAAGTTGACGAGCGGACCGGCAAGGTGCATCAGACACTCGGCTTGCGGTTCGAGAGGCGGCTGCATCGGAGCAAGCCCGATACCGGGTCCGATGACGATCTCGTCGGCATCACCGCCCAGTCGCAGCGCCGCAACGTAGTGTCCGATCTCGTGAATCAAGACGCTCAGGAACAGCAACAACAAGCCTGTTGGCGCAATCCACGAACGCTCCTGCAGCAATTCATGATCGCGCCAGCCGAGGAATAGCGTGAACGCTCCAAAGAGCACGAAGAACACGTGCAGCCGCACGTTGACTCCGCCCCATCGTCCCAAGCTCAGGGTCCAACTCGCTTGGCCGTGCATACAAAACACTCACACTTCAAAGAGAGAGGCGTTCCGCGCCACGCGGACCAGGTTACAGGTCATCTTATCAGCCGACCATTCGACGATCAATCTTGCCCATGGATTGGGAGTGGTACAGCCGAACGACTGGGTTCACCGCAAGCTGCACATACTCGTCATTCCGATCGGCTCCCGACAGTGGAAGGGCTCGCCATAGCGGGTGCCGATGGTCTTACCCCAATAGGCGGCCTCGTCGCGGAGCTGGTCGAGGAACGTTGGGGGAGCCTGGGGGCGACCTTCGACAAACTGGCTGTGATAGCATCGAATTGCCTCTAGCTTTTGCTCCCATTGGTCGCTGATATCCAAAATAAACGCGGGTTGCGCAGCCATTTTCAAATGGACACAGTAGTAATTGTAGATCCGTTCGGGGTGAAACGATTCGCCTGACATATCCGAATTAGACAGTTTGGCCCAGAATCGGGCTGCCTCAACTAGTTGAGTAGCGGCGACATGATCGGGGTGAGCATCGGTCCAGTAGGGAGCGAACAGCCACCGGGGGCGCACGCGACGGATTACTTCGGCAAGCTGCTTTCTGGCATCGAGCGATGGCTCGAGAGAGCGATTTCGCAGCCCTAGGTTTTCGCGCCAATCTAATTCCAAAATGGCTGTCGCCTCAGCCGTTTCGCGGGCACGAATCTCGGGCGATCCGTGCGGCGTCGGTTCGCCGTCCGTCAGGTCGACGACTCCAACAGCGAGCCCCTCCGCCTTCAATTTCAGAATCGCTCCACCCATTCCCAGTTCGGCATCATCGGGATGTGGGGCGACCACTAGTACGTCAAGCTGCATGGTGTATATCTCAATATCTCAGAAGAAGCACTACACACGATGATGCAGCGAGAATCAAGTATCTCACCTCATCCTCACACTCTGCCGCACTACCGACAACTGGTCTGGACGAGTTTTTGCGCATTTGGGACAAGACTCCATTCCCGTTCTTGATAGCAGGACTCCGCGATGCGTAAACCAGTCTTAGTTGCTGCGATTTGTCTCCTGGTTGCCAGTCTCAGTGGTTGCGCGGTGTTCAACTCGAAGGCAGGTGCTGATACGGACGTCGAACCGGAGTGGATTGAGAACCTCAAGTCACTCAAAGGAACTGGCGCATCGACCGGCGCGTCGCGCGAGGCCCGAGAAATCGAGAAAAGTCTCGGGGCTCTCTAACGGCACGCCGCGCCAATCCATTGGCGTCCGATCACCTCACCTTAAATTCCGATCTGTTTTGCGGTACCTTCACCCCTGCAACCGCAGTCCTACGATTCAGCATCTCATGACGCGCGTCAAGCACGGAAGGAATTCGCACGATGTCCCGAGTAACGTTCGATAAACTTTGCGATCACGCTCGCGAAACCGCTCTTTTGCAATCTGTCGCTGAACTCTTGGGATGGGACGAGCGAACGAAGATGCCGCCCGCGGCAGGTGCCTATCGCGCGGAGCAGATGACTTACCTTTCGTCGCTCGCTCACCGACGGCAGACCGACCCACAACTCGGCGAGTGGCTCGACGAACTGGTGGTCAGCGATCTAGCAAGTGATCGACATAGCGATGCAGGCGCGACGATTCGGCAGATGCGTCGCGAGTACGACAAGCTCACGAAGCTGCCTCAATCGTTAGTCGAAGAGCTGACGCGTGCGTCCGTCCTCGGCCAGCAGGCCTGGGTCGAAGCACGTAAGAACGATGACTTTGTGACATTCGCCCCGATCCTGGAGCAGATCGTTTCGCTCAAGCGGCAACAAGCCGATGCGATCGGCTATGACGAGTGTCCCTACGACGCGTTGCTGGACGACTTTGAGCCTGGCGAAACAACAAAGAACGTGGCGCGCGTTCTCGAAGCACTCCGAAGCGAACTCGTTCCGATGGTGGCCGCGATTGCCGACAGTTCACGAACGCCGGATCTCGATCTACTAAAACGCACTTATCCAATCGACTCTCAAGAGACCTTTGGCAAGCAAGCGGCGACTGCAATCGGATTCGAGTTCAACCGTGGCCGATTGGACGTGACCCACCATCCGTTCTGCGCTGGTATGGGGCCGGATGATTGTCGTCTGACGACTCGCTACGACGAACATTTCTTTCCCAGTGGTTTCTTTAGCATTCTGCACGAGGCGGGCCACGGCATTTACGACCAGGGACTGCGGGGCGATCAATTCGGCCTTCCGCCGGGAAGCTACCTCTCGCTCGGGATCCACGAGTCTCAGTCCCGAATGTGGGAGAACATGGTTGGTCGCAGCGTCTCGTTTTGGCAACATTTCTATCCGGAGGCTCAAGAGACGTTCCGGGAAGCCCTTGGCAACGCGCAATTGGAAGACTTTTGCTTTGCCGTCAACGATGTACGGCCATCATTGATTCGCGTCGAGGCGGACGAAGCGACCTACAACTTGCACATCATCATTCGCTTCGAGTTGGAACAAGCGTTGATCAACGACGAGCTCGCAATCCGCGATCTGCCAGCAGCATGGAATCAGAAATATCGTGACTACTTAGGCATCGAGCCGCCGAGTGATGCAGACGGCGTGTTGCAGGACGTGCATTGGAGCGCTGCCTTGATTGGTTACTTCCCAACGTATGCGTTGGGCAATTTGTACGCAGCGCAGTTCTATGCACAAGCCGCCCACGATATCGGCCCGCTGGACGAACAGTTCGAACGCGGCGATTTTACTTCGCTGCTAGGTTGGTTGCGCGAGAAGATCCATTATTCGGGCCAATGCTATACAGCCAGCGAACTCGTTCAAAATGTCACCAGCAAGCCGCTGTCCCACGACGCGTTGATTGCGTACCTGCGCGAGAAGTACACACACTACTACGGCTTGAACTGAGGCATCGGACGAAACTCTATTTGTCATCGTCTTTTAAGCCAAGTCGGCTGAGCCATCGTCCCGTTTGTTTTTGGCCTGCTTTGCCGCTGCTACCATCGCCCCCAGATTCCTCAAAGCTGCGGATCTTCGTCTCTAACTCGGATCGCTCACGAGCGAGTTTCGCACGTTCGACGGAAATGTCGATCTCGGCTTGCCGTAGTTTCCCGCGCCACTCATCCTCTAAACGACTTAACCGCTCTCGCTCTTCGCAAATTTGTTCATCCTTGTCAAAAATGCGCGCCGACGACTCTTCGTCGCTCGGACTATTCGTCGCCGCGTCGAGTGCCGCCTTTAGATCGGCGATCTGTCGAACCTTATCAGCAATCACTTGATCAGTTATCCGAATCGTGCTTTCTATCGAAAGTTTCGCCTCGCCTACTTTGGCATCGCTTTCGTCGAACTCCGAATCTAGCTCCTGCATCATACGAAGCTTTTGCTGCTCCCAATCGAAACCGCTTGTCGTCACCGGAGTCGCGTCGCGCGTGGTTCCATCTCCTTGCGACGCCCGCTGCTGAAGATCCGAATTCTTCGCTTTCAAGTCGCGAATCTCTTTGACGGCGACCTCGAAACGGCGTTGCAGATCTTCAAAATGCTCGGCGTCGATGCCGCTCGATTGTTCAACTTGCCGTTCCGCATCCGCGAGCCGTCCGATCAACTCGTCTCGCTCCAGTTTCATTTCGGATAGCTGTTCGAGAAGAGCTTCGACATCAACTCCCTCCACGTCTTCAGTCTGCTCAGCGACAAGACTTCGCAATTGTTTCAATTCGCCCGCGCGAGCGTTAAGCAATTTGCGGCACTGAGCAAGTTGCGTTCGCACTTCTTCCAGCTCTTCAGACGATGCCTCTTGAACTTCCCGTGTGTTCAACGAAGACGTCGCGCGAGAACGCTCTTCCGCTCGATCGAGTTCCACCAACTGCTCCGCAATAGTGGCTGCGAGAAAGTCGACTCGGTCGCGTTGAGCTTCGAACAACCGCTGCGCACGCCGACGGAACTCACCCATTGCCTCGCGCAACTGGGGTTCTGGCATTTCGCTTGTCGAAGAATTCTGCGAATTCGTCATATCAACTCGAACGGCCCAACTCGAACGATCAGGCACCGTAGCCACATCGGCGCGGAGCTTCCGCACTCGGTGTGCGTACACTCGCTATCAGTCGTATACGTCAGAAGGAGCGATCCGTCAAAGCGTCGCTGACGGTTCACACCATCTGGGTGATTCGCAACGGTTATGACAGCACAATCGGATTGACGACGTTTTCAGGTATGGTTCCCGTCAGTCGCGCGACGACCTGACGTGCTGCTCGCCGACGAAGCTCTTCGACAGACTCGACTGAGACAAACGCAGCATGCGGTGTGACGATGACGCGTGGGTCGTTGAAGGGTGGAAGAGATAGGTCCGGCGGCTCGGGTTGCTGCACATCCAACCCAGCTCCTGCAATCTGATTGCCGTCCAATGCCTCGGCTAACGCCACATGGTCGACCAACCCGCCTCGAGCTGTGTTGATCAAAAAACTCGTGGAACGCATTGCGTCCAAAGCTTCGGAATCGACCAAGCCGTGAGTCTCAGAAGTCAACGGCAGGTGCAACGAAACGAAGTCACTTTCTCTCAGCAATTCGTCGAATGCCACGATCGTGGCATTCGCAGCACGTTCTGACTTGCTTCGGCGACACGCCAGAACGCGCATTCCGATCGCCGACGCTTTCTCTGCGACCGTGCGACCGATATTGCCAAGTCCGACGATGCCTAGTGTTTGACCTTCAATCCGTCGCGGCGTGGGTGCCTCTTGCAGATCATAGTTACCCCGCTTCGTCGCGGTGTGAAATATTGCGATATTTCGAGCCAAAGCAAAAATCAACGCGAGCGTGTGCTCCGCCACTTCGGTCGCGCAATAATCCGGCACGTTCGTCACCGGGATGCCGCGCTCGGTACAGAACTCGACATCGATATTATCCAACCCGATTCCAAGCCGCGACACGATCTGACAATTCGCCGCAGCACGGATCACACGCGAAGTCGTATTTGCCCAGCACGTCATGATGGCATCGACATCGCGTGCCAACTCAATGAGCGCCGCCTCATCTTGCTCGTCTGCGACGACAAGTTCGGCGCCAATCTCGCTCAGTACGGATCGCTCGACATCAAGCTCAGCCCACGCATAGTCGGTCAGCAGGACGCGGAAACGTGGTGTCGTTTGCCTGGTCACGGATTTTGATCGCTAGTCAGTATCTTGCCGAAGCAAGGAGCCAGATGGAAGGGACTGCGTAAAACAAACGATAGACGACTTCTCGGAATTGCTGTCGCCTTACATAGCATATCGACAATTCCACGCGAAGAACCAGACGGGCACAGGGCGAAGTCAACTTCTTACGGGCTTGGCGCACGTCGGGTCGACAACCTTGAGCATATTGAGACCAGTGACCCGAAATCCAAGTTTCTTGTACAAAGCTTGAGCCCCCATATTGTTGCCGAAAACGTGTAACCCGATATTCGTCAGGCCAAGCTCGCGTACGCGGGATTCAAGGGCGTTACATGCGGCCTCGGCAAACCCTTTTCGACGGTACTGCGGCTCAATTTCAATGTCATACACGAAGGCGGATTTGATCCCATGCTGTTCTACGACAGCAAACCAAAGGACGCCAACCGATGTGCCATTTTCCTTGGAGACTATCTCAAATAGATGATTATTTGGAGTTTGCAATCCTTGGGGGAGAGATTCTTCAAAGTCTGCGCGAGAACGTTCATAGGCTCCCACCTGAGGCCAACGACCTGCTTCAATATTGTCTTTCGCATACCCGACAACAGCGTTCTCGAAATAGGAAGTGAAGGCCTCGTCGCTCATCGGAAGTAAAGTCACCACCATAGTCACACTTGCATGGAACGATTGAGATAACGGAGGGCGAGGAGAGCACTCGACGGTGCGGACTAAAACCCGCGAAACAGTTAAGTTCAATGATGGCGATCACGCGGCGGCGACGAAAGATGAGCCATTCCGAATCCGCCTGCCATTGCCGCTCGCGTGCATAGCTTGGTTCGTCGGCCTTTGCTCGAATCCGTTGGCACGTAGCGAAGATGTCAGTGTATTGTGCTTTGGCCACATCGCCAACCTCCACTCGAACGGTCTCGTGCTGAGTTACCAAGACCAGTTCGAACCGACCCTTCTCACTTTGTCTCCGCCTAGAACATGGCACGCATCAGCATTACAACATGGCGGCGATCAACACGACAATTCCGATCAACAACGTTGCGATCACGGTCCCACAACCGGCCATAGCGCCATAAAGCACTGTCATTGCCGAATTTTGAAACGGTGATGTGCGCATACGTTTAGCGCACTACTCCAGGGTAGTTTTTTGTGGACTCGTTGTCGAATGGCTTGTTGGCTGTAGGCACGGCTCGGTCAGCATAAATCGGTTCATTCTCGCCACCCTGGTAGAAATCCGAAGCTCGATTGCCTCACACTGTCTTATCCGGCGTTTGAACCGCTGACAGAGCGTCACACTTTTTCCACGGGCTTGTTCAGCAGAGCGTTGCTCCGTCGATACCCTCGGGGTCAGACGACGTTATCAGTGCGCCTCGCAGCACCAACAAGTCAGGCAGGGCCTCGAGCTTCGGACGTTTCAGATTCTACTGCTTCAAGGTCGGTAACTCCAAGTCGAATTAACAACGGGATCAGCAACTCGCCAATCTGCGTCACACCGCGTTTCTTCTTACGCACCAATTCTTCCAACGGCTTGGCTTCGCTAGTGTGGGTGGACTGAGGCAGCCAATGGAAGGCTTCGTTCATGTCAGCGACGACTTGTTCAATCGGTGTGTGATGCAGGCGATGGAACTCGCGTAGTTTGACTAACAAGTACTCTCGATCAACGCCTTTGCCACGCCACGCCTGCCGACCGCCCACCAACTGAAACACCATCCGCATGGCTCGATTCGCAATACGTTCGAGCGTACGCGTCTGAAAACGGGTCTTCTGCTTCTTCAGGTAACTCGCCATCCGATCGACTCCGGCTTGCTTGACGGCAGTGGCTGAAGAGAACTTCTTAGCAATCGGAATCGCGACCGACTTGTTGAACAGTTTGTTGTCATCGAACAAGTCGGCGAATCCCGGCATCGTTTGATGCATCAAGACCCGCACTTGAACTTGCAATCGGGCTCGCTGTTTGACGAGGTTTCTGCGATGCCGTACGAGAGCTTGCAGTGACTTGTACGTCTCATCGACCGGCAAGATCGCCAGTCCATAACCATTGATGGCGGCATGAAAGATGGCTTCCAGGTCATTGTCATCGGTCTTGATGTCAGGATGCAGCGGCTTTCGATAATGTTTCGACGCGAAGGGATGCACGGTTCGCGTATCGAAACCAGCTTTGCGTAGTGCCGCTTGGACGGGGCGATGATAGACGCCGGTCATCTCGACGGCGGCAATCGCATCGGTGATCCCCATTTCCTGACAAGCCGTTTTGAGTTGGCTTGTCATTAGCTTCAACTCACCGGCTGTATGCTCGACGTTGGTAGGTTCGATGAGCACCTTGCCGTAGAAATCGCAGAGCATCCATTTGGATCTGCGTTTCGCACAATCGACGGAGATGATGCCGAAGTGAGTGGGACCAGCTTGCTGGACACGCTCTTGAATGAGTCCAGCCGGTTTTCCGATGTAGCGTGGTTTTGTCGATTTTGATGGACGTCTTTTCGAGGCAGTTGCCACACGAATGCTCCTTGATTGAAGGGATAGTTAAATCCTTCAATGAAAGCACTCGATTCATGTTCCCTTGATTACTTTTCAGTTTTGGGGACATACCAGGGAATCCGCTCCCGCAGGATGACGCTGCGCCTGCGAAGCAGCCGAAGCAGATTGGCCGCTACCGCATCGAAAAGGTATTGGGCAAGGGAGGCTTTGGCCTCGTCTATCTGGCCCACGATGAGCAACTGGAGCGGCTGGTCGCCATCAAGGTGCCGCACGCCAAACTAATCTCCAAGCCCGAAGATGCCGAGGCGTATCTGACCAAGGCTCGCACAGTTGCCAATCTCGATCATCCCAGCATTGTTCCGGTGCATGATGTCGGCAGTACAGAAGACTGTCCCTGCTATGTCGTCTCCAAGTACATCGAAGGCACGGATCTGTCGGCAAAACTCAAGAAGAGTCGGCTGAAATACAGAGACGCCGCCGAACTGGTCGCTACAGTTGCAGAGGCTCTGCACTACGCTCACAAGCAGGGACTTGTCCACCGAGACGTAAAGCCGGGGAACATTCTGATCGGCAAAGACGGCCAGCCTTACGTCGTCGATTTTGGCTTGGCACTGCGGGAAGAGAACATCGGCAAGGGACCGAAGTATGCAGGTACTCCATCCTACATGAGTCCTGAACAGGCCCGTGGCGAACGACATAGGGTCGATGGTCGCAGTGACATCTTCAGTCTCGGCATCGTGTTCTACGAGTTGCTCGCCGGTCGGCAGCCGTTTCATGGTGACACGCAGGCCGAGTTGTTGGAGCAAGTCACCAGCTATGATGCCAAACCGCTGCGGCAATACGACGAAAAGCTGCCGAAGGAGTTGGAACGCATTTGCCACAAGGCGATGGCGAAACGAGCCAGCGAGCGGTACTCCTCCGCCCATGACTTTGCCGAAGTCCGTGAACAAATCGTCCAGTTCCTTGTCGAACTCCGTCTAAAACTTCATCCCCGCAAGAACGCGATCTTTCCGGTCAAAGACGGTGTTCGCTTCTTGGGCTACCGTGTGTTCCCCACGCATCGATTGTTGGTGAAGGAGAACGTCTGGCGATTTCTGCGGCGAGTGAGAACTATGCAAAAGCAATACGGCGAAGGCCAGACCACACTGCCGGAAATCAAACAACGGTTGATGAGTTGGTCGGGACACGCTCGGCAAGCGGACACGCATCGCCTGCGGACGTTTTTGTTTGATACAATCCGCTTCCAGAGGGCGACGGCTGAGTAGCCGTTTGTTGCGTGGCGGCTCGTTCAACAATCAAACGTCGAACGTCCGTTCCGCCAATCGTAACAACAACCAGCCGACGAACCGAAACAACAACAATGGTTTCCGTCCGTCGAGCACTTTGCGGCAGGCTTCGTGCCTGCCATGCCAGAATTCGCAGGCCGTCATTGATTTCCTGCGGAGCGTGCGAGTGTAAAGTTCAGGTCGTCGTCCCGTGTCGGGCGGGCATCGTCCCGTGCGGCCAAATCAACAACCGGCCCGGCAGGTCTGGTAGGTCGCAAGACTCGAACGCCCTGCCGGGTCATTTGTTGACTCACTGAGGATCACAGATTCACCAAAACGAATTCCCCATTCACCCAAGAGAGAACTCCCAGCCTCACGCCGCCATCACCAGCCGCACGACATCGCCGTCCCACTCGGCGACGGCGGCGAGAAAAAGTTCTAACCGTCTTCTGAACACTCGACTCGGAAGAAAACGGTTCGTCGCACTGATTTGCGATGCGCTGTTTTTCTTTTGGTTACAACGAGTTACGTGTAGTCGGTGATCGACTACACGCGGTTCAATCGGATTCCCATCGATTGCCAATCCAGACATCACGACTCTCTAATCTGTTGGCTGTCAGGCAGTTACCGAGCTCAAATCCTTCAGACGCGCTCCGGGCTCGTACATGGTGTTTTGTGTGCGACGGCGGTCGAATCGCAACTGGTTACCATGGCTTGCGATACATTGCGCTTTGAAGATACCGGCCTTTCCGTCCGGCAGCGGCTTGCGATGCACAAAGAGATCTGTCAATACTTCTCGTGCCATCAAATGATCGAATCCATGGTGGAATCGTCGATTGCCTATGGACTGCATCGCGAGAGTGAATTCTCCGATCAGGAGCTTTTTGAGGAGGTCGTCACGCAAACAAACGAGAACGATAATCGGCTTCGTGTTATCCTGAGGGAGTTCGTCAATCGCGAGAAACTGCAACTGAGATGATAGAAGCAAACGAATGTCGACGCGTCATTTGCCTCGTTACTTTGCTGTGCGCAACGTGTGGTGTGGCAACGGGGCAGCGCGACAGCGGCCCAAAGTCTGAGTCCGCCGCCGAGGCTAAGGCGGCTGGAGTGGCCGGCAGTGATTCGACACTTCCGACGCTCGAAGAGCTAAAGGCAGCAGGAGCACTCAAGTCGAGTTATCGAAAACGCGAGCGGCGTTCAGCTGGGACAGAAGTTCCGAAGCCGCAGCTTGCAGCATTTGGAAAGGACGTCGAGCCGGTTCTGAAGAAGGCCTGTGTTCGATGTCATGGACCTGAGACGCAGGAAGGGAATATTCGGATCGACACGCTGGATCCCGATCTTCTGCACGGGAGCGACGTGGATTGGTGGCTCGAAGTCTTCGCTGTGCTCAGCAATGGCGAAATGCCTCCAGCGGACGAAGCCGAGATGGCTGACGATGATCGCAGCAAAGTGATTGAGTGGTTGTCCTCGGAGATTCAGGTTGCGTCCGCGGTGCGCCGCGCTGAGCACGGGCACTCCTCGTTCCGGCGAATGACTCGTTACGAGTACAACTACGCGTTACAGGATTTGCTGGGACTACCGTACGACTTTGCCCGAGACCTTCCGCCCGAGGCGAATTCGGAAGACGGTTTTCAGAACAGCTCCGAGATGCTGCACATGTCGACCATTCAGTTCGGGGTTTACCAGGAGCTGAGCCGCAACGCGCTGAAAAGAGCAGCGGTGCGGGGCGAGCGACCGGAACCGATTTACTGGGGCGTCTCCATGAAGGCTGCTTCGGCCGTTGAGTGGGCAAAGCAGGAGGAAGAAGTTGAGAAGATCAGAGAGAAGCACAAAGACGATCCCGAAAAGCTGAAACAGGAACTGGATCGACAGGAAGCAAGATTCCGTTCCAGGCCGAACAATGCTCACTATAAGAATCTGGCGACTGGACGAACTGCAAGAGCGTCGTGGAGTTACCCTGGTGCAAAGTTCGCATGGAAACCAACGCAGACTCGTCCCGAGATTCCAAAGCATATTGACCACGTTGCCATCATCCCGGTGCGACAGAAGCTGATCGTCGAACTTGGCGACCAGGTCCCAGAGGAAGGGACGCTTCGAGTTCGCATCCGGGCGTCGCGAACGTCAGTCGAAGACAACCGCATTCCCAGTCTACAACTGGAGTTCGGCTGGCAGGCAAGCAACGACTCGCAGGCTTCGGTAAGAATCAGCGGCCACGATATCGCCATCGATGCCGCTCCGGACAAACCGCAGTTTTATCAGTGGGATATTCCGCTGAGCGAAATCTACCCGCGCAATTCGGTGCGGAAGATTTCGAAGATGGGAGATTTGCCGAGTCCGTCTGAGTATGTGAAGCTATTGAACAGTTCGGTCTCGCAAGGCGACATTCAGATCGACTATGTGGAGATCACGGCACCCGTTTATGAACAATGGCCGCCGGACTCGCACAATCGGATCTTTTTCGACAGCGCGAACAAAGCGGACGAATCAGTCTACGCGCGGGAAGTGTTGACGCGTTTCATATCGCGTGCCTGGCGACGGCGTGTCACAACTTCCGAGATCGACCAGAAACTGGCTTTGTTCACGCGGATTCGTCCTGAGTGCGATGACTTTCAGGAAGCAATGATTGAAGTACTGGCGACCGTGCTCGCTTCGCCAAAGTTTCTTTATCTCGTTCGGTCGGATCAGCCGAACCCAGCCGACGAAAACACAAACGTCGAGCGTCGGATTGATTACGAACTGGCAACTCGCCTTTCTATGTTCCTGTGGTCCAGCACTCCTGACGAAGAACTCCTGGACCTGACGGCGAGCGGTCGGCTGAACAGACCCGATGTGCTGAGCAACCAGGTAGATCGAATGCTGACCGACGCGCGGTCGCGGCGTTTTTCCGAACACTTTGTCCGGCAATGGCTGGGCATGCAGTTGCTGGATTTCCTGAAGGTTGACCGGAAGGCCTACCCGCAGTTTAGTCCGTCCCTAAAAGAGGCAATGCAGGAGGAACCCGTCGGCTTCTTTCACGAAGTTCTTCAAAACAACTACAGCGTTCTGGATTTCGTTCACGCTGATTACACGATTGCCAATGAGAGACTCGCCAGGCACTACGGGTTGAGTGACGTCTATGGAAACCACTTTCGCCGCGTGACGCTCGATCCGCAGAACAAGCGAGGCGGTCTGCTGACTCAGGCGGGTCTGCTGGCGATGAATTCAGACGGCAAGGATTCTCATCCGCTCAAACGCGGTATCTGGATGCTTGAAAGCCTGCTGAACGATCCGCCGCCACCACCACCACCCGCCGTTCCCGAGATCGATCTCGCTGATCCCGAGATTGCAAAACTCACTCTGAAGCAGCGTATCGAGAATCATCGAAACGACGCCGCCTGCATGTCGTGTCACGCAAAGATTGACCCGTGGGGGATCGCGTTTGAGAACTTTGATGCTGTTGGAAACTGGCGAACGGAAATTCAAGGGAAACCCGTCGATGCGTCCAGTCTCCTGTTTAACGGGCAGAAACTTGATGGCATGGATGGGCTGAAACGGTTTCTGCTGGAAAACCGACAGGACCAGTTCGCTCGCGCGATGGTTCATAAACTGACGACGTATGCCCTCGGAAGACCCCTGACGTTTGGTGATCGCTCAAGCGTCGACCAGATAACGGCCGATCTTCGCAAGCAAGGGGATGGACTTGCTACGATGGTTAAATTAATTGTGGTCAGCGAACTGTTTCATTCGAAGTAAGGGTGGAACGCTAATCGACATTGATAAACACTAATCTCTTCGCTCTATTAGCGTTCTCCAAGAAGGATTACAACCATGACAATCAATCTCGCATCGTTCGACCGTCGAAGATTCCTTCGTGGTTCTCGAGTTGCTCTCGCACTGCCGTGCTTCGAATCGATTGCTAGACTCGCCGGTGCCGCCGAGCAGCCCGACCGACCGAAACGCCTCGCCTGCTTCTACATGCCTGACGGCGTGCCGATGCCGCTTGCCGAGGATCCGGCTCACAAAGACTGGGCCTGGTTTCCTCACGGAAGCGGGAAGAACTTCACGTTCACAAAATGCCTTGAACCGCTCGAGCCGTTACGCAACGATGTGACGGTGTTGTCCGGATTGTCGCATCCCTCCGTGCGAAGCATTCATGGCCATTCGAACGCCGATCAGTTCCTCACCGGCGCTTCCACCGGGCCTTCAGGGGATTATAGAAACTCCATCTCGCTCGATCAGGAGTTTGCTGCTCACGTTGGAGATCAGACTCGCTTTTCATCGCTCGTCATGTCGACTGATGGTGGCACGGGGACTCCGCGTGGCGCGCACACCGTGTCGTTCAATCGAAGTGGTCGAGCTATTCCAGCGGAGCACAGGCCGAAGCGAATCTTCGACCTGCTTTTCGTGAAGAGCGATGGCGATGCGGCACGTCGGCTGGCGCTGAGTCAAAGTGCGCTGGACGATCTCCTGGCCGATGCACGCTCGTTACGGACGACGCTGTCCACTCGCGATCAAAAGACGCTGGACGAGTATCTCCAATCGGTTCGCGATACTGAGATCAAAGTGGAAAAGGCGAAGCGGTGGATCAACATCCCGCTTCCCACAGTCGATGTCGATCACCTGAAACTCGACATCACACCGGAAGCTCCACGCGTTTATCTTCAGACGATGTTTGAACTGATTTTCCTCGCATTCAAAACCGATTCCACGCGAGTCGCGACTTACCAGATTGGCAGAGAAAACGGCATTGGTGCCAGCGACTATCTCGCTCGGGCTGTCGGGTTCAATCTGACGCACCAACTCTCACACAACACAAAGGAGCCAGGCGGCTGGAAGAACTTTGGAACGTACTGTCGATTCCTCAGCGAAGAATACGGACGCTTCGCCGGCAAGCTGAAAGCGACTCCTGAAGCTGGCGGAGATGGCAACATGTTGGACAACACGCTGCTTCTGTTCGGTTCCGCATCAAGCGCCTTCCACCTCTCACGCAACTACCCCTTGATTCTAGTCGGCGGGAAGAACATGGGATTCAAGCACGGCCAGTACCTCAATCATGCAGGCGATAATCCTCAAGGCGGCCCGTGGAGCGGTGGTCGCGAACCATGGCAGAAAGAAGAGACTCACGAGGACATTCCACTGTCGAATCTCTACGTCACGATGCTTCAGCGTCTCGGCGTCGAGACCGACAATTTCGCCGACAGCACGGGCGCGCTTGCTGACGTTTGAAGGCCGCGCGGCGAATGACTGCAGACCTCCGCCGTGCGCATCGAGAAGTTCAGCTTGGTTTCAGATGTTGGTCGAACCAGTCCTTGATTCGTCGCAAAGCGTCGAGTTGGTTCGGACGCTTAGCGAGTCCGTGGCCTTCATTCTTGTAGATAACGAGTTCGGTTTCCGTTCCATGCAGCTGCAGTGCTCGGTGGAACATGCGGCCCTGGTCGGTGGGGGCCCGACGATCATGTTGACCGTGCATGATTAGCGTCGGTGTACTGCATTGCTTGACGTACGTCAGTGGTGAACGACCGCGGTAAAGCTTCTCCCGTTCAAACACGTTGCCGTTCATATAAATGCGAAGTCCTTCGGGCGCGTCAATAGTCAGATTCGAGGAAACGAGATCGGTCCAACCTGCATCAACGACGGCGGCTTGGAAGCGATCGGTTTGAGTGATCGTCCACGCCGTGAGATAGCCGCCGAAGCTGGCACCACCGACTCCGAGTCGAACCGGGTCAGCGATGCCCCGCTCAACCAGCCAGTCAACGCCATCGATTACGTCCTGATAGTCGCCGTGACCCCATTCCAGATAGTGGGCTTCCGCGAACTCCCAACCCTGCCCGATTGAGCCGCGATGATTGGGAAGAAACACGGCGTAGCCGTTCGATGCCAGATATTGGCCCCACGACACGCTCGTCCCAATCCAGCCCTCCCACCACAACCAATGCGGACCACTATGTAGATTGACGATCGTTGGACATGGCTTTCCCTGTTCAAACCCCGGCGGAGTGATCAGCACGCCGTAGATCGTTCGACCGTCGAGCGAACTCTTCCACTGGATCGTCTTCACTTCTCCAAGCTGAAACTCCCGCAAGTTCTGGTTGAAGTCCGTCACTCTGTGTAACTTGGAGTCGCGTCTGACAAAGACGTCAGGTGGGTCATGTTGCGATTCGGAAGTAAAGGCAAAGGTCGTTCCGGTGCGGTCCATTCCGAAGACCCAGAAGTTGGTCAGGTCATCGGTGAACCGGACAATCTTTCCGGTCGTCGGCTCCAGGCGAATCAATTGGTTACGAGTCTTCTCGGTGAATTGAACGAACAGGTAGCGTGAATCGGCCGTCCACTGAACGTGGCTCATGGGAGTCGCATGAAACTCGGCGAACGGAAATGTTGGCTCACCGCCTTCTGCGGGAAACAACGCAAGGCGACGAGACAGTGTTCTAGGTGCGAGGACGGGCGCTGCGATCATCTTACGGTCTGGTGACCACGTTATATTGCAATTGCCGGTGGCCTTTTCAGAAACAACGCGAACTGTCGCACCATCGTCACGATCGAGAATGACCAGAGTTGTTGGAGAAACGGCCGTGCCGATTTCATTGATCTTCGCTACGAGTGCGGCAAACTGTTTTCCGGAAGGCGACCACGCGAAGTCAACAATGTCCTGGTCGTTTGATGTAATTCGCTGCGGTGTCTCTTCATCGTGACTAATCGTCCAGATCGCGTGGCGTGGGGCATCGGCTCCTACGACAACTATTTGACTCATTGGCCGTCGCCGCTCATCCGCCGTGAATGCCATCGTTTGCGAATCTGCCGCCCAGCGAAACCGAGCCACACCGTTGCGCATCGTTGTCACACGCCGAGGCTCCGTCGCGTCACGATTCGTAACAAAGATCTGCTTTCCAGATCCTGTGTCCGTGTCATTTGGGCCAGTGTCATTGGCAAGGAATGCCAGCTTCGTTCCGTCCGGCGACCATTGCACCGCACTGACGCCTTTGAACTCAGACAGGACCCGGCTCGGTTTGCTTCCGGCTGCTGTGCCACAAAGCCATGACTTGACCACGCGTTGGCCGTCCTCGACGACCGACGCCGAATACAGCAGCTTGGTCCCATCAGGAGAAACTTCGGCCCGAATAGCCCAGGTAAGGTTTAGAATATCTTCCGGCTTCAGATTCCAGAGCGGATCATCGGCAAACACTGGAAGGCTGAGAAACCCAAGCACGCAACCGATTAGACACACTGCTCTCGTCTTCACTTCCGGTTCCCTTTCGGAGGCACTTTGGCGACAGTCCTCCCCTGAGTACTAGTCGTAGGTGAACTTAATACAAGCCCGCAGATGCAACAATCTACGAACTTCTAACCGCGCCTGGTCCGTTTCTTGTCGAGAAGTTTCGTGACAGCCGCGGGAACGTCGGTTGTGATATTCTGGTTTTCGTCCATGTCAAGAAGGGTACTCCGCGACGTCCAAAAGGCCGGACAAACCCATTGCCGGACTGATCGCTAAACTCAAACCACAGATTGTGGCTGCAATGCATTAGCAGATCCGAATCAGGATAAGAACTTTCCACTTCGATAACTGGAACTGAAAACGACTCTACATAGGCGCAAGGCAATACAGATTACGAACAGTTCGAATCAACAACCGGTCGCCGGAAATGGCAGGTGTTGCCATCACAAATTCTCCCATGTCGCTGCTGGCAACTGTTTTGAAGACGTTTCCTTCTTCAATCACGGTGACTTCGCCTCGTTCGCTGACGAAATAAATGTGCCCACCGGCTGCGACGGCGGAGGCTGAGTAAGTGCGGTTGCCCGTGCCGACTCGCTTGCGATAGATCAGATCTCCGGTCATGGCGTCTCGAACAGCGAGCCGACCGTTATCGTTACATGTGTAAAGTAGTTCATCTACGACCAGTGGCGTTGGCATGTACGATCCGTCTCTGGATTGCCACCATGCGAGGCCAGAGTCTTCAGATTCGTCATCCGCGTTTTCATCATCGGTGGGCGTCAGGGCTCCGGTAGCCGTCGGTTGAATGGCATACGTCGGGCTACGACCGTGGCCGTTCGTCACGTAGATCAGGCCGTTGGCGAACAGCGGGGTGGGCACGGGAACGTCGCCTCCGTCGTTCAGGTGCCAGATTCGCTCGCCGGTCTCGAAGTCGTATCCGGCCATCTGGCGATAACCGTTGCAGACGATCTGCTGTCGACCTTCTGTCGTCACGACCAGCGGCGTCGACCAAGTAGCGACTTCGCCTTCGCGATCAATGCGACGAATCTCTCTGCCCGTCTTGATATCCAGGATAGCGACAAAGTTGGCATTCAGACAGTCGCACTGAACAATGACGTGACCGTTGTGAATGATCGGGGAACTGGCAAAGCCCCATTCCAGTTCCGGCGCGTCATAGGGTCCGGAATGCAGTTTGCCGAAATCGTGTTTCCAGATCAGCTGCCCGTCGATGTCGAAGCAGTACAGACCTTCCGAGCCAAAAAACGCGACGACAAGTTCACCATCCGTTGTCGGAGTGCAGTTGGCATGAGACGCCTTTAGATGCCGCTTGATGGTGGGCTCACCAACGCGAGCATCCTTGGTCCACAGGATCTTTCCCGTTCCGAGTTGCAGGCACACGACCTGCCATGTCCAATCGCCGGTGTCCTCTGCCGACTCGCCCGCCCCGCCGGACCAGCCGGTTTCCACGGAAGGCTTTTCTGTGTCTGAGTTAACTGCCGTTGTCAGGAAAACGCGATCGCCCCACACAATCGGAGCGGAGTGTCCCAGACCTGGTATCGGGGTCTTCCAAGAGACGTTTTGTTCTGTCTGAATGTCCCATTTGGTTGGTGGATTGCCACTGCCGATTCCAAGGCCGCCGTGCCCACGAAACTGAGGCCAGTTGTCGTCCCCAAACGTTGCTGTTGATATCGCGTACGCAAACAGTACCGCGACGATTGCTCGAGTCTTCATCGGATATTTCATCCATATCAGTAGTGCAAAATAGGCCTTCGATCAGTGTATCAGCTATGTCAATTCGAGGTACGCTGTTAGGCTCCAGCTTATGCAACGAGATCGCTCGGGTGACACGGAAACAGCTGTCGTCTAAAGTACGGTTTACCGCGTTAACTCGATTCCCGTTGGTGGGAGATAAACCATGCTTCGCATATTTGCTGTGAGTCTGCTGATGTCCGGATCGCTCTTGTTCGCCGAGGAGCCAGGCTCTTTCAAGCTTGCCGCTCCTGCTGGATGGGGCGGCGAAACCATTCAACTGCCTCCGGGATTTGCGCCCGATATGAAGCTGAAAGGCTCCGAACATATTCGATTTGCACCGGGGATGATGAAACCAGGCTCGGATACATTCTTCTCCTATGCGTTTGCGTTCGAACTTCAGCGGCAGCCCGTTCTAACGGAAGCCGTTGTCGAAGAGGAATTCCTGAAATACTACCGAGGGCTGTGCAAGGCAGTCCTGAACGGAAATCTTCCGGACGTCGATCCATCTGAATTCACGCTTGAACTGAAGCGAGTGAAATCCAACGAAAATCCTTCCTCGGATGCAAAGGTTGCGGACATGCCGAAGCGTTACACTGGCACTCTTAATTGGGTCGAACCGTTCTCCACAAAGAAGCCACAGAAGCTGAACCTGGAGATTCGGACATGGGCCAAGAACGAACGCAACTATATCTTCGCATGTGTATCACCTCAGGCGCGCGATACCGCAATTTGGAAACAGCTGCACGCAATACGCGATGATTATTCGAAGAAGTAACCCGAAGGCACGGTCACGGCAGCGTGACGTGAACTCAATGCATTCGTCGGTCGATCCATGTGCATTACAAATCGAATTCCGATCGAGTCTGGTCGCTGCGGGTCATAGTCGCGGAAACCACAAGCGTCGCGCGGTTTCGCCAAGAACTTGCGCGCGATCTTTTTCTTTCAGGGGAAGTTCCTCCGTAAAGATCTTCAAGTGTTCTGCGTACGTAACCTTGGGTGTCCAAAGCACGTTGGGAAAGTTGCTCCCCCAGACGCAACGTTCGGGCCCGTAGGTATTGATGATCTTCATCGCTGCTGCGTGCAGGTCATTGCCTGGATAGCCGACCTCAGTGCCAGTGCTGATGAAATCCACTTTGGGATAAAGGTTCTTGTACTTGGAAAGTCGCAACACCTCACCGAGCTTCTTCTCGTACAGCGGGCCAGGCTTGAGGTCCATACAATGATCGAAGCCCACGATGATGTTGGGAAACTCCTTGAGGAGTTTCTCGGCGCTTTCGACCCATTTCAGATGCATGAGAAAGATGTCGACCGTCGCGCCAACCTCCGCGCAAGTCTTCCACAGCTCGCGCACTCCGGGATGATCGAAGGTCTTCCTATTGTTACCCGGCGTGCTGCGCAGGGTTGAGACACCAAAGTCGCGCACGTATTGCTCCATCAAGCCTGGGCTGTGTGGATCATCTGGGTCGAGAGTACAGACTCCCGAGACCCAATCTGGATTCGCTTTCGTCGCATCGCAGACGTAGCGATTGTCATAGCCGTAGAAAGATACCGTCTGCACAGCCCGCACGGCGCTGACACCGCTGGCGAGACCGGTCTTTCGTAGATCGCTAATCGAGGCCTTGCCACCTGGCACGCGCAGAGGCTTGTCTTTGGGTTGGTAGCGATCTTCGTCAGGCGAGTAGATATGTGCGTGACAGTCGATGATAAGCATGGGAAAGCCGTGCCTCGTCAAGTTGGCTGGAATCACATCGAGCGGCCTTGAACCATCGGTAGGCATTCTGCGGACAGAGCGATCATCTTAACGAGTCCCTGGTCACGGAGGCGTCTTTATGTCAGCAGTTCGCCACAGCCGAATGGTTGTGTCGTTGGAAGCGGAAGCGAGCGCTCGTCCGTCGCCAGAGAATGCGAGCGACCAGACTCCGCCCGTGTGGCCTCGCAGCGTCGCGCGCTCCTCGCCGCTGGAAGGGTCCCACAGCTTGACCGTGTCTTCGGTGGAGAGATCGACATGGCTGCCACGCGAAGGACAGTCCACATCGCTCGTCCATGATTCATTGACGATCTCGATCGGGTTGTGACACTCTGGACAACGAAGGTGCATGTGTGAGCGAATAGATCCAGGTTGTTGGGGCGGCGTCTTTCGTCCAACTTGGGCCGGGGTATCCTTATCGTAACGCATCGGACTCGCGTTCGCTGGGCGTACTCAATGGACCCACCGCACGCTTCGCAATTGATCCATCAACTGCGGTCGATGTATCATGTTGCAGGCTGGACCAGCGAGTTTCTTGCGTCCAGCAGCTGGTCTTGAAGAAGAATCAGACGGCATGCTTGCCCCGAGCAAAGGAACTGAAATCTCGGGCAACTCATGCTGCTTCAAATTCGAAAGATGTTGCCGGTGCCACGCATGTCGAAGCCGGGAGGCGACAGACGATGAAGCACAACTCATCTGAGTACAGTTCGGAAGGGCCGGTCAATCGCCGCGCGATGCTGGCGGGTTGCATCGCGGGAGCCGGATTGTTGCTGGCTCGTCGCGCTTCCTTCGCGCAGGCCGCCGCGTCGAATGAACGACTGAAGGTCACCGACATCGAAGCCCACGAGATCTCAGTGCCCTACGAAGACTGGATCGCTTACGAGCTGAACCACTTCTACGGGCCGACACGGCGTACGATCTACGTGGTCCGCACCAACAGCGACTTGATTGGTTTGGGCGAGAGCGGTTCGCGGGAGCCGGACACCGTTCTGGCGAAATACATCGGTTCGAATCCTTTCGACTGGGTCGGCGACGAAACCAGTCTAGGCTTGGGAATCGCCATGTACGATCTGATGGGGCAAGCAGCCAGGGTTCCCGCTTACAAGTTGTTCGGTCAGAAGTATCGGTCGTGGGTGCCGGCGGCGTCGTGGACCGTGTCGACGCATCCCAAACGGATGGCAACTGCGGTCCAGAAGTTTTCGGCGCGCGGCTATACGTGGATGAAGTACCACCTGTCTCCGTTTGAAAACGTGATCGATCAGATGGAAGCGATGCAAGCGGTCGCTCCCAAAGGCTTCAGAATTCACTATGACTTGACGATGGGTGGCACCGACGACCACACCATTGAATTGCTGGGGAAGATCTCTAAGTATCCGATTGCCGGTTGCTTCGAAGACCCGCTGCCGGAAAAAGATATTGAGGGCTACGTCGAGTTACGGAAGAAGTGTCGGCTACCGATTTTGTATCATCACGCTCCATTGGGTGCCGGTTTCGAAACGCAGCGCCGCGCTGCGGACGGCTACATCTTGGGCCACGCAAAGATCGGTGACGCGATCCGCCGAGCCGGATTGTTTGCGCAGCTCGAACTTCCCTTCTCGCTGCAAAACGTCGGCGGCACCATCACACGAGCGATGACCGTTCACATGCAGGCGGCCTTCAAGACGGCGCATTTGCACTTCAACGGTGACACCGAAACGTGGAAAGCGGATGTCGTCAAGGAGCGGCTCGAACCGGTCAACGGGCTGATCCGTGTGCCGGAACGTCCTGGACTGGGATTGACGCTCGATCGCGTCGAGTTGGAGCGATTGAAGAGTCTGAAGCTCCCGGAGCAGCCAAAGTGGATCATCAAGACCAAGTACGACAACGGCACGAGGATGTACAACATCGCGGATCCACACGACTCGTTGTTCATGGTCCGACCCGACAAACGACGCCTGATCACGCTAAACTACGACGCTCCGCTCTCAACGGAGTACTGGGATCCGGACGGGACAACCGCGTTCCGCGACATGTTTCGACGTCTCGAAAAAGAAGGCATGGTCCTGGAGCGACCTTCGTCTGTTCCGACCGCTCCGCAGAAGTGAGGATAACGATGACAAAATGTGACTCCGGCTCATACGACATCACGCAACCCACCTCGCTGTCGCGGCTGGTACTGGCTGCTTTCTTGCTTTCCACACTCGTCGCGATAGCCAGCGCCGACGAATTCTCGGCCATCGACCACCATCGCCAAACAATTTATCACTCGCCGCAGAAGCCGGGGTTTACGAGTTGGGTTGGTGCGTGGACGATGCCCGACGGCAGCTTGATGGTGAGCTTCACGCAGGCGACCGGTCCGGTTGCAGGTCGTTCGCGGGCACCCAAAGAAGTGCAACACCAACTGACATGGCCGCCGGCAGGCCGCCCCGGCTACGACATGACGGGGCTCGACATGCGCAACGTCCATCTCCGCTCGATCGACGCGGGAAAGACGTGGCAGCAAGTCAGTGCCGACGCCTTCAAATCCTGCATGAACGGGATTACCGGCGAGGCGCAAACGGCATTCCCGGATGGGACCATCGTCCGTGGGGTCTGGGGGTATTACCTGCCTTACAATTCCGAACTGCCCAAGACCGGATACCTGGAGCGATCGACCGACCGCTCGAAAACCTGGGGCAAGCCCGAAGTGCTGCTGGACCCGAAGAAGTATTCGGCCTGGCCGAAGCGACTGCGCACCCTGCGCGACGGGCGGCTGCTCGCGATCGGCGGTGTGGCCCGCGTTCCGGCCAACAGCCGCACGCGGGCGGAATACAACGGTCTGTTCGAGCCGCTGCTGATGGTCTCAAGCGATCAGGGGAAGACCTGGAAGGGACCGATCACGGTCGTTCCCGCCGAGTATCGGGCCAAGTGGGGAGGCGAAGAGTTCGACGCGGCTGAATTGCCCAACGGCGATTTGCTGTGCGTCTTTCGGCGAGCCGATCCTGCAAAGGGCGGCCGGGAAGCACGCTGGCAGGGCGTGCTCAAGAAGTCGGGCGACACGTGGCTCACCGGCAAAGTCGAGCCGGCACCATTCCCCCACAGCGGACATCCCGACGTGCTGGCGACGCGCGAAGGACCAATTCTCCACGTCGCGACCAGCGGCATTCACGGGACGACGGATGCGGGTCAGACTTGGCAGAAGCTCGACATCCCCGGAACGGCCTACTACCCCCGCGCCGTTCAAGCTGCCGATGGTCGCATCTTCGTCTTCGGTCATGTCGGGGGCGACAACGCGTACGGCTCGGTCGATCAATCGATCGTGATGGACTCGTTCCGCTTGGCGAGTCACGACATTGCCATTGTAAATCGCAAATCGCTGGCGACAGACAACGTCGCCTGCGAACGCATTCCGCTGGGAATGGCAGATGATTACAAGCCCTGTATCGCGAAGTTGCCCAGTGGTGAATTACTGCTAACTACGTTTCATCAGCACAAACGAGACGGTAATAAAGTCATGGAGCAGATGCTGCTGTTTCGCTCGCCGGACGGCGGCCAAACCTGGTCGAAACCACAACCGCTCGATCTGCTCGGTCGCGAGCCGTATCTGACCGTGCTCAAGAACGGCACGGTCTTCATCACCGGCCACCTGCTCGCACAGGACGTGCGAAACGAGTGGGGTTACACGACCGGCTTCCTGCATCGCTCAATCGATGGCGGCCAGACGTGGCAAGCGACCCGCGTCGAATCAGAAGAGATTAAACCGAAAGCCAGCAACCACACGACGCGCAACGTGCTGGAACTGGCCGACGGCTCACTGTTGCTGGGCGTCGACTATGACGGTGGAGGTGGGCCGTATTTCGTCTGGCGATCGACCGACGGCGGCAAGACCTGGGACAAATCGCAGAAGTGCGAGCCCAAGGATTTCAAGAGTCGATACGGATTCTTCGGAGGCGAGACGTGGCTGTGGCAGGCGCGATCCGGAAAGGTTTGGGCGATGGTTCGAGTCGACAGCAACGAAATGCCGATCAAGGATCGCCCGATCAAAGCGGGCAACGATCAAGCCGATCACTTCATTTTGTTCTCGTCCGCGAATGGCGGAAAGACGTTCGACCGCATCCGTGACATTGGCGACTACGGCGAGATGTATATGTCGCTGCTGCGGTTGAGAGACAAGCGATTGTTGCTGACGTTTACGGTCCGCGATCTCAAGCCACCGCTCGGTGTGAGAGCGATCGCAGGCAGCGAAACCGACGACGGCTTCACGTTTGACTTCGCTCACGACCGGTTGATGCTTGACGTACGCACTCCAATCGGCAAGTACCAGGGAGGCGGGTTCGGCCCGACTGTGCAACTCGACGATGGCACACTGGTCACGTCGTACTCTTACCGCGGCGAGGACGACAAGACGCATCTGGAAGTTGTGCGATGGAATCTGCCAGCGGCGAAAAGTCCGTGAGATGATCGGGGGAGCCGTTTAATCTGTGTAGCGTGCAACGCGTCGCTGGCAATCTCGCTCCGGCATCGTCACACTAGATGCGTGCATGACGCCTGCTCATTCACGCCGTTACGACGCGAGAATCAACTATGACCATCACACGACGCGAATTACTAAAGGGAATCGGAAGTTTGGGCTTGGTCGCCAGGGTCTCGCCGCTCGTCGCGAACGACGCCCCAGTGCTGGTAGATACTCCCCGCTTGATCGGCTCGAGCAAAGTGATGCTCGTCGATCACGAGTTCATCGCAAAGTCAGGCGGCGTGCGGCTGAAGCTGCATCCTCCGCGAAAGACCGGCGAACGGCTCATCGAGTCGCAGCACACGTGGGAGAGTGCCACGCTGAACTGGTTCAGCGTACTACGCGACGGGGACCGATATCGAATGTGGTACGAGTGCTACGACGTCGAGGGCTGGCCGACGGCGGATGACACTTCGTTCTGTTACGCCGAATCGACCGACGGCATCCGCTGGACCAAGCCCCAGCTTGGACTGGTTTCCTATCGCGGCAACAAAGACAACAACATCCTGTTTCGACAGGTCGGCGAAGGTAAGCATCGCTCGCGCGTGCATGGAAGTGGTGTGTTCATCGACCCCTCGGTCCCGCCGGAAGCTCGCTATAAGTGCGTTTCTCAGGGACTGTTCCAGGGCATCGGGGATCGACCGCACTACGTCGCTGGGATGACCTCGCGGGACGGACTGCGTTGGACGCGCACGCCTCAGCCAATCTGCCCGGTCTTTGTCGACAGCCAATACTCGGGATTCTGGGACTTACAGCAGCAGCGCTATGTAATTGTCGGACGCGTGTCCGGACGAGGCGGACGCGCGATCGGTCGATCCACCAGCGTTCACTTCGATCGGTTCGCGCCGTTCACGCGAGTGCTGGAGACGGACGAGCATGACCCGCCCGAATCGGACCTCTACAATCCCGCGTGCCAGCAGTATCCAGGTTCGCCGGGACTGTATCTGATGTTTCCAAGCCTGTTCCGCCACCGGGAAGACTCGTTAGATATTCGACTCGCCGTCAGCCGAGACGGTGTGAAGTGGACGCGACCGGATCGCGAGACTTCTTTCATTCCGCTCGGCCAGCCCTTGGACTTTGACGGCGGGTCGCTCTACATGGGTAACGGCGGCTGCCTGCGCACCGGAAACGAGCTTTCCTTTTACTTCAGCGGCTCGACACTCAAACATGGCGAGGTGGGGTTGGAGAATTTGACGGATCCAAAGAAACGTCGAGTCATCAGTCGAGCGGTGGCGCGCCCCGATCGACTCGTTTCCGTGACAGCGGGAAAAACTGGCGGTCGATTCGAAACGCCTCTGATCCGGTTCGCCGGGGACCGGCTGGTCGTGAATGCGTCGGCTCGCCCCGGGGGAGACGTTCGCGTCGGTCTGCTGGACGCCGAAGGTCGCCCGATTCCGGGACGTGGCGTCACTGAGTGTGCTGTGCGGTCGGACGACAAAGAGTCGTGGACTGTGTCGTGGGCCGACGGCCCTGGCGTGGCAAGATTGTCCGAGCAATCGATCCGGTTGCGGATCGAGCTGCGAGACGCTGATGTGTTTGGGTTTCAGTTCGAGGGTTAGCTATTGTCCAACAACGGAGGCCAAAGAAATTCAATGACAACATCTCTATGTCTATCGCGGCGCGATGTTCTGCTGGCGACCACCGCTCTTGTTGCAGCAACCATCCTGTTAGTCTGCGACGTGTCCGCCGCAGAACCGGCCACAGTCAAAGGGCTGACGGCCGTTTCGTCGCAGCCCGTGCATCCGATCTTGATTCGGAAGGAGCATGGCCCGCTCACGCGTGTGGTCGTGATGGTCGATAATGACGTCGATGCTCTCGCGAAGTCTTTCGTCTTTAAGCTCGATGGTACTGACGACCTCGGAGATCTCGAGTCGCTCGCGCTGTATGCGACCGGTGACAAGGACGAGTTCTCGCCAGCGACGCAGATCGGAGAGCGCGTAAAGCCCGCCAAGGATGTGACGTTTCTGGCCGGACGAACGCTCAGCGCCGGCAAGAATGTTTTCTGGTTGTCGTGCAAGTTGATGCCGAAGGCCGACTTGTCGCATCGAGTCGCAGCGACTTGTGGCTCGATTGAAACGTCGGTCGGCACGCTGACGCCGCGCGATGATTCGCCCGACGCACGGCATCGGATCGGCGTCGCGCTTCGCAGACACAACGACGACAATGTTCATACGTATCGCATTCCCGCGCTGACGACGTCGCGAAAAGGGACGCTGCTCTGCGTCTACGACATGCGGCGGCGAATGGGACGCGATCTGCAGGAAGACATCGATATTGGCCTCAGCCGCAGTACCGATGGCGGACGAAACTGGGAACCGGTTCGCGTCATCATGGATATGGGCGAGTTCGGTGGTCTGCCCCAAGAACAGAACGGTTGCAGCGATCCGGGGATCATCGTCGATCACCAAACTGGTGAAATCTTTTGTTTCGCTGTCTGGATGAATGGAAAACCAGGCAAGCACCAATGGAGCGATGATGGCTCGGAGCCTGGCTTTGAAATCGGCAAGGCGGCTCAATTCCTGATGGTCCGGTCGAAGGATGATGGCCTCACGTGGTCAAAGCCAGAGAACCTGACTCGCAAGCTCAAGAAAGAGGCGTGGTGGCTGCTCGCCCCATCGCCGCAGCAAGGCATCAACCTGCCGGATGGCACGTTAGTGATGCCAGTGGAGGGTCGCGACGGTCGAGCCGCCGCCGCCACGTTCGCGACAATCATGATCAGTCGTGACCATGGGACCAGTTGGACGGTTGCAGAGCCTGCTTATAGCGGCGGCAATGAGTGTCAGGCGGCCCAACTCGGAGATGGCTCGATTATGCTCAACATGCGCAACGATCACGAACGCTTCCGCGCCGTGTTCGTCACCAAGGACCTCGGTCAGACGTGGCAGCCGCACGAAACCAATCGCAGTACGCTGATCGAACCAAACTGCAACGGCAGCCTGCTGCGTGTCGATTACAAACGCGCGGATGAAAAGAAACACGTGCTGCTGTTTGCGAATCCACACACACAGAAGGGGCGAACGCACCACACAATCCAAGTTAGCTTCGATGACGGCCGGACATGGCCCAAGTCGCATCACTTGCTGCTTGACGAAGGCCGCGGGGCGGGTTACCCGAGCTTGACTCGCGTTGATGATTCTCATGTCGGTATTGTCTACGAAGGAAGTCAGTCGCATCTGGTGTTCGAGAGATTCTTGCTGGATAATCTGCTTCACCCATGACCCCGAACAGAGGAGACAGCGATGGAATCTATCGGCATCGGAATGATCGGCAGCGGCTTCATGGGATTGACCTACAGTGAAGTCGTAAGCAGTCATGCGAAAGGCTGTCGCTTGGCCGCGATCACGGGTGGCAAGCGGGCGGAGAAGTTGGCGACCGACTACGATGTGGCTTACGAGTCGTCGGTCGAGTCGCTGTTGGCTCGCGCGGATGTCGCGGCCGTCGTGTTGGCGACGCCGGATCAGGATCGGCCTCGGTTGACTCGGTTGGCAGCGGCGGCAGGCAAGCATGTTCTGGCGGAGAAGCCGATGGCTCCGACGGTCGCCGAATGTGATCAGATGATTGCCGATTGCTCAGCGGCGGGGGTGAATCTGGCCGTTGTGAAGACCGAGCGGTTTCGTAAAATCACGCAGCGCGCGAAGCAACTGATCGATGATGGAACGATCGGTCCGATTCGCATGATGCGCACCGTGTCGGCGTTCCCGCTGCCGCTGACCAAGCAATTATTCGAAGAGCGACCGTGGATGGCCGATCTCCGCAGCGGCGGGTTGTTCATGGGGATGGCGTCGCACAACACCGACTTCCTGCGGTGGCTGACGGGACGCAACGCCGTGAAGGTGTTTGCTCAGGCGACAACGTTCAGCGACATCGCTGCTCCCTCCCAGTCGGTTATGGCCCAGATTGAATTCGAGGACGGCATCATGGCTCACATGTGGATCACGACCGAGCTTCCCTCGCCAAGCCTTCCGAGCAGCGAAGTGCGATTTCAAGTCTTCGGCCGCGATGCGATGTTCGATCTGGAGAACTTTGAGTTCCTCGAACTTGGCAAAGGGGACAAGTGGGAACGCATCTACACGCCGGAGCGGTTCGACTATCTTAAAGAACCAAAGTCCCCGATCCGGCTGTTTCCGCACGTCGGCGTGATCCAAGAGTTTGTCGATAGCATCCGTGAGCAGCGTGCTCCTCATGTCGGTGGAGCCGAAGGCCGTGCCGCCGTTGAGATTTGCGAGGCGTGTTTGATCTCAGCTCGAACCGGAGAAGCGGTGAAGTTGCCGCTGTGAGTTGTCTCCGTCGCTTCACATTCGCCCGGAGCGTGGGCACGACAAAGGCCAATCATGACCGAACCATCCGCCGCTCAGACTCGTGATGCCTGTTCACTGTCCTGGCCTCAGCAACGGCGAAACTTGGTTTTGTTCGCGACTTGCACTGGCATGCAGTACCTCGCCGCTCCTGTGTTGTACGTTGGGATCACACAGGCTTCGTTGTGCGACCGGTTGGGAGCGGATGCTCGGACGTCAAATCTGCCAGCGACTTTGTTCTTCGCGATGACCGCGATGCCGGCCATCATTGCTTGGTTGTCGCCGCGGGTAGCGTCGCTGAAGCGCAACCTTATGTTGTGTTATGCGACCTCGGCGGTCATGCTCGCGACGCTGGCCGTGACGTTGCTGTTGCCGCTGCCAAACTCGGTCAAGCTGGCGATGGTGATCCTGCAAGGTGGCGTAGCGGGCGCGGTAATGCCGGCGGCGATCGCCCTCCTGTGGGAAGCCATCGGACGGGGGTCAGACGAGTCCAGGCGAGGGCTCGCGCTGAGTCTGGCCTTTGGGTTGGGGCCAATCCTGGCGGTCGTCGGTTCGTTTGCCCAGACGACGCTGCTGGGTGGCGACCTGTTCGGCTGGAAGTTTTCCGGTGCGGCCTATCCCTGGAGCTTCGTTATGCTGTTCGCAGCCGGTGCTCCTGTGATGGCAGTGGCCGCTTGGTTGTCACGGCTTTTTGTCGTCCCCCCGGTCGATCGAGAACCACAGCGCGAGCCGTTGGCAGCGGTGATGCCGCTGTTGATCGGAGTGCCGGTGATGTTCGCGTCGGTGGCATTGATGCACGCAGCTGCGGTGACGGAGAACGAAGCGTATCGACAAGTGGGGTACGTAGCGGCAGCGATCGCTGCAATGAGCCTGACTTACTACTTTCGTTCTTTGTTACGACAACGAGTTCTGCTGCTAGCCACTGTCGTCACGATCTTGATTTACGCCGTCAACGGATCGCCGTCGAATATGAATCTGTATTCCCATGAGGCCCTCGGCGACGCGCCCGAGCAATATGCAGGCATCCAGAACATGCTGCGATTCGGCTGCAAAGCGATCGCTGGCGGATTGCTCGGCTGGATGCTGACTCGCACAAATCCCCGCGCCGGCATCTTGGCAACGGCGGCGATTTGTCTCGCATCACAGCTCTGGGCAATGCTGGTGACCGGACCTTGGTATCTAGCCTCGTTCGTCATCTTCGGAGCAGGCGAACTGATCGGTGTTTACGCGCCGAACTATATGGTGTCTGCGTCTCGTACAAACGATTTGCGTCGCACCATGGCCTTTGCCACCATGCTGATGGTCCCCGCCGCGCCGGCTGGATATCTGTATGGGACGATCGTCGATTACGTCCGCGACAACAGGCTGACCGCCTTTGGGCTAACTTCCGAGGCGTTGGGGTTTCGGCTCAGCTTTCTGGCAAGCAGCCTATTGATCCTGGTAGGAATCGTCGTGGCTGTGACGCTGCTTCCAAAGAAACCCAAACAAGAGTGACAGTGACTTCTACTATTATTCCGGGAGAACTTCAGTGATGACGCCGCACGATTTGTCGATCCAGTCTTTCTTCATCTGCCGCAATTTGTCGGTCCTGTTTTTATTAGTCAGCCTGTTCGCCTGCTCGGCGAAGGCACAAGAACCAGCGAAGCCCGCCTGGCAGTACGCTCCGGAACTGATGCGACCGTTCTGGCAAGGGACGACCATGGAGGGCGAGTCCGTGCTGTTCATCAAGGACGTAAAGACCGGGGAAGCGAAAGCCTCGGTGTTGTTCCCGATACAGCGAGTACTTAGCGTCCGCAATTCGGCTGGAGATGTCACGTATGAGAATGGCCGTGATTATGTCTGGAAGCCGGAGTCGCGAGAAATCGTTCTTCCCGAAGGTTCTCGCATCGTGTCCCGCCTCCCCTCCGAGTTGCGCCGCCCGGCGAAGTCGCAGAAGTACGAACTAACGCATCGAGACGGCAATGGCGAGATCTTCTTCGGATCACGGTTGGAGTATGCCGACATACAGACCTGCATCACGTACTCACACGCCCCAGACTTGTGGAAATCGGCGGCACCGAAATTCGATGCGGGAGCGCTGCCTCGCTCGGTTCACAAACTGCTAAGTAAGCAGCCGCTGTCGATTGTGGTCGTCGGAGACAGCATCTCCGCGGGCTGCAATGCCTCGGGCTGGGCAGAGGGGAATCCTTTTCAGCCTCCCTACCCGGAACTGTTGCGGCGTCATCTCGAAGCGCGCTTTCGAGGCCAGGTCACGTTGCAAAATCCTTCTGTCAGTGGTACCGACACGAGCTGGGTTCTAACGATGATCGATAAGGTCGTCGAGCCCAAGCCAAACCTAGTCATCGTGGCCTTTGGGATGAACGATGCCGCAGGTCGTTCAGCACGGGAGTATCAAGCCAATACCGCAGCGGTCATGGACAAGATTCGCGAACGACTCCCCGACGTCGAGTTCATCCTCGTAGCGTCCATGCTCGGCAATCGAGATTGGACGAGACTCGATCAGAAACTCTTTCCGCAGTACCGAGACGCGCTGGCCAGCCTCTGCGGACCTGGCGTCGCGCTGGCCGACTTGACTTCCGTTTGGGCCGGCTTCCTGGAACTCAAGCAAGACTGGGATCAGACCGGAAATGGCGTGAACCATCCGAATGATTTCGGTCACCGCGTTTATGCACAAGTATTGTCCACCTTGCTTGATCCCAGCGGCGAACCTGCCGCGGACTCTGAGCCTGAGAAGACCGTCGAAGCGGGGCCGCTCCAACTGATCGAGCGGCGACTGCTCGGCAATTACACCTACTCATATGCCTGTGCGACGGCGGATCTCGACGGCGACGGTGATCTCGATTTGACGAGTTCCGACGCCGAGCCCAACAGCAACCTGTATCTGCTGTTGAACGATGGCGAGGGGAACTTCCAGTACTCGTTTGTTCAAAAGTACGCCGCGGAAGACGACCAGCCGATCCGTTTGGAGCGGCACGCCATCGGAGACATCAACGGCGATGGCCGCCCCGACATCGTCATCGTCGACAATCTGAAATGGGACATTCGCTGGTTCGAGAACCCCGGCCAGAACACGATCGCACAGCCATGGAAGCTGCGTCGAGTGGCCGCACCAAAAGAAGTTCCAGGTTCGTACGACGTCGCGCTGGCTGACCTCGACGGCGATGGCGATCTGGACGTTGCCGCATCCAGTTGGCGGTTCGGTAATCGCTTCGATTGGTTCGAGAACGTTGGCCGTCCCGGAAACGGCGAGATTTGGATTCGGCATCAGGTCGAGGACATGATCGGCGAAACTCGCACGATCGCCGTGGCCGATTTCAATCGCGACGGGAAGCCCGATCTGCTCGGCACTTCGCGCACCGGCAATCAAATCGTCTGGTACGCCAACTCGAGGAAGCCTGCCAGCGAACCGTGGACGAAAACGGTCATCGACGCGACGTCGATCGCCCCCGCCCATGGACATCCGATTGACATGGACGGTGATGGCGATCAAGACGTCGTCATGGCGTTCGGAATCGCGGCTGGTGTTGGCAATCAATCTCCCGATTCGCACCAGGTCGCCTGGTACGAAAATGTCGGCCGAGCCGGATTGGGAACGCAGTGGAGGAAGCACACCATTGCCGCCAGTTTTCCTCAAGGATTTGAAGCCGTCGCCGGAGACCTCGATGGCGATGGCGATCAAGACGTCGTTGCCACCGGTTGGAGCCCGCAGGGTCGTATCGCCTGGTTCGAGAACACCGGCGATCCGAAGGTTGGCTGGCGGCAGCACTCGATCAAAGAGAATTGGTCGAATGCGGTCACCGTGATTCTTGCGGACCTGGACAATGACGGTCGCCTCGACATCGTCGCATGCGCCGAACGCGGCGCGAACGAATTACGTTGGTGGCGTAACGCAGGCGTGACGAACGCGACAGGACCCCAATGAACCAACAATGGCTTGCGCGCCGCTCGACAATTGAATCATCGCCCGAGGTCTTACCTCTAGCATTTCAGGGCTGTTATTTCATGAGAGGATTCGAAACATGCTCCAGGTGAGTGTCCGTCATTTCCGTCCCGTCTGGTTCTTGCTCATTTTGTTGATCGTGGAGTCTTCGGCGTCGGCTATCGAAGCAGATGAGCCGCAGCGTGTTCGGCGTCTGCTTTACAACTTTGACGGCGATTCATGCTTATCAACGAAAGCGGGTGGCAAGGGGCCGGTGGCGGTGGATGTCGACGACGTGAAGCGGTTGATTGAAGAAGTTGCTTACGACGGGAGTCGCGTCGATACCGTTCTGGTCTGCATCAACGCGCAGGTGATGTACTATCCGACCAAAGTCGGCACGATGCGCGGCACACTTTCAACTCCCGACGAGCGGGCGATGTGGCCAGCGTCGGAGAAACAACGGTTCGAGAACTTAAAGGCGTTCTTTGACGCCGACACTGACCCTTACGCGATCATGCTGGCTGAGATCAAGCGGCGAGGCCGCGAGGCGTTGCTTACGTTTCGCATGAATGACGATCACGGCAACGACTTTCTGAGGACACAGTTTCTGGTCGACCATCCCGACTGGCGACTGGGTACGGAACAATACCATGGCAAGGGAGCGATCGACTTCGGACGCGACGAGGTCCGCGACTATACGTTTCGACTGATCGAAGAAGCCGTCCGGCGTTACGACTGCGACGGTATCGAACTCGATTTCAATCGCTTCCCAGCATTCTTCAAAGACGGCTCGACCGACGAGCGTATCGCGAAGATGAATTCATTGGTCAAACGAGTCCGCAAGATGCTCGACGATGTTGGACGCGAACGAGGTCGCCGATTGGTGCTCTCGGTCCGACCTCCGTCAAACTATGGCCGCACTCCACCGACACCCGAGACCGCGCGGCTGCTCGGTTGCGACGTGCCGGCTTGGGTGAAGCAAGGCTGGGTCGATTTCGTTGCGGTCTCTGAGTTCCTGATCGAACGTGGCGATCTGCCAATTGGCTTGTGGAAGCAGGCCATCACGACGGCCCCAGTTTACGGTGGCATCGAATGCACCAAAGGCGGCGGCCAAAAGAATCTTACCGCCGACGAATATCGCCATGCCGCGACGCAACTGACTAAAGCGGGGGCCGACGGAGTCTACCTGTTCAATTTCTTCACGTCACGCGAAGGTGGCGAAGCGGCCTACGAACCGCCGTTCGAAGTGCTGAGTGACTTGACGACTGCGAAAGTTAGCGTCAAGACCGAGTCAGATCTCGAACGGCCTGGGCTCGCGCGACCCGACGTTGAATTCAAGATCTTTCAGTTTCCGGCTGACAAAATTCCGCGGATTGATGGCGACGCGAACGACTGGTCTCTTGTTCCGGAGTCTTACTCGATCGGCATGGATCAGCTGCGGGAGACGGTGATCGGGATCGACGACGAACGTGATCTCGAGAATCTGGACGTGAACGTGAAGGTTGGCTGGGTGAAGGGACAGAACCATCTCTACTTTCTGTACGAGGCCAGCGACAACTACTGGGACTTTTCCCGCGAGGATCTGCACAATGATATCTTCGAGGTCGTTATCGACGGTGATCTCTCGGGCGGACCACTGATCCGTCAGATGCATCCCAACGAGGAGCTGCGCAACAAGCCGGACACACACTTCCTCTTTCACGGCGTCCACGCGCAGAACTACCACATCTTCACTCCCGCCAAAGACAAGGACTGGACGATGGTCTGGGGCGCACAGCCTTGGATCAAGAATTTGCCACACGCCAACGCGGCCTACGAGTACAACTTCAAGCACGGAGAAAGCGGCAAGCTGATGCTGGAGTTCTTTGTCACGCCGTTCGATCACGCGCCGCCCGACCGCTCGCGCGCCGTTCCGACGAAGCTCGAAGAGGACAAAGTGATCGGTATGTCGTGGGCCATACTCGACTACGACGACGAAGAGGCAGACCGCTACGCCGGGTTCTGGAACCTCTCGCACAAGACGACCATGTATGGTGACGCGTCGGATTTAGTGGCGTTCCGCTTGATGCCGATCGAGAAGAGCCTCCGCAAGCCCGTCGAGGCCGATTGGTCTTTCCAAGTGATCAGTCGGAGAGATCGGATCGTCGCGTTCCGCGATCGTTCGTATGGCAAGATCACCTCATGGAGTTGGGATTTCGGTGACGGTACGTCTTCGACGGAACGTCATTCCATTCACCGTTATGAGAAGGCCGGTGAATTCATCGTAACGCTCAAGGTCGAGGGACCGGAGGGCAAGGCACGCCGGACCAAAGTTTGGGACGTGACACTACCCTAGGCGGGAGGTCGAGGCCGGAGAGCCGAAATAGTCAGTCAACATCCACTTCAGTAACCGCTCGTCGTTGATCCGACTACAGCTCAACGTACTCCGCCATCTTTGCATCTTCCGGCACGACAACGTATCGTGGAACGCCACAGTTCACTTTCTTCAACCCGTCCTACGAAAGGCCCGTGTCTCGAATGTGCCGTCCGAGATTTCACCGTATGATTCTGTTGGCCGGAGCTTTCGCCCTGCTGTCCGGGCGATCAGCCGACGCCCTTGACCAGACTGCTCAAACCACGAGCGCGCGACCACCGAACATCGTGTTTGTTCTCTTGGACAATGTCGGGAAAGACTGGTTTCGGTGTTACGGCAGTCAAGAAGACCAGACGCCGGTGATCGACCAACTCGCCTACACGGGCCTAAAGTTTCGCAATTTCTACATCACGCCAGTTTGCAGTACGAGTCGCACCATGTTGCTGACGGGTCGCTATCCGTTTCGCACCGGCTGGCATACACATCACGATTCGGCAATCTATGGTGGTGGGCACTTGGACTGGAATCGAGAAGTTTCTTTTGCACGCGTCTTGCGAGACGCGGGGTACTCGACCTGTATTGCCGGCAAGTGGCAAGTGAATGACTTGTTCGATCCCGCGCAGAAGGACGCGCTCGAGAAACATGGCTTCGACGAACATTGCATCTTTCCGGAAGGCAAGCCTGGACACCCCGCGCACAAGAAACGCTACTGGGACGCGTACCTCCATCAGAACGGCGAACGAATCGACACTGCAGGGCGGTTTGGTCCCGAGGTCGTGGCGGACTTCGCCATTGATTACATGCGACGCCACCGCGACGAACCGTTCTTGCTGTTCTATCCCGCCATTCTGACGCACATTCCGGTCACCACGACGCCGCTGGCACGTAATGAAACCGCAACGCCGCGCGCCAAGTTCGCCAGCATGTTGCGTTATGCGGACCATGTGATTGGCCGTTTGATCGAGGCTCTCGACGCATTACACCTGCGAGACAACACGCTGGTCGTTATTACCACCGATAATGGGACCGACAGTGGCACGGATCAAGGCCGCCCGCAAAGTTTGGGTGGACGGATCAAGGGCCGCATTGCTTCGGAAGGGATCTATTCGCTGCGCGAGACCGGCATCAATGTTCCGTTCATTGTCAGCGGCCCCAAGTGGATTCCACAAGGTCGCGAGACCGATGCGCTAATCAACGCGGCTGACATTCTTCCAACGCTTGCCGACCTTGCCGGCGCGAAATTGCCACGCGATGTCACGGTCGACGGTCAATCGTTCGCGCCGGTCGTGCGAGAGGCCGCCGATGATGCCCAGCGACGACCTTGGACCTTTACGCAGTACAGCACTACCCGCGTGATTCGTGATCAGCGATACAAACTGTATTCCACGGGCGAGCTCTACGACCTGGCCGAGGATCCGTTCGAGACGGTGGACTTGACGGCCGGTGCCGCATCACTCGAAGGCCCCGCCCTGGCCGCCGAGTCGGAGAACGCTCGCGATCGATTGCAAGCCATTCTCGACGCCCAACCGCCCGATGCCAAATGGCCATTCACGTTTCGAAGCATTTCAGCTCGTAAGATCCGTGCTCAGCAGGACGCATCGCGTCGCGCCGACTGGATTCTGCAGGAGCGGAAGCCTCCGAAAGAACTCACGAAGTTCTTTCGTCCCGCTACAGAACATCAAGACAATCTGGGGACGTATCAATCGCCGCTGGTGTTTCAAGATGGAAGCCGCGTTCAGTCTGCCGACGATTGGCAGCGCCGTCGCCAGGAAATCGGGCAGCACTGGCAGCAAGCAATGGGGCCCTGGCCAGATTTGATCGAAACGCCTCGCGTCGTGGCTGGGCCGATTACACGTCGCGAAAACATTACGCAGCGCCAGCTGCAAATCGAAATCGGTTTGGGCGGCGAGATGGTCGATGCATTTCTGCTGGTGCCCGATGGCGACGGTCCGTTTCCAGCTGTCTTGGATGTCTACTATGATGCCCAGACAGGCATCGGCAAGGGCACACCGCTGCGTGATCACGCCTGGCAACTCGCAAAGCGGGGCTTTGTGACGCTGTCGATCGGCAAACCAAACACGGGGATCAACCTGGAGGACGCGGAGCAGATTCCATCGCGTGGCCTTCCGTATTTCGGACCGGTCGGCAAGCCACTGGAAGTTCAACCGCTTTCGGCACTCGCCTACGCAGCCGCCAGCGCGCACACATTTTTGTCCACGCGACCGGAAGTGTATCCAGATCGCATTGGCATTGTGGGGCATTCGTTCGGCGGAAAGTGGGCGTTGCTCGCAGCGTGTCTCCATGAAGCGTTCTCCTGTGCGGTATGGTCAGACCCTGGAATCGTCTTTGATGAGCGCGATCGTCGCAAGCAAAACGCGGGAGGCAGCGTGAACTACTGGGATCCGTGGTACTTGGGGGCGGAAACCGGCACGTTGGTCGAAGCGGGCACGAAGTATCGATTTCGCAAATTGCCCGGTGAACGCACGATTGCAGGAGAAGCACCGCGAACTGGTGCCTACAAGACGTTAGTAGCAGGCAAGCACGACCTGGTCGAACTGCACGCAATGATGGCACCACGTCCGTTTCTCGTCTCAGGAGGTACGGCAGATTTACCAGAACGCTGGTCGGCGCTGAACCACGCGATTTCGGTCAATGCGCAACTAGGTTTTCGCGACCGCGTGGCCATGACCAACCGCGCCAGCCACTCACCCACCGAACAATCCAACGCACAGATCTACCGTTTCTTCGAGTGGTGGTTGATGGAGCGAGAATGATCGTTACACAGGGCATCGACGAACTGCGACACGTTTGAACATGAATTACAGCTGTCGCAATGACGTCTCGTTCATAGATGATAGTGTTTGTACGGTGACCGTAACGCTTACGATCATCAACGACGAAGCGGTTGTCACTTTTTCAATTTGGGAGAACGGATGAACCTCTCCGACAAAGAGTTCCTCAAGCGACTGGGCGAGGGAGTCCCAATCGCCACCGTCTGCGAAGCTGCCGGTTGCTCGCGCGGGCAATTCGATCAATGGTGGCGGGAGTGCTCGGTAAGGCGAGTGCTTGCGGTGACCGGGGATGTTTTCGCGCCGGTGAAGTCCCCGGTAAGTATCGAACGTGATCAGCGAGGCATTCCACACATCTACGCCGAGAACGATGAAGACCTATTCGTTGCGTTCGGCTATGCGATGGCGCAGGATCGTCTGTTCCAGTTGGACTACTTGCGACGCAAGGGCGCGGGACGATTGGCGGAAGTGTTCGGGGAGGAATCGTTGCAATCGGATGTCCTCGCGCGGACGGTTGGATTGCGGCGGATCGCCGAAGCCGAATGGAGTCGCTTGCCGAGAGAAACGCAGGAGTTGCTGACTTCGTTCACCGCCGGTATCAACGCGGCATTAGACCAAGCGACAGATCACCTGCCGATTGAGTTTGACTTGCTTGACTATCGCCCCGAACCATGGACCGAGATCGATTGTTTGACTATCGAGGTCGAGTTTCGCTGGTATCTTACCGGCCGCTTCCCGGTCATTGTCATTCCCGAGCTGGTGAAGCGGAGTTTGGGAGATGACGTTTTAGTACGAGAGTTCTTCTGCGGCGAAGCACTCGACGAGTGCCTCTTGCCCGCTGATGGTTATCCAAAGACGAAGTCCGATCGACCGGCGGAATCAGTGAGTCCCCCGCTCGGCGGCTTCGACGATGCCACCGGAAGCAACAACTGGGTAGTGAGCGGAAAATTGACTAGAAGTGGCAAGCCGCTTGTCGCCAGTGATCCGCACATCGCGATCGAAGCAGTTTCGTGTTGGTATCAAGTCCATCTTCACGGCGGCTCGTTTAACGTCGCCGGGATGACCTATGTTGGTATGCCAGCCATCATGTTCGGTCGCAATGAAGCGGTCGCGTGGGGTATCACGAACAACATCTGTTCGCTCCGTGACCTCTATCAAGAAAAGTCTGATACCGATCATCCAGGTTGCTTTCTTTACGACGGTGAGTGGGAGCCCTGGCACGAGCGCACTGAAACGATCGCCGTCCGACACGCGGAGCCGGTCACGAAGACAATTCGCGTTTCTCGCAACGGCCCGATTGTCGACGAAGTGTTGCCACCGCCCGCCGACAAAACTGGACCGGTCTCATTGCGATGGCTTGGAATGCACGAAGGTGGCTGGCTGGCGGCATTGCTTGACATGGACCGCGCTCGCAACGTTAGCGAGTTCAACGAGTCGCTACGACCGTGGCACGTGCCGACTTTTTCACTCGTCTTTGCCGATACCGAAGGCCACATCGGCCTCAAGCTCAGCGGTCGGATTCCGATTCGCAACGTCCAGCAGCGCGGCTATCGCCCCGGATACGATCCGGCGCATCAGTGGGACGGTCTCATTCCCTTCGAAGACATGCCTGGTGTGTTTGATCCGGAGCAAGGTTTCGCTGCGACTGCAAACAATCCTGTCGCCACGAGCGACTATCCGTACCAGCTTTCGTGTACGGCACCCGCCGGCTACCGCGCTCGGCGCATTCGCGAGATGATCGAGTCCCACGATCCGGCGAGCATCACTTCAGACAACTTCCGTGAGATGCAATTCGACGTAGTGTCCCTGCGCGCGGTGAATTGTCTCCCGCCGCTGCTCGCGATTCTCGACGCCGCTGCAGAAGCGGATGAACGAGCTCGGCAATCGATCGAGTCGTTGCGAGCCTGGGATGGCAGCGTCCTTCCCAAAGCGATTGGTCCGACGATCTTCAACGTTTTTTTTACGCACTGGACGCGAACCGTCCTGTCAGAACGCTTTGAAGCGGACGCGCGTCCCTTGCTGGCGATGGCTGCCGAAGGGCTCGCCGCACGATTGCTCGACGAAGATCAGCATGGGTGGTTCGTCAACGGCGACCGTGACATCCATGTTCGCGCAGCCTTTCAACAGGCCGTCGTAGATTTATCGCAACGCCTCGGTCCGACAGTCGACGACTGGCAGTGGGAGAAGCTACATCGCCTGACAATGAACCACGTTCTCGCTTCGCGCGGCGATCTGGCGGAACTGCTCAACTACGCTGGTATGGGCGTGCGAGGCGACATGCAATCTGTTTGTAACACCGGCAGCGGGCCCGATTGGACGGCGGTGACAGGTGGCGGCTTCCGTATGATCGCCGATCTGTGTGATTCAACAACGCTTCGAACCGTCGATGCGCCCAGCCAGTCGGGACATCCCGGCAGCCCACACTACAAGGACCAACTCGATGATTGGCTGGCGGGCAACTACCACGATCTGCCGCTTACACGCGACGGCATCACAGCGGATGCGAAACTCACGCTGCGGCCAGGCTAAGTAGGCTCATCAGTTGCGCCAATGGCGAAGGCAGCGCGGTTTCGTTGTCATGCGAAGTAGCTTGCCCAGACAGCGATTGAAATGGCCCGAACGCTAAGCTTCCTTCGCGGTCATTCTGCTGATGCGAAGATGACGATCATAGTGCGTTGTCGCGAGTTGGATGCCGTCAGGATGTATGTCCAAGTCGCGGGCCAAATGCGGCATCTTGAGACGATGAAAATCCTTCGGATCAGCGATCCTCCAAAACAGAAGAAATCCGCCGCTGCTGCCACCAGACGCGCCACAGAGAAACTCGCCAGCGTGGAATACGACACGCCAGACAGCTCCCTTAAGGCCTTCCGCGATGTGGGACTGCACAAGTTTCTGTGATTCCCATTCGAAGACTAACACCAGTGGTTCGTTCACCGCGCCGAGTGGATTCGTCGCCTTGTGCAGTCCGCCACAAGCCAAATGCTTCATGTCCGGGCTCAGGGACAGCGAACGCACCCCGCCAAAATCAACTCCTTGGCCACTGTTGTAGGTGTGAAGTTGTTTCGCATCGAACTTCCGAATCAGCTTGCCGGTGGCAACTTCCCATTGATGCACTTGCCCCGCCAAATCGCCGGACAACAAGAACTCACCACCGGGATGAAACAGCGTGCTGTAGACATCTTTTTCGTGACCGGACAACTCCCGTATAAGTGCGCCGTCTTGGCTATTCCAGATTTTGACGAGCCCGTCGTTTGCCCCGGTGGCAAGCAACTTGCCGTCGGGGCTTGTCGCCATCGTACGGATCCAACCATCATGAGCCTCAACGCGGCGAATTGGCTCGGGGGCGTCTGCCGATACCGACCACCAAATCAAGTCGTCGGCACCGCCGGTAATGACTTGTTCGCCGTCACTTGCAAAAGCGATTGACCGCACCCAACTGTCGTGCGCCTTCATCACGACCTTGGCGCCGGAACTGAGTTCCCACCGTTGGACGGAATTATCTTGGGCACTCGAAAAGACGTAACGCGCCTTCGGATCAAAGCGACACGCGATCAGCGGGCTGTCGTATTTCCATTGATGCGTAATATGTGTCAGCTTCGGTTCAACGTTCGTATCGGCCATTGATGGTCCTTCGTATCGTCCATGCACGAGTCAACTTCGTTCTTGCTGCCTTAGTCTAAGGCCTTGGAAATACAGCTTCTGATAGACGCCTCTTTGCGGCACGCGACTTGCCAATTGTAGACGGTTTGCGATCATCGTGAGTCGCACGGAGTCCGAAAGTAAGGCAAGCTGCTTCCATGGCTTCATCGTTTTCCGTAAACCGGTGCCTTCCAATTTTTTGGTAATTTCCCTTGTGGCCTGACGCCATATGCGTCTTCAGGAATCGGATGATCTTCCGGCTTGAGTAGTGGCAAGTCGTCCGGAAGGTGCTTGATCATGTAGTCTTTGTATTGAATGGTCATCGCGGGTCCGACGTGGACTTGCATGGCCAAGACGCCCTCAAGGGCGCGGCCTTTTTCGTCGAAGTCGGCGAGATCCGCGGTGGGATGGTCGTCGATCCAGTGTTGGTGGTGGTTCCCACGAACTAGAACACGGAAGTCGTGCCATTCGCCTGGCGCGAACTCTTTGAGGGGCAATTGGCCGATGACCCACGGTTGGCCTTCGGGATCGATGATGACCTTCTCGCCGGTATGCGACAGGATGCGGCGACCGCGTTCTTCGTACAGCATGCCGTTGTATTTCGGAGTGTTTGCTACAACGTCGCATTGGTAACCGGTCACGATATCGAGCCCGAGATCCGGCCGTGAGGTCCCGCGATATTGGATGCCACTGTTGCCACCGGGGCTGACCTTCACTTTCACCTGCAAGTCGAAATTGCGGACGGTCGAACCCTTCCAAGTCAGAAATCGGTTCATCTTCAGCGAGCCATCGGTCACGCCGGTGATTGCGCCTTCTTTGACCGACCAGTATTTCGAATCACCCGTCCAGCCGTTCAAGTTCTTGCCGTTGAACAGATTGACGAACCGATCTGCGCCTGGCTTCACAGTGACAGCCGCCGACGCCTCAGGATGCGGGACAGTGGACGCATTGAACGTGCCCTTCAGCGGATCGAGCGCGCCGCCGTATTTGACGACGCGTTTCGTAGTGCGATCGCGCATGGCCTTCAGCGTGTTGGCGTGCTTCGGGTCGTCGGCAAGATTGACGAGCTCGTCCGGGTCGTTCTTCAGATCGTGAAGAAATTCGCGATTCCCATGATCGAAGTAGCGGACGTATTTGAATTGTTCGTTGCGCAAGCCTTCAAACGCAGGAATGCGATTCCGTACGGCGAAATGTTCGTGAAAGGTCTCGGTGCGCCAATTGGCTGGTTTCCCTTCCGTAACAACTGGCTTCAAGCTGCGGCCCTGATACCGCTCGGGCACCTCAATACCCGCCCAATCGAGAAACGTCGCGGGCAAGTCCAGATTGAGCGCGGGGGCATCGGTAACTTTTCCACGTTGCGCCTCGGGCACGCGCGGATCGGACACGATCAGCGGCACACGAAGCGCTTCTTCGTAGTGCGACCACTTGCCGGCGAAACCGCGATTGCCCATGTGATAGCCGTTGTCGGCGGAGTAAACGATGATCGTGTTGTCGGCCAGCCCCGCTTCTTCGAGAGCTTTCATGAAACGCCCAATCGCTCCGTCGATCCCGCTGACCATACGAAAGTAGGCTCGCATGTTCGTTTGATATTTTTGGTCCGTGTTCCACCGCCAGAAATAGCGCTCGCGGTTAATGGTCGTTTTTAGAAAGTCCGGCTGAGCATCAAAGATTGCCGGATCATTCAATCGCGGCTCATATACCTTGACGTCCTCGTACATCCCGTCGACCGCTCGCGGCCACGGGAAATGTCCGATACCGGGCCGACGATCACCGTCCTCGGCGTGGCAAGCGTTGAACCACATGTTCAGCGCGAACGGCTTGTCCTTCGGCTGATTCTTCACGAATTCGATTCCGCGATCGACGATTACTTCCGTCTCGTGCCGCAAGCTGCCGTCAGGTTGTTTCTTGTAAAACGGATTTCGTCCGATCGCCTCGAACTCGTCGAAGTGGTCTTCTCTTCGATAACCATTCGGCATCTTGGCGTGCCATTTTCCAAAGTAGCCAGTGCGGTAACCGTTCTCGCGCAATATGTCAGAATACAATGTCTCGACGGCATCGGGCCTCGCTTGATCGGGATTGCTCGGCGTGCCGTAGCTGCGCCCCACCAGCCCCGTCAGGATCGTCGTTCGGCTCACCCAGCAGATCGAATGGCTGACGAAGGCGTTCTCGAATCTTGTGCCTTGTTGAGCGAGCGCGTCGATGTTCGGCGTTTGGACGATGGGGTTTCCATAGCAGCCAAGCGTACTGGTCGTCTGATCGTCGGTGAAGAAAAAGACGATGTTTGGCTGTTCATTCGCACGCAGGCTGGAAACGCCCAGAAGGTACGCGAAGACTAGCGGAAGCAGGAGTTGTTTCATGATGGTTTTGCGCAAATGCTGGATGAAAGTTAAGAGATTCATGGGCTGGTCACGGGGAGTCACAATGATGATCGTGTGGTCTCTCGGCGTAAAGACCCTATAGGTCGACACTCAAGATGCTTGATCGCGTCGAGTCGCTCGGTATACTCGTGGCGACGCCTCATTCAAGCAACGCATCGGGGGTGCCGTTCATGGCGATCAAGTTTGCATGCCCTTCTTGCGGGAAGGGATACAACGTCAAAGAAGAACTCGCTGGCAAGAAGGCAAAGTGCCAATGCGGGGCGGTCATGCCAATTCCAAGTCCGGCGGCCGCTCCAACTCCGGTCGAGAACGATCCGTTATTTGGTGACGACCCGTTGGGGGGTGAGTTGTTTGTCGACTCTGCACGCCCAAGTGTTGCGGCATCGGCAAGCAACTCTTTGTTCGACGAGGAGTTTCCGACGGGCGATTCGGTTCCTTCAGCTCCAACTCAGTATCAACAGCCGCAATCACAAGCCTCGACTCACGATCCCGCAGCAACACCGCAATCGCCAGCCGCAACCCCCGCCGCTGGCTATGCAGTTGCAGTTCCCACCGTAGGGCGCATCCAGGACAGCGAGCCAGATCCGACAGTGATGGGTGGCGGCGGTGCGTTCCTAATCGGGATCGGTCTGAGTGGCGCGGGCGCCGCGGTCGGTGCGATTATCTGGGCGTTGATAGCGATTGTTACCGGGTTCGAGATTGGATGGATCGCATGGGGCGTAGGGTTCTGTTCAGGCGTCGGAATGGCCATCGCCCATAACTTGTCCGACGAGATCGATGACTTCTTGGGCGGCGTCATTGCCTCGCTGATGGCGATTCTGGGAATCCTCGCTGGGAAGTTCGCTGTCTATCAATTCGTCGTCCTTGCGTCACTCGGCGAGTTAGGCGAGATCGGCGAGTTGCTCGAGGACGAAATCTCGTTCGGCATGATGTTCGGACCGATGGATGCGTTGTTTTTCTTTCTCGCAGTTGCAACGGCTTACAAGCTTGGCAGCGGTGGCGGTGACGACGATTAGATGACGATGCTCTAAATCTGTCGCGGCGTAGCCAGACGGGCTATACTGATCCAGTCCCAACTCGCGACTCGCGATCAAACAATCCCGCCTTTCGATCCACGTCAATGACTGTCGGAGACTCGAACATGGTCCGTTCTGCGCACTCGCTTTGCTGCTTAATTCTGGTTGGTATAGCAGGGCATACGCTCGCAGCCGATCACCAACTTGATACGTTCGACCGACATCAGCTGACGGATGTGTACTACTCCGAAGGTGTTAGCATCGGCGACATTAATAACGACGACGTTGTCGATGTGATTCATGGCCCGTATTGGTTTGAAGGACCAAGCTACGAGACCAAGCACGAACTTTACGCCGCCAAAGCGCAGAACCGACAAGGCTATGCCGACAACTTCTTCTCTTGGGTCTACGATTTTAACGGTGATGGTTGGAATGACGTGTTTGTCGTCGGCTTCCCCGGAACGCCAGCGTTCGTTTACGAAAACCCAGGGAAAGGCAAGTTCGATTCGCATTGGAGCAAGCATCAGGTCTTTGACTGGGTGTCGAACGAGTCGCCTCAATTCATCAACTTGGTCGGCGACGATCGCCCTGAGCTAGTTTGCACGCGTGACGGCTACTTCGGCTACGCGACGACCGACACGGACGAGGCGTTTGGCACTTGGCAGTTTCACATTGTGTCGGAACAAGTTGCGACCAAGCGGTTCGGTCATGGGCTGGGTGTTGGTGATGTGAACGGTGATGGACGCAGCGACATCTTGATGAAGGACGGCTGGTTCGCGCAACCTGCATTGCTCGAGGGCGATCCTCGCTGGTCGTTTCATAAGGCGGCGTTCGCTCCAGCCGGTGGAGCCGAGATGTATGCATACGACGTTGACGGCGACGGCGACAACGATGTGATCACTAGTCTGAACGCGCACAACTATGGACTGGCATGGCATGAGCAAATTCGTGATGGCGACGAGATCGCGTTTCGGCAGCATCTGATCATGGGGGACAAGCCGGAAGACAACGCATACGGCCTTATCTTTACCGAGCTTCACTCGGTCAACCTTGCCGACATGGATGGTGACGGGCTGAAAGATATCGTCACCGGCAAGACGTATTGGTCGCATCATGCCCAGAGCCCGATGTGGGATGCTGGTGCGGTTGTCTATTGGTTCAAGTTGGTGCGAGGCGAGAAAGGTGTCGAATGGATTCCCTACCTCGCCGACGACGATGCGGGCATTGGGCGTCAGGTGATTGTGGGTGATGTGAACGGCGACGAGTTGCCAGATATCGTGACAGGCGGCATGAAGGGGTGTCATGTGATGACTCACAAGCGAGAAGCCGTCGACGATATTACTTGGCGAACCGCTCAACCACAGCTTCCCAAGAGCATGGCTGCTGGGCTCTCGCCCGAAGAGGCCGCCGCGAACATGACCGTTCCACCCGGGTTCCGCGTCCAGTTGGCTGCAGGTGAACCGCAAGTGCATCAACCGATTGCGTTTTCGATCGATCATCGTGGCCGAGTCTGGGTGGCCGAGGCTCATACGTATCCAATCCGGGCACCGGAAGGTGAAGGCAAGGACAAAATCATCATCCTTGAAGACACGGACGGCGATGGCACGCTTGATTCCCGCAAACTGTTCATGGACGGATTGAACTTGGTCAGTGGTTTGGAGGTTGGCTTCGGTGGGGTTTGGGTTGGCGCAGCGCCTTACCTGCTATTCATTCCAGACAAAGACGGCGACGATCAACCGGACGGCGAACCGCAGGTCTTGCTCGATGGCTTCGGTTATCAGGACACACATGAGACGCTGAACGCATTCATCTGGGGACCGGATGGATGGCTGTACGGATGCCATGGTGTCTTTACGCATTCCAAAGTCGGCAAGCCGGGCACACCGGATGACCAACGAACTCCTTTGAACGCCGGCGTCTGGCGATATCACCCCACGAAACACCAGTTCGAAGTGTTTGCTTGGGGTAGCAGCAATCCATGGGGAGTCGACTTCAATGACAACGGACAGGCCTTTATTACCGCCTGCGTGATTCCGCATCTTTACCACATGATCCAGGGAGCCCGCTATCAACGGCAAGGCGGCCAGCATTTTAATCCACATGTCTACGATGACATCAAAACGATCGCCGATCACGCTCATTATGCTGGCAGCATTCGAGACCACGCGTGGTGGGGACAAGAGCCGCAAGACATTCCGAATACGACGTCGAAAGCGGGCGGCGGACATGCACACGCTGGCGCGATGATCTATCTCGGCGACAACTGGCCGGATAAGCATCGCAATCAACTTTTCTTCAACAACATTCACGGCAATCGCGTCAACAACGATCTGCTCGAACGAGAAGGTTCGGGCTACGTGGGCCATCACGGCAAGGATATTCTGTTCGCGAACGATCACTGGTTTCGTGGAATCAACTTGAAGTACGGCCCCGATGGATCGGTGTATCTGATCGATTGGTACGACCCCAATGCATGCCATCGGCGAGACCCCGACATTTGGGATCGAACGAACGGACGGATCTATAAAGTCACCTACGGCAAGACCGAAGCACCGAAGATCGACTTGAGCAAGCTGAGCGACATCGATCTTGTGTTACTCCAGCAGCACGAGAACGACTGGTATGTGCGGACTTCTCGGCGGATCATGCAGGAGAGAGGCATCTCCGCAGACGCGAGGAAAGGGTTGCTGAAAGGGCTCGCCACAGATGATACGCCACGGAAGCTGCGAGCGATGTGGGCGCTGCACGTAACAGGCTTCGTTCGAAGCGCGACGGTGCAATCCCTGCTCACCAGCGATGACGAGTACGTGCGTGCGTGGACCATCCAGCTGCAACTCGAAGATGGCAAAGCTTCGCCAGAACTTGTGGAGCGATTAGCCGAAATGGCCAGAAGTGACGATTCGCCGGTTGTCCGTTTGTACCTGGCGTCCGCGTTGCAGCGACTGCCGCTCGAACAACGTTGGCAAATCGTCGAGGGGTTAGTGTCACACGAGAAGGACGCCGACGACCACAACCTTCCGCTACTGTACTGGTACGGAATCGAACCCCTCGTCGCCGCCGAGCCGGAGAGAGCGTTGAAGCTGGGCGAGACGGCAGCTATTCCACTTATCAAACGGTATGTGCTTCGGCGTGCAGCGTCCGACAATGGCTTGCTGAATAATGTGGTCGCCGCAGTCACCACGGCAGACAACGCAGAATCACAGTTGCTTATGCTGGATGAAATGCTAAATGCTTTCGAGGGACGCGTTAACATTCCCATGCCATCAGCGTGGACGGCTGCATATGACACACTGATTGTCAGCAAAAACGAAGCGATTCGGCAGCGTGCCGACCAAATCGCCGTGGCCCTTGGCGATCGCCGGATCTTTCCTCGCATGCGACAAGTCCTAGCCGATGCGAAGGCCAATATGAAGCAGCGAACGCGAGCCATGGACATCTTGGTTCGTGGGCGGGACAACGACGCGGCATCAGCATTTCAAAGTGTGCTTGCTGAACCGAAACTTCGCGGCCCGGCGATTCGAGCACTCGCAAGCTTAGATGATTCCAAGACTCCCACAACGATTCTCGCGCAGTACGGGCGTCTCACGGACGTTGAGAAGCGTGATGCGATCGCTACGCTGGTCTCGAGGCCGACTTATGCCGGCACATTGCTTGATGCGTTAGAAGACGGCCGCGTCGCACGAACCGATGTGCATGCCTTTCACATTCGCCAACTACAACGCTTCGAGAGTGAAGAACTGACGAGTCGCATTAAGGAGGCATGGGGAGAAATCCGTGAATCGGCCAAGGACAAGATCGAACACATCCTCAAACTCAAAAGGACACTCGGCCCCGCAGCACTCGCAAAGGCAGACGTCAACAACGGAAGAATGCTGTTTACGAAGACTTGTGCATCCTGCCACAAGCTATTCGGAGAAGGTGGCAAAGTTGGGCCCGATATCACGGGTTCGAACCGGGCCAATCTCGACTACTTACTGACGAATATCGTCGATCCGAGTGCTGTGCTTGGAAAGGACTATCGCATGACGATTCTCGCGACTGCCGATGGAAGAGTCATTTCCGGATTGACACAAAAGGAAACGGACAGCGCTCTGACGCTGCGAACGATCAACGACACCGTAGTGATTCCGAAGGCGGACATTGAAGAACGTCAGCTATCCACTCAGTCTCTGATGCCGGAGCGTTTGCTCGAATCGCTTAAGTCAGAGGAAGTTCGCGATCTCGTGTCCTATCTGAAGAGCCCAACGCAGGTCACGTTGCGCGGGCCACGTGCTCCAATCGATCCGAAGACAAAGCGAGTCCCAAATGCTCTCGAAGGTGAATCACTGAAAATCGTTGGCAAGACCGCTGGCGAAGCTCGCAGCCAAGGCATGGGTAACTTCTCGAAAGATCGTTGGAGTGACGTCGATCACTTGTGGTGGACCGGGGCCAAGCCCGGAGACCGGTTAGACCTTGAGGTTCCTGTCGAGAAAGCTGGCCGTTATTCGGTCGAGATCGTTTTCACGCGCGCTCGCGATTATGGCATTGCACAACTTTCTATCGACGATGCTCCCCTCGGCGGGCCGATCGACCTTTACAATGCCCCGGATGTTATCACGACTGGTGTACTGTCGTATTCCGACATCGAGCTGGCCGCCGGCAAGCATAAGCTCGGCATCGAGATAACCGGCGCTCACCCCAAAGCCGCGAAGAGCTATATGATTGGATTGGACTATTTGCGATTGGTTGAGAGTACAGAATGAAGAAGTGCGGCGTCAATTCACACGCCGCACCGAGTTGCGACTATCAGGCTGCCACATCGGCACCGTCGTCGCCATCCGACTCACCTTCGTCATCATCCATACCGTCGCCTAGCTCCGACAATGCGTCTTGCACACGGACAAGTTCGGCATCGTCATCGGTCTTACTTGACAATTCAACTTCGCCCTTTCGTCGATGATCCAACAGCGAGTCAATCGCCGTCCCGAGCCATAGCGACGCGAACGGCACGTTCTTGAATCGCTTGTATCCGTTCTTGGTGCGATGTTGAATGTCTGCCGCTCCAAGAAGCAGCACTTCAAGCAAGTCCTTTGTCTCGCGCTTCATGCCTCGAGCGAAAATCGGTTCTCGTGTCGAGCCTTGCAAAAAGCCATGCTCGTACACATACGACTCGTCGATTTCCACGCGGTGAAACAGCCACGCCCACACGACTTCTGAAGCGATCAACGCGGCGAACACGTAAGCCGCCGCGATATAGAATCCGGGCGTCACGCCGGCTTCCAACCGAGCGATGTGACCAGCGACAGCCGTCAGCGGGTTCCACGCGAATTCAACGGTCGCAACGTAGGCCAAGCTGAACAAAGCAACCAATCCAACGCCCAGGATCGCCGACTTAATCACGTTGAAGTTGTACATGATTGCTAGGTAACAAACCGCAATCCCTGCGAACCAAGCCAACAGCAAGAATCCCGTCGGAACGACTCCGGTCATGGCGGCGAGATATAGCAGCACACTTCCCCATACCATCGGATGCAAGTAAACGGAGTCTCCGTACCACACGAATTTAACACTATAGACTCGCTGTCGATCATAGACTTTCGTTCCACTCAAATAGGCGAGGAAGTGCTTGTAGAACGAACGCCACATTCCGACGACGGGCCACACGACCAACCACAAGGGAAGCAGTAATAAGTTGCGGACTAACCCCCTGTTTCCAGAGGCAACAAACTGTAACGACTTGGCCATCTCAGTCCCCTTTCTAGTGCGAACGATTGCACCCAATGAAAAACGTGACCACAGATGACGGCGATGAAATGAACCATCCACATCACGAGAGGTCGCGATGCATCTGCTCGGGAACTGTTGAGAAGTCGACGCAGATGCTTTGATTGCTATTCGAGTGTGCCGTGTGAATATTGGCCGGATTGCACGCCGCAGATCGTTTAACGGCGAGCCGAAGGCGGCAGCGCGAAGCGGATTACGTAGTCGCCGGCGGCTTGCCGTTAAACGAGGCATTTGCTTTTCTGTGATTGCGAAACGATCGGGCGTCGCGCATGATAGGCGGCAGCAATCTCTACACCTTTCAAGATCCTAAAGACATGCCACAGCGACATTGGATTGGCGGATTCGCGTTATCGTTTCTCTGTGTGTTCTGCGCCATAGCGACATCTGCCGAACGGCCTAACATTCTCGTCGCTATCTCCGACGACCAGTCCTATCCGCATGCATCTGCGTACGGCTACGAAGCGATCGAGACACCCGCGTTCGATCGAGTTGCAAAGGCCGGACTGCTGTTCCGCAATGCATTCACACCCGCCCCAGGATGCAGCCCAATGCGGGCTGCGTTTTTGACAGGACGAAACATTTGGCAGATCGAACACGCTGGAACGCATGCGAGTTCTTTCTCGACGAAGTACGAAGTCTATCAAGACCGTTTGGAGGCGAGCGGTTACTTCGTAGGTTATACCGGCAAAGGTTGGAGTCCCGGGAATTGGAAAGTAAGCGGTCGGAATCGCAATCCGGCCGGACCTGCGTGGGCCGAAAGGAAACTCAAGGCACCTTCCGGTATCCGAAACACAGACTACGCCAGTAACTTCGAAGACTTTCTCAAAGCTCGTCCAAAGGGCCAACCCTTTAGTTTTTGGTATGGCGGCTCCGAACCTCATCGTACTTTCAAGAAGGGCATTGGCCGTGAGCACGGGCTCGATCCGACGAAAGTAAAAGTTCCATCCTTCTTGCCGGACACGCCTGAGATTCGCGACGACATTCTCGATTACTGCTTCGAGATTCAATGGTTCGACCAACACTTGGGACGCATGCTTGACTTGCTCGAGGCGGCTGGCGAATTAGACAACACGCTGATCATTGTCACGAGCGACAACGGCATGGCATTTCCAAGAGCAAAAGCCAACTGCTACGAGTACGGTATCCACATGCCACTTGCAGTCGCTTGGCCAGAAGTCGCCTCCGGTGGGCGAACCGTTGACGATCTCGTTAACTTGATCGACCTAACCGCAACGATCTACGATGCAACCGGTGTGATGCCTCCCTCGGAAACTCCGCTCGCCGGGCGCAGCATACGCAACGTACTCAGCTCGAAGAAGCAAGGAACAGTCGATGCAACACGCGACGCCGTCTATTCAGGGCGCGAGCGTCATTCGTCGTCGAGATTCAATTCGCTCAGCTATCCACAACGCTGCGTTCGAACACCACAATATCTTTACATTCACAACTTCCGTCCTGAACGTTGGCCCGCCGGAACTCCGCGGAAACTTGGCACCGGAAAATATGCCAAGGCCGCGGATGTTGCCGAAGGAAACTTAGGACCGATGCATGGCGGTTACCATGATATCGATGCATGCCCTTCTCTTTCGTTCCTGATCGATCGTCGTGATGACAACATGCTAGGCCGCTTTCTTGGCCTCGCAGTTGACCGGCGTCCGGCGGAAGAATTATTCGACATTCGCGACGATCCGAGTTGTCTGAACAATCTGGCAATCGATCCAGCTCATGTTGCGGTGAAGAAGCAACTGCACGACAAACTGTTTAGCTATCTTGAACAGACCGGCGACGCGCGTCTCACTGCTCCCGATGGCGGGGACATCTGGGAGACCTATCCGCGATACAGCTCCCTCCGTTGGTTTCCCACTCCCGATTGGGCGAAAGAGCATCCTGAGCGAGTTTCAAAGCAAGAGTGGTTGGAAGCAAAGCGCCCGAAGTAATCCTCAACCAAGCGATGTTTATTCACAATGAATTCTAAAACACCCGAAACCCGCGGCTTTTCCGAATGTTTGAAAGAGTAGTCACATTCTTCAACATTCAAGTAGGGAGGGTTTCGAGTGATGGGGCGGATCAAACGGCCCTCCCGAAAATGGTTGCCCGTCCAACCGCGCGGTTTAACGCGTGGTACGCATATCCTCCCGTCGCTACTCGTGGTCGTCGCGGCATCCCGCCGACGTACCAGAAGCAACCTCGCGACGCAATAATCAGAATCGCGGTAGGGACCGCCGTTGCCAGCGGCCCCCCGCATAGGATCCGTACGTGAGTGTTTACCTCATACGGCTCCTACCTTGAGTCGAGCGCGAAA
>JACKQG010000093.1_pt2 | contig 79781 bp, 83 predicted proteins | sample 8237621 | NCBI WGS metagenome assembly JACKQG01 (sample SAMN15677084, study PRJNA649215) | marine metagenome | biome: marine; feature: Black Sea; material: saline water; isolation source: suspended particulate matter (SPM) from the Black Sea western gyre | collected 2013-06-09/2013-06-10 | depth...
GCGGCGGCGGGGATAGCAGGGACAGGTCGGGCGGTGGAGGCGGTGGTGGTGGTTACGACGGCGGAGGCGCCGGCGGCTCCAACTACGGCGTTGATAACAACGCTGGTGGAGCCGGTGGAGGATCCGGGTATACTGGCGGTGCGCAAAACGGCAGTCTATCTAGCAGTAGTACCACTACCCCGCCAAACAATACAATAGAGCAACATATATATGTTGCTAACGCTGGGCACGGTGGAGATCGTGGCGCTGATGGCGGTAATGGCTTAGCAGTAATAGAATACGAAACAAGTAATATTACTAATATGACTATAACGTCAGAGCCAGTCAGCGCCACTGACACTCCAACGAAGAGTAGAGTAGTGTTTTTATATAAACCTGAAGTAGCTACTACTCTTAACACTGATATCAAATTGTTCGTATCAAGGAATGATGGAGCTAATTGGGAAGAAACAGTATTATCATATGAAGGAATGTATAACGATACTTATCAGATATTAGCAGGCACTGGGTCTGTTGGCTCGCATGACTTAAGTTTAGTTACTGAATATGGAGGCGAAGCTGCTTCTAACATATCAGTGATGAGGTGGAAGATCCAAACATACAACAATAAGTATCAGAAAGTTAAAGGTGTAGCGCAACTCTGGTCATAGCATATGAAAAAAACGTTTAAACAGAAATTATTGACTGAAGAACCAGAAGGGTATATCTTCTTACGTAAGAGTGAATATCCGAGTTTGGGAGATCAATTAGATGCCTTGTATAAAGCACGCCGCGGAGATGACTCCGAGCTCAAGAAATTAGATAGAAAAATAACAAGAGTTAAAAACAAATATCCTAAACCTGAATAATGGCACATAGCTATTCATATTTCCAATATCAGAAAGGTGACCAAGGTGACCAAGGTCCGCGTGGCTACCGCGGCTTCCAAGGTTTTACAGGCAACCAGGGATTTCAAGGTACACAAGGTACACAAGGATTTCAAGGGTTGCAAGGATTTCAAGGTACTCAAGGTGATCCTTCGAGTGCATATGGTATTATTGAGCTTCAAGGCAACACGTTAGGTACAGGGTTAGTTGCGGATCAATATTCTGATACTCTCTTTATATCAGGCGGTCCCGGTATCACGGTAGTCGGAGACTCGGCTAATGATGTTCTTGGTATCAAAGTAAACCAGTGTCAAGATCTTTCAATAGGCAATATACAATCATTTGTCCAAAATTACAATACGTCACCAACAGTAGCTATCTCGGCAATAAAATCTGATGATTGGCCATGTAATGTAGTGCTAGACTGGCAATTTGGTATACCTTCAGGACCACAAGGCTCTACTGGTGTACAGGGTGACGATGGTGCAACGGGCCCACAAGGATCTACTGGGGCCACCGGTCCAACAGGCGAAACAGGAGCAACTGGTCCGCAAGGGCTATCAGGTTTATCCGGAGCGACAGGAGCCACTGGCCCAACTGGTCCAACAGGAGCGACAGGAGCGACCGGTCCAACAGGCCAAACAGGTGAAACAGGAGCCACCGGTCCCCAAGGACTATCTGGAGCCACTGGAGCGACAGGAGCGACGGGACCAACAGGTGAAACAGGAGCAACAGGTCCACAAGGGTTATCTGGAGCAACAGGAGCAACCGGCCCCGCGGGCCCGACAGGCGAAACAGGAGCCACCGGTCCCCAAGGACTATCTGGAGCCACTGGAGCGACAGGTCCACAAGGATCTACCGGAGCAGCAGGACCACAAGGTCTATCTGGAGCCACTGGAGCGACAGGTCCACAAGGATCCACTGGCGCCACTGGTCCACAAGGCCTATCTGGAGCGACAGGAGCAACAGGTCCGCAAGGATCCACTGGCGCCACTGGTCCACAAGGCCTATCAGGAGCCACAGGAGCAACAGGCCCGCAAGGATCTACTGGAGCAACAGGTCCGCAGGGCGAAAAGGGCACCGGTGGCGTCGCGAGTAATGGTACAACAAATTACGTCACCAAATTTGCCGGGTTGACGTCCATCGACGGAGAGTCGGTACCGCTGTTAAGCAATTCGCTACTATTCGAATCTGGCGGTAAATTAAACTTAGGCGGTTCTCTTAATACATCAGTCTTGTCTAATGTATCTGCTAGCATGCTAGCAATAAACGGTACGGAAATTGTTAGCACTACTATAGGTATGCCTGCAGGCCTGAAAACAACGCCTACATTCGAACAAATTTCAGAGTTTGAACCATACATACCAATGTTTATTGGCAGTACTGGAGAAATTACACCGTCAATAATGTTTCAGTCCTCGAGTAAGATTGCTATTAACTTCCCTGTTAATACTACTCCTAGCTCTACAGTGGGTGTTTCTGGTAACATGTCAATAGGTGATGACTATGCAACGCTTAACGCACCTACATCTGGTCTATTCGTTCAGGGTGCAGTAGCGTTAGGTAACCCGTTAATTGATGAAAGTACGAAACTAGGTGTTGTAGGTAATGCCGCTATTGGCTCCAATTTCGGAACAGGAGTCGCACCTGCAGACGGTCTAACAGTCGAAGGGCAGGTTACTATAGGTGTTACAGGCGGAGGTATACTAGGTAAATTCGTTGTTAATACAGCTGGCGGAATGGGCGCCGGTATTGGTTACACTGGTCATACGCTTCCTGTCGATGGATTAGCCGTATCCGGTAACGTTGGCATCGGTACAAACAACCCGACCGCCGGTCTGCATATATCTCGACCGACAGACACAGGTGTAAACCCTACATCCGCATGTACTGTACGTCTTAATTCATCTAACGGCGGTGATAATCACATTAGATATGACTATCCAAACCCGCTGTCAGCAGGGCAGTATTGGCTCGTAGGGTGCGATAGCTCTGGTATATATGAATCTGACTTCTTAGTTTGGAATTCTGAGATAGGAGACACTACCATTCCTATATTAGTTGACAGGGAATACGGTTTTATTGGTTTCCACTATCCTCAGCCTGATTATACTATCTCACTCTCAGGTAATTATTACCAGAAAGGCGGTTCAATGGGTGTTCAAGCCGAGCCTCCAGTAAACCCGACTCAAGATGGTGATATTATTTCTATCAAAACAGGGTACAATATCTGGGACGGTGGTTATTTAGATATTGTAAATGTAGACAGCGTACCCTCAGCGAGTGTATCCGCTCAGTCACTTGCTCTCTCCGGTACACGTGTTGTTAAGTATAACGACGTCGGGGGAGGTGGCCATGACGATAAATTCTACACTATAGCAGTTGACGGCTCGGGTGACGTCATCGCAGATGAGAGATACGATACATTGACTTTCGGAGCGCAAGGTAATTTGACGATCACTACTGATCCTAGTACTGATACAATAACCTTTTCAGCTGGGGAGAGCGAAGGGCCACAAGGGCCTCAAGGTGACCAAGGTGACCAAGGTGACCAAGGTGACAAGTATGCTATTGTACCTGATAGAAATGGTCAATATGTCGGGCTGTACTGTACAGAGATGCCTACAGCATACTTCGAAGATATTGTAAAAGTAAAAATATCCTCCGCGGAGACTGTTTATATAATCGATCCAACGTTTATGGATGTTGTTGAACCAGGATCAATAGAAGTTACCAGTGCAGTGCCTTCCGAGCCAGCGGTGATAGGAGCAAAAATCACAGGCTGTACGTTGCGGTTAACAATAAGCGGTCAACAGCTACCGGAATATATTACGGCTAAGGTATCCGGTATAAGAGCTGGTAGACAGGATAAACGCTTCCCGGTGTATACGCAAGAAGAAGCTAACAAAAATATTCAATTTTGGGATCAATGGAAGCAACAGTAGGTATACAGGTACTAGTTACAGCACATAATAGTGAGAGATATCTACAAAGCAGTTTAAATAGTATTCTTCCCGCTATTCGTGACCGCCCATGGGTGTTTATTTTTAATGACGATGGTAGCACAGATAATACCTTACAGATTGCCAAGTCATTTAGTAGGAGCTGCGGTGCAGATCATGTCACTTTATATAAAAGCGACAAACATCAAACAGTCGGGGCTGCTAAAAATACGACCTTTAGCTTAATAAATTCATATCGTAAAGGTTATCCATATATATGTGTACATGATAGTGATGATTTAATGTTCCCTACCAGAGTAGAAGGCTTGCTCAACGTCATAGATGAAAGGAAGTGTAAGTTTGTACATGGTGACTACCTTTATGAGTCAAAAAACTACAACGGTACTGTGTCATGTGTAAAACAATCACCGCTATTGGGGTTCGGTGTATGGGCAACGCTCTTTCATGAAAGCCTAGTACCACAAGATGGTAGTTTTTTCAGAACAGACTTAGAAGTATTTGAAGATCATGCGAAATGGTGGGATCTTAGATATACTGATAAGGTAGACATACAACCGGCGCATGGTGTCATGACGAACCATTATATAAAAAGAGATACATCGATGACATGCAAGGTTACGAATGAGCAAATTGATAAATTAAAAACAATCAGAGCAAATGTTTATAAGCATCCACTAGTTACTTGATATCACCTCTCGTATGCAGTATACTGTACAGGTGAAGTTTAGTATTTTTACTCCAGTTCATAAACCCGAAAAGCTTAAACGAGCTTTCGAGAGTATTCGTAAGCAGACACATGTCGATTTTGAATGGGTTATACTTCTTAATAATGGAGCTAAGATAGATAGTGAGGTAGAACAACAGTTTGATAACAAAGTTAAGGTATACGACATCACAGACATGCCTGGCGCTGATGATAACGGGTATATTGGAAACTATAAACGGATATGTTGCTCTCTATGCACAGGAGACGTACTAGTTGAGTTAGACTATGATGATGAATTGGAGCCGGATTGTTTGGCAATCCTAAACGAACACTTTAGCTGTGATGATGTTGACTTTGTGTATTCAAGTTGTTATGAATATAAAAACGGAAAATGCATCGCTCCGTTTTCCTCTAAATTTGGGTGGCAATATGAGGAGCAACCTGACGGTCGGGTTGTAACAAAGGCATTTGAACCGAGCCCTATAAATTTCAGTTATATTTGGTATGCGCCAAATCACGTTAGAGCATGGAGACGTACATTTTATGAAAAAATCGGAGGACATAATCCGAAGTTAGATGTGTGTGATGACCATGATTTATGTTGCAGGACATATATTGAAGGCAATGTTGTGATGGAACCACGTCCTCTGTATTCATACTATACGGCTGACGGGGAGAATACTTGTTACGGAGACAAGAACGCGAAGATTCAGCAGATTACTCGTCAAATGCATGACTGCTATACAGAGCAGTTAGTTCTCAAGTGGTGTAAGCTTAACGAGTTACCAGCTTATGATCTTTGCTGCTCCAAGTTCAAAAAAGACGGGTTTATTGGAGTAGATATCAGCCCATACAAAGGTGTTGACGTTGTAGCAGATTTAAATAAAGCACCATGGCCGTTTGAAGACAACTCTGTAGGAGTATTTAGAATGCAAGATGCTCTAGAGCACTTAAGTGACCCGATACAAACAATGAAAGAGCTTTGGAGATGCTTGTCTCCAAAGGGTTGGGTGTTGATAGATGTTCCGAGTACAGATGGGAGGGGCGCCTTTCAAGATCCAACTCATGTGTCCTTTTGGAATTCAAATAGTTTCTGGTATTACACTAAGCATGCTCAAGCTCAATACATCGACACTCCAGTTAAGTTTCAGCTTAATAGAATTCTTGATTATTATCCATCAGATTTTCACAAACTTCATAAGATTGCTTATACAAAAGCGCATCTTGTCAAATTGCATAATGATATATGGATCCCACCAGGAGGCCGTGAAATATAGTTGATAATGCAGTCCCATATAGTAAAATAATTTGTATGGATAATAACACAGAACAAGCGCTTAATATGTTAGTCTCCGCCGCCCGTCAAGCTAAGCTTAGTTATGATGAGCATGCTGGTTTAGAGCAAGCTGTACAGGTTCTTTTGCAGGCACTGCAGCCTCAAGAGGAAAAGAAGACTGCGAAAGCTACAGTAAAAGATAAGGTTTAAACCTTATCTAGAGCATTATTATAGTGTAATATAATACTAAATCCCGCGTTCCACGTGGGATTTTCTGTGTTCAGAATAAATAATTGAAGTGAATACTTTTGCAACAACATTGACTTCAGTACCAGTCGCTGAGTTTAAGAGTACCATTCTTAACGGCCGTATAACATCATATTCATTACTGGCTGATAGAATCAGGATGTCCTTAGGCGCACCATTAATCAACATTGAGATTCACGATAATCAGGTCTACGATAACATCGGTCTCGCATGCGAAATGTTCACAAAATATGCAGGGTTTACTGAAGAGTATTTGGTTTTCGATGTCTCAAAATACGAAACAGGCAAAGGCATTCGAATGGATGCACTATTTTCTATAACTCCTCATTTAACTAGTAGGTATGACAACGTTCAATGGAGATACAACCGCACAGGAACAACGCAGTTCACAACTGTAACCGGTACTTCCGGTTTATCTGCTGTATTAGATACGTTTAGTATAAGTGACGAACTTAGTGACCCGATTGAGTACTCTGTTAAGATGACAGATGAAAATTTTGACACACAGATTTCAAAAGTATACTTAACAACCAAATATCAAAGCGGGTCCGCACTTGCTACCTTCATCGAAGTAGGCTTAATCCACACTTCTAATGAAGAGTTAGGAACAACATATGTTAAAGCTGAAGGCAGTGATGTCACTTTATATTTCATACCGACAGCAACCGGTAAGATAACTGTTGGTAAACATCCATTTTCAGAAAATCTATCTCCCGTAGATGTAACACAACGCGCTACATTTATTGACGGGTTTGATTCCGATCTAGATTCATATAGGAAAGTTGTAGACGTATACTCTTTCGAGGAAGGAAGCTCGTCTGGTATTAATTCACTGTTTACTATTGAACAATCACTAGCTCAGCAAACCTACTTTAGTTACTCAATGGGTAATTATGGGTTTGATTTGATAAGCTGGTATGTCCTTAAAAACTGGCTTGAGACAAGAGCAAAACTCTTAAATACAAACTATCAATTTAAGTTTAACCCATCGTCTCAATATCTGCAACTGATACCTGAACCTAACAAAGCAAGAACTTTGTTCGGCATGGTTGGGTGCTACGTAGAAAAACCGGTACGTGAACTGGTTAAAGAACCGTGGGTGCATCAGTACTCATTGGCTTTAACAAAAATTAGTGTTGCTCATGTTAGAGGTAAATACGGAGGTACAAGCCTACTTGGCGGCGGGTCACTGAATGCAGATACGTTAATGACCCAAGGCATCGAGGAAAAAGCTAATTTAGAAAAATTATTAATGGAAGGGGCATCCTCTGGATTCGGGGACGCGGACCCTCCACAGTTCTTTGTTGGTTAATATGCGTAAAAGGAAAGGCTTCAGACAGGGTGTATATACCCCAATCAATAAGCACAAGTATCGTGCTATAGGAAAACCTCACTACCGCTCTTCATGGGAACTAAAGTTCTTTCAATGGTGCGATAACAATGATAATGTTCTTGAATGGACAAGTGAAAGTGTGATCGTACCGTATATTAGCCCGTTTGACAACAAGGCACATAGGTATTACGTCGATAATAAAGTGGTTATTAAAGAAGGTGACAATATAGTTCGATATTTGATCGAGATAAAGCCTGATAAACAAACAAAAAAGCCAGTAACAAAGAGATCTACCAAAAAAAAGTCGACTATAGTGTATGAAAATTACACCTACGTTATAAATCAATGTAAATGGGCAGCTGCTAGAAAGTGGTGTGACAAACATGGATATAAATTTCTCATCTTAACAGAAAAGGAATTATTCTAACGGCACACCAAAATTACATCGTGGGAGAATAAATAATTAAAATTATGTCGTATAGATTACTAGTTGAGACACCAGATGTTTATGACTTCGAGTATGTCGTTGAGGAGAAAAACATGGGTGCCGACCGATCAATGTGGATTAAAGGTGTCTACATGATGGCTAATGAAGTAAACAAAAACCAGCGTATGTATCCTCTAGAGGAAATGTCTCGTGAAGTTAAGAGGTATCATGACGACATGATTTCCCCGGGAAGAGCTATGGGTGAGTTAAATCACCCCACAACAGCTGATGTTAATTTAGAAAGAGCATGTCACCTTGTTACGGAAATGAAACAATCTGGTAACTATTTCGTAGGTAAATCAAAAATCTTATCAACACCCATGGGTAAAATTGTAGAAAATCTTATTCATGACGGGGTAAAGGTTGGAATGTCTTCAAGAGCCTTAGGTAAGTTAAATGAAGAAGGCGGTACAAATATCGTTGAAGACATGAAGTTAGTAGCGATTGATTGTGTTGCTGATCCAAGCTGTCCAAAAGCTTTTGTTAACGGTATTTTAGAAAGCAAACAGTGGATTTTAGGTAAAGACGGTGATTTCCTTGAAGCATACGATCAGTTTGAAAGCGGAATTGCTACATTACCACGGCATGATGTAGAATCATACATTAAAGATCAAGTATTATCCTTTATAACACAGATATCTAGATAAATATTATTATAATGAGCGACGAAGAAAAATGTAAAATTCAGCAATTTATTGGTAGTGTAACTGAGAAAAATTATGCTCAGGCCAATAAATATTTGAAGGAAGTTCTCGACTCTAAGATGAGAACTAGAATTTCCCAAGTAACAAACAAACCGATTTTTAAATAACAATGAGCGATCAAGGTATTGACCAGTTAAAAGAAGCTACTAAAGATATTCTCTCTGAAGAGTCTTTAAAGGAGATTGAAACAGCTTTTAATGAAGCTGTTAGTGATAAGGTCCAGCTGCACGTCGAAAAGGCTCTTATGGAGCAAGATGGTGCCCATGCGGCTAAACTTTCCGAGCTTCTTGAGGCTGTAGATGCCGATCACACTAAAAAACTCGAAAAACTAGTCGAAGCAATTGATGCTGACCATGGTCAAAAATTAAGAGCTATTGTTTTACGGCACCGCGCTGTCTTAGAAGAAGAAGCCGGTGCATTTAAGGAAGACATTGTTACAACGATTAGCAAATATCTTAATATCTACCTCGAGCAAACATTCCCACGAGACATGCTTGAAGAAGCTGTACAAAATAAGAAGGCCGTTGCGTTCTTAGGTGAGCTTAGAAAAGTATTTGCAGTAGATTCCGCCCTCGCAAATGAATCTATTAAAAACGCAGTACTGGATGGTAAGACTCGCTTGGATGAGTCTTCCGACAGCATTAAGAAACTGCAGAAAGAAAAGGATGAGCTTGCTAGTGAGTTAAACAGTATTAAAGCTCAATATGTTCTTGAATCTAAGAGTCAAGGACTTCCAGCAGATAAGAAAGCATACGTTCAAAACCTTCTCAGAAATAAAGATCCTCAATTTATCACTGAGAACTTCGATTATACCCTTAGCATGTTTGATAAAACAGAAGAGGATCGCTTAGATGAGATGAAAAAGGAAGCTATTATTGAATCTTCCGCTACACGAGTTGATCGCCCAGTCGTTGAAGAGAGTGTTGAAGAAAAGAAATCGGATGACCCGTTATTCGACACCTATATGGGAGAGCTTGGAAAGTATTAAATTTTATTGTTGAGGCCCATGTATGAACACACAGGCCTGATTGCTTAAAGAAAGGGAAAATTATTATTATGAATAATCAAGTAAAAGCATCTAACTCATACATCGATGAGTCACGCGCGTCGACACTCTTAGAGAAGTGGAGTCCTGTACTCGACTACTCTTCTGACAACGTCAACGTGATTGAAGATGAGCATACTCGCCTTAACACTGCTATCCTCTTGGAGAACCAAGAACAGTGGTGTATGAAGGAGTCCAGTAACATTGGCGGCGGAAGCTCCAGTGTTTTTGGTTCTGTAAACTCTGGCAGTACTGGTGGTGGATTCGGAAATTCCGATTCCTACGCTGCTGGTGATAGCCGTTTACCGAAGATCCTCATTCCTATGATTCGTCGTACGTTTCCGGAGTTGATCACTAACGAAATCGTTGGTGTACAGCCCATGAGTGGTCCTGTTGGACTTGCATTTGCTCTCCGTTATAAGTACGAGGATGAGGCGCTTGGCGCCCAGGTAAACAATGGTGATGGAAGCATCACCGGAGGTACCTCTGTTGGCGAAGCTCAGTATGACGCTTCTGTTAGCACAAACACCGGTGGTAACACTGGTGAATTGGGCTACCAACTCCTTGACACCCGTTTCACAGGCGCTTCGAGTGCCTCGTTGTCTGGTAATACTGACTTCAGCTTTGTCGATGGTGACAAAGGTGTTGCAGCGTTACTCAGTAACTTCGAGCTCTCGAGCAAGATCCCGCAAGTGGTCGTTAACTTCGAGAAAACAGCTGTTGAAGCTGGTACTCGTAGGTTGGCCGCTCGTTGGTCCGTCGAATTAGAGCAAGACCTTAAGAATATGAATGGTATTGACATCGATACCGAGTTGACGAACGCTATGAGCTATGAGCTCCAAGCTGAAATCGACCGTGAGATGATCATTCGTATGATTCAAGTCTCTCTCGACGCTGGAAATGGTGAAGGTTATAGCACATGGGAGCCCGCAAGCGCTGACGGTCGTTGGTTAGCTGAGCGTAATCGTGATTTCTATCAGAAGCTTATCGTCGAGGCGAATCGCATTGCGATCCGTAACCGCCGTGGTGCAGCCAACTTTATCGTTGCTACACCTCGCGTTTGCGCAATCCTCGAGATGCTTCCTGAGTTCCAATGGATGAGCGTTAACGGTAGTGTTAATACACAACCGGTTGGCGTAGCTAAAGTTGGTAACTTAGGTGGTAGATTCAACGTTTATCGTGACACCCGTACAGAAGCCCAGAAAATGTCTGGTCAACGCAGCTCGTATGTCGAGTATGCATTGCTCGGATATAAGGGCCCTGAGTACTACGATACTGGTATCGTTTACTGTCCGTACATTCCTGTCATGGTGCAGCGCACAATCGGTCCTAACGACTTCTCACCACGCGTAGGCTTGTTGACCCGTTATGGTGTTGTTGACAACATCTTCGGTGCCAACCTGTACTATCACGTAGTTATTGTGAAGAACTTGGGAACAGGCTTCACTCCAGCAACGACTGTATCGTATCTCTAAGGTATTATACATTCTGTTGGAATGACACAATCACAACCCACCCCTTCGGGGGTGGGTTCTTTTTTGGTCATATTTATTGATTTTATCGGATTACAAATAAATAATGCTAGTATATGAAAACATTACTAGAACTAACAAATAAACATCAATCACGAGTAGCATTACTTTTAGTAGTGCTCGGAGCGGCTAGCTTGCATGGATGGTGGGGCCTAGATAGTCACGCACTCCTTAGTTGGGGTGCACTTCTGGGTGGAGCTTCAGCCTTATTGGGTGATGGTAAGTAGAATACTACACGTTTGTGCCCGTGGAGTTTTGGCTCCACGGGTTTTTTATTGTCTTGAAGTTTTCATGAACGGAGTATCAGGATCGATAAGGTCCATATTCAATAAACCTACCTCAGAAACGCGAGTTGGGTTAATATCAATACCCCCGCGACGTACATACAAGCATGTAACTGCTAATTCATTTGGAGTGTATTCATCCCAGAGACGCTTATAGATAGTTTCACAGATTTCTTCATGAAAATGGCATTCATCTCTGAATGATACAATGTATTTAGCTAAGCTAGATCTATCAACTTGTTGGTTACATTTAATATAGATGAAGACATCCCCCCAGTCAGGTTGATTAGTTACACGGCAGTTAGATTTAAGAAGTGAGCTATGATAGTGCTGCCTCATCATATGACCGTTAATAACACGCGTACGTAAAAGTGTTGGATCTTCATTATATACATTAAAGTCAAGCTCATCCATCATCTCTTCATCGTCTTCTAGTGTATCATAGTGATCTTGTTTAAAAATAGTGTTAGTGTTAGGTCTAATACTCGATGGTTTGTATATGTATACCTTAACATCAGTCTCCAGCAGTTCAGACAGATCCTTCTCAGCATACTCTTGCATCAATTTATACGCTTCTTTTCGATTCCGCCCAAGTTTAGTCATATTAAACGAGTTAAAATACAGTTTAAGAGACTTAGATTCAACGATATATTCGTTATCACATGGGTATACAATCTTACCAATTCCAGTAATTGGCTGTCCCTTGTCAGTCAGACAGGATACTTCCCAAGCGTTCCATATATCATATCCAGCAAACGGTAAATTATTATCTTCTAGTGATAAATGCTTACGATTGCCCTGTCTAGGCTCGCGCACTAGCAATGATGGATCATATTGATTTGCGTAACCACTGGTTTTACCGAGGTGGCGGGATACTCTTGTATTATCTAGCGTGCTCATACTCTTCTATAGCTATTTTAATGTCTTCAAACCGATTTTCAACACTTCCTTTGAGATAAACTACATTACCTTTAAACTGTTCACAGAACCCTTGTTCGAGACCTACTCGTTGTCTGTTAAACGCTGTAGTCATAGATTGTCTGAATTCATCTTTAGTGCTTCTAACACCATCATCAACCATTCTTACAGGTTCCGTGAAAAATACAATATCTAGCTTACCAATTAATCTATAATACTTCTTAATCGCTTTACCCAGTACCTCACCGGTAACTTTGTTACGCTTAAATAGGTACGACGTGTATAATGCACCGTCGATGATACACCGGTCCATTATTACATCATCTAACTCAGAATTAAGTTCATGAGCTTTCAAAATTTGTAATTGAGTTTCATCGTCTCCTTGCTCATTAATCTTAAATCCCTTTCGAGCAATCGGCCTAGTAATCTCTTCGATATATCGAAACCTATCGCCATAATACTCCTTACAGAGAGCTAATAGAGTACTCTTACCACTACATTGTGGACCAGTAAAGCTAATTCTCAATTAACACCCCCCGTGTTCGTGACTATCATCATCTAATATTACAGGCTTTTCACGTGCAATACCAGCTATATTTTCGACTACCAGTATTGCAAGTTCCTGCTCTTTGGTAGACATCGCCTCTCGAGCCAGCGCTGTAACAATTTTTATTGCTTCATCTTCAACAGGGTGAACATTTGACGGATATTTTTCTTTACCCTCAGGTTTATATTGGTTTCTCATCTTGTGCCTCAATGTAAAGTCTACAATGAATCATCGCCGGTGTTTGTACCTTATCAATATTAGGACGCCTGACATTCCATCTTCCCGGGAATATCTTCGCTGTTATATCAAAATCAAACAGCATTGAATAATTGATAGCCCATTGATCTGTTATGTGTCTTAACGGTGTCGGTACCGGTGGTGATAAAAGTTCTTTCTCCGCAAGCTCGTATAACTCGCAAGCTCGTTTATATAACGCTTTCCACTTACTGTTGTTATTAATAATAAGAAAGCCGGAATTATATATAAAATAAAATTTTGGGGCATGTGGTTTGCCTTTGGTGTAGTTATCTACCCACCGGGTTTCGAGACATCCTGCTATATCATAATCTAAGCTAATTAATTGCGCCGGATCTTCGAGAAAAAATGTATCCGAATCTATTATAATATTTGAATAGTATGGTAATTTGTCTAAGGCCAGTAATTTAGTCTTAAAGCATTGCGTATATTCACCTTCACGTAAATCATCTGCTACATTTATCTTAATAACATCAACATCAGGTATATTAATGTCTCTTGAAGATAAGATAGTTATCGGCAAGCTGCATACTTTCTTAATCTGTTCAATACTCTTCTCGAGAGGTACGAACGGTGCGTTAACTCCGTATACGATGTATACTATGCCTTGTGTTACTTGCCCCATTTTCCGTTTGCTACGATTTGAGCGATGATGCCATAGACAGAGAGGTCCTTAAATGCATCCTCCACTGGTTCATTTTGAGCCTTTGACTTTTTACGTAAGACTAAATTAAATAGTCGTTGTACTTTATCATTGATTCGAATAATAATCGCGCTAATTGACATGGTAGCATTATCCGGGTCACTTAAATCCATCCCGAGAGTGATATTATGCTGTCCGTAGTCGTGTTGCTTCTTACAAAACGTAGTATATTGCTCCTCTTGTAACCGTTTAAATTCGGCACATGTTTCCGGATACTGTTGTTCAATTTCTATTGTAATATCGCTCATAAATTAATGCTCCTATTGCTATATCTTCGATTGCTACACCTGTTGAGTCGAAGATAGTTACCCCTTCCGCTTTTTTCGCAAACGGTTCAGTGATAATATCACCTAATGTACGATATGGCAAGTCTTTATTGTACTGCAGTTCCCCAGAATGTGACGCTTGTTCATAATCATCAACAATAATGGTACTAGCTTTAAGAATATCATCATGTAGTTCCCGCTTACCTTCCGCATCAGCACCAACTGCATTGATATGGCACGTACTCTTGACATGATCTAGTTTGAGATACGGTGATGTTGATGGTGTCAGTGTAGTAACGATGTCTGCCTCGTTACAAGCACCTTCAATAGACGATTTTATATCCCACGATGTTCCTATGCAATTTTTTTGTAACCAATTAAAGAACTGCCGAGCATTCTTTTCGTCAGTATCATAAACATCAATATGACCAATCTTCGGAAAAGCTTCCATATACATCTCTGCATGCAATCTAGCCTGGTAACCACATCCAATGAACGCTAAATTTTGCTGTTGCTCAGGATCTTTTATATGCTTAGCTGCTACAGCACTAACTGCAGCAGTTCGGTATGCAGTTAACGTAGCACAATCCATAATCGCCAGTGGCGCCCCGGTGAGCAAGTCATTAAGTATAAGAGTACCGTATATTGTCGGTAAATTAAAGTGTTTCTTGTTGTGCGGATATACGCTTATCCACTTTACACCGGCAAAACCGTACCACTGCGCCGGCATTGCTCTGTAATCACCTGTATCATGTGTTAGATATGTTTTAGGTATCATCTTAGCGACACCGTTATTATAATCTTTAAAGGCTTCTTCCATTCTTTCAATAACTGCAGAATGGCTGTTGCTTAAGTAGTCTGCCACTTCATCTTCATTAAGAATTAGCATTTACTGTTGTCCTTTCTCCTTTAGTAAGATAATCCACCCACAAGTCTACTGATAGGTCGTGTAAGTTCTTATATACTTCATCCAAGGTGAGGTCTTTTAGTGATATATCACCTTCTGATATAATGCTCCCTGCGTCGACTTCCTCAATTGCTTTGTGAATTACACATCCACCTCTTTCGTGTTCTAGTTTAAATGCCTTTTCTTGAGGATCTTTGCCTTTAAGTTCCGGGTATTGTGTAATTAACCCTGGGTGACCATTAACAACGTTCCTCTTTTCACAAACCTCACCAGGGATTATGCGTAACCATCCGTGTAAAGTAACTAATGCATCTTCTGGTAAGTGTGATAGATACTCCTCTGTAGTTGGTACCTTTGAGCAATACCATATCGTCGTACTGTCTAGCAATTCTTGGTTTATTTTATCGATCGTTTGCTTGTTTGTTATTACTTTGTCTGGAAATCTTCCAAGTCTTTTTGATACCTCGAGTATTTCCGACCCTGTTTGTGAAAATAATGCTACCCACTTCATATTAATTGCGATTTTTATCTAATTTATACTTCTTCATTAGCTTGGTTACACCTACTATATCAATTCCAACAATAGTACCGACTTCATCTGTGTCAAGTGACACCATACACCCGTCGTTATCGTTGTACAGCATTACACATCCGAGTTGACCTTGTGAAGGTGCCTTCCATACATACAAATTATCACATTCCTCTTCGTATGTTATCCTTTTTTCTGGTGTATATTCAATCATATTATGTTAAACACTCTAAGAAACACGAGCACGCCTGTTGTAGCGGCTATTAAGTTCCCAAAAGTTCTTATTAGTTCTAGTTTGTGATTATGTCTGTCAATCCAACGTTCAATTAGATCTCTTCCACCCGGGTCTTTTTCTAACCATTTCATATTACTTATATTGTCCCTTACCAGGAATGATATTACGCACGCCTCCTTGCGGATCATATGGTGTACCGTTTTCATATCTCCCAAGATCGCCTTCTGTTCTCGGAATTAAATGTACATGAGGCCACATAACTGTCTGTCCAGCGTGCAAACCAATGTTCTGCCCTATATTATACGCCGTGCACACACCATCTTCAACCAATTTCATTCCTCTGACGGTAGCTGCTCTATAGCAATCGGTTAGAGCTGTTATACCTTTGTTCTTCGGTACAAATAATAGATGACCTTCTGTAACTGGGAACTTATCTTCGAATACTAGATAAGTTGACGTGTCTTCAATAGGGTCCCGCCACGGTGCTTGTTTGTAACTCTCCATATCTTCCAAGAATGTGTTTGAACATTGTAGTATTGTACCGGGAAAGTTCAAGGACATCCTCATCAACATCTGCATTAATTAAATCGCAAAGCATTGTTGATGGTTTTTGGGTTAATCCGAGATCGCCGTTATACCTTAAACCTTTGAGCGCAGCCACGATAGGATTACTAGTGTCGCAACTACGTATATTAGTAATTCTGTTATCAACATAATATTTAAATTCCTTCGCTAAGCTGCAACCTAGCAGATGATGTGGTTTGTTCCAATTCCAAATGCCTTCATCGATCAGGTCTTTAATAAACCTCTGCCTGCCAGAGCACCAACGTTGAAGTTCATCATCCCCAAACCCGGTATAATTGTAATATGAGTAGTCAAAGCTAATAGCGATATAATCAGCTTTCTCAGACATGAATCGATAACAATCAGTTAACTCTTGCCACGTTTTACCCTGTACTACTCCAATTTTTAGTGCGTCAACTCCAGGCGGCTCTACCCACCTTTCCCATTTATCTATTGTACCGTATACGTTTTCTAATACATCCGGAATGATATAATAATTTGGTTTAATCTGATTAAGCCAATAGCCGTATTTCTCTGGATCAAAAGATTCACCTAATTCGAAGATACTATTGTCTAGTAAAACGTCTGCACCAAATCGTTTATTGACAGTCATGAACCAATCACGATACTCCTCATTTTCCTCCATGAGATGAACCAAGCAGTACTGATAATCGTTGTAATTCAATGATTCTTCGAATAATTCAATCGGAGATTCATGAGACACTAGTAATTTCATACAATCATTATAGATGAACTATGTATGAAATCAAGATCTTCCTCATAAATATTGTTGTGGCGTTTTTAAACAACATTGGAACAACAATATCCGATCATGTAACAGATGTAGGAACCGGTTTTCGCAATGCTGGCCAGACAGCCTATCAAAATATTGCAGGAATCGGTGTAGTAACTGGTGAAGCACAGTCCAATGTTACAAACGCTATTCAAGCAGCTCCGCCTTGGCCTAAATTAGAACTGGACCTAGCGTCTATCGCTCCGATTAACAACCAGAAAAGCCCTATAACAAAAGAAACACAAGGTCTCTTAAATGATGTTAATGCTAGTACAAAATCGTTATTAGATTTAGCATCTGAACAAACAAGAGTAGATATTGATTTGGGTGATATGGGTGTTATACAGGGCGTCGGTTTAGATTTAGCAAATATGCGTGTCGATATGGAGAGCCCTGCGCAGCTAAAGCGTAGAGTCGCTAAATTCGCAAGAAGAGTTAAGGATGAAGTGATGAAAGAAATACGAAGATGTATTGAAAAACATCTTAAAAAGCTTTTAGCAGAGAATCCTCTACTCCGTGCAATACTTGATCCTGAGAATTTAATTGCTGAAATGATACAGGGGCTACGAGACAAGCTAAAAAAGAAAATGGATTTAATTCGTAGAAAGATACAGCTTAAACGAATACAACGCAAGCAAATTACAGCATTCAGAGTAAGTATCTTGAGTGAAATAAGTAAGATATGCCCTGAGGCATCACCAACCGCTGTTAAAAAATATCAAGATAACTCAGAGTACTTAGATAAGACGGTTACTAAGACTACTGATAAGATAATGGGCAGGATTTCAGATCTCGCTACTAATATACCGCTATAGTAATGTCTACATTAACGAATACACATATTGGTACACCATCACGGGATATTAAGCCCAAATATCCGGGTAATTATCTTGGCATCGTAGTTCAAAACAATGATCCTGAACACCGCGGTCAAATAAAAGTATGGGTGCCGCACGTCTCCCCAACAGTATACAAGGATTGGCTTAACTCTAAGGAAGATAAAAAGTTTAAATTCATCGGTGATAATATAAGTTCCGATCTCACCGGTATAATGGATGATCTTAAGGAGATATTGCCATGGGCCCAGTGTGCAGCACCTCTTGTCGGTGCATCAGGCAGCGGTAGATATAATGCTCATCTTAAAACAGGTTCTATTTCTGACTCTTCCCGTGTTGAAGAAATAGACCCTAAGGATGATTTCGTTCAAACAAAGTATAGTCTTAATAAAGACGGTATAGGCGAGAAACCATCGCGTGTCTATGAAGTGGATGACCTTAGACTGAACGATGCATTTACCGATACTGCAGCAAATCAGACAAATAAGATAAACAAGTATAGTTACAACTACACCCCTACCAGTTATAGTAATGCTGCTAAAGGGACATTTTCAATACCCAATGTCGGTGCACATGTTTGGGTGTTCTTCCAAGGTGGTGATCCGATGGCGCCTGTTTATTTCGCGACATCGTTCGGTGAAGAAGATTGGAAAGGTATTTATGATATCGAAGATGATAACGGTATTGATTACCCGGGTACATACGAAAATAAAAGTACTAATGATGACCCGTCGTACAACCATAACACCGAAACATACAGAAACAAATTTGTTTTTAATCAAAAAGGCGGTTCATTAGAAATTGTTAGCACTGATAATAAAGAGCTACTAAAGATGACGCACTTTGGCGGGTCGTTTTTAGAGTTCAACAATGATACTACAGTACAGCTAGCTGCTAAGAATGATCAAAAACTGGTACTCGAGGATCAATATCAAACAATTAAGGGGTTTAGGAACTTATGGGTTGAAAGAGATTATGATTTCCTTGTTAGAGGTGATTTTTATACTAAAGTCGGTAACTTTAACCGTACGTATATAGAAGCGTGGCGCAATATCATCGCCAACATAGCAAACTACAAGCAATTATTTGAAATAAAGCGTTGTGGGTACGATGAAAAGAATAAGACAGGGAATGAGTTCCTAAAGCGTGTGTCACCACATCAATTACAATCAGGTACATATGCACCTTGCCCTGTATGTAGTTCCGGTACAAGAGAAAACATATGGAATTTTGATTACACGTACTCGCAGTATGTTTCTGTTAACAGTACTGCCACAATAACCAGTAATTTATTAGCTGGAGACTGGATAGGATCTACTGGAGGCGCTAGTGACACTGCCGATGATTCAAATGACTTCAGTAGTGTAACGTCTATTATTAATTCACCAGTACTATCCGCACCGACAGTTGGGACAGTTTCAAGTTTCTTGGGAGGCACCTGCCCATGTTGTGGAGGTTCTCTTAAGAGCCCGTCATCACAAGGTGGTACATGGGATAATGATGATCGAAAAGACGAAAAGGTTACTGAGCAATTAAGAGAAAATATCAGTAAGCTGTTAATCTTAGAAAAAGAGATGGGAGTCGGTGGTAGCTCTATCACTAACATTACAAAGCACAAAGTAGAAAATATAGGTCTTGTATTTAACGACTTACCATCCATTCGCGTTGATCATTTCGGTAAAATTAATAAGAGTGATGTTCGAATTCAGCCAGGTGGTGTTGTAACCAACCAAAAAGCAAGCCCGTTAGTCGAATATGTTCATGTTGATGATTTACCTGGTGGTACCTATAACTTAAACGTATGCAATAGGTACAATGTTCAGGTCGGAGCTGGTGGCGTACAAATGAAGTCGTACGGTCCGGTTGATATTAGTGGTACAGTAACAAACATCGCCGGTGATCAGGTTAACATAGCAAGTGATTTGGAGATTAATATCGAATCTAAAGGTAGAATTAATATTGCTGCAGACATTCTGTCATTAAGACAGAAAAACTATGGTCAAGTTCTTGTTGACAGTAATTTAGGTGTAACTCAAAACGTTATTATAGGAGGAGGTATGCATGTTGAGGGAGAATTGACCGTACAGCATGTTACAGCACCAGTCGAGTTTCAACAGACGGAAGCAGTTGAACAAGCTGTTAAGTTATTAACCGGTAACGCATTTCAGGTTCAATTAAACGATTTTGACGTTACTGACTCTGGTTTACAGGGATCAGGTATTCGTAATACAGCAACTGGCACTATAACGTTTACAGATGCTAGTTCATACGCACAAAACGAAGATATCGGTTACACGACACCGCACTCTCACCAGTTCAGGAACCTACCTCTAACATTAATGCAGAAAGATTCGGATGTACGTCAAGTTGGTAAGAATAACGAAAATGCTGGCCGCACAGGTCCGTTTGAAATTAAGCATCAGAAGAAAGACGCACAATCATTCGATAATGATGATATTGTCTAGAGTTTAACTGCTTCAATCCCTGCTTTCCTTAAAAGATCGACACCATCAAGGTTCTTATAATCTTCTAAGTATACAACGCGCGCAATTCCACTTTGAACCATTAATTTAGAACAATCAAAGCAAGGTGACAGTGTTATATATACAGTGGCTCCGGTACTGCTCTGAGTGCTCTTAGCTAGTTTGGTCAATGCATTAGACTCTGCATGCAACACCTCTGGTTTTGTCTCAAACCCAAAGCGAGTTGGGAATTCACACGCGTTATCAAACCCATATGGTGTACCATTATACCCATCTGAAATAATTCGGTTATCCTTAACAACTAGACAACCTACTTTCTTTCTTTCTGCGTGAGAAAGCCGAGCCCACACTCTAGCCATGTCGATATAAGTCTTATCTAGTATATCTTGAGCAGGCATAATTAAAAGTCAAACTCATCAACATCAACATCGTTCATATTTTGACTAAATGAACCGATTTTATATGATTCAATTTCAGACTCTTGAGGTGCTACTTGTACTCGTTTACTTTCCGTCCAGTTTTGAATCCAGTTGATTGGGTTTGGTATATCTTCGAACGCCGGTGGAAGGCCTAACACTTTCATACGTTTGTTTGTTAGATACTTCATGTATTGGACTAAGATCTTTTCGTTTAAACCTAAAATAGAGCCGTCCTTAAAGAGATAACCCGCCCATTCCATTTCTTCTTGTGCCGCGTCTTTAAACATCTCAATAACAGTTCCTTCACATTCCTTAATAATGTGCTGAAACCCTTCATCCTCGTTATCTCTTAAATATTTTAAGACGTTTTGAGTCAATGCTAAATGTAAATTTTCATCTCTATTGATAAGTGAGATAATCTTTGCATTCCCTTCCATCTTTTTGTTTTGAGCCATAGCATACGAACAAGCAAATGAAACGTAGAACCTAATGCCTTCAAGAATGTTAATACTGACCAATGTCAAGTATAGCTTCTTCTTTTTACTGTTGACATCCTTCTCTCCTACTGAATTAATTAGATCATCATAGTACTTGGTTACAGACGCGGTACGTTTAAGGACTTCCTTATCATTTAAAATCTCATCAAACACATCCGATGGGTTAGCATATACATTTTTGATAATGTATGTGTATGAATAGGAATGTATTGTTTCAAAAAACTCCCAAGACTTAGCAAACGCTTCAAATTCCGGGTTAGAACAATCTTCTAGCAAATGAGAGATTCCTCGACCCTGAACACTGTCTAATAGGATTTGGTATGACAGGTTTTTAGTAAAGATGAACTTTTCATGGTCTGTTAGTGAGTTAAAATCGTTTTTCTCTTTACCACTAAGATCGACCTCCTCAGGTCGCCAAAAGAACGATAGCTGTTGTTGAAAAAGGTCAAATAATTTTTTGTATTTGAACTTATCATACCGCTGCAGATTAAGACCTTCACCAAAAAACATCGGCTGCTTGGTTGTATCTACATTCTTCTTATTAATTATATTTTTCACGCGTACCTTCATTTATTATATAGAACATGCACCGGAAGCGCAACTACTTTCTTCTACACTAGCATCTGTTTTACCGTCATCCGTATTAGCGTAGTATAATGTCTTCAATCCCATCTTATATGAATACAGTATGTCATTCGCGATCTCGGATATAGGTAAATTCTGATCCTGGTAATTACTGAATTTATAGTAATGATTAGCGGATATAGCTTGATCAGTATACTTCTGTATAACCGCAATTATGTTAGTAATCCCACGATTATTCTCCATATCAAAAGCTAGTGTATATTTGTTCTGTAACTTAAATACATCCGGGACTACTTGCGGTATTAGTCCTTGCTTAGATTTCTTAATTGATAGTAGCCCTCGAGGAGGCTCAACACCGTTTGTAGAGTTAGTAACCAATGAACTAGACTCACACGGCATAAGAGCTGTTAACGTAGAGTTCCTCATTCCATACTTCTTAACATCTTCTCTAAGGCCTTCCCAATCTAGTGTCAATTTACGTTTAACAATTTTATCTACCTCTTTGCAGTACGTGTCAATTGGCAGGATACCGTCGGCATATTTAGTTCTGTCGAACCACTTACAGCGTTGTTTAATTTTTGCTTGTTCAACTGAAGCCTTAATCATGTAATATTGTACATGCTCCATTAGTTCATCAACAAGCTCCAACGCCTCTTCGTCTTCGTACGATACACCATGTTTTGCAAGGTAGTATGCTAAATTTGTAATACCTACACCGATGCTTCTCCGGTTTAACATCTTTCTCGACGCAGCTACTGGGTACATTTGATGCTCTATAACAGAATCAAGCGCGCGTACGATATTCATACAAATATCCCTAAGATCATCAAGCTTTCTTATTGCTCCTAAATTAATAGCAGACAGTACACATAGTGCAATCTCCGAGTCTGTATCATCACCATCATCAATATGTGATAGCGGTGTAGTTGGCAATGTAATTTCTTGACATAAATTAGACATTCGAATTTTGTCTTTAAATGAGCTATGACTGTTACAGTGGTCAACGTTCATTACGTACATTCTGCCGGTACCAACTCGTTCTTGACAAAATGAATTTAGCATATCTCGCGCGCTGATTTGCTTTTTAAATATAGAACGAGATCTTTCATACTTTTCATATAGTTCTTCGAACAAATCATTATCACGGCCAAACGCGTCATACAGATCCGGAACCTCATGAGGAGAAAACAGTGTTATATTTTCATCCTTAACAAATCGCCGATAAAATAACCGACAAAACTGGATTGAGTAGTCCATTTTACGTACTCGGTTATCTTCAGTCCCTCTATTGTTTTTAAGAACCAAAATCTCTTCAATTTCTTTGTGCCAGAATGGAAAATGAGCTGTTGATGAACCTCCCCTTACACCGTTTTGGGTGCAAGATTTAGTAGTAGCTTCAAACATCTTTAAAAACGGAATAATGCCAGTATGCACCACTTCCCCGTTTCTAATTCTAGAACCTACCCCTCTTATTTCACCGAAGTTTAAACCGATGCCCGCTCTATTAGCTGTGTAGACACCAACGGCTGTATTGGAGTGAAAAATGGAAGGTAAATTATCACCTACGTCGATCAACGTACAGCTAGAATATTGGCGTGACGGCGTTCTAACTCCACACATAATTGGCGTAGGTAAGCTGATTTTAAAAGTCGATAAGTCGTTGTATAAATCCTTAATTTGTCGCAACCGTTTATTCTTATCTTTAACATGGGCTAATAGAGTCATACAAATAAGCATATACATGAATTGAGGTGTTTCATATATAGTACTTGTAGTACGATCCTTAAGAAGATATTTGTCGATTAGCTGCTGAAGCCCGGCGTAGGCAAAATCATAGTCCCGGCGGTGTTTAATAACAGAATCAATTTTTTTAATTTCTGCTGCTGTGTAATTATCTAGGATGACTTCGTCGTACACGCCAGCCTCGATATTGGTCTTAATTACATCTATTAACGGCGGCATGTTGTCCGACACCCCGAAAACTTCCTTGCGTAAAAAGAAATTTAATAAGTTAGCAGCGACATACTGGTAGTTAGGAGTTTTCTCCGTAATCATATCCGCGGATCCATTAATTAATATTTCATGAATGCGGCCAGAGGTAATCCCATCGAAGAACTGCGGCGCAACTTTAATTTCTATATCGCTAACTGTTACTCCCTTAATATGATCTGTCGCCCAAAATAAAACATCGTGTATCTTTTCATTATCAAAATCCTCTTCACGGTCGTCACGCTTCTTTACAATCATTTGCAATGTTATTTATTGTAAGATAGGAGATTTAAAACACAAGGGGAAAGCTGAAATTAGTTACTAAATCTTTGTCAAGAAGTAAGCGAGGACAGCGACAACTATACTAATAACACCTGCTATAATTGCAGTAGTCATCTGGTTTTTTCTGTTTTCATCCGCTTGGTCGGCCATGTCTCTCTTGTCGATAGCTTCCTTTAAACTCTCGATCTTATCTGCAATACATTCTTGATGATGGTCTAGCTTCTCGTTAATAGATTTTTCGAGATATTCAACTTTTGTCGTTAGTGACGATACTTGCGTTGTTAAACTAGGTTCACCATTACCGGTGTAGATAGTCTTTTTAAGCTGCTCTACATCAGTAATAATATTTGCTGCTGTTTCTACTCGTCTCGGTGCCATATAATTACCCACTAAAAATATTTATAATGCTGCCTGATGGTACTTTGTGTACATATCCCTTTCGAATAGAACCTCCTACAAGACATGTATAAGATAAATGGTCTCCGGAAATCATCGGAGGAGTTAAGAGAATCGCACCAATTGGTAAACTTATAATATGTGCAATGTTGCCTGACGGTATTTCTTTGATATGTATCTTGCCGTCACCAACATCATGAGCCATATATGATTTCTTAGAAGTACCACTCATAATATATTAGTATTTATTCATCTTCTCCTCCGCTTTATACGCTTTTCACGAGATAGTCTTCGATTGTAGCATTGGCAATGCTCATAATAAGAGCAACCATCACAAGCCTTATCATTGATCGATAAAAATATATCTGGACGTTGGCAAGTTCCACCAAGCTCTACTTGACATCCACCAGGCCCTCCGGTAGCATCTTCGATATACTGTCGGTCGCTCATGTTAGCTCTCTGCTCACCGAGGTTCCGCATTTTTTCCTGATATTCTCGAGATCTAAGATATTTCTCATTTTCAGCCCGCTTAGCTGCTGATTTATCTTTACGCTTTTTCTTTAACAGCTTCAGTCTATACAATATCTTGAGATCTACATCAGGTAACTTAGCAGTTACGTTAAGTCTCTCCCTCACCTCATCTACCGTCAGTCCTTGTCTGAGCAACTTTCTCGCCGGGATGGAAACATAGTGCATCTCAAATTCCTTAAGTGATCCGAACTTAGAGGCCTTCTTCTCCATAGATTTCGGTGGAAAGTATGAACTTTCTCCTGTAATAATGCAATTTATTGATCCGCCCTTCATTGTACTGATAGATATTATAGAAAATATTTAAGAGTTCAAGGATAAAAGTTTAATAATGCAGTTCGGCAATAAATAATAGAGAGATGGCAGATGAGACATTAAGCGCAGTTAATATTAATGACCTTCCGGTTTATGAAGAGATTAAGTCAGGTTCCTATATTCTCATAGAAACTACAGACGGTACTGGAATCATTGATTACAAGAATTTTATTATTGGAACTGATAACATTACGTTTCAGAACACACTATCCACATACGATGCGCAGATAAAAGCTCTATCTGCGAGATGCAACACACTCGAGACGATAATTGCAGCTAACAGCGGTAGCGACTATGGCGGCACCGGTTCTTGGCATAATCCGCTATCTGGTTAGTAATATTTTGTTGTTTCCCCAGTCTTCCCAATAAATAATTATTAATGGAGACGTTTTCGCTAAATGGTACTGTTTTAAAGCCGCTACCACTAAAATACGCGTATGATAGTGACGTTAAGATCAAGAATTTTAACGAATACTTCTCTTCCGGTGCTGTCTTCTCATTTACACCAGTACTCGAAAAACCGAGAGATTTAGCAACCAATAACTACGCTAATATGATACTGTCTAATAAGATGGCAGTGTCAACCTTTGTCAGCTTAACATCAACCGCTCCAGCGTTTCCTGTATACTTACAAACAAATATCCGAAATAGAGATAGCCAATATTGGGAGATTGGTGGCGCATCTAACGATATGCTTTTGGTTAATAATTACCCAACAGGTATACCGCTGGCTAAGATGGGAGTTACTAATTTTGAAATTGTACTAATCAGTCATATTGACTGTGTTGTCCGTACATACATCGACGGTAAGCTGAAATATTTAACTTTCGAAAGGGATAAATATACGAAGACGAAAAGTTCAGCAAACCCGGCGTGGTCATTTGAAGAAGCGCCAAATATTCAGAATGAATTAACAGGCTTCTTAAGTGGAGCACAAACATCTACAGACACCGGTCTTGGTTATTCGGATGTAACATCTGCAGATACTAAGACAAGAACTTTTAGTTATATATACGACGGTTTATCTAAATTTGTTCTTCTCGTTAAAGGCATCGCCCCGGATGACTCTGTTTTAAAGGGTAACAACTTAATTACAACTGAAGATCAATTTGTTGTTTTGAATTCCTTAACAGGGTTTTCGGATACGAGTGTTATTCTAGAAGGTGGCTGGCTAGCCGCAACACGAGGGGAACATACACACGGCGGAAGTAGCACTGTGCACGGTGCTAATGGCACGTCATGGAGCAGTACAGTTCATAGACCCGACGCAGCAACAGGAAGTGAGACATTATCGACAAACGAGCTGTTACGCATAACAGATGGTTCATTCTATTATTCTCGTATACGTCAATATCAAAATGACGGCTTTACACCGTTTACTGATGTCTTTGGGAGACAAATTTTCGAATACACATTCCGCAAGCCAACAGATTTTCCTTGGTTTGACGCGGACAACGCGGTGTACAGAGGCGGCAACCCGTGGCCTGTAGAATCACAAATAGATACAACGGTAGATCAACCAGCTGGTGGTGATAACAATATATCGTTCCCGTACGATGAAATTAGATTACTAGCTGTCGATGGTTCATATGCACCTCTTAGATCATTCACAGCTAAGGACATACATTACATTAGATCAAAACCGGTAGTTGATGGGCTGTATAATATACCATCCAGGTGGCATAGCTATCAGGAGTTAACAGAGGATAATCACTTAGCTGTTAATAGTGCAAAATCACACAACAATGTAAAAAATAACTTCATTGTAGCAGCATCTCATAACGATATTTTATCGTCAGGAGTTCTTACGAATTTTATACCGCTAAAGAATCAATTAACTCCGCTGAATCAAGTCGCCCGCGGTAACCCGTATGATGACGATCATGACGTAACGTTTAGAGATTATCAAAAAATGCATACAGGTTCTAATCAGGAATTTGGTAACGACAATCTTGTACTAACGTATACTGCTAATACATCAGAGTATCAATTCGAGCCAGATAAGCTTACATATTTTCATATTCCATATAAAACATCCCCATATACGCTATTAAACATTAACCACAGTGCATTAATAGATTCCGGATCAAGAGCTGGTGATTCACCCATCACTTCCGATAAAGTGTTCAAGAAAATGGACAAGGATTACACTGTTGTATTTAAAGATGAACAAAATGGTCAGTGGTTATGTTCGTGGTTAAAGCAGCATAGCGATCCATCAAAACAGCCCGCATGGGTTGATAGGTATTATAATCCATATACAAAAACGCGCACTGAAGCTCTAACTGCAGAAAATGACGGCAGAGTATACGTTGATAAGTTTACTACATCCATTAATTTGCTGAGAACATCCGCGGATGATTATTTTGATAAAGTTAGCGACTTAACGTTTGAGCCTGGCGGTTATTATGCGTATCATAGAGTAGGTCCGAAGTATATGAACAGTATATTAGACCTGTATAAGAAGAATCAAAAAATTGATACTATCGCTTATAGGAATGCTAATAGCTTCCCACAAACTCCCAATACAGTTAACAATAAAGCGGAGTATGCTCTTAATGGCGACCGGTATGGTCAGACAAACGATATAGACATTAAAGGATCTTTCACATTATCTTTTGATTTACATTGTGATGATTGGTCTAAGCCAATTGGTAATCAGATTCTCGGAAACTATACTAACGCTGGTATTGGTTTTTATAATGACACAGCTGTTACACCATTTGTACTAATACCTGATGGTAAATCAGTAAGAGTATATAATACAAGCTTTACCCTGCTGCACATTATAGCGGATATTGATCCTAAGTATGTTTTCTGCAAAGGCGGTACTAATAATATCTTTATTATCGATAAAGAAAACCTCCTTCACGAGTATGATACAAATTTCGTATTACAAAATAAAACTAACCTAAACATACTTGAAGTTGGTACACCAGAAACTGAAGAATACTTAAATGATAAAACAATATATGCTGATCAATTTATAGATGCAGATATTGACGGAACAAGTTTATATATCAATACATATGCTAACTTGATGAGTGATCAAAAATATGTTGTGTATAATTATCATGCGGAGAATAAATTTTACTCATCATACACCTATACTGCGCCTTCTTCATCAACAAGCATATCGATAACAAATCATGGAGTTTATATACCATTATCTGATACGCGAAATTTAAACAGACTTACAGTTGACAGTAAAGGTAACCTATGGCAGATTGACAGTACAGCCGTTCATGGTGTATACAAGACGTTAAAAGCAGATATTACGAACGCCAAATCCGCGTCCGATTTTAACTTAACCACAGCTGCTGTTAGTGCATCAACTAGTTCAGACGCCCCGGAGAGCATTGCATGTGATGAAATGGATAATATATGGATGCTTCACAGTGGTAATAAGCTTACAAAACTGGATAATGACAGAAATATTTTATTCTCAATAACCTTATCAACCACTCCTACATCGAGTACAAGATATATAGACTTTGTAAGAGAGTATACTGTTAACGGGCTGGAGACATACGCTATTATTATAAATCAATCATCTGCTGGAGCTAATGTTATTAAAGTGAACATGGACGGTACAGTAAAGGACACTGTATCATTATACGTAGACCCTACTGTTGTAAATCCTGTTAAGATCACTACTTTTGATAGCAACCATGATCAATGGAAGAGTGTTACAGGTTACAATTATCTGAGAAAATGGGAAATTAAAAAACAAAACACCATAACCTGTAAGTTCTCAGTACAAAATTTATACGAGAATGAGGTTATTAGAAATACATTTAAAGAGTTTCAACTTAAAGAGGATGTTAGCAAACTTAAAACTGGATGGCATTCATTTGTATTTAGATTTGACGCAGAGGCAGGAAGATTTGCATTATTTATTGACGGAAAGAAGGTCGAAGAATTGGTGATGAATGATCACCGAGCAAGATATTCATTCTTGAATTTATTTAAGAACCCCATTATGTTTGGAACAACTCCTCATATTGGTGGTGAACTTTTTTCTGAAAGATTACAGCAGAAGAAATCCTACTTTGCAAATAAAGCAAAGGTACGCTGTTTATATGTATATGATAAGCCGATGTCCGACGCTCATGTAAAATACATCAGTGAAATGAATAGTGATATACGTACATTAAAATGGAACGCGCCCGCCGGGCAGCGAAACTTCATTGATACTGTTGAGCGTTTCTTTAAGTTCGATTATCCGGGATCTACGTCAAATTATGTAGATGTAGTTATCGAAAATACATTCATAACTGATGCTAGTGTAAGAGATGACGTAGAACGAGAAGTAAGAAAGGTGTTTGAAACCGTTGCACCATCTCATGTTAAATTAAATAACGTAGAGTTCAGACAGAACGAGATTATTAGATAATGAAATTAGAAGATAACATTTCAGCACCGCTTGAAGATGCGATAACGCCTATCGGTAAAGATGTGATTAATAATCACAAGTTAGACCGCATATCTGGTGAGACGTTGAAATTACCGTATATGTTTGATGATATTAAGTTAAATCCTAACTCTCATATAACACATAAGATCTTTAATGAATCAGTTCAACGTCTTCATGACAATATGGTCTATATCGACGCGCATACTAAAATAATGCCTAACAACTTTCCTGAGATACAAAAGAAATGGTTCGGTCAAACAAATCCAGGAACTGCTAAGCTGGAGTACTTAGATTCACCGTTTAAAAGCTCACCATTGCATGTTCCAGATGCTGCTGTTACTACAATTATTAATAACATTACCGCTGCAGCATTCTTTACGAGAGATAAAAAGCAATACGGTGTGTTTGGAAACGGTAATCGATTAGTTATTATTCAGTATAGCAAGGATAAAACACACTCATCAAAAACGCTGCATGATTCTGATGGAATTGATTCCGGCCCACGTGGTGATTCTATCGATAGTAATTACTTTTCGTTTAGCAATATTAGCAAAGTTATAGTGCACGAAAATATACTATATGTTTGTGATAGCGGCCTAAAAAAGATTTTTAAGTATGACATAACAGGGTTTTTTACAAATAACCCTGCAACAAAAAAACGCGGAAAGGTACTACTCAAGCAAATAGGTGGTACAGGAACTAATGCTGATAAAGTTAAATTTAATACATGTGTAACAATTGAAAGGTCCAGTAGTGGTAAGATATATGTTTTAGATTATAGCTTAGGCAATAATGCTACTATAAAGATTTTAGATGGTGATTTAAACTGGGAAAAGACATACAAGAAAGAAGCAACATTTAAGGTAAACCCCCCAGTAGATTTCTGTATAGATCAAAAAACAAATATCTTATATATACTATCTTCAAACGGTACTATAGTTGAAGTATCAGCAGATTTTAGAACGGATAAATTACATACAGACATCCATAATCTTCAAACTGGTGAAATATACAGCAATATATTTCTTTCATCGATTAGCGGCGATGTATTATATGTAGCGACATCAAAAACAGTACTTAAAAAGTTTAAGACTCACCTATCAAAAAATATAGGCAGATTTAAAACGACGAATGAGGCAGAGATTGTAGGCTCGGAAGAGGTGATAAGATATGCTTGCTCTGGCAATGTACGTGACAGTAAGGTTAGTGAAGAAGTATATGTAGCGGTTAAACAAACAAAGTCTGGTGCTGAAGTATATTCCATTCCGAGAAAGCCTATAGCATGGGGCCTTAATCACAAAGGACAAATTAACATTCCGTTAGAGATTACTAATGATGAATTAGAGCCGTACAGCATGCATGCTGGCTTTAATACATCTATAGCGAGAGTTCCTCCTGGTAAGCTAATAGGATGGGGCGACAATACGTATAATCAAGTAACAGATATACCAATACCGCTAAGACATACAACCACTTCAACCACTCATTTAGTTGAAGACGTAGGTATAGGGTTAAAGCACTGCGTGGCAGTAACTAATACCGGCATTATTACTGCCTGGGGTGATAACAGATACGGTCAAATAAACGTACCTAAGAGCTTAACTGATGGAACAGTTACAGTCGTTGCATGTGACGCTGGTGAGTATCATTCTGCTGCTGTGGATGATACTGGTAAAGTTTACTTATGGGGATTAAATGACAATGGTCAAGTCGATGGAAGTAGAACAACAAACTCTACAAGTCAATATGGGCCATACTATAAATCAACAACTACTGGCGACGGTACGCTGTCAGCCTTAGAATTTACGTCACCAGATTCGAACCCTGTTGTAGCCGCGGATATCGTTTGCGGGTATAATCATAACTTCATTATTGATACCGCTCATGATAATAGAGTCATCGGCTGGGGCTCTAATTATTTCAAACAAACAGACTGGGATACAGCTAGCGGATCGGGGTCTGTTGTAAATCCAAAATATATTAATGTACCTGGTACAACCGAACCATTAACTGCTACGCAAATACGTGGTGGTTATGGGCATACAATTGCACTTACAGGTAACTGGCCAGATACAGGTATTGTATCATGGGGTCTCAATAACTACGGGCAGGTTATAGGTACACCTCATAACTCAGGGTCGACTAATACGGATGAAATAACATCAACAAGCAGGCTTTTCATATCCGGGCATGCTGTAAGTGGTGTATCTGCGATCGAAGCTGGTGCATTTCATAATGCAGCTGTCTATACAACACAAACATGGGGAGCAGCAATTTCAGCGGCACAGGACAATTATAATACTGATGTTGAAAACCAACTAGTCACATGGGGATCAGGTACCTTTAATCAGTCGACTATTCCGTACAGTCTGTATAAATCAGGCATTGACTTAAGCTTGGTATATGATATCAATTTATACGGTGATACCAGCGGAACCGGGAGTGAACCGTCAGCTGATTCAGCAGCCCAGTCGCAAGTAGGTGATCAGATTAGGTCATTCTTTAGCACTGTTAGTAGTGTCGATGTTAGAAAAATTGCCGCCGGGTTTGGGCATACATTGACGGTTGCTAGAGCCCTACCGGCATATAATAATCCAACATATATCTATGAATTTGGTGTAGCCAACTTATATAAGACTATTATCTATGACAGATATAGAGAATCATGCTATAGTGCTTCTCAGCTAAAAATTAATAAAAACGAATTTATATCAAGCTGGGTTGTAAATAAGTGCTTTACAAAATTAATATATAACCACGTATTACTATATAATAACTTCCATTCGAATTTTACTTTTGTAAGAGATGCTTCTGGGAATGCAGTATTCAAAGATACACGGTTTATAACCAAATCACCGAAGACATTTAACAACCTATCGTTTGATTCACCTAACGACTTTTTTACAGGTACAAACGAGCCGATTGTAACCGAAACGTTTAATCGTGGCTTAAAGAAAATATATGATATGCAGCTTGGCCTTTTAAAAATGTCAAAGGATCATTATATTGATGTATATCCACCGGTAAGTAAAACATTAGACATAACCAAGAGTGAATACATATAATCTAAATCTATCATCATCTGGACCGCAGCCTAGAATTCCTGGGCTGTATCAGACGCCTCCAATCACCAATAAAGGGATATGGTCAGAAAGGTTGTATAATTCTAAAGGGTTAGCTACAGGAACTATAACTCGCAGCACAGATTTTTTTGGTAACGAGCTTGTAGATGTTTTCAAAATTAAAAATGTATCAAACTATGACTGGGCTCATTGCATATATCATATCAATCCATCAATCATTAAAGACAATGAAACGCTAGGGTTTGAAGTTTGGACTAAAACCAATCTCGACACTTTAAAGTTTAGAGCAGGAATTGCCGAAGGCCGTGAATTTGGCAAGAGTGCATTAGCACAAGAATATACATCCACGACACCTATTTCAACGAATGGAGATTGGAAATTATTTAAAGCAGAAAAAGTACTCACATTGAATACCTCTCATAAAAAACCAAACATCTTTTTTGGCAATAGTTATGATAGTGTAGGTGAAACAGTCTGGGCACAGCCTAAAATTACATATACCAAGAATAGAGGTGTTGTTGATGTGTTTACAATTCCGGATCACTACGGTGCAACAAAACTTAATTTAAACTTCATCGACCTTTATGATGATGATAAAAAATATATAAAGATTCTTGTATCGCATAATCAAACAGATGAAGTGTGGATGCTCCAAGAGTTTAATGATATATTCTTAATTAAGGCACAACAATTCCCCGTGTACCTATATCCTACACTTCATGAAGTTAACGAATATATTATATCCGTATCTGCTGTGAGAACTGACCTTCAAGTAGAAATATTCAACATACACGCAAATATTAAAAGACCTGACATTACTGATTATGGAGATATAGATATTGTACAAACAAGATTGTACAATAACGCTAAGCAATCGAATAATTTATACGTCGCGATGGAGACTGAGAATCCTAGATACCTCATAAACACGATGTTAAAACTACCTGACAATGACTACAGCAAGCCTAATATTAACCTGACATACTTTGATCCATTAACAGCTCAGCTTCCAGTGTATAATTATATATCCCCAGGTCTCCCTGTATTAACATCATTGCATGGCCCGAGTAATAATCCTAGTAATCATTTTATTAAAATGCATGAGTTCGCCATTCCGTCCGGTGATATTAATGAAGCTGATTCGTATATGTTAGTATTTGATGCTCAAATATCTAACGGACAAAATTATTATGCATGGAAAGTAGAAGTATCAGGTACGGCCCAAAGCGAATCCTCTGGCTCATGGGCAACTGGCAGAGAAATTCCTGGTAAAGCATATTCTCCAATTAAACCGTTAACTCATGAATGGACAAGGCATTATGTGCCGATCTCCGCAAAAAGTCAAGATATTGTTAGCATATCATTAATTTCATCCAATAAAGCCGGTGATCCGTTGATAGCTTCTCCGGATGGTCAGACATTAAGCCTTAAAAATATCGTATTATCACGTACTTCTGATGTAACTCCTCATTTTGTTCCGGTAGAAATGTAATCTAACCAGCCCTTGCAAATAAATAATCGTAGAGTATGGCCAATTTACGATTTCATGAGAAGTATCACGGGACGCTACATCACACCCTCTCTTCGTCAGGGATACCGGGTAGCGGGACAGATCCAATAGCGTCTAAGGTTAGACCGTTTGTTGGCAACTTTTATATGACCGGCGGTCTTAGCGCCGGTGCTGACACAACGATACTTGGTGATTTAGCCCTCGGGATGAATACTAGCGACTCTACCTGTAGATTGGCTTTAACAGGCGGTACAACAAAATCTGAGGGCATTTCTTTTGGTAATGATTCGTATTTATATAGAGTTAGTGCTAATCACCTACGGACTTCTGGCTCCTTTAATATCGACTCAAGTCTTACAGTTGGAGGGACTGTATCGATCTTTAATGGCACAGATACTAATAAGATCAATATTAACACCTCAGACACTGATGGCGTTATTGTAGCAAATACATCCTCAACAACTGACGTGATGAGCTTAAAGGTCGCTAACACAGAAAAATTCCGCGTTGATCAGCACGGTCTCACTTTAGTTGGCTCAAATGCATCATATTCAGGACCTGCTACTCAGACAAACGGTAAACTAATTGTAGGTAATGAGATTCTAAATTCATCTGCTATCGCACAGTTCGACGGTTTCGTTCGCATCCGTGGAGGAGTGCATATTCATAAATACGGCTCGACCAGTGCGCACGCGTTCGAATATCAAAATGATACTGACGGATTAAAGTTTTACGGTGCTAAAAGTAATTTTGGCATTGGTATTAGCCCGACCAAGCCACTGCATGTATATGGCAGTGAGTCTGATGGAACATTAGCATGGTTTGTAAACAATGCTTCTGCGACAGATATAGGTCTTTCAGGTACAGGAGGTAGAAGCCATCTTCAACACTCGGGTACTGATCGCTTTAACATTTTTGTAGGTGGCGGGTCTAACGCCAACATTGCAGCAACATTTCAGGGAAACCGAATGGGGCTAGGAAGCAATGACTTCTCTCCAGCTGAGACATTACACGTAAAAGAAGGTAATGTATTAATTGAAAAGGATGCAGGGTCACAATTAACGCTAAAGAATGGATCATCGAACGCTGGTTCTATTCTGTTTAACGATGGCGGTGATACTGGTAAGATTGTATATAACCACTCTGACAATTCATTCACGTTTTCAACTAACAGCACAGATAGATTGAGAATCAATAGCGCCGGTCGAGTGATCATTAAAGACCCTAACGGTACAACAGTCGGCGCCGCACCAATTATCGGCTCTTACTTGCTTGACATACAAGGACCGGTAGTACAATCCTCCAACACCGGTTCATCATTTTATTCATTAGGCATGCGCCGAAGCTCTAGTACATTAACTAACCCTGACATATATGATATTAATGGGTATGGTATTGTACTAGGCCGTACCTCATCTACGCCAACGCTGACCATAAGCAACAGTACATCAGCAACTGATTATGTAGAAGGTGTTGGTATTAATATGGCCCCAGAAGGTGGTCGAGCATTAACTGTCAGCGGGCATACTAAAATGTATGGCGATCTAACAGTAACTGGTAACTATACGACAGTATCAGGCTCTGTTACAATTCAAGATCCTGTAATTCAACTCGGAACACCTACTACAGATACAGCCTCTGACGGTTATGACCGAGGCTGCATGATAGTATATGATAATGATAACAATACTGGAACCGCTGCGGTATCTGGGTTCTTTGGAATGGAGCGCGATTCTGGTAAATTTGTATACTATTCGAAAGCTAATTTTGATGCAGGTGGTAATAATGCTAATTCATCAACCAGTACTTTAGGTTCCCTGAAGATGGGCTCAATTGAGGCAACAACGCAGATTTATTCTTATGGTGGTTTGCGTGTTGATGATAATGCTCACCTCAACGCAATTAAAGAATGTTCAACAGCTGATATAACAACCGCTAATGTTGATTATATTAAACCGCTTACTAATAATCGGCTTTATCTACGTAGCAATCAAATAACTTTACAGAGCACTAATGGTGGACGACCGACGGTATCGATTGGTAGAGATGCTAGTTTAGTTAACAGCAATTATGACCTTTACGTTAACGGTACAGCATTTCTTAACGCGAGTACAACCGTAAGAGATCTCTACTTTGCGAAGTACACTGGCGGTGTAAAACCGAATTCGAATAGTTCTACAGGGAATTTATTCTTAATGCTTAATGCTGGCGGTGACAATATTGTTCGCCATGCTACTTCGGTACAAATAAGACAAGGTTTAGGTTTATCTGACGCTGCCACAACATCAGTTGAGGCCATCCGCGCACCATTGCTGAAAACTGCCGGGGGTAATCTAACTGGTAGATTGACAGTGCTTCATAATAACGCTTGGTGGAGCGGTGGTTCCAGCATAATAGTTAAGAATGCTCATCCGCAGGGCGGTGCCTTTGACGCGCAGACTGGAGATATTGGAGTTATCCTTCAATCCCATAACACGTCAGCTAGTACAGCTAGACAATTTTCTATCGAACACTTCAATGGAGAGATGCACATTAGATCCCAACGCGGGCCAATGCGTATCGGTGGTGCCACTGTTGATGGAAGTGATTTAAGAGGTAAATGGCACTTAAGCCTTCAGCAACACTCTACCGACGGTCTGCTTTGGTCTAACGGAAGTGCAGGTCATAAAATATGGCACGCCGGTAACTTAGATCCGCAATCATATGGCGTACATACACTACAGCCAAATTACGTAACCGCCGGCGGTAAAGGATTTACCGGTAAAACGACCGGCACTGTCACTATTGATCAAAATTGGCTTAATTATACCGTGCGGAAATCCAAAAATAGCGGATCTAATACCACTGGTACAGTTTGGTCTACGGAAACCCACGGCGCCGAATCTGGTTTACATGCTGACATACTTGACGGATTACATGCATCAAGTTTTATACGTGCAGATTCTAAATCGACCTTTAGAATTGGGTTTGCATTTACAACCTCTGGCGGTAGTGGCGCTGGTACAACCTCAACCAGGAACCCATGGAATCACTATGCGGTATACCGCGAGGGTGCCACCGCTGGTGATAACCCATATAGATCACAAGTAGATGGGTTTAAAGGTCCAAGCGCTGGTCACGGAAAGCTAGCTATTAACTGGCACCGCGGTATTGTTTACCGTGCACATCCTGGATATGGCGGTCATCAATTCTACAGAGATACATACAACCACTCGAATTTAGATACACTAGCTTTCTCCGTTGGCAGAGGTGACGTTCACGTACGCACACACGGTAGCTCGGTATTTTTCCACCGAGACGATAATGGCACGCAGTACAAATATCTCCATGAAGGTAACATGGGTCAATTAGTTAATGCTAATACATTTGATGGTAGTGATAGTGTCGATTTCCTAAAGAAGCAGGCGTATGTGAGCGACGGCGAATCCGGGAATACTCCCATGAGTAATCAATCCTGGTTTACACAGAAACGAAACGGTTTCTGGAATACCGGTCATATAGGATACTCAGGTCAAATGCTGTCATGGGGAACAGACTCAGGTTCATGCTCGCGAGTTCAAGTATGGTCCCACTATAATAACGATTCTCATTGGATCCGGACTGCAGTCGATAATAACCGCTGGAGAGACTGGACGAGGATTTGGACATCTAATTCTTTAAAGAATTTAAGTCAACTATCTAATGACCGTAATTATGTTCGCTGCACATTGAGCAGTGAATATAAAATGGACCAGTTTGTTAATAAAGAAAGTACACCCTCCTTTGACGGCGTGACCGCCAATTGGCTGAAATTTCATAACAACGTCGGCATGGGGCTCGAGATAGCCAATGATCAAGGTAACCAGTTTATTCGTTTCGATGATCGAAATAATACATATAGAGCAGAAGCGCACGTGTTCCAAGCTAGAAACGGCAATAACTTACTGTATGTTGATAATGCAAAACCCGTGACAGCTTCTAGTGGCACCGGCCGTATCATCATGTATGGTGCCTTAGAGTTTAGATCTCACGCTGGTTACCATAATGATTCAGATGCGTACTACTTATACAAACACCGCGAAAGCGGTAATAAAAACGAACTCCGACTAGTTATTGGTGACGATCGAGGTCATGAAGCATTCTCAATCTGGGACTCCAACGGTGCCGGTACTCCTGAGTTCCGCTCTCAGTATTTTCGAAACGACGGTTATACTGAGTTAGCCGGTCCGCTGGTGGTGAGAAACGGTATCGAAGCTAGAGGAGATATTTGGAATTCCAGCAACACAAGCAGTCACGGAAAAACAGTTCTCAAGGAATGGGGACTGCTTAACAGCACTCATAATATGTATATGGAACCTAGTCCCGGAAAGACATTTTATATTATTCCGACCGACTGGAGTCAAAATCTCCTTACCCAAATACACGGTGACGTACAGATTGGTGCACCCTCATCCGGCTGGGGCGCTGTTGAGCGCGGGTTAAGTGTATATGGTGACATTAAATGTCAATCGACTATTAGGGCTGGTGGTGACATAGTTGCATATTACTCAGATAGAAGATTAAAGAAGAATCTGAAACAATTAAACAATTCTTCTGAAATTATTAAGAAGCTCACTGGGTATAAGTTTGACTGGAATGATAAGGCAATAGATTTAGTACCTAGTGATCTTCACAGCCAACCGCAAGTTGGTCTTATTGCACAGGATGTGGAGGATGTATTACCAGAAGCGGTTACTGGTAACGGTCCGAGAGATCTTGGATACAAGACAATCAAATACGACAAATTAATACCAGTATTAATCGAGGCTCTTAAAGAAGAGATGAGTAAGACAGAAGAACTTGAAGCTCGCCTAGAAAGACTAGAAAAGTTAATATCAAATAAATAATAAAAAATGGCTGTAACAACAATCACACAATTTCCTGAATTACCGCTAAGTGCGGTTAATAATGCCGCGTATTCATTCGCACTACCATTAGATGCGACGATAGGCGGTACATTAGGTACGTATAAGGTTACACTCGACCAAGTTAGAAACTTTGTTTTAAATTCTACTCGCACACACACTATATCCGGATCGACAGATATGCTGCTAGCTAGCGCTGGTAACGTAGGCATAGGTAACAGCTCTCCATCAGCAAAATTAGATGTTATTGGAGCTATTAAAACATCTACCACAGTAACAGCGCCTGGTGGTTTTATTGGTAATGTAGACACGGCTACTAGGCTGCAAACCGGTAGAACATTCCAGCTTAAAACAGGCGATGTAACTACAGGCTTAATAACATTTGACGGTACTGGTAATGTACACTTACAGACGTCTATCGTTCCAAGCGCTGTTACAACGTCTAAGATTAAGGATTTAAACGTTACTAACAAGAAGATTGCAGATGGAGCTGTAACGGCGGCTAAAATTTATCCTAGAGAGGTTAAGCAGCAGCACATTCTAGAGCAGAACGTGCTTGAAAAACATCTTGGCGTTAACGCTGTTACAGTGTCTAAGATTAAAGACTTAAATGTAACATCAGGAAAGCTAGCAGCTGGTTCTGTTACTAATACAAAAATTGCATCAAATACTATTGATAACGCTCAGCTTAAAGACGGTATTATTTCTAGCAGTAAAATTGTCGACGGTGCTGTGAGCACAGCTAAAATCGCCAACGCGTCAGTAACAACAGCGAAAATCGGCAGCAAACAAGTTACAGCTGCCACTATAGCAGACGGTACAGTCACGACAGTACATCTTGCTGATCAGTTAATCACTACAAATAAGATTACCAACGGAGCGGTTACACATGGTAAATTGCAAACTATTGCAAACGTCGCTGGAACGTATTATAAGAACCCTAAGCTTACTGTTAATAATAAAGGTATAATTACTAGTGTTCTAGAACAGTCGGAGTCGTTAATGCTTTCCGGTGGTACATTAACCGGTCGACTAACATTAGCACCTGGTTTGGAGGATGCATCTTCCGCCGGTGGTCTATTTTGGGGAAATATTGACACGAATGGTGATCAAGCAAGCATTACCTGGACTAAGTCCAGCGTTTCATCTAGACATACATTGAGACTAGCAGTAACAGGAGCAGATCCAGCTGATCAATCAGGTAGTGCTGGTTACGGAAATGATGATAGAATTGTATTTGAAGTGCCGAACTTAAGCGGCGTTAGCATTAAGGTAGATGGTACAGAGTATCCGATTTGGCATAAAGGACATGTGCATAATATAGTCGCAGAAATCCAAAACTATTATGACACATACGCCTTCACACATTTTATTGCCGAGAACGCCACCGGCAGTGCCTTAGCCGCGGCGGAGGGCAATAATACTTTAACCTTACTGGGCAGCCATATTAACACGGCACTTGGCTATACTGCTGCACCGAATACAAGAGCACATATTACTAACACTCTTGGGTTCGAGCCGTTAAGTAGAACTCGATCCGCTGAAACATTAGCTGGTACACTTTATGTATCTGGTGATCTTACAGCAAATAAGAGGCTCTTTGTTAAGAATGATGTAATTCTCGGTTCAAATGCCAATGACATCTACTTCAACGTTAACCCGGGTAGTAATAATAACTATATTAACATCAATTCCGGTAATAATAAGCTGACCATAGGGCATGCTGGCCCTAGGGTAAGCGGCACTAATCATCTTCTCTTAGAAGCTGGTGGTAGTTACCTACAACTCAAATCACGGAATAACATTATTTACCATAATGCGGTTAACCATCAATTTAGATATAAAAACAGTCATCCGCTAGGTTGGTTTGGACTTTACACTGGTAACGGTCACTTAGAGGTTGGCCGAGGATATGGTCACACTTTTGAAGGAAGATTGTTTGTCCAATCTGGTGAGCATAACGGTCTTGTTATAGCTCATCATAATTCAACCGTAAAACTTCAAGCTGGTATCACTAACGAGAATGTAACATTCGGTACAAAAGGCGCTGGTAGGTCGTTAATTAAAATAGAATCTGGAGCCGAGCAACGCGACAATCAGTCAATGATTACATTGACTACAGGCAACCATCTGTACTTCGATACTCAAGCAGCTCTCTTCAGAAATTCTGACAATGTCGATAAGTCGATGGGTATACAGATAAACAATGCCTCGAAAATGGGAGCGGTACAATTTTATACTCACGTCAATGGCCCGCGCCATAATTTCCTAGAAGTTGGTAGCAATAACGTACAACTTGGACCGAAAGATAATAAATCACTGGTTCATCTTCGAAACAGTTCCGGCGGCGGACTTGTAGGTATAGGTACTGTTGATCCATCCGGCGCGGCTCGATTAACCGTGCAAGATATTGGTAATACTAGCATTTTATGTCGCAAAGGCCATGATAGAGGGCTATTTCTAGGTCATAATTGGATACATCGTAGTAGCTATTATAGCGGAATTAACAATGACACTAATTATTATAAAACATTAATGATCGTTGGTAATTCAACCAGTGGGAATGGCAGAACAGTATCTGTATGGGACCGGATGACTATTGGTAATAATCGTATATTACCATATCATGATCATCGCCTAAGCATACACGGCTCTGCTAGAATGACCGGTAACCTGAAGGTCGACGGTATTATTGAAACTGGTAGAATTTCCGAGAGTAGACCATCTGACTATACAGTTGTAACATATAGCGCTAGTTATCACCATCAAAACAAACCAGATCCAGGATTCTACAATAATCTTAACAGAGGTGTTTATGTAAATGGTAATGTAACATCTAATTTAAATGGAAGAGGTATCAATACCTTTATTATTGGCCCTGCCGGTAACCTTCGCGCACACAAAACGCATGATACATACGCCAGTGTAAAGAATTGGGAGAAACATATTGAATGGATATTTGATACAGCTCACGCAGGTGACATGGTAGTATGTAACATGCAAGATGCATCGACCGGGTTAGACTTTCATATTAGAAATGCGCGAAACTCCCGCGATCAATATGGTGAGTCAAAAGCATCAAAACATGCATACGGGTTCAATCCTAAAGCTGTCGCGTTCTATACAAGAATAGGCGGTCGAGGGATGTTTATTAAGCAGCGCTATAACGTCGGCCGAGGTAACATACGGACACCAGGTGCTTGGGCGTTTATTATGCCTAGCAATATCAAAGAGTACTACGCTGGTGCTACAAGCGGCTACGAGGTTGATAAAATTTATAGGAATAGATATCATGATGATTTTAATTTCTGCTACGTAGAAAAATTTGGTGAGGAGTTAGGATATATTCAGCTTAGAACATCGTATGCAGATTTAATGGCCAACGGCGGCACATCGTCCGGAGCTGGCCAAGCGGCTCATCATGTTGTAAGCGCTCCGCAGAAGATGTCAATCTCTGTCAATCACATACAAGCAAATAGTATTGTAAAGAAAGCGCCTGATATGAACGACTATTGCTACCCACCATCTGGTGATGCATTAGTGTTTGATAACATATATGCAGGATATGGTACCCGACCAGGTAACCACAGTGGTAATCAGAAGTCATATGAATTCTTCGGTCTTCAAGAACCGTATTACTGGAGAGATCATACCAGTACATTTGATGATTGGGCGTATACGTACAGTAACGTGCGACATTCCCTTTGGTATGAGCAGAACATGATAAGAATTGGTTGGGACAACCAAAACAACCATTATGGCGGTCTTCGTATACGAATACCCGATGGTGTTGATACATTATGGGTAGAGAAACATGATAGCTGGTTCCATTCTCAGCTATACTACTTGTATCCAGATGGTACGACGAACCCGGGACATAGTAACAACAGTATTCCGGCACATCTCGCGCCGAATGGAACCGGTAGACATCCAAGATATGGGTACCGCAAGCGCTCCGGTAAATTCGGGACGCTTAATGCTAACTACGACAGGCCGTATAGCCCATATGATGGTATAATCCGCGGCCAACGGCATTGGGTAGGAGATTGGGTACCTATCCCGCTAGAAAGAAAATTGTTAGACGAATTTCCGTACGTAACTCTTGCCTCTGTCAATACTAGCTCCGATCCATGGCTGACCGGTATTGCATTTGGCAGAAACCCATGGAACCATACATTCAGTAGTGCTGTTAACCTACACTGGCGATTGAACGGAGGAGATTATATATGGTGGTCTGGTGACTGGTGGTACCGTCAATGGGCTTTTGCACATGCATGGCATAATAGAACCGTATATATACCGTGTATCTTCAATGGTAAAGATAAGGTGCTATATGCTAAGTGTCATAATTTCGGCTCCACTGGTCAACCTCGCGGCTGGGCCATAACTGTAAATGGTGTACCTATGGGCAGTTTACACGGCAGTTTCACCAACCCGTTCGAAGCAGGTACTCGAACAACGCACCTCGGCTCTGGTTACAAAGGAATACACATACCTGCCGATGTTATAATGAGAAATCACTATGACGGCAATGGCCATGTATCGAGCGCTACATATAAAGGTGACGTTGGTTACATTAAAGTTGATTTACAAGGCGGTTATTCCGACTACCACTTCCATTTCTCAGAAATAGGTACACATGATTATGCGCCTGATCCGTACATTGTACATACAGGCCTCGGTAACCATAACTTTATCGATGGACCACATACTGCGGTGTCCCGGTGGGGCTGGAAACCGCACCCCTATTCCCCTGGAGGTACACAATTCCCCGGATGGTAAACCATAATTATTAATTAAAATGGCAACATATACAACAATTATTCGAGACTTGTCAGGCCTAACAGGCCTGACTAACACTAGTGGCCTGGCTAACGCTGCGAACTTCGTGCTAGCTCTTGACACCACACAAGGACCTAATGGCGCTTGGCGAACACAAAAAATATCGCTCGATCAAATCCGAAACTATGTATTGAAGTCTACTGCAGACTTTGCTGGTTCAACTCTGACAACCGACGCAAAAGACATAGTCATCGGATATGGTACCAATACTAACGTTGGTATCGGTGGTGCACCTGATAGCACAGTTAAGCTTAAAACCACTGGTTCTGTGAATATAACACAAGACTTAACTGTAGGTAACGTTGTATATGGTAATACATCTCTTGATGAATGTTTTATTGGGAATGCGCGTTCTGCGACCAAGCTTAAAACGTCACAAACAATAATGCTCGGTGGTGAACTGTCTGGGCAGACAGATGCAACTAACAAGTTCGATGGCACGAAGACAGTTACAATTCAAGGTTTTTTGAGAGATGATGTTATTAAGAGTAGACACTTGGCTAACAAATTAACAGAGTCTCAAGCTACAACATGGGTATTGCCAAGACTTACCGTTAACGTTAAAGGGCAAGTTACTAATATTGAGACAGGAAGTTTGATAGGTGATGTAACATCTGTTGGTGATACCACAACCATAACACCAAACATTATTGCAAATAGCCATGTTAGTAACACAGCAGCAATTGCTGATACAAAGCTCAGCACAATCCAAACAGTAGGTAAAGTTTCCAACAGCGCTACTACAGCTAATGCTAATAATGCCGGTGAGACAATAGTTTTACGAGATAGTGCCGGCAACTTTTCAGCCAGCGTTATTACAGCAGACTTAGCTGGTATCTCAACATACTCTACTAGATGGACGACCCCGTTGGAGATATTATATCATGGTGATATCACCGGTAAAGTTCAGTTTGCAGGTAACGAAGCAAATGCTAAAGTATACAGCAATTTACAAATTACAACCGCTGGTGTTGACTCTGTACATTTAAAACAAGGAGCCGTTGATGAGCATGCTATAGCCGCTGCTGCCGTATCTAATAGTAAAATTGCACCTGCCGCAGTTGATGCAAGTTCATTAGCTAATGGTGCTGTTACGAAGTCTAAAATCGCTACAGGAGCAGTTGATGGCGATTTAATCGATTCTGTTGATAAGTCTAATATTATTAAATTAGCTGCACTTCACGTACCTAATGCTACAGGCCAGCTAGCAGCAAAAGCACAAGTAAACAAGACAGAAAACTTGCTAGCAGATGGTCAACGATATGATGGTACGGAAGTATCCAATACATACGGAAATACATTGGTTCTTAGAGATTCTAGCGGTAATTTTGAGGTAAATAAAATTACAGCGTATGATGATGTTATTGTCGCAGCTAGTTCTGACATAAACCTCAAGACTGACATAAAGACGCTTACTGGATCGCTACAAAAGATTTCCAAGATCCGCGGTACTAAATTTAATTGGGATGCCCGTAAAGACACGCCGTATGAGGGCAGTGATTACGGTGTAATCGCACAAGAGGTGGAAGAAATCTTCCCTGAAATGGTAGTTACTAGAGAAAATGGTATAAAAGCTGTACGTTATGATAGATTGATTCCAGTATTAATTGAAGCTGTGAAAGAACTTTCGTTGAAGGTTCACGATCTAGAGAATAAATAACGATACACAGTATGCCAAAACAAGGAGACTACATATCACTTCGTGATGATATCGATCCCGGGCGCGGAACGTCTGGTCGAAATCGTCTTTCTGATCCTAAAGGCGGGCAAACCGCTTTTAGTGATTACACTGGTGGTGAATTTGGTGGAATTAAGATTCAAGGGCACCATAACAAAGAATGGCTCCGAAGCAGTGAAATTCAATTTTTAAATGAAATTACCGCTGAAGTTGTAATTAAAAGTCTTGGGAGACGTCAACAGCAAATATTCGGTGACCCAAGACAGTGGGACTGGGCGGTATTAGACCATAATCATAACCCGTTAGACAGTGTGTTAAGTATCAATGCTAACCAAGGGCACAAGTCTACGTGGCAATGTATCTATAACACGCCCGCCGCGGGTCAATGGGTTAGACTCTCCGCGCGGTATAAAGATGTTGGCGGCATCAATAATCATATAACAGGCATTACAGACGTGATTCACTCCGCGCCGTTTAGAGTATGTGGAGCTGAAGTGCCTCATACTAATATATGGACAAAAGGAGAGGATGGATTTTTTGCAAGTGCACACGCCGGCTATGGTCTCAATAACGGTCAATTCAGAATAAGAGTATCCTCCCCATCCGGTCTGTCAAATCGCTACACAAACCCAACCGGTAGTGCTTTCGGAAAGCTGAGTTTTTACGCTGTAAATATATATCACCCTCAAACGAAAGCGCATTTAGGCGGTATAAATGTAAAGCCTGATACGTATGGCTGGATATACACTATCAACTCCGGAGGAAGTGATGGTGGAACCAGTGAAATTGCATGGACGGTTACTGGTTATGATGTCAACGGAAAAGTTATGATCCCAACATATGGGAGTACTGTGAATAGGCCAAGTTTTAAACCTGTACATGCTGCTATTAATTATGCTCATCAAGTAGCTGGTAGCTCATGGGAACAGGATTGGAATGCTGACACTCAGCGCTCTCCAAACATGTAAATAATTATATGAGTCACAATACTAGTTTAAGACAGTTATTGAGCTCTACAGGGCATAATGATCAAGAAAGTAATGCGAGATCATTACGGTCAAATGCCGCTGGTGGAGCTGCTGGTGACGTGTCTCTCAAAAAAGATTTCGTTGTTACATCCGTAAATAGCCCTATACCACAATATCATGATATACCAGGAGGCAAGATATCTGTAGCTGGTGATCATCTGGATCACCACGGTCAGTATGGTTATAATTTAGGAGTTATTGCTATAGAATTGAAAAACCCAAACTCTCCTGCAGGAGAGTATTCTCATATAACAGTAAAATTATATGATGATACAGGATCTGTACATGCTACCACCACCGGTCGTCATGGCCAAGTAGTTGTATTTAGAGACCTCGACGCTGGTAATAATACTAGCTGGTTTAAGCTATATACTATCGAGCTTATAAACACAAATGGAGGAATGGGTCAGCGGTACCCGGTAAAGTTATTCAATACAGCAAGATCTAGTTTTAGCTATAAATTTGATGCATCTAATCAATCATGGGTTGAAGATGGTGTATTTAACCCTCAAGTATTAGGGTACGAGTATTTCCCGGGTGCTAATAATGACCCAAACGGTGATAAGAAGGTTAACGTTCCAGGAGAAGGTCTAACAGACAATTACCTACATTATGTGTTCGACTTACCACACATTACAGGTGATAGTATCACTAAAAACGGTATTACTCTACCAAGTACTGGTTCAGTTACGATATCTCCATTTTTCGGTGGTGAAGGGCCTAGGTTTACTGAGATCAAAAAACGATCTGAACACTATACATGGGCGAAAATCTCTGGCAACTTTACAACTACAGAAGTAACACTACATGGCATTCCAGCATTCCAACTAACAAGCAATTTAACTACACCAGGCATTGTCACTCGAGGCGAGGTGTCTATTCAATATAGTGACGAGTTTAACACTGATGCATCTAAATATGACACGTTAATTAAAGTACCGGTTACATCTTTAGGAGGAGATATACCAGGCATTGCAGCATACGCGACTCCGGAGACATATAGTGTATATCATAATGCCGACGATGCTGCAGTATATGTAGTTGGAATATCGCCTTTAACACCCACGACAACAAACTGGAGAGTTACGCTATTAAATGGCGGAACAGTCATCTCACAAACAACAAAATCTGGGCAATGGTTCTTTAATAACCCCGTATCATTTACTAACTTATCTACTGTAGAAGATACAAACGCAGACGGTACTCCTGATAGTGATCCGGATGTCTTCTATACGGTTAGAGTGGAAGATGTGGATACTGGAGCTAAACGAGAATTAGCTGTTGATCTTAGACAGAGCATCGGCAGTGATCGCCACGTATGGTCTCAAGTTGTTGCACCGATTCCTGCAGCTAAATTTAGCTAATTGTTGCTTCTAATTTCATAGGTCGTAAATACATACGTGGAAAAGGAACTCCTTACAAAAGTCTTGGATAAAATTGTCGTTGAGTATGTAACGACAGTTAAGCCAGCAGTAATTGCTGATGATGAAATTATTCCTCCTGTTGAATCCGTAAGATATATTCGTGCTCCGAAGGATAGTTCACAAACAGATGAGCCTCTACGCATCGTCGCATATGATTTATTAAGAGAGAAAGATGTCGAGTTGGACATGAACGATGAGTTCTATATTCGCGCATGCTTTAATGGCCTGCTCCCCAACACAACGACGATAAATGATTTTGCCACTGATGAGCATCCAGATCCTACAAAATACAATCAACAATATATCGATAAGCTAGACGAGTACAAATATAGAGTTAACACAGTTCTGAGAGTAGCAAAGAACGAATGGGAGAGTTTGCATGTATATGATTTAATTGAAATTGCACAATCAGAATATAATTATGACGCAGAACCATTTGTTGATGACGATGATTGTAAAGAAAAAATTATAGGCATTCTCGAAGAAAAATTTATTGAGCATGCTCAGAAAGGAAGAGCATCGATGGTAGAATTTAAGTTGAAGGAGTCGAGAAATGTAATTGAAAAATTAGGTGCAGATCCGAGTGATATTGACTCAGTACGGTCGAAGTGGTTAGATGTTATACGGAGATATAGAGATGATGCTCTAACGGCTCTAGACGAAGAGGAAGAGATCGCTAAGGCGGATAATGATGAGCAAGGCATTGAGGAGATAGAAGTTATTAAGAATATGCTTCGAGATCTACCAAAAGAAATTAAACATTTAGAGCATTTAAATTCACCTAATGATGTTGTCGATTTCTGGCCTGCAATCTTGCTACCAAAACCGAACCATTCTGATATATGATAATATCTTGCGTCTCAGATAAAAATTATCTTAGATTTCTCAAACCGCTAGTCCGATCGGTTAATACAAATAGCCCATCATGTAGTATATTCTGCTGGCTTATAAATTGCTCCGAAGATGATGAGAGGGAGTTAAGAAACATACACTCAAATATTGACGTACATCATGATAGATGTGATTTGAGTCAAAAACGTCAAATGCTTTCAAGAGATGGTGTACTGTTAAATGAGTATATTAACCAAGGCACAGAAGTCCCGTTACTATCCGGTGGGGCCAAATGGCTTACAAGCCCGTATATGGGATACTGTACAAATATACGATTCAAGGTTATAGCTGAAGTATTAAAGCGTGAAGAACTGACATTTTTCTTAGATGCAGATGCAATCGTTAGAAAAGACATCTCCGATTATAAAGTGACGCCAGGTGATCTAGCTGTTAGAATCATCAAACATAAAGGGTATGACGGTGTTAATACACCAAAACGACCGCTGTCTGATCCAGGTAACACTCAATATCAAATGGGCGTTATATACGCCAATCCATCAAGCATACAGTTTTTTCAAAAATGTCATGAATTGTGCTTTGAAGATAAAGAAGATTGGGATTCAAATATTGTAGCCTTTAAAGAAGCTCTAAAGACATATAATCCTGCAGTTATACCTCTACCTCGAACATATAAAGATGAGGGTATTAATAGCGGTACCACTCTTCATTCGGAATACTCGTTTGATATGGAATCACATATATGGAGTGGCCCTGGGAGACGTAAGTTTGTGAACAAACAATACGTTGATGAATACTTGAAATATACCTAATACAGTATATACTAAGATAGTGGAAAGAGTATTGGTAATAGCGCCTCATACGGATGATGAGGTTTTAGGTGCCGGTGGAACTATTATTAAACATCTTAATAACAGCCATCAAGTACATGTATGCTTCGTAGCCCTTCGCGAAACATCTTCGAAGCGAACTCAACATCAAGAGGCTAATGATGCTAAAAAAGTTCTAGGATATAAGGATATTACATTTTTAGACTTACCTGATGGCTATCTTGATGAGAGGATTATTGATATTGTTTCTCCTCTAGAACAAGTCTTTCTTGACTATAAGCCAACAATTGTTTATACATGTAACGGTACGGATACTAATCAAGATCATCAAGCAGTATTTAAAGCAACAATGATCGTGTGTCGGCCTCACTGTACGAGGTTAAGAAGATTAATTTCATATGAAGTACCTTCGAGCACAGATCAAATGCCTAAAGGTCACTCTGAATTTAAGCCTAACTTCTATAATACACTTAATCACATGCATGTTTTACAGAAAACTATGGCCATGAAGAAGTATAAATCAGAGCTCCGCAATTATCCATGTCCGCGGTCTATAGAAGGTATCGAAACATACTGTAAGTTTCGTGGGTTAGAAGTAAGTGAGCCGTTCGCTGAAGCATTTATGGTATTGCGTGAGATACGATGAATAACCCACAAGAAAATATTGAAAGATTTGAAGAAATTGTAGCTGAATTTGTACATGCAAAGTATGCTATAGCTACAGATTCCTGCACTAACGCTATTTTTCTTTGCTTAAAATATTATGAGCAGAGGTATGGGTTAAATGACAGGCCTGCAATTAAAGTGCCGAAACAGACATATTTATCCGTTCCTCAAGCCGTGATGCATGCTGGGTGGGATGTGGAGTTTGTTGACGATAGTTGGGTAGGTGAGTATCGACTAGACCCTTACCCTATCTACGATAGTGCTACTAGGTTTGAAGAGGAGATGTATTCCAGGTCCGTTCAGCTAAACAATTTAGACCTACTACAATGCATATCATTTCATGTCAAAAAACCGCTACCAATCGGTAGAGGGGGTATGATATTGACTGATGATAAAGATGCGATGGAATGGTTAAAACAAGCTAGGTACGACGGCCGCAAAGGAGATATGTTTAATGACATTAATGATATTGAAGTATTAGGATACCATATGTATATGACTCCAGAACAGGCCGCTAGAGGTATTGAGTTGTTTTATGGTATAGATGTGACTCGAGGCAAATCGTATAGCAATTACCCAGATGTCTCCAAGTATTCATGTTTTCAATCCAAGTAATTCTCTAACTTACTTTTACGGCGGACATCTAGCGTTGTGCAGTGATGTGCACCAGAAAAAATCTCACAATGTCTCATCTTACTCGGTATAGCTTCAATTTTATATTTACTGAGCTTCTCAGATAATGATTGCTGGAACTCTGGATGACAAATTATTACTTCTGGAGAGACGGAAAACACGTTAAGTTCAATTTTAGTTGATGCTAGCTTGACATTCTGTGCTTTGTAGTCATCCGGGTCTCTATCTCTATCAGGTACATATACTAAATCCCAATTCTGTAACTCTTTAGGTAGAACGTCTTTAACATCAGGTCTGGTTATAATTGCTAAGCCTGGTCGTAGAGGCAAGAAAGATGAATCAATATGCGAATCACATATTTGTGCAGATATTACTTTATAATCACTACCTAAAGTGCTTTGCAGCCATTGAGCTCCAAGCCTTTGATTTTCGTTTGCCACATTTAATAAAATATGTTTTCCCAACCTCATAGCATTAGCTGCATCAAACATCATCTCACATCCGTGATTCATATAATGCCCGTCATGCTTTCTGCTTTGCTCATAGTACGTCTTAGCTTCCGGGTTCTTTTCAACGACGTAACTTAAATCAAAAGAGCTATCCAACATTATAGGTTTAGGGCATTGAATCCATCTCGCACCTTGTTGCATATACTCATTAAAGATATGCTTCATGTAATCATTCTCGAAATACCTCCACCGACATGTAGGCGGAGTCTCAATTATTGTATCACCAATAATCATGCACTGATCACGGACATTAAGAGCAGGATGTACAACACTATCCCAATATGGTGTTTTTACCTTGTAAATCTTATCAGGTATCTTAGGCCTGCGAACCGTAACACCAAGCGTTTGCAATAGAGAAGCAAAATTTTCTACATCCTCATTATGCTCATCGATATGCTGCTTGGTTATATAGGCATTGATGTCACCATCAAAAGGCTTGTCATATATATTATCATGAAAAAATAACTTAAATGAAAATTCAATAGCCGGTAATTCAGACGGTATTCCTGCTCCTACAATGACCTCCTCAAGTTGGTCCCATTCGTTGTGACTATTGACTATCATCCTCTAACAATTAACGGCTCGTTATATGATTGCAACCTACGCATATTTCTCTTACTAAATTTATATTGCTCACATACTATTACAAACCTCTCTCCTATAATGTTTGTTACAGCAGAAGCTCCATGCCATGTATCTCCGGTAATCTTTAACATCATATTTGTTTGCGGTTTATAGTGTTTATCCTCGTCACCCTCTCGTATATAGAAGACACCGCCTTCCATGTCTTTCGGTATATCTAGATACGTTATAATTGTATGATTACTGCAGATAGGATCCAATCCGAGAAATACACCTTTGCGTTGAGAGTCTGTATTGCTTTCAAGATGCTCTTCAAGTGTATCATCTTGATGTAATTCGATTTCAGCTCCTAACCCGCCACGGAGAGCTACCATATGAATCATGTTGCAATCAAAATCGACAACTTGTTCGAGATATTGATCAAATCCGGGGTATATCTGAGATAAGGCACTCCACCCTTCATCTGTTGTAAAAGTTATGTTGAAAGCTTGTATATGTCTATTACCATATATTACCTCATCATCGACTGCAAATAAATCTTCCCCGATCTTCCGGATATACTTTTGAAGTGGCAATAATACATCTGGTTTTAAGTAATTATATCGATGATCCAATAGCATATTGTATATATTTATAAGAATGATAATATCAGCAACAGCAGATGCAAGTTATATCGATTACCTACGTGTTTTCGTAAAAAGTGCATTGAAGACTAACCCGGCTCATTGCGTATGGGTTCAGTTGATCGATTGCCTAGAATATAAGTCGGAATTAGAAGATTTAGGATGCTATGTCTCGACCACTAAACCTAGAGTCTCATTAGACAAGACAAAAAAACACATTAAACAAGATGATGCAAAAGCTCTCGCACAACATAGCAAAGGCATATTAACACCTGAGATTAGAAAGCAAATACTTTTTAGCGAACATGAATGTTTTTGTTCACATGCTCGGTTTAAGCATATTAATATGATATTGCAGTATCTAGATCCCGATGAATGCTGTATTATTGCTGATGCAGATACTATAATAAGACAGCCACTCACATACATAGAAGATGTATTACAGGATCATGAGCTATGTATGCGATTTGATGGCACTGGTAAAAATATTGAGTTTGTTAACGAAGGGTTTATAGGTATTCGAAAAACAACAACAACACGGGGATTTTTCTCGTATGTTGGTACACTGATGGCGAGCGATGAGGCAAGTCATGACTGGGATTATGATACGTATGCATTAAATAAGGCATACAGCAAGTATCCAGATATATCCTTATTTAAGCTTCCCGCGAAATATAAGGATGATAAACTTAGAGATGAGTCTGCAGTTTGGTCAGGATCATCTCTTGCAAAAGATAATGACAGATATAAGCAAGAAATGGCATTGTACAGATGAGTACTTAGATAAGTTCGTACCTATTATGATGCAGCCTGTTAAATATGAGGAGACTCTCTTAACAGGTAAGAACCCGTTGCTCGATAGAATTGCTAAAGATACCGGAACAGATATTTACGGAAAACACTATATCGAACCATGGGTGCTAAAAGACCTTACAACCGAAAAGGCTCAGTGGAAACTTCGACAGCCCTACCTTACTACCAATTATGACCCAAGCGTGGATTACGAAACGCATATTATGGATCGGTTGAGACAGCTTCGTCATCCGATATATAAACGGTTAACGGTTATAGATAAGGAGAAAGGTGTAAAGATAAAATTTTATTCGCTGGAAGCTAGAAAAAACTTCTGTATAAATTTTCAAGGGCTTGAGTGGGCCAGAAATATTGACAATATGTCTGAGAATACTTGGAGAATACCAAAGCTTTACCAGTTTAAACCTACTTTCCGTAATAACCTGTTTGTAGCTGTATTTGAATATGTCGAAGGAACTGTTCTAGGCGATAAATATGAATGGACAACGCAATATGATGATGAAGGTAAGCCTGACGTAAGAGCGGGTAGAGCTAAACCATATTGGGGAAAAATATGCGGTGTTAGCTATAAGGATATGAGAAGTGTTAAGAAAAACATATTAAAAGTCTTCACAGATTTACACCGTGCAAGTAAGCATGTAGACTTTAAACGAACTCCGCTGCAGCGATTAGACAATGAACCAGAATGGGAAGAGATCTGGCAAACTGGTACGGATGATTTAATTTGGCATATCGACGATTGGAATTTAGAAAATATTATCGATACAAAAGACGGCTATAGAGTGATCAATCTAGATAGATCTGTTGTTACTTCCTTAGATAACGCAATTCACCGGTTCGTAACCGATTTTAGAACGGAGACAAACATTAGATGGGACATTAAAGATATATATGAAGCGACCACATTGGCAGAACGACCTATATAGAGACAAGAAATATCTATTGGATAGAAACGAGACGTGTGACCCGGAATTTAGCACACATCTTAGAAGCTTTCTTAATGCTCTACCTATAGAGACTCTAACGACTTATCCGTCGATGTCAAAAGCGTATAACTCTTTAATTAAGCTTGCGTCAGTTCCGGGAAAAAATTTATTCTTAACATCCGGGTCTGAACAAGGAATTAAAACGATTCTAGAAAACAATATCTCTATAAAGAAGTTAGTATTTCCTGAACCGACGTTTAAGATGGTAGAAGTATATGCAAATTTATTATACTTTGATTATGAAAAGATGCCGTACCGCTATGAGTTTAATAAGTTTGATATCGATTTAAACTTTAATTCAGATGCAATAATCTACATCGCATCACCTGATAATCCAACTGGCTTTTCCTTTGGTAGCAGCTTTGTCGAACAGCTTTGCCAGACACACCCGCTCGTTATACTAGACGAAGCGTACTCCCCGCATGCAGCAGCTAGGTGTAAATTAATAGAGAAGTATGACAATTTATATATTGTGAGAACATTCAGTAAGTTTGGAAGCGCAGCCGGGCTTCGTATAGGGTATATAATTAGCGCTGAAAATAACATTAACAGGCTTTATATGCACAAGCCTATGTATGAGCTCAGTAATATCGCTGTTGAGTATCTTCATTATATGAGTAACAATATTGACCTGCTACAGAAATCAACCGAGAATATTGCAAACGGTAAGCAGAAGCTCGAAGGTTGGCTGAGATCAATGAATTGCAAAGTAGTAAATTATGTGACAGGCAATTTTGTTCTGTTTGAGCGTAATGATACCTTAACCTCGAAGATTAAAGAGTATGTAGCATATAAGAACGTTGAAGTAGATGGGAAGGAATTTACTAGGATTACAGCTCCTAGTGTTGATTGTGTAAATGATATTATAACATATGCCACGTGACGCTATACATACATATAGGACAGAACATGAACAGCCTGTTAATGTCTTAACAGATGCTCTACAAAGTATAGAGATAAATCCAGTCGAGCTTTGTAATAGGAAATGTGATTTCTGTCCACGTGGTCATGATTATAAAAACAATGCACTTTTCATGAATGATGAGACTGCGCACACGATCGGTCAAAAGCTCCAAAATATCAAATATACAAAAGGAATAAGTTTTTGCGGCTTCGGTGAACCACTGATGCACCATTCTATAATTGAGCTAACAAAGATAGTCAAGAGCTACTTACCCTCGCTATCACGATACGACATTATAACGAATGGTGATTTTCTATCAGTCGGTAAGATACACGACTTACTATCGGCTGGTATACAATGTATAATTGTTAACCTATATGATGATGAAAGCCAAAAACAATACTTCAAACATATGTTTGAGCAAGCGAATACAGATAGGTACCTTTTCAGGCATCATTATTACGGTCCGGAAGAAAATTACGGTCTCACCATTAACAATAGAGCAGGATCAGTAGCTAATTTAAAAATCGGTAAACCAATTTGCAGAGCATGTTTTCTGCCATTCTATAAATTTGTTGTCGATTGGGACGGTGGTATTATTCTGTGTCCTCAAGACTGGGAGAGAAGAGGTATACAGGGACTTAATATTAACGAGCACACAATAAATGAAATATGGTTTTCCGAGCAGTTTACAAAGTTTAGAGCAAAATTAAGCAAAGCTGATAGATCCTCAGTGCCATGCAATGAATGTGATATCGCCGGCAATATACACGGGCTAGATTCTTTTAAGGTATTTGTTGATAACGAGGAATCATAATCTACAATTGTATTAGTGACTATTGTTTGCACAAGCGATGAAAGGTATTTACCGCTCCTGGCAGTATTACTGGAATCAGCATCCATAAATGATCCAGCATTACGTTTCCATGTTAGGCTAGTTAACACATCTGAGAAAGCAGCATCAACGCTTGATAATTATACATGCGCAGAGATCATGCATGACACTGTCGAGTTAAACTCCAAGCCTACAAAGGTATCTACATTAAAACGTAACCCTGATTTGGACAACTCCGGGTTTGTGAGAGATCGGAAAGGTCATGGTGAGTTCAAGGTTATAAGGCGAGCATACAGTGAACTAAACGCCTACTGTACTAACGTTAAATACAATACCCTTAACACACTCTTGCAAGAAGGCTATGATGATGTGCTTGTGTATTTAGATGTCGACACGCTCATACGTAAACCTCTAGATGATCTCGAAGCATTAATTAAAAAAGGAGATATTGGTATAGTGTTGGAAGGCGATTCCCTAGATGATCCGGATGTAGATTTTGTAGATGGAGGTCTTATTGGTATTAACGGTACGGAGATGTCAAGAAAATTTATTAAGGATATTGATGAAAATATGGATTTGCTAGACATTACAGACGATGAGATGTACTTTGAAAAGGCATATAAACTTTATAAACCATCTATTGTTAATTTACCGAGAAGCTTTAAAGAAGAAGGAGGCGAAACTGGAGTGTTTGATACTGATGCGTATATGTGGTCAGGGCACGGTGACAATAAGAGCTATTGTACTCAATATATTGAAGAGTTCCAGCGCTATAAAGAGAATATGCCATGAGCACAATATTACATATCATAGGGCATAAAGGCATCCTAGGCAGCGCCATGGCTAAATACTTGTGCTCTCGATATGATTATATTTTACATGACCGCATTGACCCTCATGATCCGTCGTTACCAGGTCACATAGAAGGTGACTGGGTGATAAATTGCGCAGGAGCATTAAAGCCAACAATAGATGAAAAGGGACCTGAATATGCTGCAGAGGTAAATACGCTTTTGCCACAGACATTAAGTTCATATTGTGAGTGGAATAAACTCCGGCTTGTTTGCTTTTCATCTGATTGCGTTTATACGGGTAAACGAGATTTAAAAGACGGTGGATATAAAGAATGCGATAAACCGGATGCAATTGATGATATTTACGCTATGACTAAAGCACTCGGTGAACCTGCATATGGGATGACTCTTCGGACGTCGTTTATAGGTCATGAAGATCGCACCACGCCGCGCGGAATGCTAGGCTGGCTTTTAAACAGTAAAGGTCAACAGATAGATGGATATACAAATTGCTACTGGAACGGGGTTACAGCCTTGCAGTTAGCAAAGATAGTAGATATAATAATTACAGATAGGCTATATGATTACGGATTATATCATGTACATAGCCCGAATGTAGTTACAAAATACGATATATGTAATATGGTAAATGATATATACAATTTGCAGATGAGAGTAAACCCGACACAGGCAAAATCGATTATGTCGACAGAGATTATGAGTGTGTTAAATAGGACACTAGATTCGGAATATGACTTTTGTAAGCATTTAAACCTTCCGACAATTTCGGAGCAAATAAAGGAGCAAAAACAATGGCAAGAGTATTAGTAGTAGGCGGTTCAGGATTTATAGGCTCTAACACAGTAAATTTATTACTTGAGAAAGGCCATGATGTTACAGTAGCTGACATTGTAGAGCCAACCAATAAGAATGTACGGTTCATACGTGCTGATATGACAGATCCGTGTGAAATACAAAACGCAGTAAATCGGCAAGATTATGTGTATGCATTAGCAGCTTGTAAGTATGTAACTACATGCTTTAACGACCCACCGTACGCAGTGAGAACAAACGTGTTAGGGTTAACAAACATACTTGAAGCGTGCAAGAAAGCAGGTGTTGGGAGAGTGTTCTTCGCGAGCTCAGTATGGGCGTATAATGGATGTGATGAGCAAGACGTGGATGAAGATACTGTGCTCGAAGCAAACGCGCTAGGATCGTTTTACGGTTATACGAAGGTGATGGGAGAAGGTATTGTGAAACATTTTAAATACCTTTACGATTTAGATTATACAATCCTTAGATATGGTGTAGCTATGGGACCAGGAGCTAGTGATGAGACGGTTGTATCGAAATTTATTCGGAGATCTCTTGAAGGTAAACCTCTACAGATACTAGGCACAGGAGAAGTATATAGAAATTTCCTATACGTTACAGATCATGCTCGAGCTAATGTAATGGCGCTTGACGATGCAGCAGCTAATCAGATTATCAATATTGAAGGGTCTGAAAAGGTAACTGTTAATCGAGTCGCTAAAACAGCATCGATGCTGTCAGATAAAGACGTAGAAATACAATATTTAGAAAGCAGAGCTGGTGAATTTGATGGTAAAAACGTATCTATCAGTAAGGCTAAGAAATTACTAAATTGGGAACCTGCAGTATCATTTAATGACGGGTTCAGGCGCTGCTTTGAACACGAATCCAATAAGAAATGCTATAGTCCTCCGGTATACATAGGTCCCATCGCATAGAGTTTTATGTGCAGCTTCATAATGACAGATAAACCGGTTAATCCGGCAGATTTAGATGATGCTAACATATATGCCAAGAGACGGGGCCCGGATGATACAAACATTGTATCGGTAGATAAGATCACCGCATTACACAATCTTCTAAGCATTACAGGTGAAAAAACCGTACAGCCAATCTATAGAGATGGTGTGATGGTTGTGTTTAATGGAGAGATCTACAACTACGGTGATTATGAGTGTGATACAGACTGTATATATCACCTCTACAAGGAATATGGTCTGAATTTTCCGAAGCATTTAGATGGTGAATTTGCAATCGCATTGTATGACTTTAAGAAACAACTTCTTGTTGTAGCTTCCGATCCATTTAAAACAAAGCCATTGTATGTAGCATTTACTGACGATCATTTTGGTGTTAGTACATATAAGAGTTCTCTTCAGTCACTTGGGTTTGATAAAATAACATTCTTCCCAGCTAACACGATAATAGCCTATAAAATTCCTGGGCATTGTTTGTTGTTAAAAGATGAAGTGTACAGCTTCCAATTAAAGCAGTATAAAGATACATATGAAGATTGGATAGAAGCATTTAAAAATTCTATTGCTAAGCGAACAGCAAATGTAAGGGAAAAGATATTCATCGGATTAAGTAGCGGTCATGATAGTGGCGCCATTTTTTGTGAATTACACCAACAATCTGTACCGTTTATGTCTTACAGCATTCTAAACAATGAATATAAAGACGTAATTAATAACAGATATCGTCATAGACACTCTTCATACTTAACTTATAAATTTAGTAGAACAGATAATTTAATGGCACGAAAGTTTGTACAAGATAAAGTCGAACATTATAGTGCCGCCGGGTATGATGTTAAAACGGACGATGCATCATATGCATTAAGTTCCATATGTAGGAAAGCATTATCCGGTATACCGAGTAAGATATACCTATCAGGTACAGGATCAGATGAGATAATGTCGGATTATTCGTATAATGGTAAGCCAGTCTTTAAATCAAACAGTTGCTTTAACGGTATATTTCCAGAAGATCTTAGAACAATATTTCCGTGGAAGAATTTTTACGGTGGCACACAGCAACACTACTTAGCTAAAGAAGAGCATGTTGTCGGTGCTCATGGAATAGAGGCAAGATATCCATTTCTAGACGCGAATTTAGTTCAAGAGTTTTTATACTTAAAGGCGTCACTGAAAAATAAATATTATAAAGGGCCTTTAAGGCATTATTTTGAAATAATGGAGTTTCCCTATCATGAGTTTAAGTTAGGATTTTCACCATATGAAAGTGCCAAGTAATTCTATCATAACAGTAACTGCTGATGAAAAATATCTAGAACATTTAATGGGGTTGTTATACTCCTTGGATCAAACAAACCCAACACAAAAAATTCATGTATGTTTAATTAGGATACCCTTATCTGTCGATAAGGACCTTAAAAAACTACACAAGCATACAGTAATTCAGCATGACGATTCTATCTATGATGATAGACCTAATAGACCACCTGATCCAAGAGCTGTATGGTCTGATGGAAAACTGCACATACCTCATCCTAAATTAGTCAGTGATAAGATGTGCTATTGTGTACAGGTAAAATATAGTCATATTCACACGTGTATGAGAGATGGTGCTCATATGGTATATGCTGTTGATGCTGATACTTTGTTTAGAAAAGATATAACACCACTATGGTATACAATTGATCAGCATGATATAACTATAATGGATAATATTACCGACGATTCGGTTAAGTATAATAGAAAACGCGCTGGTTGGAAAGAAGGTGCTATAGGTGTTAAAAAATCTCCTATTACTACAAAATTCTTTGCGCGAGTGGAGAGTATAATTAATGACTACGGTCCTACACATGAGCTAGGGTGGGTTATCGAAGATAGAGCTTTATCTATGGCGTACAGTGAGATGAAAATTGACAGAGCACATCTAGATCCAACGTTTAAGTGTGAGGATCTTAAAAACACATCACATATATGGTCAGGGTGCGGTAAGACAAAATATAAATCTGCCAAGTATAAAAAAGAGATGAAAAGATATAAAGGTGATTAATGAAACGTGCTTTAGTAACACAAACAACTGACAGCTTTGCATTTGGGACGAAACTTCTATTAAAATCATTTTTGCACTTTAACAAATTTGATGACGATATCATTGTCATGTATAAATCAGGGCAGCTCTCAAAGGAGAATAGAGACCGTATCAAAAGTGAGTTTGATGTAATATTCCATCGATGCACAGATCCGGATATACGTTTTAATGGTAAGAGAAAGTGGGCAATAAATGCTGCTAGTCGGTTTGATATATTTAAACTACCTTACGATCGAATTCTATATTATGATAGCGATATCGTTATTACTGACGATGTGAGTCAATTTATTGATAATACAGGAGATTTTGTAGCATGTGCTTATACACAAAAAATGATAAGAGATCAATTTAGAACTAACGATAATATGACCGATTGCAATGCACATCTTTTCAATGCCGGAGTTCTCAGTATAGGCAAAAAATACCTAACAGATAGCACATATAATGATCTTATTAAGATAGCAAAAACGCAAAATTGGCCCGGCAATCAAGGGATACTAAACAAATACTTTTCATATGATTGCACTCTCATGTCGAATGCGTATAATCTTACAATAAGCGAAGTTACTGAAACAAACTTACAGAAATGTAGAGCACTGCATTTTGTAGGTCATAATAAAATCTGGAATAAGGGCAGCTACGTTAGCAAATTTGATCGAGGAATCATACATACAATAGGCCTTAAGAATTGCACGAAAATTTTACGAAAATATAGAAAATATTGTAATTTACTTAAAGTTGAATAAATTCTTATAGTCCTGTGAATAATCAGACAAAAAAATTAAAAGACTTCGTCACGCGCAATGAATTGTTCGTTGAGACCGCGGCTTGGCTAAACAACCAAATACTCACTGTAATCGATGATTATGAATTGTATCAACAAACAGGCAAGCTACCTGAAGGGTACAAGTCGGAGAAGGATCTATATGATAAAATGTTAGAGCTTGACAAACGTGCGTCCGTAGAGGAGAGAGTTTATAAACAACTACAGGCAGAGCAGCAACAATTGCTCCGTGAGTAGTAGAGAGGTTATATAAATATTTTATGTTTATGGCGGAAGATGTAACACTATCGTCGGACGCAGAGGCTGCTATCGCCGCGGCTTGTGCTGAAGCTGTGTTTTTAAAGGATCATTACGTTGGTACAGAGCATGTATTGCTAGGGCTTGTCAGAGTCAAATATGAGCATATCTATAATTTTCTAGAACGTATTAATATAACTATCGATGATTTAAGAAAATCTCTTCTATTAGTAAAGGACATAAGTGATGATGAATATAATAAAACATCAGAAGAATTGCCCTTATCGCCCAGAACAACTCAGCTTCTTAAATTCGCTGGTCAGTGCGCTGTGCAATGCGACAAAACCGCTATTACTCTAGATCATATATGCATAAGCTTGTTATGTCAGAACGGTGGAAGAGCTGTTACAATGTTAGAAGATCTGGATATCGATGTTTCGGAGATGAAAGAGATTATATCCACGGATTTGAACGTGGAGATAGAAAGCAGCGATGCAAGTGATGATAGTCCATCTATTGATGATGAGCACTTATTAACAAAATTTTCATATGCAAAATTCAAAACAGTTAACAAATTTTGTGTTAACTTTAATGTTTTAGCTTTGCAAGGTAAGCTCGACCCAGTGATCGGTAGATCTTCGGAAATTGATAGAACGATTGAAGTACTGGGCAAGAGGACGAAGAATAATCCAGTATTGATAGGTGAACCAGGTGTAGGTAAAACAGCAATCATTGAAGGGCTAGCTCAGAGAATCGTAACTGATAAAGTACCAAAGTTTCTTAAAGACAAATGTATTATGGGTCTAGACTTAACTGGGCTTACAGCGGGCACGAAATACAGAGGCGATTTTGAAGCGCGTCTTAAGAATATAATCGACGAGGTTAAGAAGTCTAAAAATATTATACTATTCATCGATGAGCTGCACATGATAGTCGGTACTAACAGTTCTGAGTCTGTTACGAATGCAGGCAACATGTTAAAGCCTGAATTAGCTCGAAAAGAATTATCATGCATAGGCGCTACAACACTAGATGAGTATAGGAAACATATAGAAGCAGATGGAGCTTTAGAGAGAAGATTTGATAAAGTTATGATTAAAGAAGTTGCCCCTGCGATGTGTATTAAGATATTGGAAGGCATCATTCATAAATTTGAAAAATTTCATAATGTAAAATATACTAAGACGGCTCTTGCAGCTGCTGTTAATTTAACTGAAAGATATCTCCCAGAGCGCAACCTCCCCGATAAAGCGATTGATCTAATTGACGAAACAGCCTCTCATCTTAAAAACGTTGTTGATGAGAAGCCTGAGGAGCATATTCAGCTAGAACAGGATATTAAAACAGTCAAAGCTGAAAAGGAGAAATTAATACTTGCACAGGATTTTGAGAATGCATGTATGTATAGAGATTTAGAAAAGAAATACCGAACTAAGTTAAAAAGACTTGAGACTAGAGCTAAACGGAAAAAGCCAGCAGTAATGACTATTGCGGCTAAGGACATAGAAGAGCTAATCTCTGCCAAGACAAAGATTCCTATAGGAATGCTTGATACAGGCTCTAGTAAAAAGCTGTTAAAGCTTGAAACACATTTAAAGAAGAAGATCATTGGGCAAGATGAAGCTGTCAAGGCTATAGCTGAGAGCATGAAGAGACATAGCACGTATCTTCATGATAAAAATAAACCGATTGGTACTTTTATGTTCTTGGGCCCGACAGGAGTTGGTAAGACATATATTTCTAAACTTATTTCAGAATTTGTACTCGGCGGAGATAATTGCTTTATTCAAATAGATATGTCAGAGCTGACCGATAAACATTCTGTATCACAGCTGATAGGCGCATCACCTGGATATGTTGGATATGATAAAGCTGGTCGTCTGACAGAAGCTGTAAGGCGGAACCCTTACAGTGTTGTGTTGTTTGATGAAATTGAAAAATGTCATCCAGACGTACTTAACTTATTATTACAAATTTTAGAGGAAGGTAAATTAACAGATGCGCAAGGTCGAGAAGTTAACTTCAAAAACACTGTTGTATCTATGACATCTAATGTCGCTGCTGAAAAGGATAAATTTAAAAAGGTAGAAATAGGTTTTGGATCCAGTGCTGATGGAGAGCCAACTGATAAGGAGCTCAAAGACGGGTTAAAGAAACATTTCAAACCTGAGCTATTAAATCGAGTATCTGACATTATCATCTTTAATAGATTGACAGAAGACGATATAGGTAAGATTGTCGACATTGAGCTTAACCGCGTTGTTGCGCGTATTAGAGAGTCGCAACCTATGAATATTAAATTTACAAAAGCTCTAAAAGCTGAATTGGTTAGACGGAGTGATTTTAATGAATGCGGAGCTCGCGAACTTATACGGCTTATTGATCGAATAGTGGTCACCGGTATAGCAGATCACATTTTATCGGAGCAAATTAAAGGCCGGAAAAATATGACAATCGATTTTGTAAGCGGTAAGGTTGATATAACTTATGGAACAGGTGTTGGGAAAGAGAGTTAAATATTGGTGCAGTTTGTCAAGCAACCATTACACGGCAATCGTTATAAAAGAGATGGTATCAAAACCACCGTATGTTTATAAAGTACGGTTACTAAGCAATGGAGCAGTTAGATACATTGGAGAAGGACAAATTAAAGAAATTTACGAAGATGGCGATCCCCTCCCAGAGGAAATTAATGGAAATGATGATTGAGTTCCTCGAGGAGAGGGTAGAACATCATAACGTTGGTATATTTGAAATGGATAATTTGATTATGTTTGTTGGGGACATAAATTGTGGTATATCCATATTGTGTAAGCACACTAATAAGTTTGAACATTACGTGGCAAGCAGTATAGATTTGATTTTAGAAGAGGATGATGCGAAAGCATATGAGCAGGTAGATATCGAGACATTAATCGCCCGGCTCTGTGAACAAGATGATGAGGACGTATGATATACAAGAATTGAGCGTTGAGCAATTAGACGACTTATATGATATACTGTGTGAGTATATTTATGATCATAATTTTGATGAAGACTATGTAATCGGAGCTGATCAAGAAAAGGTAGAGCTTGACGATACGGTCATCGAGGTAAGAGATAAAGATACAGTTCATATCGAAGTTGGTATTATTGATGATCAAATAGCGTTAGCGAATTATAAGATGGGATTCCTTTACACATCTACTTCTACACATCCGGATGATTATCAGCTCCTCCAAGATCACGTAGAAGATTCAGTTCAGCAATTCCTTTAACTTTGTAGTTGCAAGTTCATGTATTAGCATATACAATAATCGTGTCAGTTGAGAAACACAGACATCCAAGATTATGAGCACACAACTATTAGATATGAAGGGAGAGACACAATTGGTCTCTTTGGACGATCGCGCCGGGACTGATATTTCCCAAGCACGCGATTTTGACGAGGTGATGCAGACCGCTGGTTTCGATTTCGATACCGAGCGAGTTCCTGTACATACGCCTGAAGGTAAAGAGGTACCCGGACATTTTATTATCCGGCGTGGAGATACACAACAGCCATTTGCAGTAATGCGCAAGCGGTATACCCCAATTCCAATGGATGAGATGTTCCGACCATTTCATGATGTGGTTACTAAGAACGGAGCTAAATATGAGACCGCCGGTCTTATTAATGGTGGCCGTAAAGCATGGATCACAGCAATTCTTCCTGATAACTTCAAGGTAGGTAATAACCCTAATGATAAATTCACAAAACGTATTGCGGCGCTAGCTTCTAATGATGGTAGCTCTCGTAATGCGTACTTCAGCCTAGCGCATCGTATTTGTTGCAATAACCAGATCCGCGCTATTTTAAGCGGCGCAGCTGCCTCTGATTATTCCATGTCACACACGAAGAACTGGAAAAATAAATTGATGGATGCTGAGATTGCATTTATGATGGCTGTTAGTGCGCTAGAAGAGTTTGAGAAGCATGCTGAACAGCTCTCTGAGATGCCGATGACATCTGATCAATGCCGCACCTTCGCCGCTGAGTTGTTCCCGGCACCAGAACGTACTATCAAGCCTAGTGAAATTGTTGGCAAGAGTGAGAAGGAAGTTAAGTTCTTACAAGATATATTGAATAAGAAGGGCACTTCAGCAAAGCTAGCAAACCGCCGTGAAGCGATTGTAGATTTATTCACAGACGGTGTAGGTAACCGTGGATTGACTAGGTTAGACGCAATGAATGCGATGACTGAGTTTTTCAACCATCACAACAATTCCAAGAAGCTTGAGAAGGAAGGCTCACGGGCGGCAGAGCGTCGACTGGCCAGCAACCTGTTTGGTGGAGCCAATGATATCGCAATGCGTCGCGGTAAAGGCATTCTTCTGACCACTAAGGAGTTTCGGAAGACTAAACCAACAGTCCATGCAACAAATTAGTTGCAGAATATGCAAATAGATAATAACATAAACAAAGATATGAGTACACAGAAACAAAACCTCCAGCTGACATGTATCATCACCGGCAAGTCGCGGTTCACCAACACCGCATATCTGGAAAAGAAAGCTCGGTTATCAGGTAATGCGGAACAGTTTATCGAGAGCTACGTCTCTCGCACTGCAGCTAAACTTCTCCGGCAAGGTCACACTGTTCAGGAAGTACGTGAACAGCTTAATGTACCGGATCAAGTGCCTGCAGTGTCCGATGAACGTGCTAAGGAAGCTCTAGCTATTAACGGTAGCCGTTCACGTGCAAAACAACCTGAACCAGCAATTGCTTAACTGAGCAATCGAGCAATTGAGCAGAGTCCCGCTTAGGTGGGACTTTTTTTATTTTTACAGTTGACTTTGAAATATTATATATTATAATCAACGTGTATGAGTACAAATAATAGTCCATTCGCTCCAAACGCTAGGGAGAAGGTGCTTTATGTTAAAATGCGCCGTGCTCCAGGTGGTAAGCAGTATGAGGTTGAGCGCGTAAAGCAGCTTGATATCACTAACCAATACGAAGCATCAACACGCCAAATCAATAAGCGTGAAGTGACACGAGAGCTTCGTAACGCGTACATCGAAGTTGCCTAAGAGACCCCAAAACGTGTGAGCAAGCCTCCTCAATTAATTGAGGAGGCTTTTTTTGTTTGCATTCATTATAGTCTAGACTATAATCATGACATGAGTTTAGATGACACATTAAATCGATTACAACAGCCCATGCAGAAGATTCAGATTAACGTCGGCAAAACGCCTGTGCTGCAGTGTGCTGTTACAGGTAAGACGCGGCTAACTAATAAGAAGTATCTAGAGCAGAAAGCCGCTAATTCTCCTGGAGAGACAACATCTGAGAGGGTTGAGAATTTTAAGAAGCTATATATTTGTAAGGAAGCGGCAAAATTGCTGAGAGAAGGGAAGAGTGTTGCGGATGTTAGGGGTATCCTAGGTGCTGAGAATAATGTACAGGAATTATCCGACGAACAGGCTCAATTAATGGTGAAGCTCAACGGTTCCCGAAACCGTACTACTGATGATGTTTAGACTTGAAGTTCCTCTAGATCTAACATATACTATATGTAATGAAAGTGCTAGAAAAGGAATTCAAGAGCTGTGGTTTTAACTTCAAGCAAGTCAAACGTACAGGAGATGTCGCCATCTATAAAAAGAAAGCCGCAAATCACGGTGGCCAATCATACGAGGTAATTAAGGTATCTCGGCACAATGGATACAACCTCGGTGATAATTACGTGCATCCAGCAGAAACTTATCCAAGCAATTCTCTATGGGGAACGCATGGTTGGACGTGCCAGACGATTGAAGCTGCAGATCTTCGGTTTGATAAGCTACTGTCGAATAAGCCATCTCAGGCAACAGTGAAGCTAGCAGTTAAAAAGAAACCGGAGAATACAAAGCAACCATATCTTACATGCATCGTAACAGAAACTCAGCGACCGACAACACTTAAATATCTAGAAGGCAAAGCTTGTAAGCTTGGTGTATCCGTTAATGCATTGAGAGCTAATTATATTTCCAAACCGGCATTGAGTTTGCTGAGTAAAGGCATGAGTGTTGAGGAAGCGAGACATGCCTTGAATATTGTATGTGCAAATAAGGTAAATAAAAGGCAATTGGATGAGGCAATGATGCTTAACGGTCGTAAACGCATATCCGTACATTGAGCGCAACTAGTAAAATAACACCTGAGAAAACTAGTCTCGTCAAACTAGTAGCGCGAGGTAATATCTATAACATTCGTTTTATTGCTGAAGCATTTGGCTATTCTAACCCGTATGATGGTGATGAGTGTGAGCACGTTGTTACTGAAAAGCTTAAAGAGCCTCTAGTGGCAGATATTATAGTAGCTACAGACGCAGACATAGAGTTTATTCTCACATATCTTCGAGACGAAGCGTATATTGATATATAAAAATAAGCGCCCGGTCTCCCGAGCGCTTATATTGTCTCCACCCTCTTCCTGGTGTCCCAGCTTATGAGTACAAATACATTATTTCAGAAACTCTGGCTTTCTCTTATCTTCATTCTTATACAAGAATGGGAATAAGTTCTGCGAGTCTCTTTGCCGGAGTACCTTTTCATCTTCACTCTCTTTAGAGAAGTCCGCTCCAACGTCTTCCACTGGAATCTTATCTAACTCAGCTTCTGATGGCATAGCTACTTTCGGATCTAATGCCCATTCGATCTTATTGTCCTTACACCAGTTCTGCATACGTCTTACAGGTACGATTAAGTTAAACGTTTCACCAGCTCCGCGTACTAGCATGCCGATGTATTTTCTATCAGTCTTCAAATATACACCGCCGCCAGAAGATCCTGGAAATGCTGCAACAGTTGTTTGATCGAATACGTGCTTATTGAGAGATTTAATAACTCTACCAGTTTGTGAATAGATGCCATCTGTCATACTATTAGATCCCATTTGACCTAATAGAGACCCAACATGCCACAAGTCAGTCCCTAGCTTCGGAATTTCTTCACCTAGATGAAATACAACTGTGCCTTTAATGAAATCTTTTTTACGTATGCGGAGTAAGGCTAAATCATGACCATCTGTAGCGTCACTGTACTTGATAACTTCTGCGTCCATCTCTAATGTACCGACAGACCTTCCATCCTGTCTAATAACTTTTACAATTTTAGCGTCTTTAAACTCTACAATTGTGCGAGGGCTACCGTTAACAATCACCTTCCGCTCGCGCCGTAGGTTATCAATAACATGAGCAGCTGTCCACACATAGTTAACTAGATGTCCTTGCGCATCCGTCCGCGTGAAAATAACGCCTGAACCTTCACCTCGCGAGATGTTACCTTCAGATACGATTGTTACGGAGATTTCCTGCAGATATTGCGCAGGTGTTTTTTCTGCTCCATATACCGATGCGGTAAGGAGCATTGCCAAAAGGGTAGACGTTAATAATTTCATATCAATAAGTACTTAGCATGCCCTTGAAAAATAACAACTATCCGCCATAATTAATATTAATGAATACAGTGAAGGAGCTTATTAATGGGATATATATTGTTGGTCTAACAATATTTTATTTTATCGCTCTCATATTTGGCGGAATATACACGTTAATTAAACAATGGTGGCAGAAAAAATAGCTGAAGAATGGTACGTACCGCTTACAGAAACGAAGCTAACGCTTCGCGAAGCGTTACAAGGAATGGCTGAGTTTAAACTTGAGCAGAACGATGTGCCGTTAATAATTCAGCTTATCGAGAATCCGAAATATAATATGCTTGGCATATTTCCTGGGAGAACATCGATCCAAGCTCATGACTGTATCCATGTATTGCTAGGGCGCGGTGTGCTTGTCAAGGATGAGGCATTCGTTATCGGTTTTACTATGGGAAGCTCACGTCGAATGACAACGTTTAGAGAAAAGTTATTCCTATTTTGTTCACGCTATTTATATCCTGAAGGCTACCGGTTTAATGACGATGATGCTAAAGTGTTTAAGAACGGTGTTCGTCTATCTCATATACATCGATGTGAAGATCTAGCTCAGATTGATTATGAGCAATATTTAGATCTACCACTAGAAACCGTTCGGGAAAAAATTGGGCTTGACTCTAATCTAATTAGAGCTTATTATAAGTTAGAGAAGAGAACGTACCCGGAGGTAGAAGAGTGCCAGAGATTAATATAGAATGGTTAGGTTGGATAGCTACAATCATATTGCTTGTAGGATATTATCTAAACGCTAAGAAGAAGATTTCTTCATGGTATTTCTGGTTTTTCGGTAATGTCGTAATGCTAGTATACGCAATTTTAATCCAATCCTATTCAGTTGCGTTTTTATCGATGTTTTTGATGGGAATGAACATATACGGTTACTTAAGCTGGCGTAGAGATGAATAAATATTTACATGAAAAAATGGTTATCTTCTCCGAAGAGATCGGCTATAAAGGCGCTAACGTGGCGCGTAACCGCTACGCTCGATACATTCATCATTTCATGGCTCGTTACCGGTAAAATAGCCTGGGCGGCTTCAATTGCTGGTTTCGAGGTTCTCACAAAGGTCTTTATCTACTACTTCCATGAGCGCCTTTGGGCGAACGTGGAATGGGGTAAGACTAAATAATTATATGATTGCTAAGGACAGCGATAAGTTCTTACGAACTTTATTAGAGCATGTAGGAGAAATGGAGCAACAATCGTATATTCTACTCAAAGACCATAAGTTAGATATATCTGACGAAGTGTATGATCGTGTATATAAGATTAACCAATCTGGACACGAGATTAAGCGTCTAATTTCGATATACGGTTTACGTTAAAGATCCTCTATACGTACAGCTTTATCGTCAATGACAATGTCATTAGGTGGCTTTATGTAGTTACCTTTGGATCCTGTTGACAATTCATGAAACTTACACCCCCATCCTTTAAGTTGCTCGCTCGTAAAGTCCCAATAACATCTTCCGGCCTTTTTGGAACTAACTGACCCACCTCGAGCTGTCCAGTATATGATATACCAGCCTTCGTCGTACAGCTTGTTTACCTTATCAATAGCCTCTTGAATAGGTACTGCCTTATCATACTGTCGCTGCCCCTCATAAGTGCATATTGTTTCATCGACGTCTACTAATGCGACTTTTTGTCCATTAGCTTCTAGTTTTTTCGATTCATGGAACTCCATTTGTTTTGCTAATTCTTCGTACTGAAAAGCCTCTGGATGTCTTTCACGCATTACTCACCTTCAGGCATTACCCCTTTAACTACATCTACTAACCCCATTTCGATGCATTCTTCTGCAGAGATCCACCAGTCCTTACGCTCCCAGTTACGTTTAATTTTTTGTTTAGATAGTTTAGACCGTTTAATGAAAATGTCAAGTATTCTTTCTTCAATTCTTTTGACAAATTTAACTTCGTCTTCGATTTCAAATGTCTTGCCCCATGCACCGAAAGCCGCCCGGTGAATCATTACCCAGGATTGTTGACCCATCCACCGTTCATCACCTGCTTGCAATAGAATGCCTGCCATCGAAGCTGCCATTCCTAGCGTGCCTGTAACCATATGGTGACCTCTTCGACGTAGTACTTGAATAAAATCGAATAGCTCGAACCCGGATACAATTTCACCACCTGGTGAGGAGAAGACAATTTCCATCGTACATTTCGGATCCAAGCGCGACCATTCAGCTAGACGGCTCATACAGCGCTGTACAGATGATTTAGAAACTTCACCATCAAATCGATATACGTGATTCTCTTCATCCGCAGCTAGCTCTCGCGCGCGACCTCGCTCAGCTTTTTCGGCATCAATACGGGCTCTCACAAGCTCAAATTCTGCCGCTTCCGCTTCAGCTTCTGTCTTACGGGCTTCAGCGAGTGCTTGTTTAGTTTCAGCTACAGCTTGTGCAGCTTCAGCCTCTGTCTTCTTGATGTCCGCTGCAATCTCTGCAGGTGTGCGATTTTCCTCACTCATATAATAATTTATACAATTCACGTTAAGTGGCACGTGTCATTTACCGGTCACTCAGTAAATAAGCTCAATGACAGAGGTCTTATACATAGGTTCCGCGGATCAGCACGTATACTCGTTTGATTGCTCTAACGGTCGCCTTGTGTGGAGGTTTGGCGGTGAAGGCGGTTTCGGCTCCACACCAGCATACCACGATGATACAATCTATATTGGTGGTTGGTGTGGTAATGTGTATGCAATAGATGCTCATTCAGGTAAACAGAAATGGACATACAAGACTGGTGGTGATATTGAGTCATCACCATGCATTGCAAATGACACTGTATATATTGGGTCAACAGACCGTATGGTGTATGCGTTTACGTTAGATGGTAAGCTGAAATGGCAGACCGTGACAGGATATAAAATAGAATCAACACCCGTATATGATAATGGTAACATCATCATTGGATCAGAAGATGGTCGCGTATACGCTATCGACGAAGAAGGTCGCGAAAGTTGGCGTGTCGAAACAAATGATGAAGTTAGAGCATCTGGCGCATGCGCCAATGGTTACGTTTACATCGGATCGAGTAATAAAACACTATACAAGATACACGCTAAAACAGGTGAGATTATATGGACATCCGGTCTACATGCTCCTACTGACTCAACCCCTACCATTAATGGTGATCGTTTATATATCGGCACTATAAAGCGTAATCATGATGATAAAGGAGAAGGTAATGTAGATACGAGAAGGCGATGTGTACCTTCACCTGGAGCCGTACAAGCATTTGATACTAAGACAGGTGAGCAAATATGGAAATTTTTAACAGGTGAATCTGTATGGTGTCAACCAGCTGTTAACAACGGTCTTGTATATGTGAGTTGCCATGACAGCTACATATACGCCATTGATGAGCAAACAGGTAAGTGTCGATGGAAGTACAGATGTGATAGCTACTCTAACTCATCACCAGCAATCGGCTTAGATGGTACTGTGTACGTAGGAGCGGATGATAAGAAAGTGCATGCACTAGACGGCTCTACCGGCGAAAAGAAATGGGAATTCTTAGGTACATCTAGATTTGGCTCATCTCCAACTATAGTTTGTTTTGATGATTTTCGAGGTGACCCAGGATAAGCCAGTTTTTATCGAATTAAAATGCGAGTAATGTTAACACCGTCACACGTTACTATAAAGTTTGGTGTATTAACGATATTTTCGTAGCATGTATTCCAATCCTTAGCGTACATGTATCTTGTGAATCCTGGATTCCTTCCATACTTTGCTGCAGACATTTTTCCACCGTAATTCATGATTACAATATAATCATCGCTGTGTTCGAGCATATAGTAGTTGAGAGCATAGCATCCACAAATTGGGCCTGATAGCGCAGGATTAGCTAAAATCATCTGAGTATGTTGTGTAATGTGATTATCATTAAAGTGACTTCCAAATGAAGCCTTCAGCGTGTCTTTTATAATATCAAATGCCTTTTTTTGACCATCTTCTTGACTGAGCAATGCGTTTATGTTATCAATATACTCCGGAGCAGCCGGGTTATTGCCCTTCATCATTAAGTATGAAAGTTGACCAATTCTAGCGTCACCCTGGATCGCTTTACCGCTTCGGCCTTTTGCCCAAGGACCTGGTAATGTTTTTTGTTGTGTGCCAATCTCGAACGCTACACCGCCAGAAGATACATCACCCTCACCGGCGACCTTTTTCGCATCTGAGAGCATAGCTAACATGAATTCGCCTTCACCTACGTTAGTGCCTTGAATCTTAAATGACCCTCTAACTAGCTCGTTATAGAATTGTTGCTTTTCGCCACCTGATCTTTCAATGATACCAAATTCATCTACTACAGGTAAAAAGTATTCCTCCATTTCAAATTCACCATATGGTCCCGATAGTAGATCTGAAAGTTTTCTATTAGACCTATTTTTAAGAAACCTACTAAATTTATCCGCATCAACATCATAATTCTTAATAATTCCAAACAGGTAATTATTGAATTCTTGAAATTGAAACCCACCAGCATCTAATAAACCATTAAAATGTTTGTTTAACTCTCTTGTATGTCGATATACATCGCGATGGATTTCGTCTTTAAGAGCTGAATCGACAGTCCCAAGCACTTCTGTAGAGCCTGTCTCATCCTGAGCGGAAATAGTGTAACTCTTACCATCACTCTTATCAGCCTCATTGATTGACCTATAGAGAGCTGTTATTGTCTTGAACTTCTTAGGCGCTGGCTTCTCTAAAGGTTGACCAGATTCATAGACTTCACGAATTGTACGGAATTTCTTTTTAGATGCCATTATCAATATTTATTTTCTTTGCCTAGTTAGACAGGGGTTAATGATATAAATAAATATACAGTATGCCTAAGAAATCAAAAAAATCAACTAAAAAACGGCGTGTAATTAGTGTACGCGAACGTAATTTAGGAAGAGAAAAGGCGATGGGACTTGCTCATTTTGATTATTACGGTGAAAACAAAAATCTCATTGAGGTTGATCCGCGTCAAAGTAGCAAAGACTATCTAGATACACTAATACATGAAGCATTACATGTCATGTTTCCAGACATGACAGAAGCTGAAGTTGTGAAACATTCTAGCAGACTAGCAAGATTAGTATGGCGCCAGGGTTACCGTAGAATTCAAGACTAAGAGCGCTTCCGCGTCCTTCGTTTGCGCTTTACTGGTGTCTTAGTGGATTTACGCTTATTCCACCATCTAAGAACGAGCCAGGTTATACCTCCTGCTATGATATAGAATATTATCAGCTGAAATACTTTAATATGTACCGGTTTTGGTATCTCAATCTCTTTTAGTTCTATCTGCTCAACTTTTAATTCAGGCAACAGTACACCAGCTGGTGTTTGAATTGGAATTATATCTATAGGCTTAATCCTGATAGGTGTAAGCTCTGCTGTCCCGCTGGCCGGTACAGGGGTCACTGGTATATGATTCGGCTTAGCACTCTCGAGAACAATATCAGGTCCCTTATATGTCGGTTCAATCTTAGCAGGTCTCGCTTTAGGCGGATTTAGTGCTAGAGGTTTAATGGCCAATGGCGAGCTGTCAAGAGGAATAGGTCTCAGCGGCTCAATTTTGTGAACTGTTGTGTTAACAGATCGCCCGCCAACGCAGCCTAGTACAACGGTACATAGTAATAGATAAAAAGCATTTTTCATAATTAATGTCAGTTTAGTTTGGCTTTGCAGTAGCAGCTCCGAAGTAGAAACCAACAATTGCGGTTAATGTCTGTCGAACTTCAGGTATTAGCAAATACCCTCTCATTTCAACAAACTTTACTTCCTGACCACCACCGATTAGCCCCCAGAAGAATGACCGCGATGTCTCGTCAATCTGAACAACAGTAGGTAGACCGAGCAGCGCTAATAGAAATGGTGCGATAACTACGCCAAATAAGATTACCCCGACGATACTGCGCCGAACCCACTTACCAGCGTCAATAGGTACACGCTGCGCTGCAGCATCATGCGCCTTTTCTTGCGCCTTATGACGCTTCATCATCATTTCGAATTGATCTTGACGGTCCTTTGCTCTTTGGGCCATGTACTTAAACACAAAGCCAGCAACGGATCCCGCGACCATTGTTATTACTTCTAAAGGTATGCCAAACATTTTAATTATTTACTGTTTTTCACGGGTTGCAAACGGTCTGACGGTCTGTAAATATCTGTAGATATGGCTAATTCCGTTCTAACTCAAATCAAGGTCAAAGAGGATAGAGCACCAGAGACTCCTCGACAATGGGAAATTAAAAAAGAATCCGAAGATCGGAATGCAGTCACCTTCACCCATACATTCGAGAGCAGAGATCAGGCTATAGCTGTGCACAGAATGCTAGGTCATCAAGTTGTTCAACTCAAAACACAAGCTGCACAAGAAGATAACAGCCAATTGCCCTATCTTGCTGATGTTCTTCAAGACTATTCTCGCATTTTAGAATCAATGCTCGAGAAATTAGAAAATTCTATTAACCAATAGAGTGGCCTAATTTAAATAGAATCCTATCTGGAGTTTCATCTATGAGAAACGTCTCCCCGCTTCTCATATGCACTAAGGAAGCTCCTTCAAGAATCTGACCAGTAGTGATAGATGATATCTCGTCAGGACTCAAGTAACAATACTCTTCCCGGTCAGCCATTGTTATCTCACGAAATTTAACGAAAGTTGCCATATTGCAGTACTGTTATTATTTTACCATCGACGCCGCGCTCTTGCAAGTACTTAAAGCAATCTTCTGTACATTTAAATTGTACCGGTGTTGCTTCTACTTCGCATAAGAACGGGAGCTTGAGCGCTTTATCAGTGCACAATTGCCCATTTACCTGATTGTACCAATAATTATTCATCGTACCCACTCATACACAAAAGTATTTATGGCAGGCAAGCTGGGACTCGAACCCAGAACCCTCGGTTTAGAAGACCGATGCTCTATCCAATTGAGCTACTTGCCCTGAAAATGGTACCCCGAGCGGGCCTTGAACCCGCAACCTCGCGCTTATAAGGCACGTGCTCTAACCTGTTGAGCTACCGGAGCAATTTTGGTACGGGTAAAAGGATTCGAACCTCCGACATCCTCGGTGTAAACGAGACGCTCTAACCAACTGAGCTATACCCGCAAAATTATGAGCACTCTACCTTAGACCAATCCATGTGAGGGGTATTTGATATCCAATGAACCTGTCTTCCAGTATCTCCATTATACCAGTAGTGAGCAACTTGAATCTCTGTACCTTCTTCATTTTCATAATAGACATCATATATCGAATCAACAATGTTTATATCATCTTTGGTTCGCGCATGGTCCTCGATAAAAGAGGTAGCTCGATCGATGGTATGAAAATGTAGCTTACCATTATACATAAACCCGCAATACTCATTTTCAGGCTCATCAAATGCTTTGTATTCATTCTGTTCCTTAAAGGCACCTTCAACGTTCTGAGAAAATATCCATTCGCTCTGACCACGTTCATATAGATATACTATATATGGCCATCGATGTTTAACAGAAGGCAAGTCGTCATCATTTGTGGATGCACTAATAGCTACCGGAATGAGCGGTAGCGCTGCTGCTGACTTTAAAAAGGTTCGTCTGTCCATGTCATTAATTATAGAGGTAAGGTGTGAACATGCCAGCATAAAATTTAATTATTGATTATAACAGACCATATGTTATTATCATTGTGCGACGCTTTCTATTACTAAATAATTACATGGAAGCTCCAGGTAAAGGTAATAGCAGTATCCGAAAAGAGATGAAAATCATCAGACACAGATTCTTTAATCCGTTGGAAGGGAAGGAGCAATTTATTATTGAACTTGCATCTAAAGCGGATGGTAAGACGGTGAGATGGTATAAGCGACCGTAATGTGCGCAATTAATGGTATTACAGCTCCTGCCGCCATCCGGCGAGTAGAGAAAATGAATAGCATCACGGCTAGACGAGGTCCGGAAGGTTCTCATATATGGTCTGATGGAAAAATTACTCTAGGTCATAATCTGCTAGCTACAATGGGTCAGCTATCAACGTCTAAGCAGCCCATGCACTATAAGGAAAGCTCTATAGTGTTCAATGGAGCGATTTTTAATTGGAAGGATATTGACGAATGGGACAGTCAAGTAGATACACAAGTTCTGCTTAAAGGTCTTCATGAATATGGAATAAATTTTCTCGATAAATGTGAAGGGATGTGGGCATTTGCATGGTATAAAGATAATGAACTAGTATTGTGTAGAGATAGATTTGGTATTAAGCCTCTGTTATATCGTACTACTGAAGAAGGTCTCATTTTTTCATCATCACCGCATGCGCTGGAGAGTAAAGACAATGTATTAGACACGTTTGCATTCTCTATGTATAGAGATTACGGCTACGTGCCTGGCTATTTAACCTTATTAAAGGATGTACATAAACTCGTACCGGGCGAGGTCATTACATATAACTTTAATAATAAGAAGATAGCTAAATCCTCGATATGGAAAAAGCAGTTTACTGTTACTGATTGGGACCCTCAGGAGTTTGTCCATCGCCTCGCGACAGCTGTAACACATTCTAGTAACACATCAAGGCAGAGAGGAGTCTTTCTTTCTGGCGGCCTGGATAGTGCATCCGTAATGCACTTCCTTAAGGAGAAGAAGACGTATACTACCAGCTATGAGCCATGTGCTAGTGGTATGTTTAATGATGACGCTAGATGTGCGGCGTTATTAGCTGATGACTATGAGCTATATCATACGCAGGTAGCCATAACACAGCAAGATTTTTTACTCAATATTAAAGAGACAGTTAAGGCATTAGAGCTGCCAACCTATAATAGAAATAACCCGTCATACTTAATGATTAATAGGTTCATGAGGAACCAAGGCACCATAATTACATACTCCGGTGACGGTGGTGATGAGATGTATACTGGGTACTGTGTACATGGAAATTATAGAGGCGATGGCAACGACTGCCCATTCGCGGGGCATCATCGTGCTATAGCATGGAAAGGCGGCAATAGATTACAATTGCATAAAAAATGTGATTATGAAAGTATTGGTGAGTATTGCAAGTATATGGAGTCATGGTTTCCTACCCAAATATTTGGTGATGATTTTCTTAATAATTGCTTAGCTGTAGAGATGTTAACGCGTGTTAGTGAAGACTATCTCGCGAGGAATGATCGTCTCGGTGCTTATTATGGAATGGAAGGCAGGTTCCCATTATTAAATACAGATTTTTATTATTACGTAATGGGCATATCATCTAAGATAAAGGTGATGAATAAAGACCCAGGCAGATATGCAGCAGGTGAATACAAGTATCTTGCAAGACAGGGCCTAAAAGATATACTACCATCGTACATTGTTAACAAGAAGAAGACTGGCTGGTCAGTACCGTATGCACAATGGAGCGCTTCATCAATTTCATGTGGTCCAATAGACGATGACATAAACGGATTAATTAATTGGAAGTCTGCTCCTCCTAAAATAAAATTCCCTCTTATCTATTTTAAAGAGTGGTTAAACATGCATTCAGTTAGGTTATAGAGCCTAAATAATTACATAGACGTTAATGAGGAATTAAAACTTGCTAACGCTCTGGAGTATGCTATTGCGATGATAGAAGTGGCGATTCGCGAGGAAAGATGGAACGCTCACAGATATTGCCAGGGTTCTCCAGAACGTTGGGCTAAAGCTTTATCTAATATAAAGAAGCATGAAAAACATCTTGCACGTCTATCTAATCTCCTCTATACCTTGCAAAAATAATATCCTAGTATATAATACTAGGACATGAAGAAACTAGTACTAGTGACGGTTTTAACCATTGGAGCAGGTTGTTTCGCACCGACAAATAATACTGAGCGTGGAGCTAGTCAAGGCGGGGCAATTGGTGCCATTCGTGGGGGGGTTATTTGACATCAATCAGGATCTGGGGGCGAAGGGGCTGCGGGTGGCGCCGCCGCGGCAGCAGTCCGTGGGGGTGCGGCAGGAAACGCGGGAGACAAGAACGAAAAAACGAAAAAAAGTTAGACCTGGGAGCAGCGCCCCCG